>Ga0268264_10003268_pt1 | contig 14016 bp, 13 predicted proteins | sample KBSSwiS32_FD_190357 | JGI IMG/M metagenome (GOLD analysis project Ga0268264, IMG submission 190357) | Switchgrass rhizosphere microbial communities from Kellogg Biological Station, Michigan, USA - KBS Switchgrass S3-2 (SPAdes) (version 2) | ecosystem: Host-associated > Plants > Roots >...
GCGCCACACCTTGCGCGTTGCCGATGCCGACGGCGAGAACGGCCAGGTCGCGCTCAACAGCGGCCAGCCGATCATCTCGCCGGCGTGGTCGCCGAACGGCAAGGAGCTCGCGTACGTCTCGTTCGAGCGCCAGAAGGCGGTCGTCTTCGTCCACAACGTCGCCACCGGCGAGCGCCGGCCGATCGCCGACTTCCGCGGCTCGAACAGCGCGCCGGCGTGGACGCCCGACGGCGAGCGGCTGGCCGTGACGCTGTCGCGCGAAGGCGGTTCGCAGCTGTACGCGATCGGCAAGAACGGCGGCGAGCCGCGTCGGCTCGCGTCGAGCCCGGCGATCGACACCGAGGCCGAGTACAGCGCCGACGGCCGCTGGCTCTACTTCACCAGCGACCGCGGCGGCGCGCCGCAGATCTACCGGATGGCGGCCGCGGGCGGCGCCGCCGAGCGCGTCACCTTCAGCGGCAGCTACAACATCAGCCCCACGGTGAGCCCCGACGGGCGCACGCTCGCCTACGTCACGCGCGCGGGCAACGCCTTTCGCCTCGCCATCCTCGACCTGTCGACGCCGGGCGCCCAGCCGCAGCTCATCACCGACACGAGCGACGACGAGCACCCCAGCTTCGCGCCGAACGGGCGCCTGCTCATCTACGCGACGCGCGCCCAAGGCCGCACCGTGTTGATGACCACCACGCTCGATGGCAAGATCAAGGCTCGCCTGCCGTCCCAGACGGCCGATCTGCGCGAGCCGGTGTGGGGCCCGTACGGGCGGTAGGGCAACAGGCCCTAGAGTCGCGAGCCACCGCGGCGCATTTCAAGCAAGCAAAGGAAAACACCATGAACACCCTCCATCGCTACCTCCTCACCGCCGTCGCCGTCGCCTCGCTGGCGGCCTGCTCGAGCGTGAAGCTCGACGACCAGGCGCCGGTCGAGTCGCGCACCGGCGCCGGCGCCGGCGCGGCCGGCGCCGGTGGCGCCAATTCGGCGGGCAGCTCGCAGACGCGGGTCGCGCCGGTCGACGTCACCGGAACGAGCAACGTCAACTACTCGAACCTGCCGCGCATCGTCTACTTCGACTTCGACAGCTACGTCGTCAAGGACGACTACCGGCCGGTGATCGAGGCCAACGCCAAGGCGCTGACCACGAACCGCAGGATGAAGATGGCGGTCGAGGGCCACACCGACGATCGCGGCAGCAGCGAATACAACCTCGCCCTCGGCCAGCGGCGCGCCGAGGCGGTCGTCAAGTCGCTGACGCTGCTCGGCGCCGACCAGACCCAGCTCGAGGCGGTGAGCTTCGGCAAGGAGCGGCCGGCGGTGCAGGGCGAGAACGAAGAGGCGTGGGCGAAGAACCGCCGCGCCGAGCTGGCGAGCCGCTGACCATGAGCGCCCCGCGTGGCTCGGCCTTCGTCGCGGCCACTTGCGTCGCCATCGCCGCGCTCGCCGGCGCAGCGCCGGCCCGCGCGGGCCTGTTCGACGACGACGAGGCGCGGCGCGCCATCCTCGACCTCAGGAAGCAGCTCGAGCAGAGCAACGAGCAGGCGCGTGCGCGCCAGAACGAGCAGATGACGCAGATGTCGGCGCAGATCGACCAGCTCAAGCGCAGCCTGCTCGACCTCAACGGGAACATCGAGACGCAGCGTGCCGACAACGCGCGGATGCGCGGCCAGATGGAAGAGCTGGCGCGCACCGTCGCCGAGCTGCAGAGAAAGCAGACCGACCTGCAGCAGGGCGTCGACGAGCGCATCCGCAAGGTCGAGCCGCAGAAGGTGACCGTCGACGACCGCGAGTTCAGCGTCGACCCCGAGGAGAAGCGCAGCTACGACGACGCCCTCGCGGGTTTTCGGCGCGGCGAGTTTGATCGCGCCGTGTCCGGCTTCAGCGGCCTGCTGAAGCGCTTTCCGAACAGCGGCTATCGCCAGTCGGCGCTGTTCTGGCTCGGCAACGCACAGTACGCGCGGCGCGACTACAAGGAGGCGATCGCCACCTTCCGCAGCCTGGTCGCGAGCGCCCCCGACAGTCCGCGCGCGCCCGAGGCGATGCTCGCGATCGCCAACTGCCAGGCCGAGCTGAAGGACAGCAAGGCCGCGCGCAAGACGATCGACGACCTGCTCAAGGCGTATCCGAAGTCAGAAGCCGCGCAGGCCGGACGCGAGAGGCTGGCGGCGCTGCGATGACACCGGGGTCGGCCGGCGCTGCCGCCGTCGCCCTCGGCAACGAAGACGCCGACCTCGAGCGGCGCTTCGGCGGCCTGCGCCGCCTGTACGGCGATCGCGGCTATGCGCAGGTTCGCGCCGCCCACGTCGTCGTCGTCGGCCTCGGTGGCGTCGGCTCGTGGACGGCCGAGGCGCTGGCACGCAGCGGTGTCGACGCGTTGACGCTCGTCGACCTCGATCAGGTCGCCGAGTCGAACGTCAATCGCCAGGTCCAGGCGCTCGGCAGCACGCTCGGCATGGCGAAGACCGACGCGCTTGCGGCGCGCATCGCCGACATCCATCCCGGCTGCGAGGTCGCCGCGGTCGAGGAGTTCGTCGACGAGTCGAACTGGCCGGGCCTGCTGGCCCGGCGCGCCGACGTCGTCATCGATGCCTGCGACGACGTGCGCGCCAAGGCGGTGCTCGCCGCCTGGGCGCGGGCGGGCGGGACGCCGCTCGTCAGCGTCGGCGCCGCCGGCGGCAAGCGAGCGGCCGAGCGCGTCGAGGTCGCCGACCTCGCCGACGTCACGCACGACCCGATGCTGGCCGCGCTGCGCCAGCGCCTGAGGAAGCAGCACGGCGCGCCGCGCTCGGGCCCGCTCGGCGTCTGCTGCGTGTTCTCGCGCGAGCCGGTCGCGATGCCCTCCGGCGACGCCTGCGACGTCGACGGCAGCCTCAATTGCCACGGCTACGGCTCGAGCGTCGCCGTCACGGCGACCTTCGGCATGGTCGCGGCGTCGCGCGCCCTCGAACTTGCGGCGGTCCCTGGGGGCCGGGCGGGCGCACCCGCCTGCTTATAATCATGGGCTCGGAGGGTTGTTAGCTCAGTTGGTAGAGCAGCGGACTTTTAATCCGTAGGTCGTGGGTTCGAGCCCCGCACAACCCACACGCGGCAACCTTCCGAAGCAGCGAAAATTTCGGGCTCTTAGCTCAGTTGGTAGAGCAGCGGACTCTTAATCCGTAGGTCGAGTGTTCGAGTCACTCAGGGCCCACCAGTAACGACGAGGGAGAGCCGGTTAGCAGCCACTCTCCCTCGTTCTCTTTGTGATCCGTCGTGCCAGTCTGGTGCCAGTTTCGGGTCGACTGGCACCGTGCCAGTGGCGAGGGCTGTCCCGTCGACGGGAGTCGGGAGCGACATGGAGCGATTCCTAACCTCGGTGGAACGGAGTATCCAGACCGAGAACTGGTACTCGGCACTTACGATGTCCCTTACGTTGCCAGACATCTGCGGCTGGCTCGAAGATCCAGCGCTAAGGTCTCAGCGTCGGTACGAGTCGTGGTTCAACACCTATCTAGGTCCGACCTATCGACTTCAGCTCCATGGGCGCGATGTCACCTTTCTTACCGCGTCAGACTGCTATGCCTTGCGTTGCGCGTACCTCCATGAGGGTGCCGACGAGGTACTCCGGCAAAAGGCCCGAGATGTCGTTAGCCGTTTCGTGTTCTGCGCGACCGGGTCCCACCGAGTGCTAGTCAACACGGCCCTGCTCTTGGACGTAAAAACCTTCTGTGGAGAAGTCTGCGCGGGTGTGCGGCAGTGGAGCCTCAACGTTGCCGCGAACCCAGGAGTTCAGGGCCGCATGGCGGAACTGTTGCTCGTTCGGACAGGTGCCATCAGCATTTGAACCCTACTCTTGTGGAAGGCGCGACGGCCATGAACTCAGCGAAGATTGCTATGTTGGGCGCGATCGTCGGAGTGGTCGTCGCCGCTCACGCACCGGCGGTGCACGCCGAGACCATATCGTATTCTTGGTCGGGCACGTGCCGCGACGCGCCATATCCAGCCGGTTGCGGCACTGGGAGGGCTTATGCCTTTCTTGAGTTGCAGGACTACACGCCCGGGACGGAATTTCATACCAACAACGTTCTGTCCTTCTCGTACCTTTCCGACTTGTACGACATTACCGCGCAGTTCGGATTTGGACCAAGCGCTGGCACCATTCCGGCGGTTCCCTTCGGAACACCGTTCAACACCGCCTTGACGATCCTCATATGGGACAACCCGGCGCATACAAGCCAATCCATATTCGAGACTTTCACCACTGACAATAGCTTCTGGTGCTTCAACGGCTGCGGGCACGATGTCGGGATCAACTCCACTTTCGTGCAGGTCGCGCAGGTACCTGAACCTCACGTCTACGCTCTCCTTGGCCTCGGCCTCGCCATTGGCGCACTGAGCCGCCGCTGGCGAGTTGTTCCCGGCGTTTTCACCCGAAGTCTTTCAGCTTGAGCTGGCTTGCGTAGTGCCCACCCCAACCGAGTTTTTCCGCTGGTGGATCGTCGACGAGCGCGCCGGCAAGCGCCGGCTCACCCGGTTCGCGATGACTCGCGCACAAGCCGCTGAGCGCTACGCGGACGCAGAGCCCGACCTACGGACGCGCGAGGTTCGCGATCTGCCGGAGCCCGGAGAGGTCCACGGCAACAGCAAACCGCCCGAATCCAACGATGTCACCGTCGCGCTGACGGGCGTACAGGCCATGGGAGAGGTGGGTACCGTCGCTGACCAGCAGCGCACGAAGCGGGGCCGCTACAAGGGCGAGCCAGCTATTGAGGTGCAGACGGGCCACGAGTTCTGGCGCGCGAACGACAGCCGCATGGTGCAGAAGACGCGCATCATCGACCGACAGTTCAATCGATACACCGAGACGGTGAAGGACAAGGCAACCGGTGAGGTCGTGCACCACGACGACGGCTCGCTCAAGGCCCACTTCGGGCACGGCGACGCGAAGGTCAAGAAGCGCTAAAGCAGCCTTTGGTTCGTGAATCCCGGGGAGGGTTCACCCGCCCTTGGTGGCGCGACCTGCTCACGGGCCGTCGACAACGACGACGCGCGGCTCCTTCAGATACTTCAGGATGCGGATCAAGTGACAGCCAACATGACGATCGATGGGCGGCAGGAGTCCGACGCGGCGCGCAAGGCCGGGTTGATCTATCCCTTCGAAGCGCCGCCTGCCCGGGGCCGGGCGCTCGAGGTCGCTCCTGGCGTGCACTGGATCCGGATGCCGTTGCCCTACGCGCTGAACCACATCAACCTGTGGGCGCTCGACGACGGCGCGGGCTGGGCGGTCGTCGACACCGGCGTTCGAAACGAGGAAACGGTCCTCGTCTGGCGCGAGGTGTTCGCGAACTCGCCTGACAACCGCCCGCTGACGCGCGTGTTCGTCACCCATATGCATCCCGATCATGTCGGCATGGCCGGCTGGATGACGCGCAAGTTCGGCGTGCGCCTCTGGATGACGCGGCTCGAGTACCTGACCTGTCGCGTCATGGTGTCCGACACGGGACGCGAGGCGCCCGACGACGCCATCGAGTTCTTTCAGCGCGCCGGCTGGGGCGCGGCGGCGATCGAGACCTATCGCGCGCGCTTCGGCAATTTCGGCAAGCACATCAACGCGCTGCCCGACAGCTACCGACGCTTGCGTGACGGCGAGGAGGTTCGCATCGGCGCCAACACCTGGCGCGTCATCGTCGGCAGCGGTCACTCGCCCGAGCACGCCTGCCTGTACTGCCCGGACCTGAAGGTGCTGATCTCTGGCGATCAGATCCTGCCGAGGATCTCGTCGAACGTCTCGGTGCATCCGACCGAGCCCGACGCCGACCCCATGACCAACTGGCTCGACTCGCTGGCCAAGCTCAAGCGCGAGGTTCCCGCGGATGTCCTGGTGCTCCCTGCGCACAACGAGTGCTTTCGCGGACTCCACTCGCGGATCGACGCGCTGGCGAGCGGCCAGGAGAAGTCGCTGCGTCGGCTGCGCCGTTCGATCGCCGAGCCGAAGCGGGTCGTCGACGTCTTCGGCGCGCTGTTCGCCCGTCCGATCGGCGAAAGCGACGTGCCGTTGCTCGGCATGGCGACTGGCGAGGCCGTCGCCTGCCTGAACCACCTCATGCAGCGGGGCGAGGCGACGCGCTCGCTCGATGCCGACGGCGTCGCCTGGTATCGCCTCGCTGCGACCTGAGACTCGTGGCTTGGCACAGACGTCGCGAGCTCCGCGCCAAAGTCCCGTGCGCCGGTCGATGCGCAGGGTCCCTGTGATCATGGCTGCCTGGTCGTACAAGCGCTGCGAGTCTTGCCGCCCGGTCCGGTAGCGAAGAAGGTCGAAGCCGGTGGCGAAGGCGCCAATCAGCGGCAAGACGAAGAATGCGCGAGGTTTACCCGCGCTCAGCCCAGCGTCCGGACGAAGGCGTCTCCGACCGCTCGCGAATCCGCCTCAGCACATTTAGGTCGCGCTTGAACGACTAGGTCTTGCTCAGGTCGACGATCGAGACGGATAGCTGGCCGATGTCCGAGAAACGCCGGTCGACAGCGAATCGCTCGCGGTTCGGCCATCGCCCTGGTCTCGGTCTCCCGCGCTGGGTGCGGGCCGGCGCCCGCGCGCGGTTCAGGGACCGGGGGGATCCGGCGCGGAACGCCGGTGTCGTCAAGGAGCCAGTGCTTGTCCGTCGAAACAAGGGCCAACTCGTCGACGAAAGGAGTGCCAAGCGCGTCGGCGCTGAACGTTGCCACGACGATCCAGCGGCGGCCGCTCATGGGATCAAGTTTGGAGTCTTCTTGGAGATTCATCGTGGCCCATCGCTCTCGGTGTTCATCCCGAAAGGCCCGATCGGGCACGTTCTTGATCACGATTCGTGAGCCATATGCCGTAGGCGTGACTTACTTGAGTTCACCGATGAGAACCATCAACCGTCCGGTACCCTCGGGAGACTGCAAGCACGGTGCCCACGCTGCCAATCGGCGCAGACGATCGCAGGCCGATGTTGGACAACCGCCGCCTGGTTTGAACTCTTAGGGATCTGTCCACGACGTCAGCCAGGCCAGCTGGGTCGCCCGCTTGACGCCGGCTGCGGCGAAGCTCGCGGCGAATGCCGAGTAGGGTCCTACGAGGGGCGCAGCGTCGCATTCCAGGAAAAACGGCCTGCCGTCCCGCACGATGAAGTCGACGCGCGCGGCCCAGTCGACGCCGAGCGCACGGCCAGCGGCGAGCGCTGCATCGCGGATCGCCTCGTCGCGCAGCACTTCGAGCGCCGGCCGCCAGAGGTATTTGCGCACGAAAGAATAGGGCGTGCCCGGCGGCAGCAGGATGCGGAGCGGTATGCCCACGCGCTCGCGAAACAGCGCCACCGTCACCTCGTCGCCGACGATGCGCTCCTGCACAAGGTGGTCCTCGTCGCTTTTGCCTAGCGGAACGTCGCCGACCAGCCGTACCCCGATCGAGTCGGAACCGCGGCGCGGCTTGAGCACAAACGGCGTCGGCAGCGAATGCGCCTCAATCGCGAGAAGAGTGCGCGGCGCACCTGCGATCTGCCGGCAGGCCTCGTACTTGTCGTAGCAGCGTTCGAGCGCGGCACTTCTCGGTCCAAAGTACGGCACCCGCAGCGTGCGCACCACTTCGCGCATCACCGGATCGGACAACCGCAGAAGCGAGCCGGCCGGAACCTGCCCTGAAATCAGCTGCGCGCGCAGTTCTCGGGCGATGCTGCGCGCCTCGGCGCGGTGGATCCAGGCGAGCGGGTGCGCGCGCCACGGCTCGCACACCACGACGAGGGGTTCACCCCGCGAGGAAGCTCGAGACACCACGCAGTGTCGCACCGGCAATGAAGTGCGCCGTCGGGCCAGCGCTCGAGCTCACATGAAGCGGATCGCCCGCCAGCTTTTACGCACGCCGGCCGAGCCGAAGACGACATTCACGGTGGGGACGGTGGGCGGCGGAACGTCGGTCAACACGATCGCGGGCGACGCGAAGATGCAGATCGACATGCGCTCAAACGATATGGCGAGCCTCCTGGCGCTCGAGAAGCAGGTGCTCGACACCTTGCCCGCGGCAGTCGCGGAAGAGAATGCGCGCTGGGGTGCGGACACGCCATCGAAGCAAGTGGGGTTCACAACGAAACTGATCGGCGACCGGCCTGCCGGCGAAACGACACCCTCGGCGCGCATCGTGCAGGCCGCGCTTGCGTCGCTGGCGGCGTTCGGCGGCGGCGCGCCCTTGCTGTCGGGTTCGAGCACGGACGCCAACGTGCCGATGTCGCTCGGGATTCCGGCCATCATCGTTGGTGGAGGCGGCGAGTCGCTTGGCTGGCACACGCGGGACGAATGGTTTGATCCCAAGGACCAGTGGAAGGGCGCGCAGCAGTCGCTGACCACCATCCTGCCTGGTCGGCGTGCACGGTGTGGTCGAGCCGATTCTTCGAACTCGCGCTGGACGCTGAGGCGCCGAGCGCGCCGGCACTCGAAGAACCGGGCCGCGACTCGCCGATCTTCAAACACGCGAGCTCCGACAGCGCGATTGCGCTAAGGGGAAGCTCAGCGACGAGCCGGGCCAGGCGGTCACATGTCCGGGCGGTGATCGACGGCTCGCATCCGAAGGGCGCGGTCGAGGCATGATCCGACGTGGGAGCGCCGGCGCGTTGCTCAGGAGGAATCGATGTCCACGACCACCAACCCGTTCGAAACCTACAGTGCTATGAACTTCTGGCGACCTTGGTTCGGACCGGCCCCTAGTGCCCTGGTCCAGCCAATATTGCCCGGCTGGACGCTGAACATCAACAGCAACAACTCTTCCGCACCCCAGACTGAAGTCAATGTGGTTGCGAAGCAGAGCTATGGTCGCCAAATCGGCCGCATGTCGGATGCGCTTCGCGCTCTGATCCTCGAGCAGCATCCCAACCCGCCGGAGGCGGGGCCGTTCGGGCAGTTCATTTCGATGTGGGAGGAGATCGAGCAGATCAAGAGCGAGAGCGCGGCCGGTCGTTTGGAGCAGATCGCGTCGGACCTGGCGCTTCTGAAGGACAAGGACCTTCCCGAATACAAACGCCTGCGGGATGCATTGCGCCGGGCTCTGAAGCAAACAGAGTGAATGCGGTAGCAAGGCGACAACGACGGCGGCGTCGTTTTCCCGTCGAGCCAGATTCAAAAATCTAGCCCGCAGAGGCATCGAGGAGACAAGTATGAAATCCCTGGTCATCTCGCGGGCGGCGGTCATTGCCATGCTCGCCATCGCCGCCACCGGTGTGGCGCGCGCCGCAGCAGCACTGCCCAGACTCAACGTCGACGCCGCCAAGACGACGGTATCGGGCCTTTCGTCCGGTGCCTTCATGGCGAACCAGTTGGGCTACGCGTATTCGGCTACCTTCAAGGGCGTCGGTGTGTTTGCCGGTGGTCCCTACATGTGTGCCGGCCACAGCAACTACACGGCGTGCATGTACAACGCGACGATCAGCGCCTCCATGCTGAACACGATGCAGGCCGACATCAACAATTGGAGCGGTACGTCGAACGACAACAGGTCCAACGTCGCGAACCAGAAGATCTTCATGTTTGTCGGCACGAGCGACTACACGGTCGGCCCGAATCCGATGAAGGGCGTGCAGACGCAATACGCCAACAGCGGCGTCCCGGCTGGCAACTTGACGTTCATCCAGCGGGCCAGCACCGCGCACGTCTTCCCCACGGATTTCGATGCCACTGGCGACAACGCCTGCAACAGTAGCGCATCACCGTACATCAGCAACTGTGGCTACGACGGTGCGGGGGCGATGTTGACTAAGTTCTACGGCGCGCTGAACGCGCGCAACAACGCGCCGCCGGCCGGCAACTACATCCAATTCGACCAGACGGCCTTCAGCACTAACGCCGGCCTGTCGCCCGTCGGCTGGGTCTACGTGCCGGCCAACTGCGCCGCCGGCGCTGTCTGCAAGGTGCACGTGGCGCTGCACGGCTGCCAGCAGAACTACGACATCATCGGCGACAAGTTCATCAAGAATACCGGCTACACGCGCTGGGCGGATACCAACAGCATCATCGTCCTGTTCCCGCAGACGAAGGTCGACAACACGAGCCACAGCACATCCGCGAGCGGTTCGCTGGCCAACCCGAACGGCTGCTGGGACTGGATTGGCTGGTACGGAACGAACTTTGCGCAAAAGAGCGGCCTGCAGCAGGCGGCCATCAAGGCAATGGTCGACCAGCTGTCGTCGGGCAGTGGCGGGGGTGGTGGCGGCGCACTGCCGGCGCCGGCCGGCGTTGGTACCTCGGGTGCGACCAACACGAGCATGAACATTGCATGGAGTGGCGTCATCGGCGCGAGCGGCTACAACGTTTATCGCGGCAGCGGCAAGGTCAACGCCGCGCTGGTCGCCACAACAAGCTACACCGACACTGGCCTGACCGCCGCAACTACCTACAGCTGGACCGTGGCGGCAGTCGACGCAAGCGGCGTGGAGGGCGCGATGTCGGTAGCCGCAACCGGCACGACGACAGGCTCGCTGCCACCGCCGCCGACCTGCGCAACGGCAAACAACTACGCACACACCCAAGCCGGCCGTGCGCACCAGAGCGGCGGCTACACGTACGCCAACGGCTCGAACCAGAACATGGGCCTGTGGAACCTGTTCACGACGACGACGTTGAAGCAGACCGGCACCAACTACTACGTGATAGGAACTTGTTCCTAGGCGTCTCCAATTGCTGCGCTGATAGCGTCATGGTGCGAGTGCTCGCGCCCGCCCGTAAAGCGCAGACCACTGGACCGCGCTAGTGCGCGAGGCGGACTAGATGCAGCCAGTCAGCTTTCGTGGTCGAACGTCAGTTGCTGTTCAAAGCTGACATTGGCCACTTCTCACTTCTGTTTGTGGGAGGCAGATCCACTGCGGAAGCCGGCGTTAGACGTCGTAGACGGTCGAGTGTCCCCTTGTTCGGGCGGCAAATTGGCGCTGTCGACCCTTTGCGGTCTGTCGCCTTCCAGGAAGCGGCCCTCGCCGGATCTTCATCCGCCCGCCTGGGCGACGAACAGTTCGCGCCGCACAAATCCCGCATCGATGGCAGCGACAGCGGCCTGTTGACGCTGCATGCGTCTGGTGAACTCGGCTTGACCGAACACCTGGGTCAGCGCATCAGCGCGGGCCTTCATGCCGTCGAGTTCGGACCACATGGAAGACAGGTACGCGGAGGTCAGGTCGATCCGCTCTCGCAGGGACCATCCCGACTGCCTCAGCAACGCGGCGTAGTCCTCCTCGCTGTCCATGAATCTGGGACCGGACTCCATCGCGATCCCGCGCTCGGTGGCGGGCAATGAGGGTGCGAGCGAAATGGTTGTGAACGTCATCCTGGCGCCATCGCGCGCGACACGCCGACACGACCGCAACACACCCAGCTTGTCAGGTGTGCAGCACAGGACATCCGAATGGTTGAAGGCGTCGAACGAAGCATCCCTGAACGGCAGCGCCGCAGCGTCCGCCGCGATGATCTCGCACCGCTGAGCCAAGCCGTCCGCCACCGCGCGTTCGCGCGCAATGCGCAGGGACGCGAGAGGGATGTCCACCATCACCAGGTCGCAGCCAGAGATCTGCGCGAGATACAGCGCTGGCCATCCCGAGCCTGCCCCCACATCCAGTAGTCTCACGCCCAGGCGAAGTTCGAGCAACTCGAAGACTCGCTCCGCTTCCAGACGCGTCGCGCCACCGTTGCCACCGTAGTCACAGCCGTAGACGCTGCGCTCCAGGTCTCGCATGGCATCCGCACGCGCTAGCTCGGCGCACTTTCCGTGGCTGCAGGCCAGCTCATCCAGTTCTCGCGTCAGAGCCATGATCGACGGTTCATGGGTTGCAGACGGGTCAGGGTACCCGATGTGCGAGCGCCGAAGCGCTGCTTTCGGCGACTTCTTCGGTTGGCAGCTTCTGGCCGAGAGCGTGAGTCCCCCGGCGTCATTGGAAGCAGCCCTTGATGAATCGCTGAGTCGCTCACCCCCAAGCGCATCGAGCTTTTGCGCCAGATTCTGCCCGGAGTGAAGCGCCTGGGCATGCTCGGCGATTCGAATGATCCGATCACCAGGCTCGACCATCAGGCGCTTGCGCCGATAGCTGCTTCCTTGGGTTGACTCTCGTGGCGGCCGAGGCGGCGAATCCTGCCGAGTTCGAGCCGGCCGTCGCCAGGTTGATCGCGAATCGATCTGAAGCCATCTTTCCGGGGTCCGTGTTGGCCTACAACTTTCGCGGGCGGCTGATCGAACTGGCGAACGAGAGTCACGTGCCGGTGATCGGGCTTCGTGCCGTCTCGGCGGACAGCGCTGCTCTGTTCTCCTACGGCACCTCGCCGGATGACCAACACCGGCTTGATACGGCTCCCCGTTGGCCGCGACCCGTTCAGGGTTCAGAAACGGCAAAGGCTAGACTGTTTTTCCTGATCTGGGTGGGGTCGGTAGTGAAGCAGCTCCAACGCAGGCAAGTGCTGATCGCGACAGGCGGCTTGCTGATGCGACCTGTCTGCTCGGCCCAAACGACCGGCCGTGCTCCAGTTGTCGGATTGCTAAGCCCTTTCCCGATGCCTTCGCAAGAGGCTTGGGCCAACACTCCGTTTTCAAAGCGCCTACGCGAACTCGGCTGGATCGAGGGAAAGAACATCGTCGTCGAGCAGGCACGCTCCGACGGGAAGAACGATCGTCTGGCAGGTCTTGCGGAAGGCCTCGTGCGCAAGAAGGTTGACGTGATATTTGCGGTCGCGCCCGACGCCGCGGTGATTGCGGCACGCGCGACGAACACGATTCCGATCGTGTTCGTCGCGGTGGCGCTGCCCACCGAACTAGGACTGGTGGCCTCGCTGGCGAGCCCCGGCGGCAACGTCACAGGCGTTGCGTTCAACGCGGGTGCGGAGATGCAGTTGGCAAAGCCACTGGAGCTCCTTAAGCAAATTGCACCGTCGGCAACCCGCTTGGCTGTGATCTATAGCGCGGTAACTTCCGAAACGGTTAGCGGCACCGCATTTACCTATCCAGCTATGACCGACGCAATCAGAGGGCTCGGCTTCAACGCAAGCGTGCACACGAGTGAGCGAGATGAGGACCTCGGAGCGATGTTCGCGTCGATGATCGATGCGCGCGCGCAAGCGATACTTGCGCTGGCCATTCCGTTCACGACGCGCATACAGCGGCGGATCGCGGAATTTGCTGTTCAAAACCGCTTGCCGACTGCGTCCGATCTTTCCCAGTTCGTCGAAAGCGGCATGCTTGTCTCTCAAGGTCCTGACCTTGCGGAGACAACACGCGGCGCGGTGGACATCCTTGACCGCGTTCTACGCGGGGCGCGACCAGCTACTCTGCCAGTTGAATTGCCACGTAGGTTCGAGGTAGCGGTGAACCTGAAAACCGCCAAGGCTATCGGTCTTACGATCCCGCATTCGATCCTCCTCAGCGCCGACAAGGTGATCTCATGAGGGATTGCGGTCTTAGTTCCAGCGGAATTGCACTCGTCGGCGCTGCAGCGCACGGTCACGTGCAGACTGAGACCTTGTGGTCCCTTGCCGAACGGCCGTTGTCGCCATTGTGCTGTCGTTCGCGTCTGTCGACCGAAGGTCAGCAACGGGTCGGAAGGTGTCGCCCGGGCGCCCCGACGTAGGCTAGGCATCCCGAAGTTCACAGGGGCTACGGATGGCCCATCCCTAGCTCCCTACGCCGTAGCACTTGTGGCCTTCGGCTAACTTGAAAACGAATTGCGCGGGCGCGCCGAAGTCGACCGGCTGTTGGAAGAGACTCGCTGGGTCCTGACAGCTAAGCAAGGCGAAAGCCGCGCCCGCCACATCCCGCGTCCTGGGATTTGCTTGAAGATCACCAGACGGAGTGCCCTCGTTGTCTCGGCCAATCGGCAGCAGGAAACCTTGGCGACCTCCGACTGGTCACGGATAATTCGCGGTCTGAATGAGCACTGTCTTCATCAGCCACAGCTCGAAGGACAACGTCGCAGCGGAAATGCTGCGTCAACGTCTTGCCGATCGCGGTTATGCCTCCCTCTTCCTAGATTTCGATCCCGCTGACGGGATCCCCGTTGGCGCCAGCTGGGA
>Ga0268264_10003273_pt1 | contig 14007 bp, 9 predicted proteins | sample KBSSwiS32_FD_190357 | JGI IMG/M metagenome (GOLD analysis project Ga0268264, IMG submission 190357) | Switchgrass rhizosphere microbial communities from Kellogg Biological Station, Michigan, USA - KBS Switchgrass S3-2 (SPAdes) (version 2) | ecosystem: Host-associated > Plants > Roots >...
AGGAAGGCGTCCAGCAGCTGCTCGAAGACAATAAGGTTCGACCGGCGCTCCAGCCTGAGGTCGTGCTCGACGACAAATATGAGCCCGGCAAGGATGCCGAGGTCCGCGTCAGCCTCGAAGCGCTGCCCGATATTCCCGCGCCGAAGATCGACAAGCTGGCGCTCGAGCGCCTCACCGTCGACGCCGACGAAGGCGCGGTCGACGAGCAGCTGCAGCAGCTTGCCGGCCAGACCAAGAATTGGGTCGATGCCAAGAAGGGCCACAAAGCGGCCAGCGGCGACCTCGTCACGGTTGATTTCGCCGGCTCCGTCGACGGCGTGCCGTTCGAGGGCGGCACGGGCCAGGACATGGCCGTCGAAATCGGCTCCGGCAATCTGATCCCGGGCTTCGAGGATCAGCTGGTCGGCGCCAAGGCCGGCGACAAGCGCGAGGTCAAGGTGACCTTCCCGGACGATTATCCGTCGGACACAGTCAAGGGGAAGCCGGCCCTATTCGCCGTCACGGTCAAGGACGTGAAAGTCTCGGGCCAGACCAACGTCGACGAGGAATTCGCCAAGGCGCTCGGGCTGCAGAGCCTCGACCAGCTCAAGACGCTGGTGCGCGAGCAGCAGCAGCAGGAGCTCAACGGACTCACCCGGACGCACATGAAGCGCCAGCTCCTCGACCAGCTCGCCGAGCGGCACGATTTCAATGTTCCGGAATCAATGGTCGAAGCCGAGTTCGACAACATCATGAACCAGCTGCGCCATGAGGCGAGCCACGAGGAAGACACCGCCGCCGCACTGGCGGAGGTCGAGAAGGACGCTGCCGAGTATCGCAAGATCGCCGAGCGTCGCGTGCGTCTCGGGCTGCTGCTGTCGGAAGTTGGCGCTGCCAACGGGATCGAGGTCAACGAGCAGGAAATGCGCAACCTCGTGATGCAGGCCGCCGGCCAGTATCAGGGCGAGGATCGCGAGCGCTTCCTCCAACTGATCCAGCGCGAGCCGATGTTCGCGGCCCAGCTGCGCGCCCCGCTGTACGAAGACAAGGTCGTCGACTTCCTGTTCTCGACCGCGGACATCGCCGATCGCAAGGCGACACGGGCCCAGCTCGAAGCCGATCTCGAGAGCGAGGAAGGCCACGTTCACGGGCCCGGCTGCGGTCACGACCACGCCGAAAAGCCCAAGAAGGCGGCGGCGAAGAAGGGCAAGGCCGAAGCCAAGCCGAAGCCCGAGGCGCCTGCCAAGGGCGCGGTTGAGAAGGCCGCCGCCAAGCCCAAGCCGGCCAAGCCGCTCAAGGACGCAGCGGGAGCCAAGGCGCCCGAGGCGAAGGCTCCAGCCAAGAAGGACGCGCCCAAGGCTGCGGCTCCGGCCAAGAAGGCCGCCGCCAAGAAGCCGGCAAAGAAGGGCTGACGCCCATCGCCGCCGCGACTTCGGAGATGGTGTGCGCCGATTTGGGCGCCGCCATCGCCGACCTCAAGGCGCAGGGCTATCGCCTCGACATCATCTTTCCCGCCGACGAGCCGCATTCCGCGACCCTCAGCCGGGAGGGGGCTAGCGTCAGGCTCGTCTCACGACCTGACGCGCCGCGCCCGACCGCGTCCTTGCCGCCGTTTGAACCTCGATTTCTAATCACCCGCGGCGGCGCCTCTGGCGAAGGCCGGGCAGGGATGAGCTATCGCGACCTCATCCCGGGCCGACTTGGTGGCCGCTATATCGCCTCGCACATCAGCGTCCCCGGTGGACCAGTCGCTGACTGGGTCCATTATCACCACGTCCGGTTCCAGATGATCGCGGTCCGGCGCGGCTGGGTGCGGGTCGTCTACGAGGACCAAGGCGAGCCCTTTGTCATGCACGCCGGCGACCTTGTCCTGCAGCCGCCGGGGATTCGCCATCGCGTGCTCGAGAGTTCCCCGGGACTGGAAGTTGTGGAAGTCGGCTGCCCGGCGCTCCACGAGACGCTGGCGGATCATGAGATGGAGCTGCCGATCGCCCGCGGCGATCCGGATCGGCTGTTCGATGGCCAGCGCTTCCTGTGGCACGTGGCCGCCGACGGCGGGCCGATCGACCTAGCCGGGGCGACCGGAGGCCTTGCGGACGCCCGCCTGGTTCAGACTGCAATCGACGTGCCCGCGCATGACGGTGAGCTGGTGTTCGGCTTTGTGATGGAGGGGCATGGGGAGCTCGACTGCGAGGGCGCTCACCAACTTGGTCCAACGGATGCCTTTGTCATTCCGCCGGATCGGCCATGGCGCCTCCGCAATGTGTCCGACGACTTTCAGCTGTTGCACGTAACGACGGCGAACTTGGACTAGCGGACGGTTAGGATTTCGCCTTTATAGCGGCTTGGTCAGTCGTTGGGGGACCAGTTGAACACGAAGATTTCGCAGCCACGCATCGCCGTGATCCTGCCTTGCTACAATGAGGAAGCGGCGATCGCCGCGACGGTTGCGGGCTTCAAGAAGGCGCTGCCGAATGCGACCATCTACGTCTACGACAACAACAGCCGCGACAAGACCGCAGCGGTGGCCGCGAAGGCGGGAGCAATTGTCCGCACCGAGCGCCAGCAGGGCAAGGGGCATGTCGTCCGGCGGATGTTCGCGGATATCGACGCGGACATTTACGTCATGGCTGACGGCGACCTGACCTACGACCCCAAGGCCGCGCCGGCGATGGTCGACATGCTGCTCGCCGAGCAGCTCGACATGATCGTGGGCACGCGCAAGCACGAAGCGAAAGAAGCCTATCGTGGCGGGCATGTGCTCGGAAACATGTTGTTCACGGGCATTTTGTCCGGACTGTTCGGCCGCAGTTTTTCCGATATCTTCTCGGGTTACCGGGTCTTTTCGCGGCGGTTTGTCAAAAGTTTTCCGGTGCTGTCCTCGGGATTTGAGATCGAAACCGAGATCAGCGTCCACGCCCTCGAACTGAGGATGCCGGTGGGCGAGGTGGAGACGGCCTATGGCGCCCGGCCCGAGGGGTCGGAGTCGAAGCTGTCGACCTATTCGGATGGCTGGCGGATCCTGAAGACCATCGTCACCCTGTACCGGGTTGAACGGCCGGTCCTGTTCTATGGTGGGGTCGGGGCGCTGCTTGTCATCCTTGCGCTCGTGCTCGCCGTTCCCCTGATCCTGACATACTTGCACACCGGCCTGGTGCCGCGCCTGCCCACCGCCGTTCTCGTCACCGGCATGATCATCGTGGCGGTGTTGTGCATCTTCGCCGGACTCATCCTCGACACCGTGACGCGCGGCCGACGGGAGATTCGCAGGCTCGCTTATCTCTCGCTTCCCGCTCCCGGAGGTGAGTGACCCGAATGGCACACCTGCCGGGAATTGTGTCAGGCGGGTGACAGAAGGCGCTTCCGCCACACCAAGCCCCTAGGTACTGTTGTTTCACTCCCGTTTCGGCGTGGGTTGGAGCAAATAAGGGGACTGACAAATGATCCGGATGAACACGGCACTTCGCGCGAGCGTCGCTTTTGCGGCGCTGATTGGCGGAGCAACCGCGGCCCAGGCACAAGATATTCAACCGCCGGCCGATGCCGCCCAGACCCCGGCCTCGGCTGCTCCAGCGACGCCGGCTGGCGACATCGTGATCACCGGATCGCGCATCCGCCGCAATCCGCTCGACCTCGATGCGCCGCGCGTGTTCGTCGACAGCCAGGACATCGCCAAGACGGGCCTCAGCTCGATCAACGACGTGCTGCAGCGCCTGCCCAGCTCCGGCGGCGGCCTCAACGGCAAGTTCAACAACTCCGGTAACCTCGGCAACCCGCCGGACGGCGGCGGCGTCGGCGCGGGCTCGGCCGAAATCGACCTGCGCTATCTCGGTTCGCGCCGGACCCTGGTCCTGGTCGATGGCCTCCGCTTCGTGCCAGGCGCGTCGGCCAGCGGCGTACCCGCCTCGGTCGACCTCAACGCCATCCCGGAAAGCATGATCGAGCGCGTCGAAGTGCTGCAGGACGGCGCGTCGGCAGTCTATGGCTCCGATGCGATCGCGGGTGTCGTCAACATCATTACCAAGCAGCACCAGAAGGGCCTCGCCCTTTCGGCGCAATATGGTCAGTTCCAGCAAGGCGACGGCAAGACCTACAATTACCAGGCCAGCTGGGGGAACGGGGATTCCCATCGCCTGTCCGTTGTCCTCGGCGGCAATTACGTCCGCCAGGGCGCTGTCAGTTCGGGCGACCGCGCACTGTCGCGTTTCCCGGCGCCTTACAGCACCACCTGCGCTGATGGCGGGTGCTCGGGCGTACCGGTCATGGGCCGCTTCGACGTGTTGCGGGATCCCAGCTTGCCGCGGGACGAGGGTTGTACCGATCCGCTGACTTGTTTCCCGGTCATTCCGGCGACCAACCCGATGCTCGATCTGGTCCTGAACAACCCGATCCTCAACGGCACGGCGCCGAACTACGATCCGCTGAGCCCGACCGGGCCGGGAAGCGATTTCCACGACTTCGGCATTGCCGACCGGTTCAATTTCGCTCCCTACAACTATTTCGAGATTCCGCTTCAGCGCTACGGCCTGTTCGTCAACGCCAAATATGAGTTGGCGGATAATTTCAACTTCTCGATCAAGGGCTTGTGGAATGAGCGCAAGTCAAAGAACCAGGCCGCGCCGCTGCCGTTTGGCGTTGGTCCGGCCTGCGGCTGCACGCCATTCCTCGACAGTATCCAGATCGATGCGACCAATCCGTACAATCCGTTCGGCGTTTCGCTGATCCACGACGATCCGCTGACCGTCGGCGTGAATGAGGCGAATTACGACCTGGTCCTGCGCCGGTTCGTTGAAGGCGGGCCTCGTCGCTTCTCGCAAAAAGTCGACACCAGCTACATTGTCGCGACGTTCGACGGTCAGTTCGGAATCGCTGGTCGCGATTGGTATTGGGACGTCAACGGCGTCTACGGCCACAACCAGGCCAAGCAGCGCATGCTCGGCAATATCAATGCGCAGAAGCTCGGTTTTGCGCTCGGCGACCTCAATACCTGTCTCGCCGGCGATCCAGACCCCAACTCGCCACTGCACGGTTGCGTACCATTCAACATCTTCGGTGGCGTGGGATCGATCACGCCGGAGATGATGAATTATGTCACCTTCATCCAGAACGACAGCAGCAAGCAGGACATGTACGACCTGACGGGGAACGTCTCCGGCGAGCTGTTCGACCTGCCGGGCGGACCGCTGGGGATCGCGATGGGCGCGGAGTATCGCGAGCTGACCGGCAGCTTCAATCCGGACCAGGTTGTCCAGGACGGCTTTAGCTCGGACATTCCAGCGGCGCACACCGGCGGTGGCATCCACTCGACCGAGGTTTACGCCGAGGTGAACGCCCCGATCTTCAAGGGCATGACCGGCCTCGAACTCCTCGAGCTCAGCGGCGCCGTCCGTTACTCCTCGTACAAGACCGAGCCGGAGGCGGGCCACCTGTCGACCAGCTTCTCGCACACGACGTTCAAGGCATCGGCCAATTATAAGCCGATCAAGGACGTGCGTTTGCGGGCATCGTGGGCGCAGGGTTTCCGGGCGCCATCGATCGGCGAGTTCTTCGGCAGCCTGTCAAGGTTCGACCAGACGATCGCTGATCCATGTTCGGGCGACAATACGGCGGCCGACAGCTTCAATGGCAGCCCCTCGGTCAAAGCGAATTGCATCGCGCACGGCGTGCCGGCCAACGGCAGTTACAACCAGACCAATCCGCAGATCTCGGTCGCGGTCGGCGGCAATGAGAACCTCAAGCCCGAGACGTCGCGCAGCTGGGTCTTCGGCGGCGTGTTCAGCCCGTCATTCGTGCCCGGTCTCTCGCTCGAAGCCAATTATTACGACATCAAGGTCAAGGGCGCGATCCAGCCGGTCGACGCTGCGTTCACGCTCAACAATTGCGAAGTGAACAACGATCCGTCGGCCTGCGCATTGGTAACTCGCGTTGGCGGGACCTTGACCGGCATCAACGGCATCCTGGGCAACATCGCCGCGATCAAGACCAAGGGCATCGACGTCAACCTGGCCTATCGCACCCGCACGACCTCGATGGGTCGCTTCGGTATGACCTGGAACAACACGTTCCTGCGCAACTATGACGTGATCGTCCCGGTTACCGGTGGTGTTCAGGTCATCAGCCGCGAGGGCACGGAGCAGGGCAGCCCGTCGCAGGGCTTCCCCAAGTGGAAGTCGATCGGCGTGCTCGACTGGGATCTGGCCAACTTCGGCGCCAGCCTGACGGGCCGCTACATCTCGAAGCTTCGCGAGACCGCGGCGTCGGGCGGCGGCAACGTGCTGAAGGAGCGGTTTTACACCGACCTGCAGCTGCGCTGGAGCCCGAACTGGCTCAACCACCAGTTCGGCTTCGCGGTCGGCGCCAACAACCTGCTCAATACCAAGGCGCCGGGTTGCTTCAGCTGCGACCTCAACAACTTCGATCCGACGATGTACGACGTCCCGGGTCGGTTCTATTACATCCGCGCTGGCGTGAAGATGTAAGCAAACGGCTCATTCTGAGCGAGGGGAGAGGGCGGTTAGGCGAAAGCCTGGCCGCCCTTGTCTTATCAGCGCTTGAACCTTCGCCGGTTCCGCCCGATGTAGGCTGCCGACACAACAAAGGACCCGTTTCCCGTGATTGACCATCAGGACATCGTTTCGCAGCTCGTTCCCATCGTCATTGAGCAGTCCAACCGGGGCGAGCGCAGCTTCGACATCTATTCGCGGCTGCTGCGGGAACGGATCGTGTTCATCACCGGCGCGGTCGAGGATCACATGGCCAGCCTCGTCACCGCCCAGTTGCTCTTCCTCGAGTCCGAGAACCCGAAGAAGGACATCTTCATGTACATCAACTCGCCGGGCGGCGTGGTCACCGCGGGCCTCGCGATCCACGACACGATGCAATACATCCGGCCGAAGATCAGCACGGTGTGCATCGGCCAGGCGGCGTCGATGGGCAGCTTCCTGCTCGCCGCCGGCGAGCCCGGCATGCGCGTCGCGCTGACCAACAGCCGGATCATGGTCCACCAGCCGTCGGGCGGCGCCCAGGGCATGGCCGCGGATATCGAGATCCAGGCGCGCGAGATCCTGCGCATGCGCCAGCGCCTCAATGCGCTCTACGCCCAATATACCGGCAAGAAGATCGAGGAGATCGAGAAGGCGATGGATCGCGATACCTTCCTCGAAGCCGACGAAGCCAAGGCCTTCGGCCTGATCGACGAAGTGTTCGACAAGCGCCCCGAGCCGGGCGAGGACGGCGGCACCGGCGCCGGCGAAGTCACGCCGGCCTAAGCGGCCGGCCGCCCTACCAGATCGTGCAATGCCGGCTGGTGCGCGCGACGAAGCGCTGCCAGCCGGTGGTGGTCGTGCCACGGCCCTCGTTGGGATAGAGCAGGTTGGTGTTGTCGCTGTCGCGGTGGGCGAGCAGGCAGGTGTGGGCGAGCTCGTGCGCGAGAGTCGTTGCCGCCGTGACTCCCGATGAGGTCGGGTCCGACGCGACCGTCACATAATCGGTAATCGGGATCGAACAGCCGATCTTGCCCGCCATCGTCCGGCAGACGAACGCCGTGACCGGGAAGCACAGCCGGATCGGGATCCCGAACCAGCCCGCGGAATGCCAGGCGAAATAGCTCCCGGCCGCGCTGAATTCATCGCAGAAGGCGTCGAAGTTGCAATGGAGGTCGAGCGCCGCCGTCGGTGCATTGCCGTCCAGAATCTCCGCCCGCGTGTCGCGATAGGCGACCAGGTCGATGTTGAATTCCTGGAGGAAGATCGTGACCGCATTGTTGAACGCCGCGTCGATATCGGCCGGCTGGATCAGCGGATTGCCATTCTCATCCCGCAAGATGCGGACCTGGACGCGCATTTTCTTCTTGAGCTTGCCCCAGGTGACCAGCTCGACCAGCAAATTCTTGATGCGCGCGATGATGCCGACGACAATCCGGATCAGCGCCCGGAACAGCGCGCGAATAAAATGAATGACGATCATCGCGTCCTCCCCATCATCGGACCCGGCGCGGCGACCATAGCACGATGAGGCCGCGACCGCGACTAGGGCTGGTGCGGGCGCGCGTCGGCCCTGTCTCGCGTGATTTGCCAAACGCCGATCGTCAGGAGCGGGGCGATGAAAATTGCGAGCAGCAGGTAGGAAAGGGCGCGGTAGCCGTTGGCGATCAGCGCAACCAGGCCGAAGCGGTTCGCCAGGAACATGCAGCAGACGAGAAGGACCAAGGCGATCGTAAGCCTCTGGCGATGCGATAGAGAGCGCCCGCGATGCCTCGTCCAGGCATGATCGATCCGCTCGTTTATGGCGTGGACCGAACTCGTTCCGCTTTCCAGCAGCGCCGCGAAAATCATCGCCTGGAACACGAAGTGGAAGGCGGGACTGCCCATGCGCTGCAGGAGATAATCGGACGGTAGGGGCGCGCTCAGTACGTCAGGGTAGAAAGCCACCATCGGAACGAAGAAAAATAATGCGGGGAGCATCGTGAGCGGCCCAGCGATCACGCCGGCAACGATTGCGTCGCGGTCGCTGGTGAGGTGGCGCAGCACGGGCAGGATCACCACCGCACCGATGATGTTGTAGCCAAAATAGGTGATCCCGCTGAGCGCCCAACCGGATGGTTGCGGTGACGACGCGAAGGCGGTCGAAACCCGGCTCCCGAATGTGGCCAGGGCGATGACGATGAACAGCGCGTAAACTCCGTAAAGCAGATAGGAAACGTCGCGGAACAGGCGTTCGACCGCCGCATTGCCGAACGCGACGACCCCGGCGATGCACAGCGCCAGAACCACGGTTCCGGCCCAGTTCGGGCTACCGAACAAGGCGTTGCCGATTGCTCCCGCGGCGGCGCCATAAACCGCGAGAATCAGGACCACGAACAAGAGGTAAGTGAGTTCGAACAGCGGCCAGGCCGGCCCCAACAGCCGCTTGAAGAAGCTGCGATAATCGAAGGCCTGGAAGCGCCGGGCGACGACGAAGGTGAGGGAGCAGAATAGCGCGAACAGCAAGGTCGCGAGCAGGATCGCGTAGAGCCCGCCCCAGGGCCCACGCGCGAGGAAGAATTCCGCAAGCTCCCGGCCCGTCGCGTAGCCGCCCCCGATCACGACGGCCTTCACGCCCAGGCCAGGCAACAACCAGCGTGCGAATCGACTTGGCGGAGCCGGGGTCACCCGGCTGCGCCCCACAACGACTCCGGAACGAAAATCTCGCCATTCGCATAGATGCTGCTTGCCAACGGATCGTCGGCAAGGCCGTAGGGCCCGTCCAGGTCCACATAGTCGCACAATTGCCCGAGCACGAAGCCGGGCGCCATGGCGAGCGTCGAACCGCCCATGTTGCCGACCATCACCTGGAGCCCGAGGGTTCGAGCCAGGCGCACCATCGACAGCGCCTCCGTCAAGCCGCCGCACTTATCCAGCTTGATGTTGACGATATCGAATTGCGCGCCGCGCTCCCGGAGCTCCGCGAGGTCGAGAATGCTTTCGTCCGCAGCGACCGGGATTCCGGGGTGCCAATGCGTCAACGCATCCTCGTCGCCGCGCGCGACCGGCTGTTCGACCATCGCTATCGAATTGGCCACGAGAATCGCGGCGAGCTCGTCGAGCTGATCGACGGAGAATCCTTGATTGGCGTCGACCGAGAGCCACGCGTCCGGCCGCATATGGCGGACCAGCTCGATCCGCGCGCGATCACCGGCGATATCGCCCACCAGCTTGAGCTTGATCGCCTTGGCGAAGGCGAGGTCGCGAATACGGCTCTCGAGGGCGGATGGGTCGTCGGCTGGCAGCGTGAAGGTCGTGATCAGCGGCCGCGTCCCGGGCAACCCGGCGAGCGACCAGACCGGGATGTTCGCCAGTTTCGAATCGAGCTCCCACAACGCGCAGTCGAGGGCGTTGCGCGCGCCACCCGGCGGCAGCACGACTTGCAAGTCCTGCCTGCTCAGGCCGGCTTCGATTGCTGGCCGGATTTCATCGACCGCTGCGAGCATCTTCGCCTGGTCGTCATGGAGGTAATAGACCCCGGCTGCCTCACCTCGGCCCTCGATCCCATTCGTCGCAACGGTAGCGACGATCGAGGGCATGGCATCGAAAACATAGCCGGAAATCCGGAACGGCGCGGCAAAGCGCATCTCCCTCGGTTCGACGCTTAGAGTCCGCGCAATGTCCGTAGTCGCCATGCCCCTGGCATAGCGGCTGAACACAAAGTTTCAAATACAGAAACAGTTATTCGGCTTGCTCGATACTTTCCGAGAGCTGCTGCCGCTTCGCCGCTGTGTCGGCCAGTTGCTGGATTCCGCGGCCCGCGCAAACGGCGAGCACACTGCACGGCTCGTCGCTGGTCCGCACGTAGCCATGGGCCATGCCGCTATCGAAATAGACCGAGTCGCCCGGCCCAAGCGTCAGTGGGGCGTAGAGGTCGGAGTGCAGCTCCATCGATCCGCTGAGGACGTAGAGATATTCCTCGCCTCCGTGCCGGACCAGCCCGCCAAGTTCATCGACACTGGTTGCCTGGACGTCGATGATGATCGGAATCATCATTTTGCCGAGTAGCTCCGCGGCGGGATAATGGTGCACGTGCTTCTCTGAATCGGCGTCCAGGGCCTCGCCCGCGCGGGTCACGCTGCGCCGGCCGAGCGCCACCGGGGCCGCGCGCTCGTCAGGCGACGCAAGGATCTCCTTGAGATCGACATTCAACGCCTGCGCCAACCGGATCAGCTTGTCATAGGTCAGCGCCATCTTGCCGTTTTCGAGCTTCGATAGCGTCGAATAAGGCAGCCCTGCCCGGGCGGAGAGGGCGCGGAGGCTAAGGCCCTGGGCAAGCCGGACGTCGCGAATCGCGCGGCTCGGCGCGGGGACGCCGGCCGACCCCTCCACGTCCATTTTCGGCGCTATTCCGCCGTCAGTATTTGATCCAACCATCGCTCAGTTAGAAACCAGTTGCCAATCTTGAAACGCTCCTGCAATGATGACACCAATCTGGCGGGGAGAGCTAGAGTGAACATTCATCGATCGCTCGGAATTTTATTATCCTGCACGTGCCTGCTGTCAGTCGCATGTCCGGCGTTTGCCCAAAACAGTCCTGCGACGCCGGCTCCTGATCAGGCCTCGGTCGACCAGAATGCGATCATCATCACGGCGACCAAGCGGCCGCAGGTGCTGATCGACGTCCCGCAATCGGTCACCGTGGTTTCCGGCAAGACGTTGGAGGCCCAGCACGCGAACGGCTTTCAGGATTATCTGAAGCTCGTTCCGGGCCTGCAGCTCGACCAGTCGACGCAAGGCCAAGGTCGCTTGATCCTGCGCGGCATCAACACCGGCGGCGTTGCTTCGACCGTGGGCGTATATGTCGATGAGACACCGTTCGGATCGAGCTCCGGTCTCGTCAACGGCGCGGTTCTCGCCGGTGATTTCGATACGTTCGACGTTGATAGGATCGAAGTTCTGCGTGGACCGCAGGGCACGCTTTATGGCGCTAGTTCACTAAGCGGCGTGCTGAGGTTCGTCACCAGCCAGCCTTCGACCTCGGCGTTTATGGCGCGCGCCCGCGCCGGAATTGAAACGCCAAAGGGCGGCGATCTCGGTTACACCGGCAATCTGATGGTGAACGTGCCGCTAGGCTCGACCCTCGCGTTCCGCGCCTCGGGCAGTTACCGTAAAGATGCCGGGTTCATCGACTCAATCGGGACCAGCGACACCGATCTGGTCGGGAACTTGCTGACGTCCGACATCCACAAGAATACCAATGATGCGCTGAGCTACGGCGGTCGCGCATCCCTGTTGTTCAAGCCGAGCGACGCGGTGTCCGTGCGGCTGTCGGCCATTGCCCAGAATATCAGCGCCGACGAAGCCAATATTGTCGAGGCGGATCCGGTTACGCTGAAGCCGCTGCATGGCCTCTCGCAGTCTCAATTCGTGCCGCAGTTCACGAATACGAGATACCGGGTTTACAATGCGACGGGCGTATTCGACCTCGGGTTTGCCGACCTGACGAGTTCGACCAGTTACGCCACCCAAAAGCAGCACCTGCGCTCGGACCTGACGTTCGCGCTAAGCGGCCTGCTCGCGCTGCCGCAGGCTTTTGGTGGATTTGGGCTGCCGCCGAACGAATTCATCGAGCCGCAAGATACCAACAACACGAAATTCACCGAGGAACTGCGGCTAACCGGGCAAACGCATCTGGTCGATTGGCTGGTCGGCGGGTTTTACACACACGAAAAAGGCCTGATTCATCAGGACTTCGTCGCCGTCGAACCCGGCACTCTGACCCCGATCGACCCGGTGCCCTTCCTCGGGACGATCCTCGGCGTCGCGGACGTCAGCTCGAAGTATCGGGAGATTGCCGGCTTCGCCAACGCGACGATCCATTTCGCGCCCCAGTTCGATCTCGATATCGGCGGGCGGTACAGCCACAACAAGCAGTCGGCGCACCAGGTATCCGATGGCGCTTTGGCTGGCGGCTTCAATGACTTCCCCGTCGCCCGCTCGTCGGAGAATGTGTTCACTTATTCGCTCGCGCCCAAATTCAAGCTGAGCAAGAATGCGACCATCTATGCGCGGGTCGCCAAGGGCTTCCGGCCGGGCGGTCCCAACGTCCTCCCGCCCGGCGCGCCGCCTGAAGTTCCGACGCTCTATCATTCGGACTCGGTGGTTAGCTGGGAAGCCGGCGTGAAGGCCGAGACCGCCGATCATCGCTTCAGCATTGATGCCGCGGCGTTCCATATCGACTGGAAGAAGATCCAGCTGTTCGCGATCGTGAATAATTTTGGCGTCAACGTGAATGGCTCGTCGGCCAAGAGCGATGGTTTCGAATTCACCGCCACGGCGCGTCCGGTCCCCGGCCTCGATCTGTCGGCGAACGGCGCCTACACTAATGCTCGGTTGACGGCGGATGCACCCGACGTCGTCGGTGGCCGCAAGGGCGATCACCTGCCGTTCACCCCGAAGCTCAGCTTCAGTCTCAATGGCGACTATCACTGGCGCATGGGAAATCACGTCACGCCCCACATCGGCGCTTCGTACCGGCACCTTTCCGGCCAGATCGCGAATTACGATCCCGACTTCGTTCTGGCTCATGACGAACAGCGGCACATTCGCCCGTACGGCGTCTTCGACGTTTTCGCCGGGGTCGATCTGGGCCACGTCGATATCGAGGCCTATGTCAAGAATGTGGGGAACAGCCACGGCGTGACATCGACGACCGCAACGACGGTGTTCGGACCCTTTCCGATTTATCCCGACGGGGCGATCGGGACCGGCATCATTCGTCCGCGGACTATCGGTCTGACGCTTGGTTTTGAATATTAGGGAGACCTGAAGGATGCGCGCACTGGGATGGTTCGCGGCACTGGCCGCAGCGATCGCAATTCCGGCGTCGGGGCAGGCGCCGGCGCAGCTGCAGCCGGGCTCGCCGCAGCGGGCGGTCCTTCCCGCATTGCCGGCGCCGACGGCTTCGGCCGCCGCGCACGAGCTGACCAAGGCCGACGTCGATTCCTGGCTCGACGGCTTCATGCCCTATGCGCTGAAGTCCGGCGGAATCCCCGGCGCTGTCGTCGTCGTCGTGAAGGACGGGCAACCGCTGACGATGCGCGGCTTTGGCTATTCCGATGTCGCCAAGGCCCGGCCGGTCGACCCGGAGATGACCCTGTTCCGGCCCGGCTCGGTCTCCAAGCTCTTCACCTGGACGGCGGTGATGCAGCAGGTCCAGGCCGGCAAGCTCGACCTCGACAAGGACATCAACACCTATCTCGATTTCACGATTCCAGCGAAATTCGGCAAGCCGATCACGCTTCGCAACCTGATGAGCCACACCGGCGGCTTTGCGGAAACCGCCAAGGGCCTGATCCTTTACGATGACGCGCCGCCACCACTCGGAAAGGTCCTGGCGAGCCCGATCCCCGAGCGGATCTACGCGCCGGGCGAAGTCCCGGCTTACTCCAATTACGGTGCGTCGCTGGCCGGCTACATCGTCGAGCGAGTCTCGGGTGAGCCGTTCAACCAATATGTCGCGAAACATATTTTCGCTCCGGCGGGGATGACTCGCTCGACCTTC
>Ga0268264_10003276_pt1 | contig 14002 bp, 11 predicted proteins | sample KBSSwiS32_FD_190357 | JGI IMG/M metagenome (GOLD analysis project Ga0268264, IMG submission 190357) | Switchgrass rhizosphere microbial communities from Kellogg Biological Station, Michigan, USA - KBS Switchgrass S3-2 (SPAdes) (version 2) | ecosystem: Host-associated > Plants > Roots >...
GTGGTGGGGCTGATCTACGACACCTCCTCCCGCGTGGTGACGCACCCGGTGTTCCTGCACTCGGCCTGCGTGGTGGCGCGCGCCCAGGGCGGGCTGTGCAACTTCAGCTTCGCGCTCACCCCCCACTCGCCCCTGGAGTACCGGGTGACGCCGCCGCCGACCTTCCCCTCCGAGTGGCACCCGGAGCAGTTCCGCTGGGACACCATGGGCGGGGCGTACGACCACTTCCTGGTGCGGGGCGTCCCGCCGGAGCGCGTCCTGGGTCAGCACGTGGGGGTGGAGCTCACGCCCGTCGCGCAGTCCGGAGGATTCTGGCTATTGCGCCGCCACTGACCGGTGGTATGCGCCCGGGGGCGTGAAGACCACCGACGACCCCAAGAAGGTGCTGAAGGCGCTGCTGGCCCAGGAGGCACTCCCGTTCGACGCCGCCGCCCAGGACGCCGCCCGCGGGATGGCGAAGGCGCCGGAGACCGCCACGCGCGAGGCGGTGGAGGCGCTGCCGGAGCCGCTGGGGATGGCGGTGCTGGAGGCGGTGGTGAAGGCCAAGCGCGCCGACCTGGCGGCGGCGCTCCAGGACTCGCCGGTGAAGGCGCTGGCCAAGGGCGCGCGCCGGGCGCTGTACGCGCTGAAGTCCGCCGGCGTGGCGGTCCCGGAGCGGCCGAAGCCGGAGCCCGCGCCCGCCGCCTCCGAGGAAGCCGAGAACGAATTCGAGTGGCTCCCCTGCTGGCTCTCCGCGCCCACCGGCATGGGCGAGCGCGGGATGCTCCTGGTCCGGTCGCAGAAGGGCGGGGGCCTCGAGGTCGCGCAGGTGGTGCTCAGCGACGAGAAGGGGATCACCTCGGTGCAGACCGCGGAGGCCAGCCGCTCGGCGTACCGCAAGCAAGTGCGCGAGATGCGCGCGGAGCTGCCCATCCGCGCGCTGGAGATCGCGCTCGAGGAGGCGAAGGTCCTCCTGGCCGAGAGCGCGGCGCTCAACCTGTCCTCCGGGCACCCCTTCCCGCAGCGGACGGAGCTGATGCTCCGGCACTTCGGGGTGACCCCCGCCCAGCCGCCCGCGGACCTGCCGGCGCCGCTGCCGGAGGACGAGCGGACGGCGACGCAGGCGGTCTCGCTCCACCAGGAGCCCGAGGTGCAGGGCTGGCTCCCGCCGGAGCAGGAGCTGAAGGTGCTGGCGCAGAAGATGGAGGTGGTGATGACCAGCCCCCTCCAGCTCACGCAGGTGCAGAAGGAGGAGCAGCTCCGGGGCGTCATCCGGAGCGCCGCGGCGGAGCTGTTCACGCCCAAGGTGCGGAAGATCTACGCCCGGAGGCTCTGGCACCTGGGCGACTTCTACGAGCGCACCGCCCGCGACGAGCTGGCCGCGGTCGCGCGCGCCGAGGCCCGGCGGATGTTCCACGACGTGGCCGAGCGCCCGGACCGGTGGGAGGAGTTTCTGTTCGAGAAGGTGATCGCCCTCTCCCAGCAGCTGGCGCGGGGCGAGCCGCTCCCCGAGCCGGGCCAGGCCGCGCCGGCCCCAGCGCAGGAGCCCGCATCCGGGCCGCCGGGCGAGCACAAGAGCCCCGGCGGGATCATCCTCCCGTAGCCGGGCAGGCCCTCACCCCACCCGCGAGCGGAGCAGGAAGTCGAGGTTCTCGTCCTCCCAGCGCCGCGCCCGCTTGAAGTCGTGGAACGTCCGCTCCTGGGCCAGGAACTCGGGGGTGTGGACGCAGCGCCGCCCGTCCTCGCCGCGGCGGGCGCGGTGCACGTGGTGGAGCATCTCGTGGAAGACGATCCACTCCACGAAGAAGCGCGGCACCTGCTTCTGGTCCAGCGCCGGGTGGATGCGGATCACCTTCGTCTCCGCCGAGTACGACCCCATCTTGATGCTCTTGCGCGGCGCGCGGGCGCGCGGCGCCGGCCCGTAGGTGATGGTGGCGGCGATCTGCCCGCTGAAGTACCGCTGGTTGAGCTGGGCGTAGATGTCCTGCAGGTCGTGGTGGGTGCCGCGGGGGTCGATCCGCAGCCGCCGCCGCAGCTCCGCCGCCGTCACCTTGCGGATGAAGATCCGGTTCCTTTCGATGAAGCGGTCCAGGTGCACCGACGCGTCCGGGTCCGCCCACCGCACGTACTGCGCCAGCGCGCTCAGCACCTCGTCCGGCGCCGCCAGGAACATGTGGTGCAGCCGCAGCCGCCACCCCCAGCGCGCCCGCCGGAAGGTGATCATGGTGTGCGTGTTGTCGTGCAGGTGCACCTGCACCCGCGCCTTCAAGCGCGTCCGCAGCCGCCGCTCCAGCACCCGGCGCCACACCCGGACCAGGCGCACCGGCTCCGGCGAGATGCGGGGCGCGTCCAGGCGCGCGAGCTTGGCGGCGGTCGGCATGGGGCGAAAGGCGGAGGCGACTGTCCGAAATTCTACGGACCCACGGGCGGCCCTGTAAACGGGCCCTCCGGGACCGAATTCCCCTGATTCCGGTGAGTTAGGCTCGCTCGACTGCTCAGCGGCCGAGCCCGCACCGGATGGGGACGACCTGCGTGTCCGACCGCCCGTCCTCCACCTGGACGACGGTGGAGATGGGCGCGGCGCGGCCCGGGCAGCGGTACTCGATGGTGAAGGGACCGGGCGGGATGGGGAACGAGAGGCCGGCGGCGTAGCGCTGGTCGCCGTGCTGGATGACGGTCCCCGCCGGAGCGTCGAAGCGGACCCAGGCGCTCCGCGCGCCGCCCGCGGGCGCGGGGGGCGTGGCCGCCGCCAGCTCCTGCGGGGGCGCCGGGGCCGGCGGGGCCTCGCCCACGGGCGCGGGCGGCGCCGCCGGGGCCGAGCGGCCCTTGAGGACCAGCAGCAGGATGATCCCCAGCACCAGCACCACCACGAAGGAGATCCCCACCACCACCATGGGGTGGCGCGACCGCGTGGGCGGAGGCACCGTCTGGCGCCTCGGGGCGAGCGCGGCGAGCTGGCCGGGGAGGATGCTGGCGGTGGAGCCGCCCTCCTCGTCGTCGTCGTCCCCGTCCCGAGCGCGGGGATCGTCCGCCGCCTCCGTGTCCGCGGAGACCGCGGGGTTCGCCGGCGTGCGGCGCTTGCGCACCACCACCGGCACCGGCAGCGCCTCGGTCATCTTGTTGTCGCTGGGGTCGGACGGCGCCGCCTCCAGCGGATCACCGTCGGGGCTGGTGAAGCTCTGCGACTCGCGCACGCTGGGCGCCGCCGTCCCCGGGGGCGGGGCGAGCGCGCCCATCGCCGCGCGGGAGGGCGTCATCTTGCCCATCCCCTCGTCCACGCTCTCGTTCCGGTCGGACGAGGTGGAGCGGCGCTCGCCGCCGCGCATGGTGACGGTGCCGCGCCGCTTCTGCCCCAGCTCGTGCCGCATCGACTTGCGGTGCGGGAGCGCGGCCATGATGCCGGACCGCACCGCCGCCAGCTGCTGCGCCCGCGCCACCTCCTCCGGCGAGGCGTGGGCGGTGGGCGCCGCGTCGGACGGCACCGGGACGTCGCGGTCGCCGGTGATGCGCTTCTGCGCCGGCACCAGCACGGACGCCTTGCCCGCCTGCGGCAGCGGAACGGTGGCCTCCTTGCGCGCGGAGGGGTTGGACGCGGGCGGCGGCGAGGCGGCCACGGACGGGGCCTGGCGCTTCTCCCCGCTGGAGCCTTCGGTGGCGAAGAGCTGGGTGATGTACGACGACAGCTCCTGCGTGTCGGTCGGGTAGGCGCTCTTCATGAACGCCTCCAGGTCGCGCTGGATCTCGGTGGCCTGCTGGTAGCGCCGCGCCCGGTCCTTCACCAGGCACTTCATCACGATGCGGCTCAGCTCCGGCGGGAAGTCGTTGCGCACCAGCTCCGGCGGCGGCGGGTCCTCCGCGCGGATGGCGTAGATCACCGCTTCGGTGGTGCTCTTGTAGAAGGGGCTCTTCCCCGTCGCCAGCTCGTACATCATGGTGCCGATGGCGAAGAGGTCGGCGCGGTGGTCCAGCTTGTCCTGCGAGAGCTGCTCCGGGGAGAGGTAGAGGAACTTGCCCTTGATCACCCCCGGCTTGCTCCGCTCCACCAGCGCGGAGGCCTTGGCGATCCCGAAGTCGACCAGCTTCACCCGCCCGTCGAACGACACCATCACGTTCTGCGGGCTCACGTCCCGGTGGATGATCCCCAGCGCCTTGCCGTCCATCCCGGTGCTGTTGTGCGCGTAGCCCAGCCCCGAGCAGACCTGGGCGGTGACGTAGGCCACGATGCCGTAGGGGACGGTGAGCCCCAGCTTCACCTCCTCCTGGAGGATCTTCCGGAGGTCGACCCCGTTCACGAACTCCATCGCCATGAACAGGGACTCGTTCAGCTTCCCCAGCTCGTGGATCTGGATGATGGACGGGTGGTGGAGCTGGGCGGCGATCCGCGCCTCGTCCAGGAACATCTGGACGAACTCCGACTCGTGGGAGAGGTACGGGAGGATCCGCTTGATGACCACCTGCTCCTGGCGCTCGGTGTCCTGCGCCAGGAACAGCTCCGCCATGCCCCCCACCGCCAGGCGCTTGAGGAGGGTGTACTTGCCGAAGGGGGCGGCGTTCTGGAGGGCGCTCTCGGAAATGGCGGGACCCTGGGTGACCTTCAGTAGCGGAAGAAGCCCTCCCCGGACTTCTTCCCGAGCTTACCCGCTCTCACCATCTTCTTCAGGAGCCGAGGCGGCCGGAAGGCCGGGTTGCCGAGCTCCCGGTGAAGGTACTCGGCGATCGCCAGGCGGACGTCCAGCCCTACCAGGTCCGTCAGCTTGAGGGGGCCCATGGGATGGCCGTACCCCAGCTCCATCGCCCGGTCGATGTCCTCCGCCGACGCCACCCCCTCCTCCAGCATCCGGATGGCCTCCATCCCCAGGGCGATGCCCAGCCGCGAGGAGGCGAAGCCGGGGTGGTCCTCCACCGCGATGACCTGCTTGCCCATCCGCTCGCCGGCCGCCCGGACGGAGGCGAGCGTCTCGTCGGACGTCTGGTGGGCGCGGACCACCTCCAGGAGCTTCATCACGTGGACGGGGTTGAAGAAGTGCATCCCCACCACGCGCTCCGGGTGGGTGGCGGCGGCGGCGATCTCGGTGAGGGAGAGGGAGCTGGTGTTGGAGGCGAGGATGGCGGAGGGCGCCGCGACCTCCGAGAGCCGCCGGAACAGCTTCTGCTTGATCTCCAGGTCCTCCGGCGCCGCTTCGACGACGAGCTGGCAGTCCGCCAGGTCCTTCAGCTCCCCGGTGGCGCGCAGCCGGCCCAGCACCTCCGCCTTCTTCTCGGCGGTCACCTTCCCCTTGGCGATGCCGGCGTCCAGGTTCTCCGCGATGCGCTGGAGCCCCTTCCGGGCGAGGTCCTCCGCCACGTCGTAGAGCACCGTCCGCCAGCCGGCCTGGGCCGCGACCTGGGCGATGCCGTGGCCCATGGTCCCGGCGCCCACCACCCCGACCGCGCTGATCTCCGGCATTGGCAACCTCCCCAGTCTACGCGGCTACGGTGCCTTCTTGGAGCGCTTCTCCAGGAAGGCGGTCATCCGCTCGCGCTTCTCGGACGAGTCGAACAGCAGCGCCTGTCCCAGCCGCTCCGCCACCGTGGCGTCCTGGGCGCGCGCGGCGGCGTTGAGCGACACCTTGGCCACCTGCACCGCCAGCGGCGCGTTCTTCGCGATCTGCGCGGCGAGGTCCTGGGCGGACTCGAGCGCCTTCCCCTCGTCCACCAGCCTCTCGAACATCCCCAGCGCGTTCGCCTCCTCCGCCTCGAGGATCCGCCCGGTGAACACCAGCTCCTTCGCCCGCCCCAGCCCCACCAGCCGGGGCAGCCGCCAGGTGCCGCCGGCGGCCGGGTAGATCCCCAGCGTCACCTCCGGCAGCCCCACCTTGCAGGTCCGCGACGCCACGCGCAGGTCGCACGAGAGCGCCAGCTCCAGCCCGCCGCCCAGCGCGAAGCCCTCGATGGCGGCGATGGTGGGGCGCGGGAAGTCCTCCACCTTCTGGAACAGCGTGGCGTTGATGGCGAAGAACGCCTCGCGGTGGGTGCGCTCGCGCAGCTCGGCGATGTCCGCCCCGCTGACGAAGAGCTTCCCCCCGGCCCCGGCGAGCACCAGCGCCCGGACCGCGTCGTCCCCGGCCAGCGCGTCCAGCGCCGAGGTCAGCTCCCGGACCACCTCCAGGTTGATGGCGTTGCGGGCCTCGGGGCGGTTGATGAGGACGGTGGCGACGCCGTCCTGGACTGCGCGCTCGACGATCATTCGCTCCCCCTAGTAGAAGCGCGGCGCGAGGAGCTACCACGAATGAGAGCGGTGGTCTTTCGGAAGCATGGCGACGAGAGCGTGCTGGAGCTGGCGGACGTGCCCGACCCCGCGGTGGGCGCCCGCGACGTGCGGGTGAAGGTGCACGCGGTGGCGCTGAACCACCTGGACCTCTGGGTGCGAAAGGGGCTCCCGGGACTGAAGGTCCCATTTCCCCACATCACCGGCGCGGACGTGGCCGGCACGGTGGAGTCGATGGGCGCGGAGGTGAAGGACCTCCAGGTCGGCGCGGAGGTGGTGATCAACCCCGGGCTCTCCTGCGGCGCGTGTGAGAAGTGCCTGGCCGGCCAGGACGCCCTCTGCCGCGACTACATGATCCTCGGCGAGCACCGCGCCGGCGGGTACGCGGAGCTGGTCACCGTCCCGCGCCAGAACGTCCTCCCCAAGCCGAAGCGCCTCACCATGGCCGAGTCGGCCTGCATCCCGCTCACCTTCCTCACCTCCTGGACGATGCTGGTGCGGCGCGCGCAGGTCCGCCCGGGCGAGACGGTGCTCGTCCACGCCGCCGGCTCCGGCGTGGGGTCGGCCGCGGTGCAGATCGCCAAGCTGGCCGGCGCCACCGTGATCGCCACCGCCTCCTCGGACGAGAAGCTCCAGCACGCCAAGGCCCTGGGCGCGGACCACCTGGTCAACTACGCCCAGCAGGACTTCCTGGAGGAGGTGAAGAAGATCACCGGCCGGAAGATGGTCGACGTGGTCTTCGAGCACGTCGGCGCGTCCACCTGGGACAAGAGCGTCGCCTCGCTGGCGTGGGGCGGGCGGCTGGTCACCTGCGGCGCCACCAGCGGCTTCGAGGCGAAGATCGACCTGCGGGTGCTGTTCCGCAAGCAGCTCTCCCTTTTGGGCTCCACCATGGGCTCCAAGGGGGACCTGTTCCAGGTCCTGCGGCTGGTGGAGGAGGGCAAGCTGCGGCCGGTGCTGGATCGGACGATGCCGCTTTCGCAGGCGGCGGACGCGCACCGGCTGCTGGCCGGGCGAGGGCAGTTCGGCAACGTGGTGCTGGTGCCTTCGCCATGACCGTCGCGTGGATCGTGGAGGCGGTGCGGACGCCCATCGGGAAGCACCGGGGCGCGCTGAAGGACGTGCGCGCGGACGACCTGGCGGCCATCCCGCTGAGGGCGCTGGTGGAGCGGGCCAAGCTGGACCCGGAGCAGGTGGACGAGGTCTACCTGGGCTGCGCCAACCAGGCCGGCGAGGACAACCGCAACGTGGCGCGGATGGCGGCGCTGCTCGCCGGGCTGCCGAGCTCCGTCCCCGCCGCCACCGTGAACCGCCTCTGCGGCAGCGGCCTGGAGGCGGTGGTGCAGGCGGCGCGGCAGGTGCGGCTGGGCGAGGCGGACGTGGTGCTGGCCGGCGGCGTGGAGTCCATGACCCGCGCGCCCTGGTCGCTGCCCAAGCCTTCGGACGGGTTCCCCACCGGCAAGGTGGAGGCGTACGACACCTCGCTGGGGTGGCGGTACCCGAACCCCAGGCTGGCGGCCCTGTTCCCGCTGGAGCAGATGGGCGAGACGGCGGAGAACGTGGCCGAGAAGTGGGGCGTCTCGCGCGCCGACCAGGACGCCTTCGCGCTGGAGTCGCACCGGCGCGCGGTGGCGGCGCAGCAGGCCGGGCGCTTCGCCGCGGAGCTGGTGGCGGTGGAGGTCCCCCAGAGGAAGGGCCCGCCGCTGGAGGTGAAGGCCGACGAGGGCCCGCGCGCGGACACCTCGCTGGAGAAGCTGGCCGCGCTCAAGCCCGCCTTCCGCGACGGCGGGACCGTCACCGCCGGCAACTCGTCCACGCTCAACGACGGCGCGGCGGCGGTGCTGGTGATGAGCGACCAGGCGCTGAAGAAGTCCGGGCGCGTCCCGCTGGCGCGGGTGGTGGCCTCCGGGACGGCGGGGGTGGACCCGCGGCTGATGGGCGTGGGGCCGGTGCCCGCCTCGCGGCGCGCGCTCGCCGCGGCCGGGTGGAAGGCCGCGGAGCTGGAGCTGGTGGAGCTCAACGAGGCCTTCGCCGCGCAGGGCCTGGCCTGCCTCCGGGACCTCGATCTGGACCCGGCCAGGGTGAACGTCAACGGCGGCGCCATCGCGCTGGGCCACCCGCTGGGGTGCAGCGGCGCGCGCATCCTGGCCACCCTGGTGCACGAGATGAAGCGCCGCGGCGCCCGCCGCGGGCTGGCCACCATGTGCATCGGCGTGGGTCAGGGGATCGCGCTGCTGGTGGAGGGCGCCTGAAACAAAGGCTTGCTCCGGGGCGGCGCTTCCGGGGACGCTAGCGGGACGGAGCGATGATCAAGCCCTTCCTGCTCGGGCTGAAGCCCACGCTGCACATCTCCCATCGAGGCGGCGCGGCGCTCGCCCCAGAGAACACGCTGGACGCGTTCCGCATGGCGGTGGACCGCTACCGCACGGACATGCTGGAGCTGGACGTGCGGCTGACCCGCGACGGCGTGGTGGTCGTCTCGCACGACGCCACCACCGGCCGCTGCTGCGAGCGCGACCTGCAGATCGCCGCCACCAACCTCAAGGACCTGCAGCAGCTGGACGCCGGCCACCGCTTCACGCCGGACGGCGGCGCCACCTTCCCGTTCCGCGGCCGGGGCCTCCGCATCCCCACGCTGCAGGAGACCCTCCGCGCCTTCCCCGACGTGAAGATGAACATCGAGCTGAAGGCGACGATGGAGGCGCTGGTGGAGTCCTTCGTCCAGGTCATCCGCGGGGAGAAGGCGGTGGACCGGATCTGCTGCGGCTCGGAGCTCGACGACGTGGCCGGCCGCCTCTACAAGGCGATGCCCGAGGCCTGCCACTTCTTCCCGCGCGCGGCGCTCACCACCTTCTCCATCGCGCTCAAGATGGGGATCGACCCTACCGGCGATAACCGGTTCGACGTCCTCGACATGCCGGCCTACTACCAGGGCGAATGGCTCGTCGACGCCGGCTTCGTGGAGACCGTCCGCGGCGCCGGGAAGTGGGTCAACGTCTGGACCATCGACGACGCGGACGAGATGCGCCGGCTGATCAAGGACGGCGTCGGCGGAATCATGACCGACCGGCCGGACGTTCTCCGCGACGTGCTCTCGGGCCAGTGAGCCGGTGTGGTAAGAGGTGAGGCACCGCGCCCTCAACGGAACCGGCGGGCGGGCGTTGTGTGTCGCAGAAGGACTGGATGGCCATCCTCTCAGAACGGATGCGAACGCCCCGGCGGAACCGCTTCTGGGTCGCGGTGTTGGCCAGCCTCGCGCTCCACGCGCTCGTCCTGGCCTGGCTGTTCGAGCGCCCGGGCGTGCCTCCGCCGGCCCGACCCGCGGCCGAACCGCCGATCGCCGTCCAGGTGATCGAGCTCCCGGCCGCGCAGGCGCCGGCGGCCCGCCCTGGCCAGCGCCCCCAGAAGGCGCCCCACGCCGCGCCGGCCGGGAAGGGGAAGCCCGCGGAGCCCCCCGCCGCGATCGCGCAGCGAGGCCCCTCCGGCGGACGGACCGGCGCTGGGACCCCCGACGCGCCGCGCTCCACCAACCTGATGCCCTCTGAAGACGCCCTGGAGGAGATCACCGGTGGGGGCGGCGGCCCGGTGGTGCTGGGCGCGCCGGGCGGCGATGACGGCGAGCCCCTCCCCTCCTCCGAGCGCTACGGCTGGGCGGGCCCCGGCTCCGGCATCCACGCCCCCCGCATCCCGAAGGACCTGGTGGGCGAGACGGTGGCCGAGGCGCAGGGGAAGCACCGGGCCGAGCTGGGCATCGTCGACCCCTACTTCCGCCAGGTGGCGAAGGCCCTGGAGGGGAGCTGGCACGCCGACCAGCGCGGCCCACCGCCCCAGACCCTGGCGGAGACGGTGCGCGATTTCGGCACCGCGCTCCAGCGGTTCAAGGACGTGTGGTTGGAGGGCGCCGACCGCTACGGGAAGACGGGAAACCCGCTCCCGGAGGGCATAGGTCAGGTGTTCGACCACAACGTGCTCGCGGATGGGTCGGACCACATGAAACAGGTCATCGGCTACCAGACGCTGATGAGCGCTGGTTTCACGTCCGTGCGACGCGCCGTGTTGCGCGTGGTGCAGGACGACGCCGGGAAGATCGTCCTGGTGGAGCTGGTCGAGCCGTCCCGCGACCGGGACATGGACCGCCAGGCGCTCGCCGACGTGCGTGCCGCGGCGGAGAAGCTCCCACCGCCCCCCGCGTCACTCCTGGGCCGCAGGTCCCAGCTGTCCAGCTTCTGGACATTCGAGATCAAGCTCCGCGTCATTCCCCCCAGCACCGGGATCGCCTTCGAGTTCGACGAGAAGGGCGTCGAGCCGTTGGTGCCTTTCGGACACCAGGTCAAGAAGTCCGTCCGCTTGCTTTATTTTAATTAGCGGGGGTCCGGAGCGTTGATCTCGCGCCTGCGCGAGCTCACCTTGATGCACCCGGGTCAATCGGACTAACCATGAGGGAATGCCGTTGCCAAGCGGCCCTTCCATCTCGGTAGAAGCACAGACATTCGCCTGGTTCTCGCGCCCGCACGCATTCCTGGCGGAGTGCCAAGCCGAGTTCGGAGACTGCTTCGCGCTCCGGATCCACGGCTGGGGGACCCAGGTGGTGGTCAGCCACCCTGACGCCATTCGCGAGGTGTTCACCGCTGAACCGGACGTACTCCACGCGGGCAACAACGACTTCCTGCGCCCGCTCTTCCGCGAGGGCTCGCTCCTGGTGCTGGACGGCGAGCGCCACCGCCGCACGCGCAAGCTGCTGATGCCCGCCTTCCACGGCGGCGCCCTCAAGCGTTACAGCCGGGCCATCGCGGACACGACCCGGGTCCTGATGCGGACGTGGCCGCTCGACAAGCCGATCTCCATGCAGGAGAAGCTGATGGAGCTGTCGCTGGAGGTGGCCATGCTCGCCATCTTCGGCCTGCGAGAGGCGGAGGCGCGCTACCACCCGGTGAAGAAGCAGCTCACCACCCTGATGAAGGCGGTGAGCACGTCCATCACCCTGGCGTCCGCCGCGCGGAGCACCGCCGCCGAGCGCTTCGGCAGCATCCGCGGGGAGCTGGACGCCCTGCTGGCCGAGGAGCTGGCGCACCGCCGCCAGCACCCGGACGCCACCCGGACCGACGTGCTGGCGCTGCTGATGGAGGCCCGGGACGACGCCGGCCAGCCGATGAGCGACGGCGAGCTGCGCGACGAGCTGATCACCCTGCTGCTGGCCGGGCACGACACCACCGCCAACGAGCTGGCCTGGGCCCTGCTCGCGCTGGACCAGAACCCCGAGGTGCGGGACCGGCTGGTGGGGGAGATGGACAAGCTGGGCCCTTCGCCCGAGCCGGACGCCCTGGTCCGCCGGCCGTACCTGGGGGCGACGGTCAACGAGGTGCTGCGGCTGCACCCGGTGGTGCCGGCGGTGGCGCGGAGGGTGATGAAGCCGTTCCGCGTCGCCGGGTACGACCTGGAGCCGGGGACGGGCGTGGCGCCCGCCATCTACCTCGCCCACCGGCGCGCGGAGGCCTTCCCGGAGCCGGAGCTGTTCCGCCCCGAGCGCTTCCTGGAGCGCGACCCCTCTCCCTTCGAGTTCCTGCCCTTCGGCGGCGGCGCGCGCCGCTGCATCGGGATGGGCTTCGCCATGCACGAGATGAAGCTCGTGCTGGGGACGGTGCTGGGAGAGCTGGAGCTGCACAGCGCCATGCGGCACCCGGTGCGGGAGGTGCGGCACGGCGTGCTGGTCGTCCCATCCGAGGGCGCGCGGATGATCGCCCGCCGCCGGCCGGAGCGTCGCAACACCCTGGACAAGGAGCTCGAATGCGGGACGCGGAGCTGATGGACAAGGTGGTCCGCGCCGTGCGGGACTCCGCGCCTCGACCGGTGGAGCCCGAGCCCGCGCATCGGCTGGTGGATGACCTCGGCTTCGACTCGCTCCGGATGGCCTCCCTGGCCATTGCCCTGGAGACCGAGCTGGGCCAGCCGGTGCTGCTCAACGACTGGATCGCCTCCGCGCCCTCCCTCTCCGACCTCACCGTGCAGTCGCTGGCCGCGCACATGGCGGCCAACCTGGAGCCAGGGAGCTGACGGGTGCCTTTCCATGAGGAGGAGCGCGACGAGGTGCTGTGGCTGACGCTGGACACGCCCGGCGCCTCGGTGAACATCTTCAACAGCGCCACCGCCCGGCAGACGCTGGAGCTGATGGAGCGGGTGGATCGCCGGCGCGTGCGCGCGGTGGTCATCCGCAGCGCCAAGCCCACCAGCTTCATCAACGGCGCCGGCGTGCTGCTGGTGACGTACGTGAAGACGCCGGAGCAGGTGGAGGAGGAGAGCCGGCCCTACCGGAAGGCGTACGCCGCGCTGCGGGCGTGCCCGGTGCCCACGGTGGCGGCCATCCACGGGAGCTGCTGGGGGTGCGGGCTGGAGCTGGCGCTGCAGTGCGACCACCGGATCGCGTCGGAGAGCTACGCGACGCAGTTCCGGCTCACGGAGATGTCGGACTACGTGGAGGTCCCGCTGTTCGGGTCGACGCGGTTCCTCCCCGCGGCGGTGGGGATGCAGAAGACGCTGGACCTGTTGCTGTGGGACGACCGGTGGAGCGCGCGGCGGGCGCTGCAGGAGGGGCTGATCCAGGAGGTGGCGCCGCCGGAGCGGTTCCCGGAGGCGGTGGAGGCGTTCGTGCGGCGGGTGGTGCGCGGGGAGGTGCCGTCGCTGAAGCGCGCGCCTTCGCGGATGGAGGCGGAGCCGTTGGCGGTGCTGGCGGCGGCGAGGCAGAAGGTGGAGTCGATCCCGCCGCTGTACCAGCGGACGTTCGGGGACACGCTGGACCTGCTGGAGCTGGCGGCGCGCGGCGAGGTGGGCGAGGAGCACGAGCGGCGCGGGCTCGCGGCGACCACCGCCAGCACCACCCACCCGAGCGCGAAGGCGGCGTACGGGATGTTCCACCTGCGCCAGACCGCCGCCACCCTGGCCACCTGGGGTTCCCGGGCGGAGGAGCACACGATCGCGCCAGGGGGTGAGGGGCCGGGCGTGGTTCGGCTCTTTGAGGAGCTTCGCGCGCGGCAGCCGCTGCCCGAGGTGCGCGTCGTTGAGGCGCCTCCGGCGGGGTACGGTGAAGCGCAGGCGCAAAGCCCATCCGGCGCGCACGCGCAAAGCTCACCCGACGCGCACGCGCCAAGCCCATCCGGCGCGCACGCCCTTTCTCTCACTGTCCTCGTTGGACCGGGCGATGCGCGCAGTCCTGAGGACATCGAAGTCTCTCCACCCCTCTTCCCTCCCCCCGACTCAGGCGCGGACTCCATCTGCTGGCCCGTCCCCGGCGGCCCCTTCATCGAGCTGCGCGCGCCGCGCGGGTCCAGGAGCGGGCTGGCGCACGCGCTCCAGCACGCCAGATTTCAGGTCGCCCTCTCGCACGGGGACGCATACGGCTCGCACCAACTTCTGGGGGCGGCGCTGGCCGCCCTCGCCACGATGGTGCTGGACGGCGAGACGCCGCACACCGTGGACCGCGCGCTGCGCGAGCTGGGGATGTTCCGGCGCGCGCCGGCGTTGCTCGCCGCCCTCCGGCCGCTGGGCGCGGGCGCGGCGGTGGCGCTGGCCGGGCGGGCGTTCGGGGGGCAGGCGCCGCAGGGGCTTGGCTCGGCGCTCGCGCGGTTGGAGGCGCCCGCGGACTTCCGCGAGGGCCGGGACGCGCCGGGGCTGATCGACGAGCTCCTCCTCTGGCTCCTCCCGGTGGCGCTGGACGGCCCGTTCCAGCACCCCAGCTTCGTGGACCTGGCTGCTCGGGAGCTGCTGGACTTCCCGGTGGCCCGG
>Ga0268264_10003277_pt1 | contig 14001 bp, 15 predicted proteins | sample KBSSwiS32_FD_190357 | JGI IMG/M metagenome (GOLD analysis project Ga0268264, IMG submission 190357) | Switchgrass rhizosphere microbial communities from Kellogg Biological Station, Michigan, USA - KBS Switchgrass S3-2 (SPAdes) (version 2) | ecosystem: Host-associated > Plants > Roots >...
GGTTGTTTTGTGCGAGAGCCCGCCGAAGATCGGCTCGAGCAGCTTCGCCAGCGAGGGCTCGCCGAGGAAGCCGATGCCGATCGAGGCCATCGTGATCCCGATCTGGCAGGCCGAGAGGGACTCGTCGATCTTGTCGAGCTGCTCGACCACGGCCTCGGCGCCGCTCTCGCCTTCCTCGGCGAGCTGCTCGATCTTGCCGCGGCGGCTGCGGACGAGCGCAAACTCAGCCGCGACAAAGAAGCCGTTGACGGCAACGAGCAGGAGGAGAAGGACGAGCAGCAGCGCGCTCATCGTCTATATGGCCCGGTACTTCGGGGGAGGTCCTCTTCGGCCATGCAGCGTAGGCAATATAGCTTTCGCCTCCGTGGTCTCGACGAGAGGTGCCATATTTGCCCTCGTATGCGCATCGCAAGCCTCGTCCCCTCCGCGACCGAGATGCTCTTCTCGCTCGGCCTCGGCGACCGCGTGGTCGCCGTCACCCACGAGTGCGACCACCCCGCCGAGGCGACCGCCCTCCCCCGCCTGACGCGCACGGTGCTGCCACCGGGCCTCAGCGCCGAGGAGATCGACCGCGCGGTGAAGGCGAGGGTCGCCGAGGGACAGGCGCTGTACAAGCTCGACGAGGAGCTGCTCGGGAAACTCGAACCGGACCTGATCGTGACCCAGGCGCTCTGCGCCGTCTGCGCCGTCTCCTACGAGGACGTGCTGACGGTCGCCGCCCGCCTTCCCAGCCGTCCCCGCGTCCTGCAGCAGGACCCGAGCACGCTGGGCGAGATGCTCGAGGATGTGATCAGGCTCGGCGAGGCGACCGGCGAGACGGGGCTGGCCCACGAGCTGCGCGGCGACCTCGAGGGGCGGCTGACGACGGTGCGCGCGGCGGTCGCAGGGGCGCCGCAGCTGCGGGTCGTCGCCCTCGAGTGGCTCGACCCGCCCTACGTCGGCGGCCACTGGGTCCCGGAGATGATCTCGATCGCCGGCGGCGAGGACGTCGCCGGCCCGCCCGGGTTGAAGTCGCCCGAGGTCTCCTGGGGCGAGCTCTCGGGACTGAAGCCAGACGTGGCGATCGCGATGCCCTGCGGCTGGTACCTGGAGGACGCCCGCGCGCAGGCGCTCGAGCAGTGGGAGCCGCTGGCCTCCCTCGGCGCCGGCCGGGTCTTTGCCGTCGATGGCGCCTCGACCTTCTCGCGACCGGGGCCGCGGCTGATCGACGGGGTCGAGCTGCTCGCCCACCTGCTCCACCCCGACCTCTTAGACGCGCCAGGGAACATCGGCTTCGCCGCGCTGCCGGCGTAGGGTGCAACGCGTTTTGGGGGAAATAGCCCCCAAACGCGTTGCACCTGAGGGTCAGGCGACCGCGATGGCGCCGAGGATCGAGATGGCGGCCACCGCGCCCATCGCGATCAGCTCGGCCACGAGGCGGTTGGGGCCGAGCATGCCCCGGTCGCCGGCGACGATCGCGAAGGCGCAGACGACCCCGGCGACGAGGCCGCCGAGGTGCGCCCCGAAGCTGATGTGCGCAGCGCCGAAGCTGAGCGCCAGGTTGATCAACAGGACCAGGCCTATCGCGCGGGCCACGTCGTCGAAGCCGCGGCCGCGGGCGATCACGAAGGCCGCCCCGAAGATGCCGAAGATAGCGCCGGAGGCGCCGACCGTGAGCGCGTTCGGGTTCATCAGCAGGGCCCCGAACGAGCCGCCGAAGAGCGAGGCGACGTAGACGCCGACGAAGCGCACGGTGCCGATACCGGGCTCGAGCAGGCGCCCGAGGAAATAGAGGGCGAACATGTTGAAGGCGATGTGGATCAGGCTCGCGTGCAGGAAGGTGCTCGTCACCAGCCGGTACCACTCGCCTTCGGCGACGAACGGGCCGAAGAGCCCGTAGTCGGCGACGAGCGAGCTGCCGCCGATCTGGAACCCGCCTCCGCCGGCGGCGATCTCCGCCAGGAACGCCGCCGCGTTGAGCCCGATCAGGATGAAGGTCGCGGGCGCCCGCGAAAAGAGCGACGCCTCCCCCACGCCCTGGGTCACCCGCGTGCGCTGCTGCATGCACTCCGGGCAGCGCATCCCGACCGGCGTCGGCGTCATGCAGTCCGGGCAGATCGGTCGCCCGCAGGACGAGCAGGAAACGGCGGTCTCGCGGTCGGGGTGTCGGTAACAGGTCTGCGCCATGGCGGAGGGGGAGCCTACAATCGCCGCCCAATGACCACTGGAATGGAACCCGCGAGCCCAGCCCGGCTCTACGCAACGGTCGTCGGCGCCCTGCTCGTGATCGCGGGCATCGTCGGATTCTTCTACAGCGCCTCCTTCGGCTCGCCCGGCGAGGTCGACGACGTGTTCGGGCTCTTCGCGGTCAACGCCTGGGAGAACGTGTTCCACATCCTCACCGGGGCGATCGGCCTGTTCGTCGCCGGCTATGCCGCCAGGCAGTACGCGCTGGCTCTGGGGGCGCTCTACCTGTTCGCCGCGCTCTGGGGCTTCGCAATCGGCAGCGGCGACTCGATCCTCGGCTTCCTCCCGGTGAACACGGCGGACAACCTCCTGCATGCGATCCTCGGCGTGCTGGGAATCCTGGCGGCGCTCGGGACGCGGCGAGAGGCGAGCAGGCAGCCGGCGCCCGCTACCTGAGGCGGGTGCCGAGGGCCCGCAACCGACTCTGCGTCTGCCGCTGGCTGCGGCGGCGCAACTCGAGCACGACGAGAGCCCCGGCCGCAGCCCCACCGGCGCCGACGGCGAAAACCGGACGAACCCAGTTGCGCGGGTCGCGCAGGGCGCGCAGCTCGCTGTCCGAGAGCTCTTCGGCCCAGCTGGAGAGCTCCTCGGCCGCCGCCTGCGTGACCGCCGAGAGCGTGTCCTCCACCCTGCCCGAGAGGCGTTCGGGCGGGTCGATCGGGCGCAGGGCGTCGTTCAGCAGGTGCTCGACGTCCCAGCTGATGCGGCTCGGCTCACTCATCGCCGCCCATCTCCTCCTGCAGCTGCTTGATCGCGCGATGAATCAGCACCTTGGTCGCTCCGTCGCTGCGACCCATCGCCCGAGCTATCTCCCGGTTGTCCATGCCGAGCGCGAAGCGCATGATCAGCGCCTCGCGACGATCGTCTGGAAGCCCCTCCATGTGCTCCATCACCCGGCGCAGCTCCTCGCGCCCCTCGGCGATCGCCTCTGTGCCGTGGCGCGCCGCGATCGGGTCGGCGTTCTCCAGCGACGTCTGCGGCCGGCGCGAGCGGTCGCGGTAGTAGTTGGAGGCGAGGTTGTGGGCGATGCGGATCAGCCACGGTCGCAGCGGCCGCCCGTCGGACTCGCGCCGGGCGCGGTCGAAGTGCCGGTAGGCCTGCAGGAAGGTCTGCTCGGTCAGGTCCTCGGCGTCGTGCGGGTTCCCCACCCGGTAGTAGGCGTAGGAGTAGACGTCGCGCAGGTGCGTCCGGTAGAGATCCTCGAACGCCGCGTCCAGCTCGGCCTTCGCCTCGGGGTCGAGACTCGTCGGCTCGACGTTCGGCTCTGCGCTCACGGTTGCAGCCTAGACGCATCAGGCTGCCTCCCTCGCCCGCTCGACTCGGCGCAGCTGCGCCACCCAGGCGTCGGCGGCGATATCGCCGCGGATCAGCGCCGCCAGGCCGGAGAGCGCCTCCGAGCGGCCGCCCGTCGCCGAGGTGGCCTCGGCGAGCAGCGGAACCGCGTCGAGACCCTCCGACGCCTGGCCGATCAGGCCGGGAATCTCGCCTGCCGGAGTGCCGGTGCCGAGCAGCTCGCCGGCGCGGCGATTGCGACCCGCAGGGGCGATCACGGTCGCCGTCAGGTCGCCGACCCCTGCCAGCCCCGAAAAGGTCGCCGGGTCGGCGCCGCACTCGGCCGCGTGCTCGATGCACTCGCGCCAGACCTGGGCCGCGGCGATCCCCGCGGCGTTCAGCCCGTGCGGCTCGGCCGCCGCCGCCGCGAGTGCGGCGGCGTTCTTCGCCGCCCCGGCCATCTCGACGCCGACGACGTCGCGCGAGCGCTCGCAGACGAGGCCGGCCCGGTCGAAGACGCCGCCGAGCTGGTTGCGCAGGTCGTCGTCGTCGGAGCCGAGGACCAGCGCGGCGGAGCCCGAGACCGCCTCACGGGCGTGCGCCGGACCGCCGAGGCAGGCGATCGCCCGCGCGCGCACCCGCTCGCCGACGTAGGTTGCGGGCAGCTGCCCGAGTGGCGCGATCAGGCCCTTGGTCAGTAGCAGTACCGCCGAGCGGGCGCCCACCCGGTCGCCGATCGCCCCCACCGCTTGCGGCAGCGAGCCCGAGGGGATCGCCAGACAGACCAGGTCGAGCCCGGCGAGCTCGACTTCGGACGTCTGCAGGACGCGGATCGAATCGGGCAGGCGCACGCCGGACAGATAGCGCCGGTTCTCGCGCGCGTCGTCGAGCTCCTCCGCCTGCGCCGCGGTGCGCGTCGCCAGCTGCACCTCGAGACCGCCGCGGGCGAGGAGGACGGCGACGGCCGTGCCCCAGCTGCCGGCGCCGATCACCGCGGCGCGGCGCATCGGCGGCAGGCCGCCGAGATCCTCCCACTGCAGCTCGACGTTCGGCCAGATCCGGTCGGTGACGCTCGCGGCGAGGCCGCGTGAGGGATCGGAGGAGGCCTGCGGGAACGTCATCGCCCGGCCGAGGCGCACCTTGATCTTGTGGGGGCGGACGCGCCAGCCGCGCCGAACCGCTTCGGTGCCGAGCACGGCGGCGGGAATGACGGGCGCCCCGGTCTGCAAGGCGAGGCGGCCCACCCCCCGGTGGGGCTCGGCGAGCGAGCCGCTGCGGATGCGGGTCCCCTCGGGGAAGATGCAGACGGTCCCACCGCGATCGACGACCAGGCGCGCGGTCTCCATCGACTGCTCGTCGGACTCGCCGCGGCGGATTGGGAAGGCCCCCAGCCGCGAGAGGATCCAACCCTGCCAGCGACGCTCGAAGAGCTCGACCTTGGCGACGTAGTTCATCGGTCGCCGCCAGGGCAGCGCACCGCCGATCGCGAAGGGGTCGAGGAAGCTGCGGTGGTTGGCGGCGACGATCAGGCCGCCGTCGACCCTGCCGTACTCGCGACCCGTCCGCGCGTAGCGGAAGTAGACGAGGAAGAACGGGGTCATGAAGACCCGGGCGAGCAGGTAGAGCAGCGGGTTGACGCCGTGGCGGCGGGTGTAGGCGTGGTACGCCTCGAGGCGGTCGGGGGTCACCTGGAAGGTGCTACACGGGGGAGAGACTGGGGTTACCAGCGGCGGATGAAGTGGGGGTGCCCCTCGTCCCGACAAGTGCCTCGCTAATTAGCTCGGCACTTTGAGTATCCGCCGGTTCGAGGGGCACCCCCCACTTCATCTGTGCGCTAGGCGGGCTACCAAGCTCTCTCGATGAGCTCTTCCAGCTCGGACTTCGTCGGAGCTTCGGACGTGAATGCCAGTTCCGGGCGCATCAGGATGGCTTCGATAGCTTCGGGGAGCTTGCTGCGGTCTGCGCCGAGCTGGCCCAGGCCGGGTGGGTTGCCGCCGAGGTCGAGGAGGCGAGCTTCGAGGCCGTCCGAGTCGGTGCCGATCGCGGTGGCAAGAGCGGTGAGCTCGTCGGGGGCGCGGGGGGCCATGAAGGCCATTGCGCGGGGCAGAATCGTCGCGTTGGTGCCGGCGTGGGGGGAGCCGCAGACGCGGACGAGGGTTTGGCAGACGACGTGGTGGATCGCGAAGCCGCCGGAGTCGATCGCGTAGCCGCAGAGGATCGAGCCGAGAGCGAGGGCGGCGCGGTCGCGAGCGGCCGGCTCGGCGTCGAGCGCGGATGCGATCAGCTCGGCGCCGCGCAACGCCGTCATCCGCGAGACCGGGTTGGCGAAGGGGGTGTAGAGGGAGTCGGCGCCGTGGGCGAGCGCATTCATCGAGCTGGCACGCAATTCGGCCTCGGGGGCGCTCGTCATCAGGCCCGGGTCGGCGATCACGAGCGCGGGGCGCACCATCGCCCGCACACGACTCTCTGCGCCTTCGGGCAGCCGATGGATCCCGGTCATCTCCGCCCCCGACATCGTCGTCGGGATCGCGGCCACGCGGGCGCCGGTCACGGATGCGATCGCCTTGGCCACGTCGATCGTGCGCCCACCTCCGAGCGTGACCAAGTTCGTCGCGTCGACACGGTCGAGCAGCCTTGCGGCAGCTGTCGTCACCCCGGTTGCGTGAGTGGTCGTGGCGGGCACCTCGTGCACGGCGGCAGCGGCGCTCGCCAGTCTCCCGGCGCTCTCCAGGTGCCGCTCGGTGGAGAGCAGGTCGAACGGCTCCATGCCGTTCTCGGCGAGCAGTTCGGGGACGACGTCGAGCGCCGACCCTCGAAAGACGACGGCGCGCCCGGCGTCGCGCCAGACGAAGTCGTCGCTCACGCGTTCGTGCGTGGGTTGACCACCGGGCGCAGGTTCGGTTCCACCTCGTCGCGCAGGTGCTCGAAATCCGGCGGCAGCGAGAGCTTCTCGCCGAGATGCTCGAGCGGCTCGTCGACCGTGAAGCCCGGTCCGAGAGTGGCGATCTCGAAGAGCACCCCGCTCGGCTCGCGGAAGTAGATCGAGCGGAAGTAGAAGCGGTCGATCACCGGGGTCGGCCGGGCGCCGGCGGAGATCGCCCGTTCGCGCCAGGCCTCGTGCTCGTCGAGGGTCGAAGCCCAGGCGACGTGGTGGACGCTGCCGGCGCCCTGGCGTGCCTGCTCCTGCGGAGGCTCGTCGTAGAGGTAGAGGCCGCCGCGCGTCGAGCCGCGTGCTTCCCAATCGTCGCCGTCGAGCCGCTCGAACTCGAGCGCCTCGAGCAGCCGGGCGCTCGCGTCGGGCGCGCCGCTGTAGGCACGAACGGCGTGGAAGCCGCGCAGGGCGACCTCGGCCGGAACCTCGGGGTGGTCGGCGATCAGTGGCTCGTCCCCGACCTCGACCGCGGCGAGCTCGTGCTCGAGCCCCTCGGGGTCGGAGAAGCGAAGGCCGTTTTCGAGGCGCTCGGTCGCGATGCCGGCCGCACCGAGGCGCCCCTCCCAGAAATCGATCGCCTCGTGCGAGGCAATCCGCCAAACGATCCGGTGGACGTCGCCGGCGCCGGCGCGACCCGGTGGCACGCCGGGGAACTCGAAGAAAGTGAGGTCGGAACCGGCGCTTCCCTTCTCGTCGGCGAAGAAGAGGTGGTAGACGGACGGGTTGTCCTGATTGACGGTCTTCTTCACCATGCGCAGGCCCATCGTCCCGGCGTAGAAGTCGACGTTGCTCTGGGCGTCGGCGGTAATTGCGGTGATGTGGTGGATTCCCTCCAGCTTCATCGCCATCCACGTATAGCATTCATGCCGATGAGCCGAGGACGGAGACGCGCGGTACGGGCCTTGGTCGTCCTCGGATCTGTCCTCACTTTCCTCAGCGTCTTCGCGATCTGGACCGAACGCCAGGCGCTCAATACCGACGACTGGGTCGGCACGAGCGGTCGCCTGATCCAGAACGAGACGATCCGCGAAGCGGTCGGCAACTTCCTCGTCGACCAGCTCTACGAAAACGTGGACGTCGAAAAGGAACTGAAGGAAATCCTTCCCGGTGACACCAAACAGCTGGCGGGGCCGGTCTCCGGGGGGCTGCGCCAGGTGGCCGGCGACGGCGCTGACCAGGTCCTACAGAGTTCGACCGCGCAGGAACTGTGGAAGAGCGCCAACCGGACGACGCACGAACAGTTGCTCGACGTGCTCGAAGAAAAGGAAGGCACCGTCGCGACCGAAGAAGGCAAGGTCACGCTCAACCTCGCCAGTCTCGTCACCAACCTCGCCGACCAGGTTGGGATCGGCGCCAGCCTGGCCGAAAAGCTGCCCCCGGACGCGGGCCAGGTCACGATCCTGCGCTCGGACCAGCTGAAGACGGCGCAAGACGTCGTCGTCGCGGTCAAGGGCCTCGCCCTGATCCTCTCGCTGCTGACGCTGCTCTGCTTCGGCGCGGCGATCTACCTCTCCCGTGACGGCCGCTGGGTGACGGTGTTGTTCTGCGGTATCGGCCTCGTCTCGGCCGGTTTCGCCGTGATCGTCGTCCGTGAGATCTCAGGCGGGATCGTCGTTGGGCAGCTGGTCGACGAAGAGAGCGTCAAACCGGCCGCGGAAGCGGCGTGGTCGATCGGCACCTCGCTGATGATCAGCATCGCGACGACCGTGATCGTCATCGGCGTCCTCTTCGGCGTGGCCGGCTGGCTCGCCTCGCCGACGGGATCGGCCCGTTCGACCCGCCGTTTCCTGGCGCCCGCCCTCGGCGAGCATCCGGCCTACGCGTACGCGCTGCTGGCGATCGTCGTCGGCATCTACTTCATCTCGGCCCCGACCCAGAACCTGCGCTCCTTCCTCACCACGCTGATCATCGCCGGGCTCGCCGCCTTCGGCATCCACGAGCTGCGCAAACAGGCCGCCGAGGAATTCCCCGACGCAGACTTCGGGGAATTCTTCGGCCGCACCAAGGAGCGCGTCGTCGGCGCCGTCAAAGACGCCAATCTCGGCGAGCGCGCCTCGAAACTGCGCCTGCCCGAGAAGCGCAAGCCCGACGACGAGGCACCAACCACAGAGGTCGCCCCGGCAGACGCCGACGACGCCCGGCTCGCCCGCCTCGAGCGCCTCGCCGCACTGCACGAGAAGGGCGTCCTCAGCGACGAGGAGCTGGCGGCGGAGAAGAAGCGCGTGCTGGCCAGCGCCTCATCGGACCCGTCCTCCTGAATAAAGCCCGCCCTCGGACTTGAACCGAGACGATCTTCCTTACAAGGGAAGTGCTCTACCAATTGAGCTAGGCGGGCAGCTCGTAGTCCTTCGCCCAACGTACGCGCTTGCATTGCTTGTTGCGCGGTGGGTCTACGCGAAGATACATCTCGTGCGCGGGCACCTCATCGGCAGGCAGCATGTAAACCCGTTCGTTCTCGGTGCAGTAGACGATGAATAGGTCCACCTCGCCGGCATAGCTTCGTATCCGGGTACCGCGAGTGTTCGACTGAACGCTCTGCGTGCTGACCTGGATGACGCCCTCTCGCAATCGTCCCGTCTTGCACTGCGCCTTCAGAAGGCGACCGCCACAGTCGAGGACGAGGTCATAGCGCTGATTGACGCCGAACGGGACGAGCACGCAGTAGCCGCGGCGAACGAGCTCCGAAAGGATCGCCCCCTCCGAGCGCAAGCCCACGTCAACTGGGTGCGAGCTGAGTGCAGGCTTTGGAAGCGCGGGCGGCATACTCGCACGATACTGTTCGCCGCAGACAGAATGTCTCATAACATCCGCCGTTCTTTCTGGCATCGTGCCCAACATGGATGTCAGCTTCCGTTTCCTTGAGCCCGATGAGGGCGAGGTGCTGAGCGAGGCAATCAGGGTCGCCTACGGCGACAGCTATGACGTGCGCTGGGTCTACGACGCGGAGGCGGTGGCGGCGCGGTTGCGGGACGGGACCTACGTCTCCTGCGTCGCCGAGACGGCGTCCGGCGAGCTGCTCTGCCACGAGGGGATGAGCCTGGCCGCTCCCGGCGACGCGGTCGGCCACTCGGGGCAGGCGGTGACGATGCCGGCGGCGCGTGGCCAGCACCTCTTCACGCGGACCAAGCGCTTCCTGATGGACTGGGCGGCAGGGCGGGGAATGGCCGGCATGTACAGCGAGGCCACCGCCGCCCACCCCTACAGCCAGCGCGCCAACGTCGAGCTCGGCGCCCACGAGACCGGCTTCCTGCTCGGCTGGATCCCGCAATCGGTCTCCAACGACGCCGCCTCCGGCGAGAAGTCCGGCCGCCAGGCCGCGGCGCTCTTCTACTCGAAGCTGAACGACGGCCACGAGCGCGCGGTCTTCGCGCCCGAGCGCCACCGAGGGGTGATCGTGCGAACGCTGGAGCTGTGCGAGCTGCGCGGCGCCCTGGCCGACCCGCCCTTGGAAACCGAGCTGGCGGAGCGCAGCGAGCTGCACGTCGCCGTCGACGCCGACCACAACCTGGCGCTGGTCACGGTTCACGCTCCCGGCGCCGACCTGGAGGCGGCGGTGTCGGCCGAGCGCCGCCATCTCCTGCACCACGGGCTCGACGCCGTCTACCTCGACCTGCCGCTCGAACAGCCGGCGACGGCGCTGGTTTCCGATCATCTCGAGCGCCTCGGGGTCTCCTACGCCGGCATCTTCCCCAACAGCCGCTGCGACGGCGACGTGCTGCGGATGCAGTCCCTGCACGACGTCCAGGTGCACGCCGACGGGATAGCGGTCGCCTCCGAGCATGGGCAGGAACTGCTCGCCTATGTGCTCGGCGACCTGCCGCGATGGCAGACTGCGGCAGGTGAGATCACCGCTTAGCGCCCGCGTCGCACTCTGGATCCTCTTCCTCTCCGCCGCCTCGGTCGGCGCCGTCGCCGCAACCGCCCCGCACACCTTCTACGCGGATTTCCCGTTCTTCGCCCACTGGGTGGAGATGCTGCCCCCCTACAACCACCATCTCGTCACGGACGTCGGCGGTCTCTACCTCGGCTTCGCGGTGATCTTCGCCTGGGCCGCGATCAGCCTGGAGCCGACGCTCGTGCGCGCCGCATGCGTCGCCTGGCTGCTCACGGCATCGATCCATCTCGTCTTCCACGCCACGCACCTCGACGGCTTCGGCACCGCGGACGGGGTCGCCGAGATCGCCTCGCTCGCCTTCCTGCTGGTGCCACCGCTGGTGGCCATCTGGGCAGTCCGCGCTACTCCGAGCTGATCAGAGCGGCGTCTCCCGCGAGGCGAGGTGGGCGCCGACCTTGCGCTTGACGCGCTGCAGGGCGTTGTCGACCGTCTTCGTGTCGCACTCGAGCCGCTCGGCGGTCGCCTCGTAGGAGTGGCCGTCGAGATAGAGCGAGAGGACGCGACTCTCGAGGTCGGAGAGGACCCCGGAAACGCCGGACAGGCACGAGACCAGGCTCTCCAGCTCTTCGGAGGCGATCACCTGATTGACCGGGTCGTGGACCGCAGGCCCGGGCAGGATCTCGTCCAGGGTCGTGTCGGAGTCCCCGGCCGCGGCCGGCGTCTGGCTGAAGGAGACGTACTGGTTGAGCGGCGTGTGCTTGTTGCGCGTCGCCGTCTTCACCGCGGTGATGATCTGGCGCGTGATGCAGAGCTCGGCGAAGTTGCGAAAGCTCGACTCGCGATCGGTGCGGTAGTCGCGGATCGCCTTGTAGAGGCCGAGCAGCCCTTCCTGGATCAGGTCGTCGGCCTCACCGCCGAGCAGGAAGTAGGAGGACGCCTTGAGCCGGACGAAGCCGCGGTAGCGGCGGACGATCGCATCGTAGGCGTCGGTCCGACCGTCCTTCGCCAGAGCGACGAGGTAGTGATCATCGAGTTCAGCTTGAGGGTTAGGCTCGGTTGGCCTGAGGGACCCGTTGAGCCGGCCGGAGGGGAGCTGCATTTCCTGCGTAGGTGAAGATAGAGCCACTGATCCTTCTCCTTGAACGAAGGGTCGTGGCGCCTTACCTCCCCTGGGGCGCCCTTTCGGACTGGGCAATTCTCAGACTCAAGCTGAGGTTCACCCTTATGTGCGGCGGTAGTTTACGGATGCGCGGTGTTCTGTCAACCCGGAACATACGTTCGTGGCGCACTCGTAGCAGTTGCTACGACCTTCGAAACCGCCGCCAATGCTTCGTCCCTGCGCGCCACCCCCCCCTGCAAGCGCGATCCGCGAATGCGCGGAAACCGCGCACGCGCCGATCCGTCGTGCTTACGTTGCAGGGGAAATGCATCAAATCGCCGGCCCCTTCGCGTCGTCACAGCCAGCGAAGCGTCAAAGACTTGCTTTGCCCCCGCCGCGCTGTGTACAAGAGCGCCCCCCACGGCAATGGACGATCTCAATCCTCGTCCAAGAGACTAGAGAGAGGAAAAGCAGATGAAGATTTTCAAGATGGCCTGTACCACCGCCTTGGCGCTGCTGACGGTGATGGCCTTCGCGGGTGCCTCATCGGCGATGGCGGGATCGACCGCGCTGTGCGATCAAACCCCGGAAGGAGGGATTGATTTCCCGGGCGGAACGATTTTAACTGGAGAAACATGCCCTTCGGGACATCGCGTTACGCACGTGCATGAAGCGACGCTCGAAGCGGTAAAGGCAAAACTGTTAACCAGCGTCCTTAACGTCGAATGCAGCGTCTTATTCTTAGGCGACGCGTTAGGAGAAGGATTAGGCAGTCCGTTGATCATCCACGGTAGCTTCACCTACTCGAACTGCAACGCCAACTGCACCGCAACCGAAGAAAACGGACCGGCCGAAATCAAAGTCTTAAGGACAGGGCACGAAACAGCCACGGTCACGGGCGAAGGCTTAGTCCACGTCGAATGCAAAGGCTTCATCAACTGTCGCTACAACGGCGTGGGCCTGCAAGGAACTGCCAAGGGATGGTGGTTATCGAGTGGGGCTTATCCGAACGGAGAAGTCAACATCCAGGAACAGACGACGAATAAAGAGAGCGGCTTCCTCTGCCCGAGCACGGCTAAATTAGACATCACCACCACCACGTTAGAACGGATGTTCATAGGCACCTAGCGCCCCATGTGCAGTCGACAGGCGATGCAACCGCCCCCGGTCCCGGGGCGGTTGCATCCATCGAGCGAGATTTCTACGTCCTCCGTTGCCTGACGGCCTCGAACAGCAGCGCGGCGGCGGCGGCGGAGACGTTGAGGGAGTCGACCTCGCCCCGCTGCGGGAATGCGACGAGGTCGTCGCATGCGGATGCGACGCGCGGGCGCAGGCCCTTGCCCTCCCCGCCCAGGACGAGCACCGTCGAGCCGGTCAGATCGACCTCCCAGGGAGCGCGCAGCGATTCGGCATCGGCCCCCCAGATCCAGAAACCGGCCTCCTTCGCCTCGGCCAGCCAGTCGGCGAGGTTGCGCACGCGCGCGATCGGCAGATGCTCGACCGCCCCCGCCGAGGCCTTGCAGGCGACCGCCGTGACCTCGGCCGAGCGGCGCTCGGGGATCACGAGGCCGGTCGCCCCCGCCACCTCGGCCGAGCGGGCGACCGCCCCAAGGTTTCGCGGGTCCTGGACCTGGTCCAGCGCCACCAGCAGCACCTCTCGTTCGGCCAACAGCTCAGCCGGCTCCGCGTAGGGATAGGCGTCGACCTCTGCAACCAAGCCCTGGTGGTCGGACGACCCGCAGATTCGCTCCAACTCCTCGCCGGACGTCTCCGGCGCCCGCCATACCCGCCTGACCTCGCGCCTACCCCGTTCGGCCTCGGCCACCGGTTGCTTGCCGTAGATCAGTTGCGAATCCATCAGCCCTTGGGCACTAGCTTCGCGCCCTCGGCCCCGTCCCGAACTTCCCAACCCAGCTCCGCCAACCGGTCCCGAATCTCATCCGCCCGCTCAAAATCCTTCGCCGCCCGTGCTTCCTCTCGTTCTCTCAAGAGCTTCTCTGCTTCATCGTCGGCCTCAGCTCCCTTATCTGGCTGGGCAAGGGAGCTAAGGCCGACGAGGTCGAGCATCTCGGCCAGCGCCTCAGGAGCTCCAGGAATCTCTCCCCGATTCGCTTCCGCGACGAGCTCGAACACCTCGGCAAGAGCCCGGGGAGTGTTGAAATCGTCGGCGAGAGCTTCCCGGAATGAGGCAAGGCGGGCTCCGGGTGGGGTCTCGCCGGAGCCTCCCCGCTGTTGCTCCGCCGAGACCCCACCCGGAGCCCCGCCCCCACCCACCGGGTGCTCGCGAAAGAAGTTCTTCAATCTCTCGACCTGGGCAACTGCCTGCTCCATCTGTTCCGGGCCGAACGCCAACGGCTGCCGATAGTGCCCCGAGATCAGGTAGGCGACAACCGCCTCGCGCCCGTAGCGGTCCACCGCTTCGGAGAGCTGGAAGATGTTGCCCTCCGACTTCGACATCTTGGCCGCGTCGGTCTCGACCATCCCGTTGTGCATCCAGAGTCGCGCGAACGGGCGCCCGGCGCCCTCGGACTGCGCGATCTCGTTCTCGTGGTGGGGGAAGATCAGGTCCGAGCCACCGCCGTGGATCGCGAACGAGGGCCCCAGCTCCCGCTCGGCCATCACCGAGCACTCGATGTG
>Ga0268264_10003284_pt1 | contig 13983 bp, 6 predicted proteins | sample KBSSwiS32_FD_190357 | JGI IMG/M metagenome (GOLD analysis project Ga0268264, IMG submission 190357) | Switchgrass rhizosphere microbial communities from Kellogg Biological Station, Michigan, USA - KBS Switchgrass S3-2 (SPAdes) (version 2) | ecosystem: Host-associated > Plants > Roots >...
AAAAAATATTTCTTACTGATACTTTAAACAATACTTATAAAGATATTGCAGTGTCTATTGACAGCACTTCAAAAAAAATTACGATCAAAAATAAATGGTTACCGGATTCAGCTTATAGGCTAATTATTTTCAAAGATGCAGCCAGCGACAGTGCAGGCCTTATGCTCGCAAAGTCAGATACCATTCGCTTTAAAGCCAAAAGTGAAATAGAGTACGGAAGCCTCAAAATAAATTTTACCAATTTTAATAAAAATAAAAATCCTGTACTTCAATTTGTAAAAAGCAATGAAGTAGTAAACTCCTACCCATTAACAGCAGTAACATGGAATGCTCCTTTAATTGACCCCGGTGATTATGAATTAAGAATTTTATATGATGAAAATAAAAATGGTATGTGGGATACCGGAAATTACAATAAAAAACTTCAACCTGAAAAGGTATACGGCATTCCTCAAAAGCTAAGTATAAAAGCTAATTGGGATAATGAAAGAGATATTGAATTGCCTCGCTGATAATTGATGGTTGAAGGTTGATGGGTTGAAAGTTTGAAAGTTGAACCTTGAATCTTGAATCTTGAACTTTGAACCTTCGACCCTGAACTTTCAACTTCCCTTCCGCTGTATATTTGCCCTATGATTTTTTCTTCTTCTCTTTTGGAAAATGCCGTAAATGAATTTGCCCGGCTACCAGGTATTGGAAAGAAGACAGCTTTGCGTCTCGTACTACATCTCATAAAAAAAGATTTGGCAGAAGTTAGCAACTTTAGCGAGGCTATTTTAAAAATGCGGGAACAGATACATTTTTGCAGTCGTTGCCACAATATATCTGATAGTGAAATGTGTAACATCTGCGCCAATACTTCACGTAGAAATAATATGATTTGTGTAGTGGAGAATATTCGTGATGTTATTGCAATTGAAAGTACACAACAATACAATGGTCTTTACCATGTATTGGGAGGCATCATCTCTCCGCTTGATGGCATAGGCCCGGCTCAATTAAAAATTGATAGCCTGCTAAATCGCATTGCTGCCGAAAAAAATGAGGAACTGATATTTGCACTAAGCCCAAACATACAGGGAGACACAACTATATATTATATCAGCAAAAAGCTCAAGGACTCTAATATTAAAATAACCACAATTGCCCGTGGCATTGCCTTTGGCGGTGAGTTGGAGTATGCCGATGAAATGACTCTTGCACGAAGTATATCCAATCGTATCCCGGTTGAAAATTATGTTGTGAACTCAGGTAATATCTCCTGATATTATTAAAGGTCCAATTAACATCAGCAGAATATTTGTTCCAACCTTTCTGTTTTGAAGGATCTTATTTACCGTCATTATCATTTAACAATTTTTCTATCACTTTTATATTTTTTTTAAGAAAAAAATACATCTTGTTATTTCATATAAAATCTACGAACAGCTTCGTTACAATAATTAATATAAACCTCCATTTGTAAATAAATGATTTGTGTGATGGTTTATCTGTCCTTAATTAGGGGAAAGGTTTTTTGCAACAGATAATTTAGCTCATAAAATAACCGGGTTAAAAACCCATATCAATTACCACTAAAAATTTTAAAAACATGAAAAAGCTAACAACTATTTTCGCTGCTTCCATTTTGCTGATTTCGGCAAACGCATTTACCCCACCACCCGATAGTGTTTCCAATGAAATTAAAACTGCTTTCGAAAAAATTTTCTCATCAGCGTTTGATGTAAGCTGGAAAAAAGTAAATGACTATTATTTGGCAACGTTTCAATTTGATGAGCATGAAGCCACCGCGGCTTACAACAAAGATGGACAACTGATAAGCGCTTCAAGAATGCTTACCTTATCACAACTGCCACTTAATATTAGCCTTGCTTTGCAAAATCAATATCCGGAATATACATTTGAAAATTTGGTGTCTGAAATAATGAAGGATGGGCAGAACAACTACTATATTAAAGGAGAGAGCGAAAAGAAAATTGTAATACTTAAAGCAAACGGTTCAGGAGCTTTAACTGTAGAGAGCAAGACTAAAAAGTAATAAAGTAACTAAAACAATAATGGCTGTCCCGCAATGCGCCAGCCATTACTGTTTATTAGTTCAACCGGATAACAATATTATTTACTTCCAAAAACTTTCTTTAAAATGTCAGTTGCTCTTTCAGCAGGATTTGTCCTTATCTTTTTTTCTTCTTCGGCTACATAATAAAATATTCCATTAAGCGCTCTTTCAGTTACATAAGCATTTAAATCAGGATTCACTTTTTTAAGGGAAACTTTATTGTATGCAGTAAAAAGATCTTTCCAATATTTGGTGGCATCTACCTTCTCTAACGATGCGCCTATTATCGGAGTAAAAGCTGTGGTCAATTGAGGGGTCGTGGTTCTTTTAAGATAAGACGTAGCCGCGGTATCAGTGCCTCTGAGAATTCCTAAAGCGTCTTGTACAGTCATTTTCTTTACCGCATCAATAAAAATTGGCGCTGCTGATTTTGATGCATCTTCAGCTGCACGATTCATACTTAAGATTGCATTATCAACCAAACCTCCCATACCAAGCATCCTCAATTTGCTTTCTACCTTACCCACTTCCGGAGGCATTAATATTTTTACGACGGCGCCTTTGAAGAAGCCATCAGTCATAGATAATTTTTCACCGCTTTTTTGAGCGCCTAATGACAAAGCCTCTTTTAAACCTGAAACAATTTCATCACTGGAAAGAGAACCAGAAGTTGATTTACCAGAATTTAAAACCGAAGTAGCTTTTTTAAATAGCCCGCCTAATTTAGAAGAAGAATCTTTTTGAGCAAATAATGTTGCAGAGAAAAACAAAACTGTAAGAGAGATAAATATTTTTTTCATTGGATATATTTTATGATAGAATAAAGTTATTGTCAAATTTAATCAGTTATATGTTTTGGAAAGGTTAATTAAGCTTATTGATCCGCTGAATAATGATGCAGATTTTAATCAGGGTTTCTTGAGATTCAGAAATCGAAAGGCCTTTAATCTAATCACCCACAAATTACTCAGTCAGCCTTGCCAAATACCCTTTTAAGACACCAACTACTTACTACCGGCTAATAGTAAGGGTCAATGATTTTATCTTACAATTAATCAAAAATAATTGGAATTAAACAGGTAATAAAGATTGTATCATGAAGTGTATTTAATAACTTTAAGCTATTGCGGTACTAAATATAGCTGCCGTGGTAAGCCAAAATGTTTGTTATGAGAAACATGTATCTTATTTTAACGCGATTAAAATATTACTTGTTTTTTTCTTTTTTTTGCGGACTGGGTTTAATTGCAAGTGCTCAAAACAAAATAATTACCGGCCATATAACCGATAGCACAAACGGGTTAGGTATATCTAATCTTTCGGTAATTGCAAACGGTACATCTCTGGGTACACAAACAGATGCAAAAGGTTACTTTCATTTTACCGTCCCCATATCTGTTGCAACATTAACCATCTCAGCAGTTGGCTTTTCATCACAGAGCTTTGATGTGAGTAACACCAATAATATAGCGATGGCATTATCGGCTACTTCTTCTACCCTGGATGAAGTAGTTGTAATTGGATACGGCACTGCAAGAAAAAAAGATCTTACCGGAGCTGTAGGATCTATTTCTGCAAAAGATTTTAATAAAGGAATTTTTGCCTCGCCCGATCAGTTGATCCAGGGTAAAGTATCCGGAGTACAGATAATGTATAACAACGGTCAGCCTGGCGGCGCTGCCGCTATAAAGATAAGAGGCAATTCAGCACTCACAGGTACAGGTCAGCCATTGTATGTAATAGATGGAGTTCCATTAGACGGAAGGACTCAACAGGCGAGCATCAACCCGCTGAATTTTATTAATCCCGATGACATTGCTTCAATAGATGTGCTGAAAGACGCGTCTGCAACTGCAATATATGGTTCAAGGGCTGCCTTTGGAGTGGTGATAATAAATACAAAAAAAGGTCAGGCCGGTCAGCCAAAAATAAATGTCGGTGTGTCTACCGGGGTATCTTCAATATTGAAAAAGATAAAAGTATTGAACGCTACTCAATACAGGGAAGCCATAAAATATTATAATGTAAGTCCATTAAATGATAAGGGCGGCGACGCTGATGCATTGGTTTCAATTTTGCAAAACGGTCTTCAGCAAAATTATACAATGGCGGTGAGCGGGGGCAATGAAAATGGAAAGTACCGTATCTCCGGTAATATTTTAAACCAGGATGGAATTATGAAAAATTCCGGTTTTAAGAAGTATGGTATGGATATGTCAACAAATTTTAAATTTCTTGAAAATAAAAGACTGGGTTTGGATATAAATATTAATTCAAGCCAATACATACAGAATGTTCCTAATGGCGCTATCGGTGCATCCGGTTTAATTCAGGCTGCATTACAATGGAACCCCACGGATTCGCTAAAAAACACGGGAGGTTCTTTCAACATTCCACCAGGAGGTGTTGTTAATCCGGCCGCCTTAACCGAATTGATAAAATACAATTTAAAAGTTACAACAGTTCTTGGCAGCATTTCACCTTATTACAAGTTCACAGACTGGCTCGAATACAAATTATTGGTTAGTATTAATTACAGCCCGGGCATTTTTAGATACTCAATAAACCAGGCGCTGGTTGATTCTTATAATCCCAGGGGATTCGTGATTGTTGAAAATAATGAATTAACGACACAGCAGCTGACGCATACCATGAATTTTAACAAAGAAATTTTAACGGGGCTAAATCTAAACGCTGTGGCAGGATTTGAATATATGAAATTTCGAAGGAAGGGCTTTGGTCTAAATGGATATGGAGTACCGGGCACTGGGTTTGGAAATTTTGGTTTGGACTATACAAATTATATTCAGTATTCCAGTACAGGCAATCGCAGCATTTACTCTTTTGCAGATCCCATAACTGAATTGAAATCCTTTTTTGGAAGAACAATATTTAACTATAAAGATAAATACCTGTTAACTGCTACTTTCCGGGCAGATGGCTCCACTAAATTCGGGGCAAATAATAAGTATGGGTATTTCCCCTCCTTTGCTGCCGCCTGGAATATTAGTAAAGAGAAATTTTTTAAACTCACCTTTGTCAATTCACTTAAGGCAAGAGTTGGTTGGGGCAAAACTGGCAACCAGGAATTCCCACCCGGCTCGGCACAGGCAAGATATTCTTTCCAGGATAACGGAGGCTTAAGCCAGGTAAATAGTCCAAATCCGGACTTACATTGGCAATCCGACAAACAGTATAATGTCGGTATTGACTTTTCTATATTAAATAACAGGATTTCCGGTACTGTGGATTATTTTAATAAGACCACCACCGACTTGCTATTTCCCAGCTCGCCTATCCAGCCTGCACCACCCTTATCAGTTGTGAGATGGATTAATCTTGATGGTAAAATTATTAACAAGGGACTTGAAGTTTTAATAAACGGGAATGTGGTCAGAAATAAAGAATTCAGTTGGGATCTATCTGCAAATGCAACATTCCTAAAAAATAATGTTTCAGGTATGCCATCTCCTATATATACCGGTTATCTACAGGGCTCGGGTGTATCAGGCGCATTGGCTGAGGTGATTCAAAACGGTTTGCCAATGGATGCATTTTTTACAAGAAAATTTCTTGGCATGGATAAGGCCACAGGGTTCGCCGTATACCAGGACGATGGCAATACTTTTTATTATGTAGGAAATCCAAACCCTAAAACCTTACTGGGCATTAGTTCCAGTCTTCGTTATAAGAAACTTATGCTTACGGCAAACATGTATGGGGCATTGGGGCAGGATATCTTTTATAACACACTTATGAATGTTTTAAATGTTGGTGGCATTAATGCAGGAAGAAACATTGGCTTATCAATATATAAAGATCCGGTGAAAGAATCTATTGCGAACCCTGTAACGCCTTCTTCAAGGTTTATTGTAAAAGGGAATTATCTGAAAATGACTAACCTTACCATTGGTTATTCTTTAGGAGATGTGGCAAAAACTTTTAAAGGGGCAAACATATATTTAACAGGTCAGAACTTGTTTATAATAACCAAATACCCGGGATTTGATCCGGAAGCTAATTTCGATGGGAGTAATAATAATGTTCCTTCTTTGGGTATTGATTATGTACAATACCCATCATCAAGAACTGTAATTTTTGGAGTAAACTTTTCCTTGTGATTATTTTTTTAATGTAAAGTTGATGTTGCGACAAATATTTATAATACCCACGATTTTTATAATAGCGGTCTTATGTGGTTGCACCAAATTGCATGAAACATTTCAAGGCGATCTTTCACAAGGGCAGGTTTCTAACGACACGACCAATACTGCCGCACTATTGCAGGGCGTATATAATTCTCTTGAAGGTCAATTTACGAGTCATCTCAACATATTTCCGTTGGATGAACTTACTACGGACGAAGCAATTGCACCAACACGTGGCGCAGATTGGGATGACAATGGTGCCTGGCGGGTTTTGCATCAGCAAAAGTGGAATTCAAATAATTTTCACATAAAAGATTGCTTCAATGGTTTAAACGGAACCATATATGCTGCAACTGATATGTTACGGTATCATCCGAAACGCAAGGAGCAGGCCGAAGCAAGATTTCTTCGCGCATGGGTCATGTATCTGCTATTGGACATGTTTGACAAAGTACCGTACCGCGACCCGGGAGAAAGTGTAATTCAACCAGCCAGGGTGAGACAAGGGATGGAAGCACTAAATTATATCATAAGTGAAATTGATTCTATAAAAGATGACTTGCCGGATGGCCCTGCATACAAGGCAAATAAATTTGCTGCAAAAGTTTTGCTGATGAAATGCTACCTGAATAAGGGTGTATATGCAAGCAGGTCTGATCCTGTATTTGCTGCAGCAGATATGAATAAGGTAATAAGCCTCGCAGATGAAATAATCAACAGTGATAAATATTCATTCAGCACAAATTACTTCGATAATTTTGCCCCTGATAATACCACAATTGGCAGAGAGAATATTTTTACGCAATTAAATATAGAAGGCTCAACTCCGAATAACTTTTTGTTTTTGACATTTGTAATTTCTCTTCATTACAATCAAAATCCAGGCGGCGCTAACGGATGGGCTACACTATCTGATTTTTATGATAAGTTTGAACCAGCCGATAAAAGAAGAGGAGCCGTTTATAGTACTGCCAGTTCTCCACAAAACCCAGGTAATCGAATTAATATTGGATTTCTTGTCGGTCAGCAGTATGATCTTACTACGGATGCGCCCCTGACTTATGGGCCAGGCAATCCTTTAATTTTTACACCGGAGGTAAAAAATATTGAAACGGGTGCTAACCTTGAAGTAACAGGAATCAGACCACTAAAATATGCGCCGGATTTTTCGAGTTTATATAGTCCCGATAATGATTTCGTTTATTTTAGATTTTCAGATGTTTTATTGATGAAAGCTGAGGCCATCTTAAGAGGTGGAGTTCCAACCAATGGAGTTGCTTATGGTAATTCAGCCCTTACTATTGTAAATGCCATCCGCACCAGTCCATCAAGAGGTGCTACCTCTTTGTCTTCAATAGATCTTGATAGTTTACTGGATGAAAGAGGGAGAGAATTATGGTGGGAGGGTTGGAGAAGACAGGATTTAATACGGTTTAAAAAATTTCTTTTGCCTTTTCAGGAAAAGAATTATCCCAGTGATACAAAATATTTATTGTTTCCAATTCCTGATGATCAGATAGCTGTTAATCCGAATCTGAGCCAAAATCCGGGATATTAACTACCTATTCTTTCATGAAAAAAATTAATGGGCAACAGAAATAAGATCATAGTTGTTTTATTGCTTCTTTTAGCAAAGAGCAGCGTTGCACAGGTAGTGCAACCCAGCTTTAATATTGTAAGAGGTACTAACAGCTTTACATTAGGAAAAGTAAACAGCATGGCGCAGGACAAGTATGGATACATGTGGTTTGCCGATCAAACCAATAAATGCCTTGCAAGATATGATGGCTATCATATAAAAATTTACCAGCATGACCCGGGAGACAGTAATTCAACCGAGTGTGAAGATTTTGAATGTATTACTGCAGATGCATCAGGCAATGTGTGGGCAGGCACCCAATATGGTGTAGATAAGTTTGATCTTGCTAAAAATAAATTTATACATTACCACTACCCAAAGAGTGAGAAGGGCTCTGGAGATTATGCTTTGCTTTTTGATCACAAGGGTATCCTATGGATGGGAGGTGGTGACGGGCTTTCCAGTCTTGATCCTGTTACTGGAAAATTCACTTTCTATGCAAATAAAGGCAATGATACTTCATCGCTAAGTTATAATGTAGTTCGCTCATTATATGAAGATAAAGCAGGAGTGCTTTGGGTAGGCACCGGAATTGCTTTTGATACTAAAACAAAAAGAGGTGGACTTAACAGGTTCAACAAAGAAACAGGCACTTTCACACGTTACATGCACGACCCAAACAATCCTCAAAGCCTTATCAGCAACAAAGTAAGAGCCATGTTCGAAGATAGTAAAGGAAATTTTTGGGTAGGTACAGATGGCGATGGCCTGCATATAATGAATAGAAAAAACGGAACTTTTGAAAGACTTACCTATGATCCCTTACATCCTGAAAAATTAAGCCGCCCCCCGGTTGAAAAAGGCAAGGAATATGATCATATAACTTTTATAGCAGAAGATGTATCCGGTAAAATATGGATCGGCACTTATGCTGAAGGCATTGTCTGCTACAATCCTGGCACAAAAAAATTAGATCACTTTAACAGCGATGATAAAAAAAGACCCAGGGGATATACTGATAACAGCGCCTGGGGCATTTATATTTCAAAAGACGGCGTGGTTTGGATTACCGATGAGCATTCTGATCTTTTCAGGGTTGATCCTTTACAAACCGGTTTTTCAGAAGTTAAAATGGAAGAACGTGGAAGCCCGGTTCATTTTTTGGAAGACAGCGCCGGTAATTTATGGATGACGCTGAATGAGAAAGGCCTGCTAATGGTAAATCCCAAATCAAATGAGAGAAAGAGATTTGAACATAATGCGAATGATTCGTTTTCTATAAGTTCGGATAATGGAACCTTAATACAGCAAGGACCTGATGGGCAATTATGGGTAGGTACCTGGGATGGAAAAAATCTTTTTGACCCAAAAACAGGAAGGTTTAAGAGATCTTTTTATAACCCTGAAAGTAATGGCCCGAACCAGGTTACTAATGCAGTATTTGGTTTGCTTGAAACTAAGGATGAAATTTATTTTGGTGTAGGTATAGTTCTCAATGTACAAAACAAAAATACAGGTATCATTACCCGTTATACTAATAATCCCCAGGACACAAACAGTATTTCAGAAGGAGGGGTTCTGAGCTTTGTAAACAATGGAGACGGTAATATATGGATGAGCGTATTTAACTTTGATAATAGCACATTGGAGCTATTTAATACGCGGACAAAAAAGTTCAGGCATTGCCTCAGGGGTATGATAATTTGGGACGTTTTTAAAAGTACCGATGGAAGCATATGGGTGGGCACCAGCAAGGGCCTGTACCGTCGGAATGATTCACTGGACTCTTTTTTTCATGTGGCCCCTGAAGGATCTGAATTTAATAAGGCAAGGGTTAAATCCATGACAGAAGATGCCAATAAAAACATTTGGGGCATCTCCACGCTTGGTATTTTCATGTTTAACCCATCTAAAAATGAACTGAATATTTATGGAGATAAATTTGGCGTTTTTGATGTTGGTGTCCTGCCTTACGAAGCCACCTACAGAGCTAACAATGGCGAATTATTCTTTGGCAATCCGCATGGCTATTATAAATGTTTTCCTAACAACTTGGTTAACCGGCAGCCCCCGCAAATTGTAATTACAGATTTAAAGGTGGACGGACATTCAATAACGCCTGGCAAAGAAGTGTTTTCGAATGGCCCGATTGAAGATGCAAAGGAGATAACGCTTCACCATAATCAAAATATTTTTTCCATTGATTTTGCGGCTATACATTTCAGCGACCCGGAAAATAACACTCATCAATATATGCTGGAAGGATATGAAACCGCATGGAGAGCTGTTAGTGGAGAAAAAACGGCCTATTATTTTAATATCCCGCCAGGACATTACGTCTTCAAAGTAAAAGCTACCAGCAGCTATGGTATAACGTCAGAAAAATCAATTAAAATAATTGTACTGCCTCCCTGGTGGTTCACCTGGTGGGCTTATACTTTGTATATTCTGTTATTAGGAGGTGCCATATGGAGTTTTATAAAATGGCGGACAAAGTTATTAGAAAAAGAAAAGGTTGTTCTTGAAAAAAAAGTTACCGAGCGAACTAGGGAATTAAAAAAAGAAAAAGAAATAGTAGAAACCACTTTACATGAACTCAAATCCACCCAGGCACAACTTATCCAATCGGAAAAGATGGCTTCGCTTGGTGAGCTTACTGCAGGTATAGCGCATGAAATACAAAACCCGTTAAACTTCGTGAATAATTTTTCTGAAGTAAATAATGAATTGATCGAAGAATTAAAAAGTGGGAAGTCAAAATTAGAGCCTGAAGAACAAGATGAATTGCTGGATGATATTTTTTCGAATAATGAAAAAATAAATCACCATGGTAAACGTGCGGATGCCATTGTAAAAGGAATGTTGCAACATTCAAGACAAACATCGGGTATAAAAGAACCAACAGGTATTAATGCTTTGTGCGATGAATATCTGCGATTGAGTTATCATGGCCTTCGTGCAAAAGAAAAAGATTTCAATGCAACGATGAAAACTGATTTTGATGAAACAATCGGAAGCGTAAATATTATTCCGCAGGATATAGGAAGAGTATTGTTGAATCTTTATAATAATGCATTTTATGCAGTGACTGAAAAGAACAAACAACATACGAATGGTTATGAACCTGCCATAACGGTAAGTACAAAAAAATTCAATAACAAAATAGAAATAAGAGTTGCTGATAATGGCAACGGTATTCCCCAAAATGTTTTGGATAAAATCTTTCAACCTTTCTTTACTACTAAGCCAACCGGCCAGGGAACGGGACTGGGTTTATCTCTGAGCTATGACATTATTAAAGCACATGGTGGTGAAATAAGGGCAGCGACAACGGAAGGAGAAGGAACAATTATCTCGGTCGAATTGCCAAAGTAAAACTGCATATTCTTATTGCAATTTTTTCTACATAATGAAAGTACTATTGTCAATAACGGCTACAAGTTTTTTACAGCTCCTTGTACATCTGTGCATAGCACAAAACAATGATCTCAAATTTAACCTGGTAGAAGGCCCTAATGGCAAACCGCTGGGTAATATCACCGCGATTACCCAGGACCCGCATGGATACATGTGGTTCTCCGGGCAGGCCGCACACTGCCTTTACCGCTATGACGGCAACAGGATGATCAGTTTCAGGCATGATGACGCAAATCCAAATTCGCTTGGTGGAACCAACCTTGAAACAGTATATGCTGATGATTCAGGAACGATCTGGGTAGGATATGGTGAAACAAGTTTGGATCAATTTAATCCGGTAACAGGAATCTTTAAACACTACCACCATACGCCAAATGATCCCGGCAGCCTGAGTGTCGGAAAAGTTACCGTAATTCTAAGGGATCACCAGGGGATACTTTGGGTTGGTACGCATAATGGGCTTGATCGGCTTGATGAAAAAACAGGGAAATTTTTTCATTACCGGAATGAACGGGGGAATCCGCGAAGTTTGAGCAGTAATGCGGTCAGGGCAATTTATGAAGACCGCCGGGGTGCCCTTTGGATTGGTACCGGTTTATTTTGGGAGAACAATAACGACGGCGGCCTTAATCGCTTCGATCGGAGCACACGAACTTTTACCCGTTACCTCAATGATCCAAAAAATCCTCATAGTCTTATAAATAATAAGGTAAGAGCCATTTTTGAAGACAGCCGGGGAACTTTTTGGGTGGGCACTTCAGGAGACGGGTTGCATACCATGGATCGGGAAAAGGGAAGTTTTGAAAGGCACCTCTATAACCCTGCAAAACCAGAAGAGTTAAGCAGGCCTAAACTGAAACCAGGCAGTTATGATCACATCACTTTTATCAACGAAGACAGTACCGGGGCAATATGGATTGGAACGCACTCTGCCGGTATTAACCGTTACGATCCGGCTACAAAAAAAATTACCCATTACCAATCCAGCAATGGATTTCCGGACAGTACCTGCTGGAATGATTGCATATCACGCGATGGTGTTTTATGGATAAGTACAGAAAATAGCGGACTATTATACAGGGTCGATCCCTTCCATAAATCCATTTATAGCATTCCAACTGTTAATCAGGCAGCCAGTTTTCTGGAAGACAGGAAAGGATATTTATGGGTTGCCACTGCTGGAAACGGGCTATTCAGATATGATCAGCACAGGGATTTAATAAAGCAGTACAAAAATGACCCATCAAATCCATTCAGTCTTATCGATAATTGGGTGCTTTCACTGTTTCAAAACCAGGAAGATATAATTTGGGTAGGAACAGCAGGCGGGGTTCGAATCCTGAATACAGGTACTCAACAATTTTCCAGGGTTCCTAACAGCGGCTCGGATTTAAAAGATTCTACTGGTAATCGGATCGTTACTATTTTTCAGGATAAACAGGGATTAATGTGGTTTGGAAGATTGGGCGGGGGATTGATCAGTTATAACCCTAAAGACAGTTCTTTTAAACATTTTTATTCAGATGCAGAAGATCCTTCTTCCATCAGTACAAATTACATAACAACTATTTTGGAGGATAAATTGGGTGTGCTATGGGTAGGGGGTTATGAAGAAGGAGGAGTTAATCGTTTAAACAAGGAAACCGGATCATTTAAACGGTACATGGCAGGGTTGGGAATATTTAATTTATACGAGGATTCAGGAGGCAGTTTATGGGCAGGAACAGATAAAGGTCTTTTCCGTTACAACCAAAATGAAGATAGGTTTACAAGTTTTTTTGATCCATCGGCTGAAATTAATTCTTTCGACATTACAGGCATAATTGAAGATAATTCGAAATATTTATGGCTCAAATCGGTATCAGCTATTATAAAACTGAACCCCATTACCAAAGAAACATTCATTTATGGCAGCAGGTTTGGAATAAGGGCAAGCAGTATGGAGCCTTTCGGAGGAATTTTTAGAGGAATGTATAAAAACAAGCAAGGGCAGCTATATATTGGGTATGACAAAGGCTTTTATACTTTTTCTCCCGAAGAACTGGCCGTTAAAACAGATTTGAAAATTATTCTTACTGATCTTTTTATTAATACGCTTCCAGTATTACCCGGTAAAGGAAGCCCCTTACAAAAACCAATTGAAGATGTAAGCGATATAGATTTAAAATACAACCAGAACAATATCGCCTTCAATTTTGCTACCGTTGATTACCGAGCGCCGGAAGCCACCAAATATTTTACCATGCTGGAAAATTATGATAATATATGGCGGGAGGCAAAGGGTGAGAAAAGCTCATACTACTTTAATGTTCCTCCGGGTAAATGTGTGTACCGGGTAAAGGCTTTTAACAGTGACGGTACAAAAGCAGAAAAGGCAATAACCATCCGCATCAATCCGCCCTGGTGGGAAACATGGTGGTTCAGAACCCTGGTGGGAATTTTTTTGGTGGCATCATTATATACTATTTACCGCTGGCGAACAGCTTCATTGCGCAGGCAAAAAATAATATTGGAACGCACCGTAAAAGAAAGAACTGTAGAAGTGGTGGAAGAAAAAGCTGTAGTAGAAAGACAAAAAGACGTTATACAAAAAGAAAAAGAAAAATCTGACGAGCTTTTATTGAATATCCTTCCATCTGAAGTAGCGGAAGAATTAAAAGAGAAAGGATATACTACAGCAAAATCTTTTGATGAAGTAACTGTATTGTTCAGCGATATTAAAGGATTTACCCATGTAGCAGAAACAATGACGGCACAGGAACTGGTAAAAGAGATTGATA
>Ga0268264_10003288_pt1 | contig 13971 bp, 7 predicted proteins | sample KBSSwiS32_FD_190357 | JGI IMG/M metagenome (GOLD analysis project Ga0268264, IMG submission 190357) | Switchgrass rhizosphere microbial communities from Kellogg Biological Station, Michigan, USA - KBS Switchgrass S3-2 (SPAdes) (version 2) | ecosystem: Host-associated > Plants > Roots >...
TCCGATATCGGCCGTACACCAGTAAATATCCTGGTCCTTCAGGTCGAAGATCATTTTGGTCGTATACGCCGTCTGCGTCAGATAGCCGCCGGTGGTGTGAAGAATTCCTTTTGGTTTTCCGGTGGTGCCGGATGTGTAAAGAATAAAAAGCGGATGCTCAGAATCCAATTCCTCGGCCGCGTTATTTGCGTCAACTGTCTTAGTTAGCTCATGCCACCAATGGTCGCGTCCGGGGTGCATCGTGACTTTCGATCCTGTGCGCTGAAAAACGACAACGTTTTCGACGCTCGGGCATTGAGAGGCTGCTTCATCAACTATGTCTTTTAATTTGGTCTCCGTACCGCGTCGATAGCCACCGTCAGCCGTGACGATCAACTTGCACTGGCCATCATTCACGCGATCGCGTATCGCGTCAGCGGAGAAACCGCCGAAGATCACTGTGTGCGGCGCCCCGATCCGGGCACATGCCAGCATCGCTACTGCAAGAGCCGGAATGAGAGGCATATACAGCGCAACACGATCGCCTTTTTCAACACCGAGCCTTTTTAGAACATTCGCAAATCGTGAGACCTCGGAATGAAGCTGCAGGTAAGTGATCGTTTTGATCTCGCCCGTTTCGCCTTCCCAGATGATTGCTGCCTTATTTCTTCGCGAAGTGGTGAGGTGCCGGTCGAGACAGTTGTGGGAAACATTCAGCTTTCCGCCGACAAACCATTTTGCATGTGGTTGCCTCCATTCGAGCACGGTGTCCCATCTTTTGAACCAGTCAAGGCTTTCTGCCTGCTCCGCCCAAAAGCTTTCAGGATCCTTTGCAGCAGTTTCGATTAGCTTTTCGTATTCTTCGAGATTTCCAATGTGCGCGTCGGCCGCAAAATCCGCAGGCGGTGGGAATACACGACTCTCGGTCAAGATGGATTCTATGGCAGTCTTCTCGGTCATAAGCAGAATTTATTAAATGTCACACCAGTATATGATAACGGCAGGGATTGATGAAAGCAGTACGGACTTGGGCCCGAGCTAGCGCAAGCGAAGTTGTTTGCAATGACAAGGTACGGAATTTTCTAGCCAGTACTCGCGCGTCTTGCCGTGGAATCACGGATGATCAACTTGGGTTCGACCGTTAAAACCTGTGGCGCGGACACTGCTGCAGTACGGCCGACTACCGTGAGCAGGGTCTCGGCAGCCAGTCGGCCCATTTCAAACAGTGGCTGGCGGATCGTCGTCAATGCAGGTTTATGAAAGGCGGCGGCATATACATCGTCAAAGCCAAGTACCGAAACGTCGTCAGGTACGCTGAGACCCGCATCCTCGAGAGCTCTTATGGCTCCTATCGCCGAGATATCATTGAAGGCAAAGATCGCGGTGAAACTGCTTCCTTTCGTGAGGATCTCCTGTGTCGCCATAAATCCGAGTTCGGGTGATGGGATGTCGCCTTTAAGCTGCGACACGAGATCGGGCTTGATCTCAATTCCGCGCTGGTTCGCAGCCATACATATTGCGTTCCAGCGGACCTCCGTGTCTGAGCTGAAATCCTGCCCTTTGATAAAAGCGATTTCGGTGTGGCCCAGCTCGATCAGATGGTCGAGGGCGATCGCGGCAGCGTGATCGTGATTGAGCAAAATACTGGCAGCCCCGTGGGCTTTCATTCCGGAAACTGATACGACAGGAATATCGATCGGCAATTCGGCGCTGGTATCGACGGCGATGATGCCCTCAACCCTCCTGTCAATAAACATCTGGGGATAAATGTCGAGAAGATTTTCCCGATGCCTGTGGCTGGCGAGAAAATAGAAGTAGCCCGCATCGAGCAACGCTTCTTCCACTCCGCTTAGGACCATCGAAGAGTAGCCATCGCTCAATTCCGGTACGATCACCCCAAGCGTATGCGTTTTCTGGGCGCGAAAGGACCGGGCAAGAAAATTAGGTCTATAGTTGAATTCGCGTGCTGCCGCATGAATGCGGTCCTTCGTTTGTTGGGGAATGGAATTGGCCGATGGGGAATCGTTAAGAACCCAGGAAAGGGTGGTTGGCGATAGATTCAAATGCGTGGCAAGCTGCTTCAAGTTAACCTGCGTCCGGCCGGCTTGAGTGATCAATTCAATCTCCCGCGGTTTTTTACTCGGCATTTCGGCAGAAAGTTTCTCACACAATATTGCAAGAATCAAGAAAATGAATAAGTTGGTAAGACCAATTTAATATCGCGTTATTGTGCTGCTACGCACAAAAACGTCTTGACAAAGCGTACTGCGGTGCTTATAAATAGTTGTTACTAAATCGATTTACTAAAACGTTTAGTTCGACGACTACTTTTACTTTGTCGGCCATCGGCGGTCACGCCGGCCGGAATTACACCAGTTTCTAAAACTTTTTCAGGATATTTTGGAGGAGCTTATGCGGCGAATTTCGTTAAGGCTGGCAAACCTGCTTAGCTGTCTGGCGCTGATCGTATTGTTTGCGGTCATTGGAAATGCTCAATTCAGGGCGGGTATACAAGGAGTAGTGACGGACAATGCCGGCGGTACGGTTGGAGATGCGACAGTTACTCTCCTAAACAAAGAGACTAATCAGTCCCAGTCTACAAAGACCAGCGCCGAAGGGTTTTACAGGTTTTCTGGTCTCGCTCCGGGCTCATATTCGCTCACCGCGGAGAAGCAGAGCTTCAAGAAGGGTCTGGTCGACAACATAAAGATCGAAGCTGAAACTCTACAAGGTCAGGATATTACGCTGGAAGCAGGTGTGATCAGCGAGACCGTTACGGTACAGGCGGAGGATGTGGGAGTTGAAAAGGAAGACGCCAATATTCGGAAAACGATAACTAACGACGAGATCCTCCAACTTCCCCAGTCCGGTCGTGACCCATATGAACTGGCCCGTTTAGCGCCGGGTGTTTTCGGTTCTGGCGCGCGAGATGCAGGGGGAGGTTCAGTAAGATTTCCCAATTCACAAGGACCGGGTGGTTCAAGCAATTCGATTTTTGCCACCGAAAATGTTCAACCGATTTCCGCAAACGGTCAGAGGTCATCGGCCAACAATTATCAAATCGACGGAGTTAGCGTAAATAGCCAGACTTGGGGCGGTGCAGTAATTACTCCGTCGCAGGAAAGCGTGAAGGAGGTTTCTGTTACATCATCGACATATTCTGCCGAAGACGGACGCAACAGCGGGGCACAGATCAAAGTAGTTTCGCAAAACGGGACGAATCAATTTCACGGAAGCGGTTTTTTTAAGCTTAACGACCCCATGCTGAATGCCTTTAATACCATGCCCAAATTCGTCAATGGAAACGACACGGGTGGCCCGAAACGCGTTGAGAGACGATACAAATCTTTTGGCGGAAGCTTAGGCGGACCGATCGTCAAAAATAGACTGTTTTTCTTCTTCACATACGAAGGGATGCGGGAAAATACTAATAATACCTACAAGTCGTTGATTGATACATCAGCTTTTCGTTCGAGTATTATCGCGGCTCGTCCAAATACTTTGATCGCAAGAATTTTATCGAGTCCAGGCATTGAACCAAGAGTCGTTGAGATTTTGACTCCAACCTGTTCAGGAATATCCGGTTCCTGCAACGTAGTTGGAAATGGAATTGATGTTGGTTCGATTACGGGTTCATATGGACAATATCTTGATACCTTTAATTCACGTGATGCCATGGGGAATGTCATATCTGCTCCTACTTTTGGCGGCGGTTTGGATGGGATTGCCGACTTTCAGTGGGCGACCCTTGTTAATCCGTACAGGTTTAAGGGAAACCAGTTTAATACGCGCATCGATTATCAAATCACGCAGAAGGACAGCGTGGCGATATCGACCTACTTCGTCCCGTTTAACCAAACCGCTGCAACCAGCGACAATCAGAGCAGGCCTCAATCGGATGTTGCGTCAAAAAGATTTAGCTTTGAGGTTGGGGTTATTTATAGAAGAGTTATTTCAGCGACGATGTCTAATGAAGCGCGTTTTAACGTAACGCGATGGGGGTACGACGAGGTCAGCTCGAACCCGGACGCTCAACTGGGTTTGCCATTTACTCGAATCGAAGGATTTTGGAATGACGGTAATATTCGGTACGGATTTCCGAGGGGCCTGAACACGCCCGGCCTTATCAACGAGAAGCAGTTCGACGTATCTGACACGCTCACATATGTTACCGGCAATCACGTGCTCAAATTCGGAGCTCAATACCGAAGAGACTTGAACAGTAACGCTGAGGTCGGCGGGGCTCGGCCGGAGTTTTCATTTTCCCGCCCGTGGAATTTTGCCAATGGGGCGCCGATCTTTGAAACAATCACGGCCACATTTGACGGTACGCCGACGACAAACGGCGTTAAATTCAAAACGAGCGAGCTTGCCTTTTTCGGACAGGACGATTGGAAGGTTAGGCAAAATCTGACGCTCAATCTTGGTTTGAGATGGAGTTGGTATACACCGATCACCGCGACCAACGGCGTTTTGGGAAATCTACAGCTAGGCGCTGACGGCGGCTTGGCCGCGGCAACAATTGTCGCCGGCAAAAAATTCTACGACAACGACTTAAACAACTTCGGTCCGCAGATAGGATTTGCGTGGAATCCGAAATGGTTGGACAACAAATTGGTCATTCGCGGCGGCGGTGGAATCGGTTATGACCGATTAGGTAATAATGTTCTAGCTAACGCCCGTAGAAATCCACCTAACGGATCCAACTTTGGTCTATGTTGTGCCACGTCGGCCGTTGATAATGCGATTAATGGGTGGACTCAACCGCCGTTTGTAAACGGACAGATCGCTTTTGTCGCAAGCAGCGATGGGACGATCTACGGCTATCCACGAAATCCGCTGCTAGGCGGTGGAACCGGAAGCAACGGTCTGCCCAACATTGGATCGGTCGAGATTTGGGGTTCCGAACGCCATCTACCGACAGCATCTGTCTATCGCTATTCGTTGGAGGGGCAATATGAACTGCCGATGAAAATGGTAGCGACGCTCGGCTATCAGGGTAGTCAGGGCCGCAATTTTGTCCGGGTCGATCGCGTGCAGTTGATCGCTCCAAATCAAAACCCACATTTGCAGAGCGGAGTATATTTTGCGCGTCCGGACGTGAACAGCAGCTATAACGCGATGATAGTCCGCCTGCAGGGCCGCCTAATGAAACAGTTCTCGTTCGATACCAATTATCGATGGAGTAAGAGCATTGACACTTCTTCTTACGAGGGAGCATCTGGCAACGCCGATCAGACTTATCCGTTCGATCAGAAAGAAGAACGGGGACCATCGGATTTTGACGTCACGCACAGCCTTATCGCATCTGGCACATGGGATTTGCCATTTTTCAGAAATCAGAAAAACTGGACCGGCAAATTGCTAGGAGGCTGGCAGGGGAGCGCCATCACGAGCTGGAACAGCGGATTTCCATGGACTCCATTCAGCGGTAACTGCCTGAATAACTCAACGTCGAATCCCAACTGTGTTGGCAATGCGCGCCCCACCTTTTATTCAGGCGCACAGCCAGCATCAAATTCGAATGACAATTTTCTTCGCACGAATGGGATTTTTGGAGTACCGATAACGCCGGCTATTTTCGATTTTGTTCAACCCGCAGGCTCGCAATTGCTACGGCCCGGCATCGGCCGCAATCGATTCCGCGGGCCTAGATACTTCTCACTCGACATGTCACTGGATAAGAAGTTTGGGCTCGGCGGACTTGGATTTTTTGGAGAAGGTTCCAACCTCGACATTCGGTTCAACTTCTTCAACATCCTAAATAATTTGAATCTGTCCCCGTTTATTGCCCATAACCCAGAGACCCAATTTGGAAGCTCGCAATTTGGAACAGCGGTGACCGGGCTTTCGGGAAGAGTTGGAGAATTTCAGATCAGGCTCAGCTTCTGAGCGTAGTAGACAATGCGGGGGGGGGGTCGGTGCAGAGACTGCTCGCACCCGTTCTCCGGCAAAATTTGAAGAGAGATTTATTGCGACCGGGAAAGTTGTTTGAAAACGGCCAACTCGCGTCCGGCGTCCGCCTTTTGTTTTAGACGTGAGTAGGTAAGGAAGAGCTCGTAATGGACGTCCGCATTACTTGGTTTCAAGAGTGCAGCCTTCCGAAGAAAAGGCAAGGCGTCGGCGAATTTTGCTTGCTTGAACCGAATACGGCCGAGGTCGTGTTGGGCATTATAATGATTGGGGTTCAAGACAAGAGCTCTCCGCAAATATTTTTCTGCTTCGGGGAAGTCATTGCGGTCAATGAGCATTGAGGCGATAAGGGCGTTACTATCAGCCGTTTCTTTTAGGGTAAGAGCTTTGTTTGCTTCAGAAAAGGCTAATTTGAAGTCACCAGTGCTGCGTGCGGCGATCGCAAAAAAGTATTTGATCTCGGCGACTTCGGGAAAAAGTTTGGCGGCCTCGCTAAAATACCGAAAGGCCTTTGGTGGTTCGTAATTAAGTAAGTAGGTTCCGCCGAGCCGGACGAAGTAGAGGGACTTGGTTTTATCCTCTGAGACGGCCTTCTCGTAGAATGTTATTGCTTCAGAATAGCGATTTTGTTTAGCTAGAATTTCCCCGAGCATAAAATTGGCGTCGGCAAAATCCGGTTTGAGCTTGAGGGCATTTTCAAAATACTGGACAGCGAGTTCGAGATTGGATTGATCGAAAGCGATTAAGCCAAGAAAATAAACGGGATCAGCGGATGTTGAAGAAATGAGGTTGGCGGAAGAGAAAACACTTTTTGCTTCTTCAAGCTTTTGGGTTTGATAAAGTGCCGAGCCAAGTTTGAAAAGAATATCGTAATCGTCAGGCTGAATTTGATTTGCCTTCCGTAAGAATACGATGGCGCGCGGTAAGTCGCCACTAGAACTATAAAGAAAACCGAGATTGATGATCGTTTGCGGATGATTAGGGTTAAGCTTCAAAACCGATTCAAAGATTTGGACTGCTTCCTTCCGCCGCTTGTTTTTTGCGAGCAGCACGCCCAGATTTGCTCGCGGCGAAACCGCATTTGGGTTAAGACGCATCGCGGTTCGATATTCTCTTTCGGCTTCGGCGAAATTGCCACGTTGGTCGAGAACGATGCCGAGTAAATTATGGGCGTCCGCGTTTTCGGGGGTAATTTTTACCAAGTTTCGGAGCAATGGCTCGGCGTCAGCGAATTTTCCCGCTTGGATCAAGGCCGCTGATTCCTGTAAAAAACTGACTACATCTTTTTGCTGAGGAAAAGATGATGCGGCAGCAAATAAAATTAAGAAAACTGCGGAAACGGGCGATCTCATTTAATTAGGAATTATATATCAGAGGGAGACCACAAGTGCCTCTAAAACATTCAAAGTTCCTCCTGGCCCTCGCCTTATTGTCGGTCCTTGCGACAGGCATTTTCGCGCAACAGCGAAGCCGACCCGACATCGAAGCGCGGATCAATGCCATGATCGCAAAAATGACGCTTGCCGAAAAGCTCGGCCAACTGCAGCAGCTTGATGGCGATTATAAGGGATTTGCCCGTCCCGACGAGATCGAGTTGGCGAAGAAAGGCCTGCTCGGATCGACGCTTAACGTGCGTGGGGCGAAATATACGAATGAGCTTCAGCGTGCCGCTTTACAATCGCGATTGAAAATACCGATTCTCCTGGGGTTCGATGTCATTCACGGATATCGGACGATATTTCCGATTCCGCTTGCTCAGGCCGCGAGTTGGGATCCGGCAATGGTCGAGCGCGACTCGGCGATCGCCGCTGCTGAGGCGCGCAGCGTCGGCCTTCATTGGACGTTTGCACCGATGGTGGATATTGCGCGCGATCCGCGTTGGGGCCGGATAATGGAAGGCTCGGGCGAGGATCCGTTCCTGGGCTCATTGATGGCGGCCGCGCAGGTTCGCGGGTTTCAGGGAACCGATTATAGCCAACCCAACCGGATCATGGCGTGCGCCAAGCATTTCGCGGCATACGGTGCCGCCGAAGGCGGCCGTGACTACAACACCGTTGACATGAGCGAGCGCACGCTCCGCGATGTTTACCTTGTACCATTCAAAGCCGCAAAGGATGCCGGGGTCGGCAGCTTTATGACGGCGTTCGATGATCTCAACGGCATTCCCTCGACCGCGAATCCTTTTCTGCTTCGACAGATCTTGCGCAGTGAATGGAAATTCGACGGCCTTGTTGTCAGCGATTACACCTCGGTAAAGGAATTGATCGCGCACGGTATTGCTGCCAATGATAGCGAAGCCGCCATGTACGCGCTGAATGCCGGGACCGACATGGAAATGGTGAGCCGTACATACAACCAGTACGGCGAGGATCTGGTAAAAAGTGGAAAGGTCTCGATCAAAACCATAGACGACGCGGTTCGAAATGTCCTTCGGGTCAAATATCGTTTGGGGCTTTTTGATAAACCTTTCGTTGACGAGAATCTAGAAAAAGTAACGATCAAAAGATCTGAGTTTCTTCAAGCCGCTCGGGAATCTGCCGTAAAATCTTTCGTCCTTCTAAAAAACGATCACGAAACTTTGCCGATCCGCAAGGATTTGAGACAGATCGCGGTCATTGGCTCTTTGGCGGCCGACAAAGCGAATACACTCGATTGGTGGGCGGGCGATGGCAAAGCGGAAGATTCAGTGACTATCCTTGAGGGAGTTCAGCAAAAGGTCGGAACGAAAACAAAGGTCGTTTTCGAGAAAGGCTGTGAACTGGTGTGCGACAGCGACAAGGACTTCGACAAAGCGGTCGACGCGGCAAAGACTTCAGAGTTTACCATCCTTGTTGTTGGTGAGACGCGGGATATTAGTGGCGAGGCCGCGTCGCGGTCGAACATCGATCTTCCCGGCAAACAATTAGAACTTGTAAAGGCAATTCACAACACTGGAAAGCCGTACGCAATTGTATTAAAAAACGGCAGGCCACTAACCATCAATTGGCTCGGCGAAAATTCGCCCGCGATACTTGAAACGTGGCATTCTGGCACGATGGGAGGAGCGGCGGCCGCCGACGTTCTTTTCGGCGACGCGAATCCCAGCGGCAAACTGCCTGTGACCTTTCCGCGTTCGGTAGGACAGATACCCCTTTATTACAATCACAAATCGACCGGACGCCCCCTTGAGCCCGACAACCGCTATACCTCCAAGTATCTGGATGTTCCAAATACGCCGCTTTATCCGTTTGGCTTTGGTCTTAGTTACACACAGTTTCGGCTGAGCGATCTGAAACTTAGTAATTCAGTAATTCGCCCGACCGATTCTATTAAAGCAACCGTTACGGTTGAGAATGTTGGCAAGCGTCAGGGCGATGAGGTCGTGCAGCTTTACGTACAGGATGTAGCGGCAAGCGTGACACGGCCGGTACGAGAACTAAAAGGATTTCAGCGTGTAACATTAAGCCCCGGCGAGAGGAGAAATGTTGAATTTACTTTGACGCCCAAAGAACTCGGTTTCTACAACCGTGAAATGAGATTCACAGTCGAGCCGGGTGAATTCAAAGTTTATGTTGGGGCAAGTTCTGACGGCGGACTCGAAGCCGGATTTGCCGTCGGTACAAAGTTAGTTAGCGACAGCGCCGCACGTCCTCAACGAATCAAAGATTCGCCGGGAAAGGCAATTCCGGTTGCGGAACTTTCAGCCGAAGACAGAGCTTTTATTGAAGACCTCGAAAAGAAAACCTTTCAGTTTTTTTGGGAGCATTCAGATCCGACTACGGGGCTTACCCTCGATCGGGCTAAAACAGACGGAACGCCACCGCAGCTCGGCGAGGACCATTATCGCGTTGCTAGCATCGCATCGACCGGATTTGCTTTGAGCGGGTTGTGCGTTGCGGCTGACCGCGGATGGATCGCAGACCTGAAAGCTCGTGAGCGAGCCAGGAATACTTTGGAATTCTTTGCTCATCGAGCCGTGCATAAGAATGGGTGGTTCTATCATTGGATGGACGCTGTTACAGGCGAAAGACGGTGGAATAGCGAGATATCTTCGATCGACACGGCGCTGCTTTTGGGCGGCGTTTTGACTGTAAAGAACTGCTTTGCGCGGGACCCACAGATCGGCAAACTTTCCGATGAGATCTACCGCCGGGTTGATTTCAAGTGGATGCTAAATGGCGATCCGTACCTGCTTTCACACGGTTGGCGGCCGGAAAACGGATGGATACCGAATCGCTGGCACGACTACAGCGAAGAGATGATCCTCTACCTGCTTGCGATCGGTTCCCCGACGCATCCAATACCGCCGGCATCATGGTATGCATGGGAGCGGGGTTGGATGACCTACGGCAAATACAAATATCTCGCCGCCGTTTCTCCACTTTTCATTCACCAATTCTCACACGCCTGGGTGGATTTTCGCGGCCGCCGCGAGGCAAAAACTCCGTTTGTGGATTACTATAAAAACTCGGTCGACGCCACCAACGCGCAAAGGCAATTTTTCGTCGACGTGCTTAGTAAAGAGTTTCCGCAGTACTCCGCGAACATATGGGGATTGACAGCGTCCGATTCTGCCAAAGGGTATGTCGCGTGGGGAGCCCCGCCGCGGCACGAAGCGACGGACGGATCAGTCGTGCCGTGTGCTCCAGCCGGGTCGCTGATGTTTACCCCCGAAATATCGTTGGCGGCACTCAAGGAAATGAAGGCACGATTCGGCGACAAGGTCTATGGCCGTTATGGCTTTACGGACGCATTTAATCCGCAAAGCGGCTGGATTAACCCTGACGTTATTGGTATAGATTTAGGTATTACCTTACTCAGCGCAGAAAACGCACGTTCCGGTAAGATCTGGAATTGGTTCATGCTCAACCCTGAGATCCAGACGGCAATGAAGCTTGCCGAATTGCAGAAATATTGATCGCCTATGTCTCTGCTTGAGATGAAGGACATTGTGAAAGAATTTCCCGGCGTCAAGGCCCTTGACGGCGTGAGCTTTACGTTGGAACAAGGTGAGTTTCATTCACTGGTCGGTGAAAATGGTGCTGGAAAATCTACGTTGATGAAAGTCCTGTCAGGTGTTTATCCTGCCGGCACATACACCGGCGAGATCCTGATCGAAGACCAGCCGAAGCAATTTCGAAGCATCCGGGATTCCGAGGGAGCGGGCGTTGCGATCATTTTCCAGGAGCTTTCACTCGTCAAGGAACTCACCGTTGGCGAGAATATTTTTCTTGGCCAGGAGCCCTCTCGCCTTGGAGTAATAAATTGGTCAGAACTCTATCACAAAGCCTCAAAATTACTTGACGATCTTCATCTGCAGATCGACCCAAGGGATAAAGTCGGCAGCCTCGGTATCGGCCAGCAGCAGCTAGTTGAGATCGCTAAGGCGCTGTCGAAAAATGCCAGGATACTTGTCCTCGACGAACCAACTGCCGCGCTCACCGAATCAGAAGTTGAAACGCTTTTCGTTATCCTGCGAAAGCTCAAGGCCCGCAATGTCGGAATGATCTACATCTCACACAAACTCGATGAAGTGTTTACGATGAGCGATCGGATCACAGTCCTGCGCGATGGAAAAACGGTCGGTACGCACATGGCCGCCGATCTCACAAAAGACAAGGTCATTGCCGCTATGGTTGGTCGCGAGGTTGGCAATATTTTTCCGGAAGCGAAACATAAATTCGGCGACGTCGCCCTTGAGATCCGGGGGCTCACTGTGTATTCGCCGGATAATCCTGACAAACGCCTTGTCGACAATGTTTCGTTTAATGTCAGAAAAGGAGAGGTCCTTGGAGTTGCCGGCCTGATGGGTGCCGGGCGAACCGAACTCCTGATGGCGATATTCGGGGCCTGGCAGGGAAAATTCACCCGTGAGATCCTGGTAGGCGGAAAACCGATCTCCGTCGACTCACCGTTGGCCGCGATCAAGAGCGGTATCGGTTTTGTTACGGAAGACAGAAAACGTTTTGGCCTGATCCTTCCGCAAACGATCCTCGATAATATGACGCTGGCCGGCTTGAAATCCATTTCAGGCCGGATCCTAACGAATCGGACCCGAGAGGCGATCGCGGCGGAGGGGCCAATGCGCTCACTGCATATCAAGGCGTCGTCTTCAATGGCTGTAGCTGGAACCTTATCCGGCGGGAATCAACAAAAAGTGGTTCTTGGAAAATGGCTGTTGACCAATCCGAAAATTCTTTTTCTCGATGAGCCTACCCGCGGTATCGACGTCGGTGCAAAGCAGGAAATATACGGAGAGATAAATAAGCTTGCCGAACAAGGGATGGCCATCGTGCTTGTATCATCCGAATTGCCGGAGGTGCTCGGCCTTTCGGATCGCGTAATGGTCCTACACGAAGGCAAAGTGACAGGCGAATTCGTTCGCGGAGATGCTACACCGGAGAAAGTAATGTCGGCTGCGACTGGAAATAGCTAGGCAAACAATTATGAGCGAAACCAAAAGTTCATTCTTATCGAAATCTTCTCTCCGCGCCTACATAATGATCGCGGTGCTCGCGGTTATCTGGGTTTACTTCCACTGGGCGACAAACTCAATTTTCCTGACGCCGCGCAATCTTTCAAATTTAATGACGCAGATGTCAGTTACCGGCGTGCTCGCTGTCGGTATGCTGATGGTGATCGTTTCAGGAAACATCGATCTGTCGGTTGGTTCGGTCCTCGGGTTTGCCGGCGGGATCGTTGCGTACACGATGACTGACCTCGGGTATTCACTTCCAGTCTCGATCGTTTGCGCGATAGCGGTCGGAATCGCTATCGGCGTTTTTCACGGAGCTCTGACCGCCTATCTCAATATCCCGGCGTTTATCGTGACATTAGGCGGATTGCTCGCCTGGCGCGGAGCGGTCAAATGGCTGTTGGGCGGAAACACGATCGGAATCTCAGATGAGACCTTTAAGGCTATTGGGCAAAGTAATATCTCAGTAAACGTTGGCTGGGGATTAGCCGGTGTCGCGATACTTTTCGTACTCTTCATCGCATACCGGAACGCAAAAGCGGTAAAGGATTATGGCCTCGGCGAAGCGAATTACAGCGGCGAACTGTTGAAAGCAATTATTCCGATAGGGGGCATTCTAGCGTTCATCTGGGTCATGAATGCCTACCAGGGAGTTCCGATACCCGTTCTCATTCTGGTCGTTGTCGCATTGTTCGGAGCTTTTCTGACGACGTCAACAACCTTCGGCCGGTATCTTTACGCGATCGGCGGAAACGCAGATGCAGCCCGTCTTTCGGGCATTAATAATAAACTAAACGTACTGAAGGTCTTTGGGCTATTAGGCGGCCTTGCGGGAATCGCCTCATTAATATTTACAGCCCGTGTCGGAAGCGCAGCACCCGATGCCGGCGTACTCAAGGAACTGGATGCGATCGCTGCCTGCGTCATTGGCGGTGCCTCGCTTGTCGGCGGCCGCGGAACGATCTTCGGAGCGTGCCTTGGCGCCCTTATTATGGCAAGCCTCGACAATGGAATGTCCCTGCTAAATGTCCGCGATTTTATGCAGGACATTATCAAAGGCTCCATTCTCGTCGCGGCGGTTGGTCTGGATATGGCAGGCAGGAAGCAGAGTTAGAATCCACGAAGCGCAGTAATGAGAACATGCGGTACAAGATAGTTAAGTATGAGCTGGGATATTTTCGCGCAGGACATACCATTTGATGCACAGACGATCGACGATATTCCGGACACATTTGTGCCGGGACGAATCGGAAAACGATCGGAAATCATTGAGGCGATCAAGCAAGTCGTTCCATTTGCCGTATTTTCAAATCCCGCCTGGGGAACGATAGACGGAAATGGCTTTTCGATCGAGGTGAGTATCGGCGATGAGGAGGACGTTGGGTGTGTTGCCTTTCATGTAAGGGGCGATAGTGCCGCGGCGGCAATAATCTCTGACATCTTGACCCACTTAAATCTCCGAGCCTTTGACATGGGAACTGGGGACATATTTGACCACAGTACGGCTGCGGCCGGAATGGATCGCTGGCGAGCCTATCGAGATAGTGTCCTAAGTAGGGACGACGTTGGGGGCTAGTCTATCCCCCAATAAAACTCATCGTTCTTGACGGCTGAACAAAATCCGG
>Ga0268264_10003289_pt1 | contig 13971 bp, 10 predicted proteins | sample KBSSwiS32_FD_190357 | JGI IMG/M metagenome (GOLD analysis project Ga0268264, IMG submission 190357) | Switchgrass rhizosphere microbial communities from Kellogg Biological Station, Michigan, USA - KBS Switchgrass S3-2 (SPAdes) (version 2) | ecosystem: Host-associated > Plants > Roots >...
TAATCCTTAAAAATCATCGATCCTATGATTTGAATCTTCCCGCCGAGTTCGAGATCATTCCGGCGGCCGAGGGCCTAAAACGTGTTCGCTTTTTTGCCAGGGCACCGGATGGCCGCATTTTTGTGACCGATATGTATAACCTCACCGATAACAAGCGGGGTGCGGTTTACATTCTCGACGGTTGGGACGAGAGGTCAGGCAGATTTGCCAAAGTGATTCCTTACATGACGGGCTTGAGAAACCCTAACAGCGTTCAGTTTTATACCGACGCGAATGGGCAGGATTGGTTTTATCTTGCGGAGACAGATAAGCTAACGCGAAGAAAATTTACTTCCGGTGAGACCAAGCCAACTGACACGCATCCTCAAACGCTTGCTACATATCCGGACTACGGCTTGAGTTACAAATACGGGGGCTGGCATCTTACGCGCACGATTGCGTTTGGCGGCAATGGCAAGCTATATATTTCAGTCGGCTCGAGCTGCAATGCCTGTGTTGAAAAAGAAAGGGTCCGAGCAAGCGTTATCGAGATGAATCCGGACGGGAGCGGGCAGCGGGAGTTTGCCCGCGGCCTTCGAAATGCCGTTGGACTGAAATGGATCGGCAATGAATTATGGGCTGCGAATCAAGGCTCCGATCATCTTGGACTGCAAAGGCCGGACGAAACCTTCTACTCGTTGAAAGACGGTACCGATTACGGCTGGCCCTATTGCCATTCGTCGAAGGGAAAGATCTTCGTTGATCCGAAATTTCGACGCTCTTCCGGCTGCAGGAATGTTGCGACGCCATACGCGTACTTTCCGGCTCACAGTTCTGCCCTGGGTTTTGACTATTTCGACGACGCCGGCTCATCTGGATCGATCAAGGATGCCTTTTTGGTATCGCTCCATGGTTCGACAAACAAAGCAATCGGGCACGGCTATCAGATCGTGATCATGCGAAAGGGCCAGAAGCTGCAGGATCTCGTTACCGGATTCCTGCAGAATGGAAAAGTCGTTGGTCGCCCGTGCGACATCATGAAACTGGATGCGAACTCATTTTTATTCACCGATGATAACGGAGGCGTCGTTTATTACGTAAGAAGGAAAAGCAGGTAATGACCTATGAGATCTTTCAAAAGCTTCGCGCGAACAAGGACCTACCGATCAACGGTATTCGCGGCACTACTCGCCTTTTCTTCCTTTGCCGTTTTCGGTCAGAGACATGAACGTTTAATAACTTCGTGGCAGCCGTACCAATTCGACATAAACCTCACGCTCGACAAAGCCCTCACACAGATCACCTCGGCAATCGCTAACGTTTCTGTCGTGATCGATCAGGATAGTGTGAATACAATTGATCTCGATTTTGGCTCGATGCCGGTTCGCGGTGTCAGCGTCGACGGCCAACCGGTCCGGTTTGTCCAACATGATGAGCGGCTCGACGTGTTTCTCGACAAAACTGCCTCGCGAGGCCAAAAACTAAAGATCTCAGTTGTGTATTCCGGCAAACCGGCCGACGGCCTTACTCTTACGAAAGATACGGATGGCCTGCCTACGGCGATCGGTGACAATTGGCCTGATCGGGTCCACAACTGGATCCCATGCCTTGATCATCCGTCGGCAAAGGCACCCGTAAAATTTACCGTGACCGCACCTGCCGAAAACGCAGTTACCGCGAACGGAGCTTTCGTATCAGAAAAGGACAATTCGGATGGCACAAGAACCTGGATCTACGACGAGACCAGGCCGATATCTCCTTATAATATGGTCATAGCCGTCGGTCAGTTTGCTACGGCAACGCTTGGCACCGTCTCGCCGGTTCCGGTTTCATACTACGTTTCTCGATCGCAAGGGCAATTCGCGGAAAAAGCGTTCGCCCCCGCCGTACCCTCGTTGATCACATTCGGTAATTTGATCGCTCCTTATCCCTTCAAAAAACTTGCGCTGATCGTAGGCTCGACCAGGTTTGGCGGAATGGAAAATGCTAATACTATCGTTTTCACTCCGACCTTTTTCAATAATTTCCAAACGGCAAAACAACGAAGCGCCCGCTTTGATATACCTGTCGGTATGGAAGAGGTCGAAGCCCATGAGATAGCACATCAATGGTTTGGCGACACGGTAACAGAAAAAACGTGGGCGGATCTCTGGCTCAGCGAAGGCTTTGCGACATATTTTGCCGGACTATTTCTTGAACAGAATGAAGGAAAAGAAGCGTTTCATGCTTATATGCGTCAAAAAGCCGACTCCTACTTTGCTTACGAGAAACAACGCCGTGCTCCGATCTTCGATACACAAACCGAAAAACTCTTCGACCTTCTAAATCCGAACAATTACGAGAAAGGCGGCTGGGTCCTGCATATGCTGCGCGGAATGCTCGGCGACAAGGCGTTCTTTGACGGACTGAAGCGCTATTACAACGAACACAAAGACTCCACTGCAACCTCAGATGACCTGCGTGTCGCGTTGGAAAAAGCGTCGGGAAAAGATCTGAAAGGATTTTTCGACCGTTGGATATTTAAAGCCGGCCATCCTGTTTATCAGATTACGTGGTCGAAGGCGGGCAAAGGAAGTGTTCGGTTAGTGCTAACGCAAATGCAGCCCGACGAAGCTTTTCTCCAACCCGTCGTGCTTGCGATCAAGACACAAGCCGGCGAGAGAAGGATCACGATCACGCCCACCGGAAAGGAATCGAGCCTGCAAATAAAGGGCCCCGTTCCACAGACCATCGTCATAGATCCGGACGAATATATTTTGAAAGAGGTCGTTAAATGACCTGTTTCATTGTCCTTAATTTCGCCGGGGAGGCTTTACTAACGGCTTTTCGCTATTTACTATCCAATTAATGAATATCGGTATTACTGTTTATCCGACATACGGCGGGAGCGGGATCGTTGGTTCGGAGCTTGGGCTCGAATTAGCCGAGCGCGGGCATAATGTGCATTTTATTTCGTCGGTGATGCCCACCAGAGTCACCGATCTTGGCGATCGGGTAACCTTTCACGAAGTTGAGATGATGACCTATCCGCTCTTCGAGCATCAGCCGTACGATCTGGCTCTGGCGACAAAGATGGCGACCGTCGCTCGCGCGGAAAAGCTAGATTTGCTTCATGTTCATTACGCAATACCTCATTCCATCAGTGCGATACTCGCTCGTGAATCGATAAAAGAGAAACGTTATGTTCCTGTCATCACCACTCTTCATGGCACGGATATCACCCTGGTCGGAGCGGACCGGAGCTATTTGCCGATCACGCGGTACGGCCTGCAGCAATCGGACGGCGTAACGGCAGTTTCGAAATTTCTAAAACGAGCGACGATCGAGACCTTTGATTTTGACGATATTGAGGTGATACCTAATTTCATTTGCCCTTCGCATTACAAGCGGCTGCCGGAAGCTCCTCTCCGGTCGGAGTTAGCTCCTAATGGCGAAATGCTGCTCGTCCACGTCTCAAATTTCAGACCCGTCAAACGTCCGACGGATTGTGTAGAGATCCTTGCTAATGCGAAAAAAGAATTTGGCAACGTACGACTGGTCATGGTGGGTGACGGGCCTGAACTTTCAGCGGTAAGATACCACGCCGAAAAGCTAGGTGTTGGTGACGACACGATCTTTGTCGGCAAAAAAGCAAACATCTCTGACTACCTGGGTATCTCAGATATTTTCCTCTTGCCGTCCGAATTAGAAGCATTTGGATTAGCGGCGCTCGAAGCCCAGGCGTGCGAGTTGCCTGTTATTGCGACGCGGATCGGCGGAATTCCGGAAGTTGTGACGGATGGCGAGACAGGTTTTTTAAGTGACGTCGGCGACACTGCAAAGATGAGCGCAGACACTTTGCGGCTTCTCACGGACGATGATCTTCGGCTTGCCTACGGCACAAAAGGGCGTGCCCAGGCGATCGAACGATACAGCACAAGCAAGATTATCCCGCAGTACATTGCCTTTTACGAAAAGGTCCTTGCGAAGCCGAGATCCGCTGCTGCGTGAAATCTTAAGTAACCACAGACAGACCGAGTTGTACACACAGGAATGCTTCCCGAATCTGTGTACATCCCGTGTTAGTCTGTGGTTACTGCTTTTTATTTATGCTTAAACGCTACATGCATAATCGCGAACGATACCTGGCAACGCTGGGCAATGACCGTGTCGTGCATGATTTCGACTGGGGCATCGAGTTTGTTACCGATCAGCCGAACGGCGACGATCCGCGAGAGTTTTTTCGCGAGTATTCGAAAAGTGTTCTCGCAAATAGCGACGAATTCTTTTTCTCGCCCGATATAAAGGATTTTCACCTTGAGTATCGTCTTCAGCCTGCCGATTCCGAGGACAAAAGTTTGCTGCAGCAGGTTCTTGAAGCTGACCTGCCGCAACAGGAACTGCATGCCAACGCGAAAAAACGCGAGTTCCCAACTCTGACGTGGACCAGCGGAATTGAAACCACCTCGGTTGAAAACAATACCGCTTACGCCACATATTTCCCGCACGAGACAAATCGGAAATCCGCGGTACTTGTTCTGCCGCACTGGAACGCGATGGCGGGAACGTATTTCGATCTGTGCAAATTCTTCAACAAGGTTGGGCTTTCGAGCTTAAGGTTGACGCTTCCCTACCATGAAGAGCGAATGCCGCCGGAACTAACGCGTGCCGATTACCTGGTGGCGCCGAGTGTTGGGCGCACCCTGCAATCGCTTCGGCAATCTGTCGTAGATACCCGATCCGCCATCAAATGGTTGAAACAGCAGGGATATGAAAAGATCGGCGTGGTCGGGACAAGCATCGGTTCGTGCGTTGGATTCTTTGCGTTCTGCCACGATATGACGATCGATGCAGCCGTCTTCAATCACGTTTCCGGTTATCCGGCCGATATAGTCTGGCACGGGCTTTCGACTTATCACGTAAAACAAGGCATCGGTGACAATCTTGAGCTTGACGAGCTACGCGAATACTGGCTTCCGATCTCGCCGATGTCTTATATGGAACGCCTCGCGAAGCTGCCACCCCGTCCACAGCGTTACATATACACACTTTATGATCTGAGCTTTCCGGTCGATCTTTCGCGAGACGTTATGCGCGAACTCCGCCGCCTAAAGATCAAACACAGCGAAGCGGCCATCCCATGCGGCCACTATACTTTAGGCACCAAGCCTTGGGTCTATCTCGATGGCTATAAGATCATCTCGTTCCTTCATAAGCATCTGAAATGACGGGGCCGTCGTTCGCGAAAAGCTTGTGACCGCAAACAACCCTATTTCTTACCCCTGACATCGAATTAGTGCTAAACTTCACTGAATCCAATAGATGAGCCCGGTGCCCGAAAAATACAGCAGCACGATCGACGAGGCGATCGCACATCTTGTTTCGCGTGCCGAGAACCGGCGCGGGCTTGAATCCTCGCATATCCGACCGCGGATCGATTCCGCTGTCGAGAAATATGTCCTTCGCGGAAATGAGCATGCTCAGAACGTTGAGATAAAGGAATTTATCGACGATGTCCGGGCGGACGATCTGTGCCTGATTATTGCGTGCGAACGCGGCGACGAAGCGGCGTGGGAATACCTGGTCGCAAATTTCGATGGGGCGGTTAAATCTGCAGCTCGCAAGATATCGCCGAATGCCGAGGATGCGGAAGATCTGGCAAGCTCGATCTGGGCAGAACTTTACGGTTTGCGACAGGATGCCGCCGGAAACAAGAAGAGCAAGCTGGCGTACTATTCAGGTAGAGGAAGCCTTGCCGGGTGGCTTCGGGCAGTTGTCGCACAGCTTGCTGTCGATCAATTTCGAAAGCAATCTAAATTCGTTCAGATCGACGAGGACCGTGACTTCGAGAACCTGGCGAATGAAGCGTCAGCGAATTCCGATCATACAGGAGCGTCCAATTCGCACAATCCTGAAGAGAAGTACACCGAGACCCGTACCGCAAGCGATGTTTCGACGGCGTTGGCAGGTGCGATCGGCCAACTTGAGGATGAGGATCGGCTTATCCTTAAGCTTTACTATTTCGACGATCTGAAATTAAAGGACATCGCGCGAACGTTCGGCTACCATGAAGCGACGGCGAGCCGCAAGATCGTTCGGGTGCAAAACGAGATCCGAAAATCAGTCGAGAAAGCGCTTCGGACGCAGCATGGATGGAAGGACACAGAAGTCAGGCGGTACTTGTCAGAGACCGCCGCGGGGCTCGGGATCAGTTTTGAAAAGCTGTTGTCAATACTGGTGTTAGCGGCCCTAATGCAAGATTTTTGGCGCCAAGGCGTTCTCTAAGTGGTTACGAAACCAACGTAACCGCCGAGACGCCGAAGACGTCGGGCTAGGAAGAATTGTTATGAAATTCGGTTATAGGATCGACACAGAAAAAGACGATCACTTTCTTTCTCAGCGTCTCGGCGACTCGGCGGTGAAAAATTAGATGGAACTTGAATTCGACAAAGAGATCGATGCGATCCTGCGAAAAGGAGCTCGCGAACCGGCAGCGGCCGGCAGCTTAAAGTCTGCCCACCTCGAAGCCGATGCTATCGCAGCCTTTGCAGAAAACGCATTGCCCGCGACAGCCAGATCGTTTTATGTAAATCATCTGGCCGATTGCGACCGCTGTCGAAATATTCTTGCACAGACAATTTCGCTCCATGACGAAGCGGACATGCAGGCCGCTTCTTCTGCCATTGCGACGGGTGTTGCAACCGAAGTCCGGATCCCGTGGTATCGGAAATTGTCTGCGATTCCAAACCTTGCGGCATCGATGGGAATGCTGATCGTCGTCTTTGTTGGACTTTTTGGCTACATCCTTTACCAGCGAAACGCAGAGTCAAGATCGAGTGACTTAGCGAAGTTGAACCAATCGGAACCAGCGATGAACAAGGCGGCCGCATCAGAACCGGCGGCTCCGTTTGCAAGTAATGCCGCGTCGAATTCCGCAGATACGACGGCAAACACCGCGACACCAACGGTCACATCAGGCGGGAGCCCTATGACCAAACAAATCGGCCAGGAAGATCAACTGACCGATGTTGCGAAAAATGATACGGGTTATGCAGACAAAGCCCCAGAGGCTGAAAAGCCGGCGTCGGAAGTCGCACCTACGGGCTCCGCGCCCATGCAGCCATTGCAGAAGGAGCAGACAAAAGCTGAGCTGGATGAAAAAAAAGTAACCGCATCCGAAAATCAAGTCGCCCGAACAGAGCCGCAGTCGATGTCCGAAGAAAGAAAAATAAACACTGATCTGCTCCGCTCGAAAGATGCGCCTGCAACCGGAAGCAGCGTTGGTGCGGCCACTAATGCTCCGGCGAAAAAAATGAAGGCGGGCCCGTACCGGGACCTCAACAATAATAATCGCGGCGCAGATGATAAAGATGCCGAGCTCGCAGCCAACGGGAAGAAGCGCGAGGACGGAGGATCATCGGCCAACGCTCGCCGTGTCGCCGGTAAATCATTTCAGAAGAAAAACGGCGTTTGGTACGACACCTCGTATCAAGGTCAGCCGACCATCGACATCGGTCGCGGCACTGGCCAATACCGTACGCTTGACGCCGGCCTCAGGAATCTGGCCGACAGCATCTCGGGAACCCTCGTCGTTGTCTGGAAAGGAAGAGCTTACCGGATCCAGTGATCCTGTTTTCAATCAAACCCTAAAGATTCATCTCGAACCCCGGAGTCCTTCCGACTATTTTCTGACCCAAAACTGTAAGTAAATTCATTTTTTTTAATCTTTTTGTCTCTTTTTTTAATCTTTTTACGGCATTTCTTAGTCTTTTCGTGACGTTTTTTAATCTTTCTGCGGCTTTGCTTAATCTTTTCGTGACGTTTTTTAGTCTTTCTGCCACTTTTCTTAGTCTTTTTGTCTCATCTTTTAGTGTTTTTGTCTCATTTCTTAATCTTTTCGCGGCATTTTTTAATCTTTTCGTCCCGTTTCTTACGGTTTTTTGAGTGCCTGTTGGGTTATGTCTTTATCTTTATTACCTTTGGCTGCTTTTCACCGGAAAACCTGACTACCGTCGGGCATTCGCGCTTTTTCGCGGAAAAAAAATGCATTTGCGCAAAGAAAAAGAGGCCGCCTTTTCAGACGAGCCTCTTTCTCCTTTTGTGAGGGGAACTATATCTAATAGTTGCGATCGTAGGCATTCAATCTATGTCTATGAGATGAATTTCGGATAGCAAATGTTGTCAAAAATATGCATCACCATAAAAAGGTGTCGATATTTTTCTCGAAATATGTTTAAAAGAGATTTTCGTTAGAATCGTCTCGCGTTGCTGTAAAATCGTTTTTATGAGAGCTAAGTTCCTGTTCTTCTTTCTCACTCTGGCCCTCGCAAGCGCGTCGTACGCTCAGGCGACATGGGACGCAAAACTCGATTCAAAAATTCGTTTCTATCAATCGACGGACTTCGGCGTTCTGGTGGCGGGGACCGAGAAGAACCTCTACGCCATCGACGGGCAAAGTGGTGCGACGCTCTGGCGGATCAAAACTGGAAAAATAAACGAGACCGCCGTGACGCCCATTCCGAGTACGGACCTTATCCTATTGACCCGCGACCTCGGCGATAAATCGCGGCTTGAGGCTGTCGATCTTCTTTCAGGCGAGCGCATCTGGCAAAGTGACAAGGTAAAAGGCGACGTAATGCAGCTTGCGGTCGATCCGGAAAACGATCTGCTCGCTGTGGTGCTGGTCCGCGGTGCAAGCGGAAATGCGGGGCAGGAATTAAAACGAAAACCGATCGTACATGTGCTGCAGCTATCAACAGGCAACGAGCTTTGGAAACGCGAGCTCGACGGCGAGATCGAGATGATGCCTTCGCGATTCAACTCTGACGGCGAGATCGCCTTTACCCTCGACAACTATCGTGCACCGCTGCTGATCGACGGACGCCTGTTTCTCTTTTACGAAGGATCGACCTCATACGACGCGCGCACCGGCAAGGAAAAAGAGCGCGAAAAATTTAAGATCAACGAAGAAGGCTTGGCCCTGACCGAAGCTGATCCGGTTATTGATGACACGCATATTTATGTTTCGGGCAGAGGCAAGATCCGGGCAGTAGATCGACGGACCGGGCAAGTTGATTGGAAAGCAGACGATGTAGGCAATTGCGCCGAGATGGCATTGATCGGAACAACGCTTTTTATCAGGACGGGCGGACAATTCACACGTTTGAAAGACGGCGAAATGATATCCAAAGGGCCGTACGGCGTCTCGGCGATTGATACTACAAGCGGCAAAACATTGTGGCGTTTCAAGGGTGCGGATAAGGGACTTACGAACTTCGTTTTTGCGGATGCCAATACGATTTGGACCGCCGACCGCGATGATCTGATATCGATCGACACGCGCAGCGGGAAACGAATTGAAAAGTTCGAGCACAAGATCGATAAGGCGCAATTTGTTCTTATAAATGAAGGTGGCAGGCCCGTCGTAGGTGGCCGCGAACAAATGGCTGCGTTTGAAAAAAGCGGACTGGAAGTATGGCGCGTCCGGCACAAGCCGCCCGGACGCGGAGTGTTTGCGATCGTCGGCGGAATTGCTCTTCGTGCAGCTGCGCTTTACTTTCGCTATGGCGGAATTGCTACCTCAGCCTTCGGGCTGGCACGCGGAGGATTGAATCTCGCAAGCACGATCAATTCATTTCGCTGGTCAGGATTAAGAACGCGCTTCGGCTCGTTCGATCTAACGACGCTGGCAAGCAATTCGGCAAAGAATTACGTCACGCGCCGTATCTACACTTATGGTTCGATCGCCCGCAGCCCGAATTTGATGAACCGCGTTAGCGGCCTGGAGATAAGGCGGCCATCCATCGCCGGCAGCATTTCGCCATCCCGCGCCGATGTCGAAGACAGCGTACTCGACCGACTGGATCCAACGCGACAAATGGACAAACTTGCAGACTACCTGCTCCGGCGAAAGCGCCTGGCCGAACTGCGTGCCAACTATATGTATTTCTACACGGACCTCGAAAAACCCTTCAACCGAAAAGGTCTCGTCGGCGTAAATATTCAAACGGGCGAAGACGGCAGATTTATCCTGAATTCTGACCCGGATCGCGAATTCATAACCGACGAACAACTAGGACTGCTCTACTCATCCGACGGCAATAGATTACAAGCCTTTAACATCCTGGAAAAATGAGAAGTGAATTTGATATCCTTCTAAAAGCGGCTTGTGTTAACAATGAGCGAAAGACTCCACCCTTTCGAAAAACGCCCTCTCAAAAATATCGAAAGGCTATGCCTCCGCGAAAAGCACTAATTTAGGAAAAGTTCGACGTCGGTCTCCCAGAAATGAAATATTCTAACGGTAGGATTGTGATAGCAATTGCGCTTCTCGGGGTTTTCGGGATCACAAGCGTTGCGTGCGTCGCGAGTATCAATAAGCTGCGGTCTCAAACGAACGGCAATTCATTCCCATCGCCTTCTCCAACTCGAACTCCCGCTAACGCCGCGACACTTCTTGGTGTTTGGACCGGCACATGGGGCCACGACCAAAGGGCCTGCATCATTGAAATAGACCGGATCGACGGAAATTCGTTTTACGGCTTTTTGAAAAAATATAAGGCAAAGGTCGCTTTCATAGGAACCCTTGAACCAGAAACTGGAAGGATCTCCATTCAGGAGACCAAGGTCATTGAACTTGGCAACTATGGTGGTTGGTCACTAGGAACTAACTATGCAACGATCTCCGCTGACGGACGCTCGATAGAAGGCGGCGGCACGGACAAGTGGGGCGAATATTCGTGGAGCGTTTCAAGAGAATAGGTAAAATTCTTAAGCATCCGTCGGCAGTAGATTCATTGCCTTAACCATTCTGCAGGGTTTGTGGCAACGATGGAAGCGGAAGGGCAAAGCCTTCCGCTCACCATCCGGGCCACGCCCTTTTTACTATTCACGATTCACGATTGACTAACAATTCACGGTACTGCATTAAAGCCGGTCACCGGGTTGCCGTAAAAAGCATCTGTTCGCCACGCGGCTTTGTCCCACGGGCCGTCCTGATCGCCGATGATCTGCGCCGGAAAGATGAGCCGGTTGCTGCCTAGGTTGCTGCCTGAGGCGAATCCGTTATCGACGATCTTACCGTCAGCGCCGACGGTGAATTTTATTGAGCGGGCAAGGTGGTTGTTCCACAGCAGCTTAAATTCATATTCGCCTGGGTTATCCGCCAGCATATGCATCTTTCCTGTCTGGCCCGGAAAATCATTGCGTTTCTCGCCTGTTTTGTCCCACGCCTTTATGTTCGGAAAACTGCACTCGACGCGGGCCCACTTAGCCTTTTGCGGAATGTTGTCGGCGACATAATTTGTCGGATTGACCTCGTCGATCATGCCGCAGCCGGGAGTGCCGACGACGGTAGTGTCATAAAGTATCTTGCCGACCTCTTTTCCCTGAAAGAAAAGATGGGGTTCAAACCTTGACGCCTCGCCGCGGACCCAAAAAGCCACATTAAATCCCGGCATGTCCCAGCCGCGAACATCGTCTCCGTTAAAATAGATGTAGCCGATCGGCAGATGCCAATCCTGATCGACGTAATAAACATAGTGATTGACAAAGTCCGGACCGGTCTCGTTCGAGCGAGCCTTTAGCACCTTTGCCTTGCCGGTAAGAAGGGTTTTGTCGGTACCGCCCAGCTCGTTTCGTATCTTGATCGAGAAATTCACCGGGCCGGCATATTGTGAACCCTTGTCCTCTGGGATGTCGCGGCCGCCGCACTGTGTATTCAGCCAACGCCCTTTCGGTGTCTCATTCGTTTCGCAGTCAAATTTCACCCACGCTCCGGTTGGCAGGGCAAATTCCGCGTAAAGCTGACTGCCGCTTTCGATCGGGCCATTGACACGAAATTCCATTTTGGGCACCCAACTCCATTGCTTGAAATTGCCCTTGAAAGAGCTTAGCGTCACCGCATTGATGACGATCGAATCCTTGGCAAGCGTCGGCCCGTCCGCCAGGGCGGTATTTGCGACGGGGTTGCCGGACGGTGTTTGCGGTTTCGAATTGGTATTCCTGTTTGGCTGAGTGTTGTTGGTTTCGGGCTGTGTGTTCGTTGTCGGCTGCGGGTCGGGCTTTTTCACCTTTGGCAGCTTTGGAATAGAAAACTGGGCCGACGCCTGGCCAACGCCGAACGCCAACATTGTAAATATAGTCAATATAAGGGTTAAATGTCGCATCATAGGCTCCTCCAAATTCTAAAAGTAGGGTTATCTGACCGGAAAGAACAGCTATCCACGATCAAACGGTGGATCTCCTATGACGACAAGACGAAAATGGAAAAATCTTTCAGCAATCAAGCATTAGATTTGCCCGCGAATTACGCGAAATTGCGCGAATAGAAAAAATATTAGCGACAAATGTACACGAATAGGCCCCAATGAAATGTCTCAGAAGCTCCGCCCTTTTGCGATATCGGCCTTGACCCGAGGGAGTAGAATGGTGACACACATGTTTAGCGGCGGGAATTTGCAAACTTTGCGTAATATCTGCCGTCGAGTGGTTTTCGGCGTTGTCGCGGTTTGCTTGATTTCAATATCTATACAAGCGCATCCGGGATCGGGGATCGTCGTTGACCGCCTTGGACAGATCTATTTCCTCGATACCGGTTCCGGTCTGTGGAAGATCGATACGCGCGGCGGCCTGACACATCTTTCACCGCTGAGAAACCACTGGTTGGCGATCGATCCGAGCGACAAGTTTACGCAATCGCATCTGCCTACTGATTCGGGCCATGACTGGGTGATCACCGCCGCTGGTTCAAACCCAACGCTGCTCATCTCAACCGACTTTCCTCTCACGATCGGTCAGGATGGAAATCTGTATTATCCATCCGCCCGCGAAAGCAATGTGAGGATACTGCGGAAAACTCCGACGGGTAATACATCCGCATTCGTCACTCTTCCGCGCTCTGTTTCCGGAGCGGCTCTGGGTTGGATAAATGGCATCACATCCACCCCCGACGGTTCGATCTACTATACCGAGGACAACGCGGTCAGGCGCATCACGCCCCAGGGCGCGATCTCGACCGTTGCGACCGTCACTGCACTCGCTCACGGTCCCAACATTCCCGGGGTGGAAAAACGCCCATATCTTCGCGGACTAAAGGTCGATGCTAGTGGAGCGGTCTATGTCGCCGATAACGCCGACGCGCGCGTGCTAAAGATCACACCCGACGGCAAGATCACAACCCTGCTCCAACTGACGAGTCCGTGGGCACCGACCGACGTCGCTTTGTTTGGAGATATCGTGTATGTGATCGAGTTTCTCCACACTCCGGGCGACGATCGGCTCACCTGGATGCCGCGTGTCAGAAAGATCACACCCGACGGTAAATCGACCATCATCCTTACCGTCGATCAAATGCCCGGCGCCCGCCCGCCAAAGGTTACTGCATCAAGCTCCTTCAACCTTCTTTCGACCGAGTTTTGGAAGATTTTCCTGCGATCTGTTTTTCGTATTGTTTGATCTTATTTAGATTTCGGCAGGTTTAGAACTTGAGAAGATACTGTCGTCCATGGGGCATAAGGCCAATATGAAAAACGCATTTCTGATTCTCACCTGCGTGTTTGTTTTTGATGCGGCCGCAGGGGCTCAAAAACCGGAACTGCCGAAACCCGACACATTCCAGCTTGGGGCGAAGGCGGTGCGCATTCCGCCGCCCGAGGGCTTTACCGAGGCCTATTCACGATCCGCTCCTTTGGCAACACGTTTCATAATGACGGAGGACGAGGCGAACGAAGTTCTCACCGGACATCTGCCAGATGCGATGATGGCACAGTTGAAAACCGCGGAGGACGCCGAATGGAACTTTTACACAAAAGTTTCGGTGAACAGATCGCTTAAGGCAGTGGACGCAACGCAGAAGATCTTCGACGGCGTCGTCACAGTGCTTGAAGAAGACGGGCGGCCTTCTCGATCCAAATGGCCCTATTATCAAAAAGGCCGAGAAGGAAACGGGTCTGGTTATCAAGGAACCGAAATACCTCGGCTCTTTTGAAAAGGGGCCAAACGTCTTCAGCTTGA
>Ga0268264_10003296_pt1 | contig 13952 bp, 15 predicted proteins | sample KBSSwiS32_FD_190357 | JGI IMG/M metagenome (GOLD analysis project Ga0268264, IMG submission 190357) | Switchgrass rhizosphere microbial communities from Kellogg Biological Station, Michigan, USA - KBS Switchgrass S3-2 (SPAdes) (version 2) | ecosystem: Host-associated > Plants > Roots >...
ATCGTTCCAGTCGTTATACACGCGAGCAGACGCCGCTTCGGCTTCAGCATCGCCGACCGCATAGAGCCACAGGCCAAGCTGCGGAAAACAGATCTCCGCATCGATCCCTTCGAGATCCATGTCCTCGAACCGACCCGCCAGCTCGCGCGTCCCGCGCCGATCGATAAAGGTCGGAATCTCGCGGTGCTTGCCCAGGCGAACCCGATGAATGACCTTCTCGTCGGTTCCGGCGATCAGATAGTCGCCATCCTTGCGCACCTGAAGCGCATGCCGCTTGAGGCTCGCCGGCAGGCCCTCCACATAGAGCGCGTCGGGCTCCTGAATATGGCTATCGGCACTGAAAACAAACGGTTTCATCTCGACTTCCTCACGCCCCGATTAACCCCCAGTTTGATCCCGCTTACCTGATGACCGACTTCGCCCAGATCAGCAGCTACCCATAGCGATCGAAAGCGACCCTCGCCTACTACTCGTCGGCTATGTTCATCCAGATGTTCTTTGGCTGAAGAAATGCCTGAAGCCCTTCGATTCCACCGAGCCTTCCATGCCCAGAACGCTTCCAGCCTCCGAAGGGCACATTAGGCTGCATCGCTTCATGCGATCCGTTAACATGAATCTGGCCCGCCTGAAGCTCCCGCGTCACGCGGTGAGCACGGCCGAGATTCCGAGTGTGGACGTAGGCGCCGAGCCCGAACTCGGTGTCATTGGCAAGGGCAATCGCCTCCTCTTCGGAGTCGAACGGTGTCACGGTCAACACCGGCCCGAATACCTCGTTGCACGCAATCTCGCTTTTCGGATCAACGTCGGCCAGCACTGTAAGGGGGAGGAAATAGCCTCCGTCGTAATCCCCTTGCAGCTTTTCACCGCCGCAGACCACGCGGGCTCCGCCTTGGACTGCACGTTCGGTCATACGTTGGATACGGTTCATCGCCGTCTCCGAAATCACAGGCCCAACCACAACCGACGGATTAAACGGATCACCGATCGGGATTTGCTTCGCGGTGCTCGCCAGCATATCGAGATAGCGATCGTAAATGTTTCGCTGAACGAGTAGCCGTGTCCCATTGACACAGCCCTGACCACTTACAGTCACAATTCCAGACAGGCCTCTCTGGGCAGCGAGCTGCAATTCCGCGTCGTCAAATACAATCACCGCTGACTTACCGCCAAGTTCCAACCCGCACGGCTTCAGCGTTTCAGAAGCGCGCACCAGTATCTTTTTTGCGGTTGCCCCTGATCCGATGAATTGAATCATGTCGATATCGGGATGACCCACCATTGCATCGCCGACGTCCGGACCGCCAGTCACCAGGTTCACGACGCCGGCCGGAAATCCAGCCTCATGGATCAACTCGACCAGCTTCATGATGCTATACGGCGCGAGCTCGGGAGCCTTGAGTACGATACAGTTACCCGCTGCAAGCGCTGGCGCCATGCACATCGACGAAGCGAACAGCGGCCCATTCCAAGGCACTATCGCACCGACCACACCGAACGGCTCATACGACACATAGTCGTGCGCTTCGCCCTGCCACATCGGCACGGTCCGACCGTGGATCTTGTCGGCCCAACCACCGAAATAGCGAAACTTCTGTGCAGCCGTGGGCGGCAGATAGGGAGCAGCCATCCTGATCGTGCCGTTTTCGCCGATCACGGGAGCCAAGAAATCGTCTGCTCTGGCCTCCAGAAGGTCCGCCAGCTTGAACATCAGGTTGCGGCGGGCGTCGCCGCGCATGGCGCGCCACGCCGGAAAAGCTGCACGCGCAGCAGCGACGGCACGATCGACATCCGCAGGGCTGGCCATCCGTATCTCGCGCGACACTCGCCCGGTGCCAGGATAAATATGCGCGAGAACGTCACCCGTCCCTGCCTCCGCTGCTTCGCCGCCGATGAACTGGGAGAAACGCGGTAAGGTGGACGCCTCGGGATGCTGGAATGCCATTCAACCTCTCTCGACTAACAACCCGAATCGAGTGCTCGGAACTTGACACCCTTGTACGCATATTGGCTTTGTTCGCAAGCAGGATCAAGCCGCTCGGCCCGATGCTGGCGCGCGGCTGCCTGACGCTGGCACAAATACGCAGCAACTGTCCAATCTGCCACCCTCAGCCTGCGCTCGCGAACCTTCACCGCCACGCATGCGGGCCATTGGCAGGCAACTTTCGTCGTGTTCGGGCTGCCCGGCATTGCAGTTTCCCTGCTGCTGATGACAATCTCCGAACCGCGCCGGACCCAGGCCGTAAAGGCAATCGCGCCCAGCTTTTTCAAATTCGTGAAAGCGAACGGCTTCGCCCTCACGTGTGTCTATTCCAGTTTCGCCCTCAATTTCATGGTTGGATATGCAACGGCGCTTTGTCGCCCACCGTCTTGTCCCGCGCCTACGGCGTGTCCCCAGGGAAAGCCGGCGTCCGGTTCGGACTGATTTTGCTGGTCACCAATATCGCCGGTGGCCTGCCCTTCAGCTCAAGGCCGGGCCGTTTGGCGGCGGATCGGGGAAACGATCGACCCACCACAACCGGCGACGGGGCGGCGAGACATTCAGGCAGCGCAGCCGGGACTGACATATCGGGCGCCCTCAGGCTTCGTCTTGCGCGAGCCATCCGATCGGAGGCGCGATAGGCTCCCGCAAGGGTTCAGGCATGTCCCGCGTCGCGATTATCAGCGGAAATGAGGCATGATATCGGCAGCGAGCCATCGCAGCCAATCGAGATACTCTTCGAAATCCCTATGCGGCGGCCGGGCGATATCCGATTCCGTGACGCCAAGTCCCGCCAGATAGCCCAACTGATCGATCAGTTTCTGCGCATCGGTAAGTGGCGCGGATTCCGGCGCCTCACGAATTGCATGGACCGTATCCTCGTCCTTGCCGAAACGGAGCATGAAAGTCGAATACATCACATCGATCGGTCCGCCGTGGTAATCGGGCTGCGACCTTATCCAATCCAGCTGCTCGGGTATCTTGTCGGGCGGCGTCATGAAGGGGGACCAGCCGGCACCCCACCGCGCCACACGGCGCAGAACCGGCTTGGCATCGCCCCCAAACCACAGGGGTATGCACTTTTGCACTGGCTTCGGCCGTGCGCCTACATCGTGGAAATTCACATATCGTCCTTCGAAGCTGGCCAAATCTTTCGTCCAAAGTTCGATCATCGCCGGAACGTATTCGTCGAACATCGCGCCCCGCTCGGAGAAGGGCAGGCCGAGCCACTCATATTCTGCGTCCAGCCAGCCGACAGCTGCCACGATCTCTGCCCGACCTCCACTCAGCCAGTCGAGGGTCGCCCACATCTTTGCCTGCACGAGCGGATGCTGCAGCGGGAGGATCGTAATGACCGATGCCAGCTTCAATGATCGGGTAACGCCCGCGCAGAAACCGAGGGATGTAGTAGGATGCGCATAATGGTCGCCGGACAGTTCGATATGCGCTTTCGGGATCGCGAAATGTTCCGGAACGGTAACCTTCCAGAACCCCAGTTCGTCGGCAAGACGCAACTGGCGTTCGATGTCCGCTCCACCCAAGGCAAACTCCCAAGCGGGGAAACCCATTGCCGATGTCTGCGCTCCGTTCAGCATATGCACGTTGAATTTCATTGTCGATCCTCCGCGAGTAAAGAACTGGCAATACCGGCATTTAGTACGTTCGCTGCGCATAAGCCCGCGCTGAGAGCGATTTTCTCAGTCTTTCTGTGCCTCGGCCTTCTTCTGCGTCACCTTCTGGTTCAAGCAACTGTCTTCCGCGAGCCACTTCGCGCGGACACGCCGATGAGCGATCCGCCACCTTCCGTTCTCACGCACGAAATCGTCTTCATAACAGCCGTTGTGGTCCAGACCAACGGCGGTCTGCACCGAAGCCTTCCTACAGTCCCCCAACCGGCGTGTCGGGATGTGCGCGACCACCAAGCGCCAGTGCGGCGCAGCGATAGCTAATTGACGCAGCTGTCAAGACGCGTAACGTCGCCGGCATAAACGAACAAGCCGGCATAAACGAACAAAAGGAAGGCGAATGGACTGCGTCGAACTGTCCATGGCTCGCGCGAGGATCGGCGGCGGCGGATGGCGGCCGGAGAGGCTGGTGCGGACATCGCAAGCGGCACAGCCGGTGGAATTGTTGGAGCGTCCATCGTGATCGACGCCATCGACCCTGGCCGGCTCGAGACCTTGCTGCCCTGTGCCGGCCCGATGCACCTCGGCCTCATCGTTCCTGACCTTGATCGGGCGATGGAAAGCTACGGACGATTGTTCGGTTGGAAATGGACCTCTACGGTGCGCGTGCGCCATGAGATTGAAGGCCCTTGCGCCACTGAGGCGGAACTTTATGTCGCCTTTGCCACGGGCTCGCCGCTGGTCGAGCTCATCGAGGATCGGCCTGGCACGATCTGGACCGCCGATAATAGGCCGCTTCACCACTTCGGCTGCTGGGTGAGAGACCTCGATGAAGCCGACAACATCCTGATCGATGCCGGTTTCGCATTCCGAGGCCGTGGCCGGCGGGTCGGAACACGTCGCTTCGCTTACGCCTACTACGCCGATCGCGATGGGCTTGTGTTGGAAATCCAGGACACACGCTTCCGGCCGGGGTGGCAGACCTGGTTGGATGGCGCCAAGTAAAGCGGAGAGTATGTTAACAAACCCAACGGCAACTGGCATCTCTCTCCCGAACACCTGTCCGGCTTCGGCCCGAGTTCCCCACACCTGATCAAGAGGCTGAATATGCGTGCTATGATAATCGACCGCTGCGGAGGCCCCGAAGTGATGCACCTGGCGCAGATCGAAACGCCGGAACCCGGCCCTGGCGAAGTCGTAATCAAGCTGGCCTGTGCCGGGGTAAACCCGGTGGACTGGAAGTGCCGCGAAGGCTGGTTGTCGCGGTTTTTCGAATACAAGTTTCCATTCGTACTCGGTTTTGCCGGCGCAGGCATCGTCTCGGCGGTCGGCGCCAACGTCAGCGACTTCAAGGTGGGGGATCGAGTGGTCACCAGCTCGAACCAAGGCAAGGGCGAAAACGGCACTTACGCCGAATATGTGAAATCGACCCAAGCACGCGTGGCCCATCTCGCCGAGTCGGTCGACTTTGCAGTAGGCGCTTCCGTCCCCACCGCTGCGGTTACCGCCTGGGAAGCCGTGTTTGGCACCGGCGCGATAAAGCCCGGTCATAGGGTGCTGATCAACGGTGGCGCTGGCGGCATGGGCAGTTTTGCGGTCCAGTTCGTCAAGCATGCGGGCGGCCATGCCGCGGCGACCTGCGGGCCGCGCAACCTTGACTATGTTCGCGAGATGGGCGCCGAATATGCTATCGACTATCGCGCACAAAACGTCCGCGAAGCCGTGTTGCAGTGGGCACCCGACGGCGTGGATCTGCTGATCGACCTGGTCGGACAAGGCACGATCCTGGACGGCCTCGACATGGTTCGGTCCGGTGGACGGATTGTCCCGATCGCGACCCTGATAGAGGATGAGCCATTTTGGGATATGGACAAAGCGAAGGAGCGCGGCGTTCAAATTGTCCCGACCATGAGCAACCGCCAGCAGGCCGGGGAACAGCTGCGCACAATCGTCGGTCTCTACAATCAGGGATTGCTCCGTCCGCCGGCCATCGAAGTGCTGCCTCTCGTCGAGGCCGCCGAGGCGCATCGTCGAGTGAGAGAGGGCCATGTGCGCGGCAAGATCGTGCTGAAGATCGCGGATCTCTAATTTCTACGGTCGAGGCGAGAGGCACCGCGCGATGAGTGAAACTGGTCAGGAAACCATTTATTATCTCGATCATCTGGTCGCTCAGCCGGGGCGTGCCGAGGAACTGTTGCGGTTTTACATGTCGGACTACGCGCCGCAGGCCAAGGGGCGCGGCCTCACCCTGGTCCATCGCTGGGTGACGCCGCCGCTTTGGCTGAAGGAGCAATCCAATGAATTGTTCGTGATATGGTCGGTCCAGGGTGCGCAAGCCTGGTGGGACGTGACCCGTCACCGCCGCGCAGATCCTAGTTTTCTCGGCTTTTGGGCAGAGGCGCAGCCGATGATCGTCAGCCGCCGCCGCCTGTTCCTGTCCCATGTCGATGACGTGGACTCGCTCAATCATGTATAGGATCACGAAAGTCCTGAGCCTTTCCGAAGGGACTGACGCAGCGGCGCTGATCCACGATCTGGCGGCTACTGCCGGGAATAGCCGGCAGGTCCTGGGTTCCGCTTTGGCGCCGACCCTGCCCGAGGGGAGAGCCACGGGCGATTACATTTGGCGCCTGCACTTCGCGAACGAAGCCGGCGCCCGCGTCTGGGCGGCGGAAGACGGGCTAGAGGCCAATGCCATTATGAACAATCCCGCGCGAGTGCGGCAGGTCGATTCCGTTGGCTACGCCGGCGGACGGGCCGGTAGCAAAGAAACGCTCGCTCGCGGCGTCTATCGCTTGCTGCTGCTCAGCCTGGACGAGGCGGCCAGCACCGCTGACGTTGCGCAGTTCGAATATGAAACTTACGAAATGGGGCTATATATTCCCAGCATAATCCAATGGCGGATCAGCCGGGTCAGCGAAGACTCTGGCACGGCGCCGTGGACACATATTTGGGAACAGGAATATCGAGACCTCGACGGGCTCCTCAAAACCTACATGCTTCATCCGCATCACTGGGGGTGGATCAATCGCTGGTACGATCCAGAATGTGCCGAACACATAGTCCACAACGTCTGCCAATCATTCTGCCTCTTCGACAACAGCGCGTTCTAAACAGGTTGTACTTAGGGACCGGCTACGCACACCACATGCCTGCCGCAATCTCAACCCATTGCCAAAGTCGATTAATTAGGCTCTCCTGCGCCGCGGCCGAGCGCTTCGCCAACCGCTGCTACAACGCGCGTATTGACAATATCATCTTGGCCCTTCGAGTGCCACAACCCGACCCATGTCCAGCTAAGGAGCAAGGATGCCAGGTCCCCTTTCCGGAATACGCATTGTCGACGTAACGAACGTGGTGTTCGGTGCCTATGGAACGTCCGTTCTGGCTGACCTGGGCGCTGACGTCATCAAGATCGAGGCCCCCAAGACCCCGGTGGGTGGCGCCGGTGGGGATGTGATGCGATATCCGGGCCATCAACCCGAGGAGACGCCGCCCGGGTTGGGGCCCATTTTCCTGACGATAAACCGCAACAAGCGTTCCGCCGTCATCGACCTGGCTACCAGCGCCGGAAAGGAGGCGCTAAGGAAGCTGATCGGCACCGCCGACATCTTTGCCTCAAACATGCGCATGACCGCGCTTGAGCGTTACGATCTGGGCTACGAGAGCCTTCGCGCGCTCAAGGCGGACCTGATCTACGTCCATTGTGCGGGCTATGGCCGCGCCGGTCCCGATTACGGAAAACCCGCCTATGATGACGTCATCCAGGCACAGTCGGGCTTTGCCAGTCTGGCCAGCCGCGTCGACGGCGGTCCCCCACGCTATCTGCCCACCATCATCGGCGACAAGACCGCGGGACTGTTCATGGCCTATGCCACAATGGCTGCACTCGTCCACAAGGAGCGCACCGGCGAGGGGCAACTGGTCGAAGTTCCGATGCTGGAATGCCTGACCAGCTTTCTGCTGGTCGAGCATCTATTCGACCAGGCGTTCGATCCGCCGACGGGCGATTGGACTTACCGGCGAATCGCAACCGCCGCTCGCAAGCCCTATGCCACCCGCGACGGCTTTATCGCGGTGATGCCTTATTCCGATCGGAATTGGCGGGACTTCTTCGACCTCGCTGCAGCCGATCCCGCCCTCGCAAACGACCCCCGGTTAGCGAGTTATGAATCGCGGTCTGGCAGCTATCTCTGGATCTATTCCGCGATCGAGCCGCTGCTGTTGCGCTGGACCACCGACGAGTGGATGGAGATGCTGACGGCAAAAGGTATTCCCTGCGCACGCATCAATGACCTCGCCGATCTGAAGAACGATCCGCACCTCACGGCCGTCGAATTCTTCCAGCGTCGCGACCATCCTGATGTCGGACCCTATTTCGCCATCAAGCATCCGGTTCATTTTTCCGCCACGCCCGCGGAGATCCGCAGCGACGCGCCGCGCTTGGGTCAGCACACCGACGAGATATTGGCGGAACTTCGGCTACTGTAGCGATGCCGATCCGGCTCCGGTCAGGCGTGCGGCAGCGCGACTTCCGGCGTGCCGCCGCACTTGCAGTTCAAAGCAGTGTGCCCGGACGCGCTTCGGTATAATCCCCTTTGTCTATGAGTACCTGGCCGTTCACAACGACTTTGTCGATGCCGCGAGCAGACCGGACGTAACGCCCGCCACCACCGGGAAGATCGTTGACCCACTCCTCAGGCTCGCGGGCGATCGTCGCCGGGTCGAACAGAACCAGGTCAGCGAATTTGCCCAGGGCGATTTCGCCGCGATCGACCAGCCCCCAGTCACGCGCGATATCCGAGGTCAATCGCTGGACAGCGCGCTCAAGCGTCATCAGCTTCTCGTCCCGGACATATTTCTCAAACAGGTAGCAGGTGTCTCCCGCTCCCGAGAAGACGGTAATGTGAGCCCCCGCGTCGGCCGAACCAATATGCATGTAGGGGTGATCCAAGAGCTGAATGACGTGTTGCGGGTTCGCATGGACCACGCCGGTCAAGGTAAAGGTCGTCTCCAGCCGGTCAGCCCTCACGATGTCGATCAGCACGGCTCCGATCCGCCGGCCTTGCTGGTCCGCCAGTTCCTTCAGGCTGTGCCCGACATAGCGCCGGTTCCGCTCTGCAACTACGTTCTGCACGACCAGCTTGGCAATGGTGACGGCGAAGCTGTCCGCCTCGTCTTCCAGCTCTTTCCGCTCACCGGGGTTGTCCAGCATGGCGATCTTGCCGTCGATGGGCCGGTCCATGAACGTCCGCCACAGCGGCGTTTTGCCGAACAACACCGCGCCCTGGCTAAGGTTGATCGTCATGTCGAGCGGTCGGACCTGCGTTTGGCCGAACAGCTTCGCCCCCTGCAGACGCCAATGTTCGAGGCGCGCCAAGCGCTCTTTCCAGGGGCCATCCTTTCCGCCGATGACCAAAATGGGGGACAGCGAGACGCGGCAGCCGGTTTCAAGCGAGAGTTCGCCGAACAGATCGAAATATTGCAGCGTGTCGGCGCCCTGACGGAAATCGGGAGAGACTTCCACCATCCTGTCGTGACGGGCCACCTCCGCCAGGAGTGCGGACAGTTCCGCTCGATCGGCATAGCGGCACGGCAGCTCCTGCCCGTGATGGTCAAGATGGTTGTACGTGAACGACAGGCCAAACGAGCCGGCCTGCAGGGCCTCGCGTAACACCCGCACCATCTCGGCGATTTCGATCTCGGTTGCTGCGCGTTGCTGCGATGCCGCGCCCATGACATAGGCCCGGATGGCGGCATGTCCTACGAAGGCGCCGACGTTGGGGCCCAGCCCCTGCCGCAGTTCCCGGAGATATTCGGCCGAGGTTTCCCAGCTGAAAGAGACATTCTGCCGCAACAGAACGGAATCCATATCTTCTACCGAACTGAACCAACCAATCATCGTGTCCTTGGCGTCGGGCGCGACCGGCGCCAGACTGACCGAACAATTTCCCATGATCAGAGAGGTAACACCGTGTTGCGGCGTGGGCGTGGCCAGCTTGTCCCAACAGAACTGCGGGTCATAATGTGTGTGCACATCGATGAAACCCGGGGCGAGCACCTTGCCTGCGGCGTCGATCTCTCGCTCTCCGTTGGCCTGGACATCCCCTATCTCCGCAATGCGATCACCCACAATGCCGACATCACCCCTGAAGGCAGTTGCACCCGTCCCATCGACGATGAGCGCATCGCGGAAGACCAGGGACAGATTGGTCGATGAAAATTCTTCAAGCATTGCACATCTCTCAGCAGAATGAGTGGCGCCTGTCAGCGCCTTCAAGAACCCGCAAGGCGCCGTTCGCGCTCACGGCCACGCACCGAATCTATGCCCGCCGCGGCGACATAGCCGACCACCCCGCCCTACCCCGCACGGCGTCGACCATCACCGGCAAGTGGGGCGGGAAATCTCGGCATAAGGCGATAATTGTCCACCATGGCTGCGAAGGCGCAATCCGCGCTCGGATTGGTGCACAGCGCCTCTCCCTCCTCTGCGCGCCGGGCGCGAAGGTCCGTGTTCATGTCCAGTTCCAGAACCCAGCATCGGTTGCCGGTCCCGCGGTGGGGCACGGTGGCGCGCTCCCTTCCAAACGCAGGTCGGCACCGGATGCGATTCGTCGAAGCTGCCTGGCCCCTCACAGCGGAACAGCACGCCGCGACGCACACGACCGCACCGGCCGTGGGAAGCGCGCCGAGATCGCGCAAATTCCGGGGAGAGAATGTCGGGCACATCGATAGCTCGTCGACCGGCGGACCCGATTTCGCCAGTCCGCTGTGCCGCAGCTGCTCTGGCCCGGGCGGCGAGTTGGCGCATGTCGCAGAGTTTGGCGATCCTGTGTCGGCCATGTAACTCATCCCGTTCCATGTCCCGCCTCGTCCTACTCACTGCGCAGAATCAGATCATCCGGTATTTGACGACGGTGTCAAGGTTCCACCGGGGCAGCAGCCGGAGCGTGGCGGCAACACTGGTCGAACTACGCCAATGGAACATTCGTCCAGCGGACCGACAGTGCCTATAGCCCCGCAGGCGCGGCACGCATCGAGCGGCAGCTTGATTCGCTCACCTGAGAGCAGACCCACGACTGAAAGGTTGCCGCTGATTCGGTTCTCCTTTCGATCCCAGGCTTGTTCGATGAGCCCGCGAGGCGTAACCTTCAGCATCACGCTGCGAAGGGATCTATTTCACCATGGATGAGGATAAAAAAGTGGAAGAACCTGTCTACAAAATTGCCGAGATTGTAGGGACTTCTGGCAGTAGCGTGGAAAAGGCTATCGAGAATGCGTTGACCCGGGCTAACGGGACATTGCGCAATATACGATGGTTCGAAGTCGTTCAAACGCGCGGTTCCCTCGGTAGCCGCCAGCAGATCCAGTATCAGGTTCTGCTCAAGATCGGCTTCACCCTTGAAACCTTACCGGTCGATCCCCCCTTTAACATAGATCTTCCCTGACCCAGAGCGAGACGTGGAACATGCCGGGCAGATGCCGTGTGGCGCGACGTCCGGGTCATGATTGTTGGTGCTCGAGCAGTCGACTAGGTAAGATTGCTCCGACAAGCAGCAAATAAAAAATCGCACAAGGACGAGGGAGAGCAGCCGATGAACCGAAGGGGGCTTGATTATCTAACCTTGGCCGGCGCGGCGCCCGACGCTTTCGTCCGGCTGGCGGCCGAAGCGGGTTGCGGCCATGTTGCGCTGCCGCCAGCCTTGCCGGATATCTTGGGGGCGCGGGGTCCGTCCTGGTCGCTCATCGCCGATGCCCACCTGCGCAACGCGACCCGCAACGCGCTGGCCGATACCGGCATTTCGCTCGCGCTGGTGGACGGCTACGTCCTGTACCCCGATTCGACGGCCGACGATCACCGCCGCGTCCTCGATCTCGCCGCCGATCTCGGGACGAGTCGTGTCAACACCGTGTCATTCGTCGACTGGCCGCGCACGCTGGACGAAACCGCGTGGATGGTCGCCTTGGCGGCCGAATACGGCATGACCGTTGTGGTCGAGCCTTGTGCGATGCTTGCGGCGGCGAGTGTCGCGCAGGCGCTAGATCTGATCGCTTATGTCGGACTGCCCAACTTCAAGTTGCTGATCGACACAATGCACGTCGCGCGCACCGGGGAGGCAGGCGATCTCGCGGTGCTCGATCCCGGTATGATTGACTATGTTCAGATTTCCGATGCACCACTCGCCTTGCCCTCGCTTGAGGCCTATATGGAAGAGGCGTTGCACGAGCGAATGATCCCGGGAACGGGCGAGTTGCCGCTGGTCGAAATGCTGCGCGCGGTACCCGAAACCGTGGTGATCAGCGCCGAAGTGCCGCTCAGGTCATTGCGCGACGCGGGCGTGAGCGATCTGGAGCGTCTCCGCAGGATTTTTGCCGGCGTCGATCACATACTTGCCGCCGCGGGGGGCTGAGGAGACAAAGGCCCTCGGGCCATTGCGCGCTCCGCACGACGCGACTGGACAAGAAAACAATTGTTAAGGGGATGAGGAATGAGCAGATTTTTCGAAACGCCGGTCCACCACCAGGCTTTCGTTGTTCCTGATCTTGACAAGGCCCTCGCCCGGCTGATCGCTTGTGGCGTTGGCCCAGTCTACGTCGTGCGTCACGTTCGCGGCACTAACCGTTTTCGCGGAGAGCGCCATGAAGCTGTCGTTTCTGCTGGGTTCGTACAAGACGGCGATACGCTCCTCGAGTTCATTGAGCCTCATGAGGATCACCCGTCGGCCTATCGTGAATTCCTGGACCGCAATCCCCAGGGGGGATTGCACCATATCGCCTATACCAGCGGCAATTTTGCTCGCTCGATTGCCAGCGCCAAAGAAAAAGGTGGCAACTTTCATGTCGTTCAGGAGATGGTCGGAGAAAGCGGCGAGCCATTCGAAATCTATATGGAACCGGTGGGGGTCGAAGAGCCCGTCATGGTTCAGTTGACGCTTACAGGGTTGTTCCAGGACTTTTTCGCCGCTGTTCGAGCCGCGGCGCGAGACTGGGACGGATCTGAGCCCATCAGGGACGGCTTTCCCCTGCTGTCGTCATATGCCGGCACGGGTGTGGTAAACGACCGCGGGAGCGATGCGCTGACTAGTTGATCTCAATCGCATTGGAACGGCCTTCGTCCGCACTTCTTTTTCTGTCTTGGTCACGATTTTTGAAATGTGGCGCCAGGCAAAGCTACCGGGTGGTTCTAAGGTTGGAGAACATTATTGAACACGGGATTACGGGAAAAGGTGGCTGTCGTGACTGGCGCCACGTCCAATATCGGGCGCGCAATCGCTCTGGCACTGGCCGCGGAGGAGGTTCGCCTGCTGGCAATCGGTCGTGACGGCGAAGCGGGGCAATTGGTTGTCAAAGAAGCGAAAGAGCGGGGTGCGGCGCAAGCCGCGTTCATGAGCATCGATCTGCTGCAAACCAACTCGGGAGATTTGATCCGCGATAGGGCACTGGCCGAGTTTGGCGCGGTCGATGTCCTAATCAATGGCGTCGGCGGAAATACAGCTATGGGATTTTTCGCGGACTCCGATCCCGCCAGTTGGAATGCCGACATCGAAATCACATTGATGACCCTATTGCGTGTCACGCGCGCCATCCTGCCAACTATGATCGAGCGGGGAGCGGGCAGCATCATCAATATCGGCTCGACGGCGGGTGTCGTTGGCGATTACATGCTGGCTATATACTCGGCGTCCAAGGGCGCGGTGCACACCTTCACCAAGGTACTTGCCAAGGAAGTCGGGCGGCGAGGAATCCGGGTTAATTGCGTTGCCCCCTATGCAACTGCATCGGCCGATCCCACGGCCTACAGTTCCGGCAGTCGCTTCCATCCCGAGACCGGGTTCTTCACGAAGGCGATTCCCACCCTGGACCAAGCCGATCTGAAAATGTTGCTCCGGTCTGGTCCGCTCGACCGCACCACAGCTCGGGCCGAAGAGGTTGCCTCTGCGGTCGTATACCTCGCTTCCGAGCAAGCGGCTTTTATCACGGGGCAAATTATCAGGGTGGACGGGGGAGTCCTCCTTTAGAGCACTTACCGACCAAACCGGGTCACCGCGATTGGTCGGATAGTGCTCTAAGCTGCGCCGGCCAGGACTGAAGGCGCCGCGAGACCTCCGTCGACGAGTATATCGGTCCCGGTTACGAAGCTGGCTGCGGAACTGCACAGGAATGCGGCCACGGCCGCCACTTCTTCGGGCCGGGCAGCTCGCTTCAAGGCAGAGGTTTCGATCATCGCCTTCATAATCGCCTGCTCCTGCATCTCGGCATGGCTCATCGGCGTATCGATGATCCCGGGTGAGATCGATACGATCCGCGCGCCCCGCTCAGCGAATGCCTTGGCTTCGCGTCGGGCCATG
>Ga0268264_10003299_pt1 | contig 13943 bp, 15 predicted proteins | sample KBSSwiS32_FD_190357 | JGI IMG/M metagenome (GOLD analysis project Ga0268264, IMG submission 190357) | Switchgrass rhizosphere microbial communities from Kellogg Biological Station, Michigan, USA - KBS Switchgrass S3-2 (SPAdes) (version 2) | ecosystem: Host-associated > Plants > Roots >...
AAACTTACCCCTACCCTGCGGCAACTTGCTGCGAAAAATCATAAAGGCGAGGTCGCAAAACTCGCAATTCACCCAGATCAGCGCTCGATTTTTCACTGGGGATAAACCCAATTCCCTTCGATGGTCAGCACGATTTCGTTGGACGCATCGCCAAAGGGATCGACCGGGTCGCTGTCATTGGCGCCGCGGGCGATGCAATAATAGGTTCCGTTCGTTTTCGAGAGCACCATCCAAACATTCAAAGAAGTGGTCGCGCTGGCCGTTCTGCCGAAGCGGGTATAATTCCCGGACGACGTACCGCAATCGATGCGGAAATATTTTGTCCACTTATCCGGAGTCCACTTCCAGTAAAATTTAGCTTGATTGTAATTGCTCGCCGCCCCAGCGAACCAGGGCGCGCAGAGAATCAGCAACGCTATAAAAACGGCTCGCTTCATTTTACGATCAGATCGCTCGGCGCATTCGACGGCGGCGGCGGTGTCGGCGCGAAGGTGATACAGGCTTCATTGCTGTAGGCGCTGTCGGGCGCCCCCGTCTTCATAGCCTTCACTCGATAGGTGTAGGTGTTTGGAACGCTGCCACGGACTACCGTACTATCCGTGAACGAAACGATATTTGCGTTCAGGCTTGCGGCCAGTCCCGTATATGTCCCGGTATTGAGCTTCCGCTCGAGCACAAAGCCGGTCTCATCGGTAGCGTTGTCCGTCCAACTGATAGCAACGCTCAACGGATGCGCCAAATCCGCGGGCGCGCAGGTCTGCGCCTCGGCAGTCGATGCCATCAGCAAAACGAGCCCTATAAGAAGCAACCAAAATTTCGTCATATACATTTCCTTTCCGCGTGAACAATAAAAAAGGCCGGTCGATAGGGGCGATTCATGAATCGCCCGTACCCCCGGCCTCTTGGACCTGAAAGATTTAGACTGAACGGCCTCTATTGGCCTTTTAGTTTTTAGGGTGCTCGTCGTCTATCGGTTTTGCCTCCACGGTAAAACTCATTGTGAATTTGCAACGACATCGGATCTCGCCTATCAGCCGGCCCTTGAACCAAAGCCTGTCACATCTCGGGCAACGGACTTCGGGCAGGCTTTCATCTGTGCTTATACACCCAACCGGCTGGTTTTGCACATTGTACGGGCGATTCATGAATCGCCCCCTACCCTCTTGATTGAAGATCATTTGCTTCTTAAAATTATCGCTAGGGCCTGGGGGCGCCCATAACCGCCGTAACAGCGACGGGTACGAGGCGGGCGCCCCCTTCTTCTCCACGTCTATCTTCCAAAAACATAAATAACACCGCCTGTAATATTCCCGCCGCCCGTAGGTAAGACCCTGATGGCGTTCATCGCCGAGGCGCTGGGTATATAGGAGCTTCCGGCACCGTTGTTGCGCGTTATCGTATGAGCGATCTTTGGCGCGGTGGTATTGAAATTTGTGATGTGCGTGAAGGAGCTTCTAGCGGCGGTCGCGGTGGCGGTCGTCGTATTTATTAAAGTGGCATTTGTTTCGCCGCCCGTCCCTGCGACTTCGACATACTCGCCGCTGGACGAAAGAAACGTCGAGCCATTATCGGAGCTAACGCGAATCGCTGGAATCCCCGTAGTGCCAAGCGTTATTTGTTTTATAAAGATAAAAAGCTCTGAGTACGCGCTTAGGCTGGTGAAATCGACCTCTGTCACATTGGTGGACCAGGTGAAGGTAGATATAAGCGCCCAAGCCCCAGTGCTCGGCGTTGAATAGGCACCATTGGCGTTTAAAAACTTCGTCGTGGAACCATCGCCCTTGGGCGCGTAACCGTGAGCACTTGTGCTTACGTTGCCCGTGGTGTTATCCGCAATCGTTTGCTTTGCTTCTGTAACTGCGCCGTTATCGATCGTCCATACCGCGCCACTCGAGCTGACAGTAATGTCGCCCTTATCGCCATCGCTGACACCAGTCGAAGCGGCGAAGACGCCGACTAAAACAATATTGGTGCCGTCGCAGCGGACCAGGGCGATTTGTCCGTTCGATATCGCAACGCCCGTACCGCCCGATGTCTTGACCGTGACCGTAAAGCCGCCGGTGCAGGCATGTTCGACGATATAGATCTTCTTGTTTGTGGGAACGATCACGTTGCGGTTGCCGGTCTCGGCACCCGTAAACTTCAAATAGATCGATCGCAACGCTTTATATATATTCGAACCCACGGTCTGCAGGTCGCCTGTAGTGAGGTCCACATTGGCTATCGTCACCGCAATGTCATAGGGATCACTGATCGCCGCAATCGTCTGCGCCAGTCCGGTGTTATGCTGAATATAATTCGAATTAGTATTTTGGCTGACTTCTTGGGTATCGAAATTGTTCATTCGGGTTCCCTAATTGATAATTGATAATGGAGAATTGATAATTATCAGAGACCGGACATTATCCATTCTCAATTCTCCATTCTCCATTGTTTAAGTAACCACATAGACGCGGCATTTGCCGTCTGAGCCTGGTGTAAAATTCTGCGTCACGACTACCCGCGCCATTTGCGTGACGATCACCTTAGACGACGAGTTCGTGACGGCGACACGGGCCAGCTGGGTGACATCGATCGGCGACGAGGGATCGGTCGTGACCGCGACGCGCGGCTGTTGTGTGGTGCGAATGTCGGGCATCTTAGCTGGTCTTTTCTATGCCGATCTCGGCGCCGTTCAATTCGGTAGCTGTGAATGCCGTTGCGGTATCCGGACTGACCATCATTAAATCTTGAAAGTATGCATAGCTCCCGGCGCTCGGCGCCTGATCCGAACCCGGCGTATATTCGGTCGCGCCGATCTTGATATTAGTCTTGAAGGTCGCCGTGCCCGCCGTACTCTTTTTCGCGTAGGGCATCAGGCCAGCGGCAACGATCACCTCGCTGGTTGGGATCGTCGCGTAAGTCAAAAGGATTTTGTCGCCGATATTCGCCAACTCCGCATACGTGGTATCGTCATCCGGCGGCGCTTCATCGGTTGCGTGCTGACTGTCGGCTGCGCCGGTTGCTACGCCATCGTCGGTCGAACCAGTTCCCGTCGGCAAATCCTCGCGCACCCGGCAGTCGCCGACAAAGGCATTCGTGCTCGTTACCAGGTCGTCAAATTTCACCGTCGTCGCCGGCGTCTGAGCGATGACCTGTTGCATCTGGGCGCCTACCGCGATCTCGGTGACGACGCCGGTCCCGCCGTTTTGCGTGTCCTGGCCTGTCAAGCTCAAGATCGAAGCGCCATTGACCAAAACATCTATCGTGCCCGTAGAATTGTGGATCACCGCCTTCATTTCGACGTGATAAAAAACATTCACCGAAGCGGTAAAGCTTCCGGTTCCGAGCGCAGTTCCTGCGCGAGTAGCCCTGAGCGTCCCATCTGCAAACAAGCGGAGATCGACATGCGTTGTGCCCGACTCGCGCAATGCCAAAAGAGCGAACTGTTGCCCCGAAACAGGCAGCACATTCGTCGAAAAAGCGAAAGCTTGATAAATGGTGGACAGCGAGGATGGCAGTGTCTTTATAGCCAAACCCCCTCCGTCTGCGGCGGTCTTATTGTTAGGAATCGCAACCAGCAACCCTTGCGTCGAATTGCGCCCGCCCGCACCGATCGTGATCGTGGTCGCAGGCGAACCCGCCGTGATCGTGGTCGAGGTAAAATAATGCAGCACGGTCGTATCGACTTCGAAGCCCATAGCCATGCCGTTCGGGATCGTCATTATGTTCTCCTACCCCAGATTGAAAAGCCGAAGACCGCGAGGGTCGCATCGGGTGAAGCTGGATTGTGCACGGTGATATAATCGGTTCCGGCCGTAAAGCTGGTGTCGCTTGGAAAGCTGAAGCTTGGAACCGTAGCGAGAGCGGCAACCGTCATGGTGCCGAATTCGACGCCGTTTTTCTTGATCGAAAAGACCGTCGAGCCGGTCGCCGCGACCAGCGCCTTGCCGGCGCTCCGATTAAATGCGGTCGGAATAGTGATGTCCTCAGTCGGCACACCGATCGCGATCACTGCGTTGGCAGGCTGCGGCTCCAGCATCATGCCGCCGAGCACATAGATCCACTTGTCGATGAGTTCGCCGGCGCTCTGCATGAAATCGTCGACGGTCATTTTCTTACTGCCCGCCGCGCCCAAAGACGGACGGGTCAGCAGAAGCAGGTCGCCGCTGACGACCGTCGTGATTGCCGGTCTTCCTGTTATTGGTCCAGCCATAATTTATTGCTCATACTGTGCCGCTGCGCCATCCTCGAACTCGACCACGTTCCCATCTTCGAAGAGTATCTCGAAGGCGCCGAAGTCCGCGCCCGCAGGTTGGAGTATCGCATGCCCAGGATAGCCGCGCCCGACTTCGGCGCTTAGTTGGTAAATGTTGATATGTAGGTTGCTCCCCTTCAGTCCGCCGAAATCCGTCGTCTGATCCGCATCGTCATAGGTGAAGGCTTCGGTCGTCGAAGTCAGCGTGCGCAGGACCGCGCTTTCATCGTCGCTCAAAATATCAAGCTCGTAACTTTCGGTTGTCTCTGCCAGCGGCGGATCATAGAAGTCCCGGCCGTTGCGCCCCTGCAGCCGACTGCGTCGTTTGAATGTGATTTGAATATCATCGCCGACATCGGCCACGCCACCGATATCCACCGGCGCCCAGGGCTTCAAGGAGACGCCCGTATTAGTAAACGGGATCGCCTGCGCGCTGGTGAGGTCCATGCCGTTCGAGACCGCCTTGAAAGTGCGCGGCTGATCGATCGCGATCAACTCATCGTTAATGCGAAAGGTGATCGGCTGGCGCAAAAGAATCGCCCGCTCGCTTGTGACATGAGTCGCCATCGCCCACTCGGTCCCTTTGTAGCCGCGCACCAGGGGCCCGTCCAGGCGCCAGCGGGTTTCCGATAGCTGGCTGACATTCTGGGAAAGTACGATCTCGCTGCCGATCAGATAAGCGACTTCGCCCTTGAGCATTTCTTCCAGAGACATGCTTTCGAGCGTGCCGCCGATCAATTCGATCTCGAGCGTGTTGACATAGTCAAGCGTATTGACCTCGCCAACCGGCAGCACTCCTCTGGCGAAGCCGATCGGTGAAGCCTGATCGATCGTTTTCACCTGCTGATAGTCAGCGGTGTCGTCGTCGCTTCTCCAAAGGATCGCCGCGTTCCAGGTCGGCAAAGTGCCGCGCATGGCGGCATAAAAACCGGCGCCGTCGTCGGTGTCGCGCAGCGTCGGGATATCGAGCAACCGCAGGATCGTCGAGCCTTGTGCGTTGACCGATTGGTTCGGAAAGTTGGCGCGCACCCCGGTAACCGGATCGCCCAGCGCCTGACTTGAATAAATCGCTGGGTCTTCGCGGTAGAGCTTGACCGTGATCAATCCCTCGGCGGCCAGCGTCGCTTCGGCGATGCGTGCGGTGACGTCTCGGGTTGCCATTTAAGCCGCCACCCTAAAGGTCACCGGATCCGCCGCATCCAGCGCCACATATTTCCTGGACAGCATGATCAAACGCGGATCGCGTTCCAGCCAATGCGTTGCGCTTAAAACTTCGGAGATCTGTTTGGCCTTGGTGCTGGTCATTACAATCGCCAGATCCACCGTCACCACGTTTTTCGATTCACTATTCAGCCGGCCGGACGAAACGACGTGCCCGGTCTGATAGGCCGCGTCCTGGTCCTTGTAGCGAACGTGCACGATCACCGGCAGTTCGCTTTCCTGCGCCCGCGTGATTTCCTGCACTGGCGGCAAGGCGGCGTTTAGATCAAGCCGCGCCGCGCAGTCACCCTGCAGGATGGTCGCGACGGGATTGTGACCGCGCTTGCGGAAATAAAGAACGTTGTCACTTTCCGGCCCGTCATAATAGGCATAGCGTTGGAGCGGCAGCGTCGCGTCCCTGCCGGTCATCTGCTGATCCAACGTGAAGCCGCGCACGCAGTCGGTCAACTCGCTGACGTTGAATTCGTGTTCTTCCATGCCGCAAGCAATGCAGATATCGCGTTGGATTTTCCAGAGCGGACAGCAGAGCCCTTCGGCGCCCGGCGCCCAGGCATGGACGGTAAAATCATTGAAGCCCCAGAAACCTTGATTGCCGGTGTACCAAATTCCGTTCCGGACAAAGAGCGTGCCATGGCTGCCCCAGCCCGAATGAGGCGTCGGCGACTCGCCGAGAAATTCGATTTCCCCATCGGTCCATTGGTAGAACTGCGCATTCCCGAAAAGCGCGTGCTCGTTGCCGAATAATTTGATCGAAGTATCGCTTTCGACGAAAAAATTGGTAGCCTTTGTCGTGCCGAGATCGTAGGACTGAGAAATCGTCATAGTCTCGGGATTGATCTTGAAAAGAAAAGCGTTAGCGTTGATATTGCCGAACGCATCGAAGGAAACCGCCCGCAGCGCCCAGAGATAATCATCGCCCATATTGATGCTGGTAATGTTACCCACCGTCGCGTAGAAAGCGGCCTCGTCTATGACCTGGGCAATCAGCGCGCCCGAGTCGGCGCTATAGCGTTTTATCCCTGAGTTCGATCCCGCGCTTGTTCCCATCACATAAAGATCTGTGCCTTTTTTGGTAAAAAATTCATAGGGACCGCCGACAATAGTAGTGATCGGTTTTCCGGGCCGAACGTACCAACGCTTGCCGCCGCTCGCGAAAAAGGCGCCCGGCTCGTCGGCTGTTCCGGTTGCCATGTTGCCGCCCAATTGACTAGCCGTTGAATCGTCTGTAAAGACAGCTGCCGGTCGCTCTTCTTCAATATGGCTTTCATCGGAAAGCAAACGAAACGCGCGAATGTAGTGCAGACCTGATGCCGTGCCGGGATTCGGAAATGGACCCGCTGGCGTAACCGTCGTGTAGTTCGCATTGCTATGTCCCACCATCATCCAGATCTCGCCGTTGGCATCGACATAGCTCCAGCTGCCCATACTTCCAACTGACAGACCTTCGTCAGTCATTTGCCAGTAGCCTTTTTCCTGATAGCCTTCATCGCCGTCGGTGTAGCATTCAAAAGAAAGATTCGGGATCGTCCCATATTCGGTCGTCTCGAAATCCGAAAAGACCGCCAGAAATTGATTTCTATAAGCAGTCGTGTTGCCGACGCCTTCGAAGGCTTCGATCAATGCGGGCGGCAGTTGTTCTTCGTTGCCATCATAAAAAGTAACCAGCCCGCCGTTGCCTTCGAGATTCTGCCCGGTGCCAACCAGGCTTTGCAGGGTCGCGTCCATGCTGTGATCGTAAATCAGCTTCGGCCCTGCCCAGATTCGAATCACGCCGCGGCAATTCGACGCGCCGTTGATCGCGACGGCAAAGTCCGCAAAGTAAGTAAAGAACTGCGAGCTCGCGCCGCCCTTGCCTTTGCCGCCGACCGTGTGCGTATGCGTGCGAATACCGCGCCCGCCGTGACCGTCCGAGCCGATCCAGATCAAGTTGCCGGCCATACGGTCGACGCCCCAGAATCTTTTGATCGGCGAGCCGAACGCCGCCGATTGAATATGCGCATCTTTCAGGCGCGGCCCGGTGACGGATTGGTTCGCGCCCTGAAAAACTGAGAACAAAGTTGAGCTTATCGACCATGCAAGTTGAGCGCTGGTGAGAAGCGCACTGACCGACCAGGTAGCCGCCGCCGCTGTTGCTCCAGCCGCCACGCCGGCGCTGATCGCACTTGTCGCCGCCGCACCACCAGCAGCCGCCGCACCGCCGGCACCAATTTCGGAGGCGGCAATGCCGACTCCCGCCATTATGCTGACAAAACTCATGCTTTGCCTTCTGTGATCATTGCGGTGAATTCTTCGATAGCGCGCCGAACCTGCAGATCGGCGGTCGTCGAGAGTAAGCCGATCTCTTCATAGGTCTCAGCGATCAGCTCATCTTCAATCTCTCCCAGATGAGATTCGTCGCCAAATTTAGTTAGATGGACAGTCAGCCAAAGCGTGTCTTCGAGCGCTAGGCCAATGCGCTTCGTCCCTGCTTCTGCAATGAAAACATCGCCCGCCTCATATTCGGCCCTACCTGCCTCAGTAAAAGTTGCCCCCTTGCCTTTGAGCACAACCGTCATTACCGCATGTCGATGGATCTTCCCGACGGTGACCGAGCCTTTCGGAATCACTACCCTTCGACCATAAGCGCAGCATCCATACTCTTGATGAATCGGCGTGAAGTAGTGCGTTAAAATCGCTTGGTCGCGGATGTCCCGCAATTGACCCTCTTCAATCGCCGTCGCCAGATTCTTTTCAGTCTCCACAATAATCTGGCGCATCTCGATGCGCTCTCGCGAATTGATCGCGGGCTTAAAATTTTCAATCACCGGAAGCTGCTTACTCATCCTCAAGCCCCTTATAGCGATAGATTGCGACGATACGTTTTTCGATCGCGTCCTCGATCGGCGCTTCCTCAACGTTGCGGTAATTGACCGCCTGGATCAGCGTATTGCGAAACGTCAAGATCCCAAGGTGCTGCGCGTGATCCACCGCACGCATCCATGCGATATCGGCAGGCTTGCGCTCATCTTTCGGTACGCGAAGGAAAAGACGATCAAGCGCGGTTTTCATCTTGAAAGGATCCGGCTGGCGCCCATAGCCCCTGATGTCCGCCGAGCCGTCGTGCGGCAAGCAACCGCAGGTCAAGCCGACGCCCAGCACGATGCCGGCGCAATCGACGCCGACGCCTTTGAGTCGCCCCTGGTGTGACCACGGCGTCGACTTCCAGGTCATTGCTTCGGCGATTATTTCTGCTCGGGTTGGCATGACGAAGTGTCGAGGGTCGGGTGTCGAGGGTTCGGATTCTGCCCCTCGACCCTCGACCCTCGTCTCTCTCCCCGTCGTCGGATTGTCTTGATCCATAGCGCGTCTGGCCGGCGCAATAGCCGTCGGTGCTGCTCGCTTACCGGCGTTCCTTCCCAATTGAGTCCGACCGAGGTCGGCGCCCGCCCATTCTTCCATTCCTGCAAGCTCAAAAACGTTCCACCGTTCGGCACATCGCCGACGCGATGCCAATCTTTGGGTCCGACGTGATACTGTGCGCACCAATTAGTCACGCCCTCGGAAAGGTCTTTGCCGTTGACGATCAAGGGCACGTGCTCGGACATACAGTATTCAATGCTGTCGACATCGGGATGGCGATGATCGCGCGGAAAGCCGATGTTCGGTCGGATCATAAAAAGTTCAGCCTGAAATCGGCCAAGACGGCAGAGGATTTGAGACAGCACAGAACCATAATCGTAGAACTCAAGGGCATAGGTCGATTTGTAATCGAGGCCCAAAAAGAATCTCGTAAAGTGGCCGAGGTCATTAAAAAGCATCATTGCGGCCTGTCCGGCGTAAGCAGCGCCACGTCCGTTCCCGGCGTTTCATCTTCGGCACGACGGTTGTAAATATTGCGAAACTTAAACTTGCACATGGCTTTTGACAGATCGCAGCCGGCGCTGGCGACGTACTCATCGCCGAGCTCGATATCGAACGGCATGCGCTCGAACAGTTCGAACTGTCCCGGCCCGGCCAGGACATTGCCGTCAGCCGTCGCGTCGGCGATTGCGGCATCAACCGTGATCTCGGTCTGGTCCGTCCCGATGTTATAGGTCACGCTGACGACATTGTATTCGGTGTCGTTGCCCGTCGAGCCTGCGACCGCGAACCGCTGCCCGTCGACGAACGAGGCCGTCACGTCGCCATCAAGCATAAACTTAAACGCGCCCTGATCGACGTCGACGAGCGGGTATTGGCCGAGGGTGAATTCCTTGATCTCCATGGTGATGCCGCGGTTCAGGCCCGTCAGGAAGGTAAGCAGGCCGTTGGTAAAGAAACCGCTGGCGAGCGCATTCGGTGCGCCGATTGACCCGCCGGCACGGTCGTCCGGTATTGTCTCCGAGACTACGATCCGCGTTCGCCCTTCGACGAGCGTTGAGACCGTGACGGTATAAGTCGCATCATTGGCGATCGATCCGGTCACGGCAAAGGTCGTGCTTGGCAGAAAGATGCGCGTCAGGTCGCCACCCTCGATCTCGAAATAATTGCCGCTGATGCTCGCGGCGACGATCGCGTATTGCGCAATCTCAGTATTGATGCCGATGCCCGTCGTCGGAGGTTCATAACGGCCCGAGTCTTGGAAAAATCTTCGGTTGATCGTGCCGGTGACCGAGCCGAAGACCTCCAGAGCAAGGATTGCCCGCCAGGTCACGCTGCCATCGGTGGTGGTGGACCCGACAGGCAGATTCCACGTCGGTTCGAACGCACCGCCACCCGGCGCCGAAGTTCCAGCGACAATACATTCGAAATGACGTCCGTTGTAAGCCTGCGGTTTAACGACTGAACCAAGCGCGGCGTCGTTGTCGGGCCGAACCGTGTATGCTGTATTCGAGCGCCAGAAGGGCGGATCGATCCTGACCTTGCACCCAAACCTCTGTTTCTTGTAATCATGCTCGCCGGTGCCATCGCCGACATCATCACCGAGGCGCGCGCGGCAAAGCTTGCTGATCAGATCGCCGAAAGTCTGTTGCAAAAAATACTGCTTGCCCCGGGTCTCCGCTTCAAAGGTTCCGCGCTTGGATTTGATTTGTCCGATGCCGCCCGAGCTGGGCAGGAAGTATTTGCCCATGGACAGGTCTTCATAGTTGACCAGGAAAAGCTCGTCGCGCGCGTTGTCGAAGCGGCCGACTTCTATATCCTCGTCGGTCAAAACGCCCTTGATCAGAAAGCCGAGTTGATTGGCGATCGCCTTGTTCGCCATTATCCCCACTAATTCGCTGTTATCGACCGACAGATCGGCGCCACCCTTGATCGAGCGCGGCATGTAGCCTGCGGCTGCGCGATAGGTTATGCCGCCCGCGAATTGACCGACCGTGCTTTGAACCGAAATCGACCCGTTGACGTTATAGGCAATCACGACGACCAACGTCTGTCCTGGCGGTAATGGAACTGAACCGCTCGGCGGCAAGCCTGTGCCGACACCGGGAATGTCGACAGTATCGCCGTCGCTATCATAGTCGATCGTCCCACCACCCTCGGGTGGCAATGGGTTCGGCGTGATGACCACGACCGGAGTCGGCAAATCCTCGCCGCCGAATTCAAACGCGCCCTGATCGGGCGCCGCCCCGGTGTAAGGGATGCCGTCAATGATGGTGCCGGCATCAATCGCGGGCGAACCGAGCGTTAAATGGAAGTCACCGCTGCCGGGACTTAAAAAAAAAGGGTCTGTCGTCAGATTGTGGTCGGCTATGCACGTCGTATCGTTCGCGGTCGTGATTTGCCCGCCGGTATTTCCATACGAAATATTGTTTTGCACGCGGCAGCCGAGAGCCTGCGGCGCTACGTCTATTTTGATTCCGAAACTGCCACAGTCATAAACGGTATTGTTCAGGATCAGGGATCGAAACGCTCCGGTGAAAATATTTATCCCGTCGCCAAGCCCGCCATCCGAACGGCAGCTGTAGATAAGATTGCCATAGGCCGAATTGTCGGCTCCGCTTGACAGCAGAATTCCAAACAGTTCGGTGTTATTGATGGTGTTGTAACGGATGACGTTTCGCGTAACGCTACTGGAACCGCCGCTGTAAAAATGGAACCCGCCTCCCGCCCGATCCGCCGCACTTAGAAAGGGTCTGTCAACCGAGTGATTGTAAATATGCAGATGTTCATAGAGTCCATCCGATCCGCTGATATAGAGAGCGTGAGGCGGTCCCATATCGACCAGGCCGCCGTCATGGATTGACCCTCCGCTAAGAATGACCCCAGCACCTCCGATGCCGATGCCGTTGCCGCTGTAGTTCTTTATTTCAAAGTTCGTCAGCTTCACATGATGGGCGCCGTTGTCGATAATGAAACCGAAGCCGTCGAAGATGAACCCGTTCCAGTGAATATAGAATTGGTTGGAGGCGTAATTGCCTGGATTCGAACCCGTAAGTATTACCGTCTCGCCGTTGTAGTTGCTGAGAGTAGTCGGACTCGACCAGCTAGTTCCCGCAGGAATCCCATTTTGGGGAATCGTCTCCGAATAGGTTCCGCCGCGAAAGAAGAGCGAATCGCCGGAAGTCATCACCGTCAAAGCGTGCGCAACCGTCAGCCAAGGCGAAAGCTGCGTTCCCGAATTTGCATCGCTGCCGCCGTCTATTGCTTTTGCGATAAAATAATTGCTCATCAGATATCCACGACCAAGTTGCGCACGAAATTAGTAAAGCCGATCACCTTCCTCGCCTCCCCCTTGCCCTCATATAGATTGAATGCGGTGGTATCTTCATTGATCTGGAAAAAAAAATCGTCCAACCTTAAAATCGCAAACTCGCGAAAATTCAATTCGGCCATACCGCGCACGCCCATAATCTTGACGACATCGCCGTCGACGTAACCGTGCGGCCAGAGCGTCTGGACCAAACACGGAGTGCTGTTGTAGATTCTCAATATCCGCGGCTGGTGTTTGACGAGCGTGAGCTTGACGCACATGGCAAGCGTCGTGGTTTCTTGCGTGATATGGCGCGCGAGCGCCGCGCTGGATGACTTCATGGTTCATCGACCACTCTTAACTCGATGACCGGCAGCTCTACGCCCGCCGCTTGCCATTCGATAAAGGTCATGGGGATCGAGTCCGTATCGAACCTCACCGGCACGTCAAATTCGAAGCCCGCGGTTACGCGCTCGGCGACGGTGAAAACCCCGCCGCTGGTATAGGTCGTGAACAGCACCGAATTCACGTTGATCCGAAAAGTTGTCGAGCTTACCACCTGAACGACCGTTACCTCGACGCCGTTTAATTCCGTCATGCCGCCGATTGAAGAAAGAACTCCGACATCGCCGGCGACTAGATTATGCGGCGCGGAACTGGTCACCAGCGCGCGCACGTGCTTGCTGATCGCGGTGATCAAGACAGCGGACATCGCCGCCTGCCGCTGCGTGTTGATCGTGCCGCCCGAAGTAAAAGCAGTGAAGCCGGTTGAATTGATGTCGACGGTTACATGCGTGGAATCGCCGACCGCAGTGATCAAGCCGCGCCGACCGCGTATCTGCGTCGTGCCGCCAACCGTGGTCGAGAAGTGAACCGATTGATTGGTCGAGAGCCCGTGAGCGGTGCTCGTCTCGACGATGGTCGACGCACCTAGCGTCAGCCCTGAAATCGTCTTCAAGACATTCGCGCCAAGCGTGACGCGGCCGATTGTCTCATGACCTTCCAGCGCCAAACTTTCCGGCACATAAAGCAAATCGAAGCCGCTGACCTCCACGCCTTGAATCGCAACCGATACTGTCCCGGTGACCGGCTTGGCGATAAAGCGGCGTGTCGCTAAAAACCCGGCATAGTAAGTTTTAATAAGCTGGAAATGATCGGTGGTCGTCGTATCGACGCTGATCACCTGGTCGAGCATCGATGTCTCGTCGCCGGTGTATTCCAGAGTGCGGCGCGCGCTTAGAAAATCGTTCCAATCGCGGTAGCGAAAACCGTGCGTGCGTCCCTTCATCGCGGAAAAGAACTCTAGCACCCGGGTAATCTTGTCGAGCTCGCGCACGCCATAGCCGATATTCCAAGTCCCGCGCTGCTGATCCCAATTTTGGTTACGCTGCTCGAAGCCGCTGTCGAGGATCGCGACGTCGGTGTTAAAGCCAGGACCGCCCGGCTTGTTAAACGAGATATCGGCTGGAAATCTTACGGATTCAAGGAACATTTAAGACGGTAAAAAAGTGCAAGGGTATAAGAGTAAAAGAGATCCGCAGACCCCTTTAACCTTTGTACTCTTGTACTTTTTTACTTCCCCCCTTCTTTGTACCTTCCCGTTCATTTCAGCGGTTCCTCTTTCCAGCTTCCATGGCGGCCGTTAGCTGCGCGCTGGTCTGGCCGACCGATTGCCGGTTTTGAAATTGCGGGTTGTAGAAATTCGCCACATTCACTGATGAGCCCGCGCTTCCTTGCCCGTCCGACCTTCCTGGCGTCGCCATCGTTGCAGTTTGCGGCATCGCGGCTGCGACCATGGCGAAATCGCTGACCGGACTGGACCATCCTTCAGCCAAC
>Ga0268264_10003304_pt1 | contig 13928 bp, 14 predicted proteins | sample KBSSwiS32_FD_190357 | JGI IMG/M metagenome (GOLD analysis project Ga0268264, IMG submission 190357) | Switchgrass rhizosphere microbial communities from Kellogg Biological Station, Michigan, USA - KBS Switchgrass S3-2 (SPAdes) (version 2) | ecosystem: Host-associated > Plants > Roots >...
GACGATATGCCGACCAGCATGCCCTCCTCCCGGGCCGCGCGGCGCGCCATTTCCTTGGCATCTTCCGGTGCCACCTGGATCACGCCGTCGAGCACCGCCGGGTTCATGATCGCCGGGATGAAACCCGCGCCGATTCCCTGGATCGGGTGAGGACCAGGCTCGCCCCCCGAAAGCACCGGCGACAGCGTCGGCTCGACCGCGAACACCTTGAGGTTCGGCCATTCCTTCTTGAGTACCTCGGCGCACGCCGTGATGTGGCCGCCGGTGCCCACGCCAGTGATCAGCGCATCGGGTGGACCGTCGGCGAAGTCGCGCAGAATCTCCTGGGCCGTCGTTCGGCGATGCACCTCGAGGTTTGCCGGGTTCTCAAACTGCTGCGGCATCCAGGACCCAGGGGTGGAATCGATGATCTCCTGCGCGCGCGCGATCGAACCTTTCATCCCTTTCTCGCGCGGGGTCAGCTCGAACTCCGCGCCGTAGGCCAGCATCAGCCGCCGGCGCTCGATGCTCATGCTGTCGGGCATGACCAGGATCAGCCGGTAACCCTTTACGGCGGCGACAATCGCGAGGCCGATGCCGGTGTTCCCCGAGGTAGGTTCGACAATCACTCCGCCCGGCTTCAGCTTGCCGGTGCGCTCGGCGTCTTCGACCATGGACAAGGCAATGCGGTCCTTGATCGACCCGCCCGGATTGGCGCGCTCCTGCTTGATCCAGACTTCGGCACGGTCACCGAACATTCGATTGATGCGGACGTGCGGTGTGTCGCCGATGGTCTCGAGAATGTTGGCGGTTTTCATCAAGCGGCCTCCTGAGGCTGGGAAGAGGGGGTGGGTAAGTCGAAATTGCGGGCGCGTCGGAGTTCGGGGAACCATTTGGACCAGAGCAAGGTGACCGCGATCGCTCCTATTCCACCAGCGACGACCGATGCGACGGGACCGATCAGCGCCGCCAGGAAACCGCTTTCCGCTTCGCCCAGCTCGTTCGACGCAGAGATGAACAGCGAGGAGACCGAGCCGACGCGGCCCCGCATATCGTCGGGGGTCGAGAGCTGGATCAGGGACTGGCGCACGTAGACGGAGAACATATCCGCTGCTCCGAGCACGGCGAGGCAGACAAGCGACAATGGCATGAATCGCGACAGACCGAAGACAATGGTCGACGCTCCAAACACTCCGACGGCGATGAACATCTTGACCCCGACGTCATGCTTCAGGGGTCTGAACGAGAACCAGGCCGCGGCCAGGGTTGCACCGACCGCCGGCGCCGCCCGCAAATGGCCGAGACCCTCTGGCCCGGCATGCAATATGTCGCGCGCATAGACCGGAAGCATCGCGGTCGCGCCGCCGAGGAGCACGGCGAAAAGGTCGAGCGAGATCGCGCCGAGGACGATCCGGTTGCGGCGCACGTAATGCAGTCCGTCGACCATCTGCCGCCACGGATGGCGGTTCCGGTCGACCCCGGTCTGCGGCTTCGGGCCGATCAGGAAAACACACAGCAGCGAGATCGTGAACAAGACGGCCGCGACGGTGTACGGCATGTGCGGCGCCAGGGCGTACAGATAACCGCCGACGGCGGGCCCGAAGATCGCTCCGACCTGCCAGGCGATCGAGGACAGGGCGATTGCCCGCGGCAGGATTTCGCGCGGGACCAGGTTCGGCGCGAGCGCCTGGAGCGCCGGCATGGCGAAGGCTCGGGCGACACCCAGCAGCGCGGCGACTCCGAACAATGCGGGCAGGGTCGTCGTGTGCGTCCACGCCAGCCAGGCAAGAATGGCCGCGCAGACGACCTCGAGCGCGAGCACGGCACGGGCGATGTAGCGCCGATCGATCCGGTCGGCGGTCCACCCGGTCACCAGGGTCAGAGCGAACAGAGGCACGAATTGGACCACGCCGACGAGGCCCAACTGGAAGGATGCTTCCTTCAGCCCCATCGTCTGGCGGGCGATGTCGTAAACCTGCCAGCCGATCACCACGACCATGCTGATCTGCCCGATGGTCGAGGCTAGACGCGCCAACCAGTAGACTCGAAAATCGCGGATCCGGAGCGGTTCGGGGAGGAAGCTCACGTTGGGCCGCCTAGCTGGCCGAGGCAGAGGCGGCAACCGCCTGTTGGTCCACCACCGCTCGTCGGTTCGCCGAGCGGACCTTGCCGTCATCCTACCTCGCAATTACGGCCCGCCCCCCGAGAGGAGAGAGGAATGCGTGCATTTCTAGTCGCGTCGGCCATGGCGGCCGCGTTGGTTGTTACGGGCTGCAAGGTTTCGAACGCGCCGGGCAATAATGCGGTGGTGGCCGCGGAGGCCAAGGACTGGCCGGGCTTCGTCAGCGGCTTCATCGAGGCGAGCTTCAAAGCCAACCCAGGTTTCGCTGTGTCGCAGGGCCGCCACGAATATGACGGGCAGATCGCCGATCTGTCGCAGGCCGGGATCGACGCCGAGGTGCAGCGGCTGAAGCAGGCGATCGCGGATGCCCAGGCCTATACCGACGACAAGCTCACTCCCGAACAGCGCTACCAACGCGACTATCTCGTCGCGGTCGCGAAGGGGCAATTGTTCTGGATCGATCCGACCGGCGCGGACCAGCTGCACCACAACCCGGCGGCTTATCTCGGTTTCGTCGATCCGTCGGTCTACATCACCGTGCCCTACGCGCCGAAGGAGCAGAAGCTGAAGGCGTACATCAAGTTCCTCCAGAATGTGCCGCGCGCCCTTGAGCAGATGCGCGCCAACATCCAGACTCCGATGGCCACCAGCTTTGTCGAATACGGCAAGAACGCGTTCGGCGGCTTCGTCACTTATTACCCGGGCGACGGCACCGCGGCGTGGAAGGGCGTCGGAACGGCCGAGGACCAGAAGGCGCTCAAGGCCGCGACCGACAATGCGGTGAAAGCGATGCAGGATACGGTCGCCTGGGTCGAAAGCCAGCGCGCCGCGTCAAAGCCGAACTTCGCGCTCGGCAAGGAGAAATTCCAGCGCATGCTGGCCGACACCGAGATGGTGACGACTCCGGTCGAGCAATTGGAGAAGATCGGACGCGCCGACCTCGCCTCCAACCAGAAGCTGCTCGGCGAGGCTTGCTCGCGCTACGATCCGGGCGCCACGATGCAGGCCTGCATGGACAAGATGGCGGCCAATAAGCCGAAAGGCGGCGCGGTCGCGGGGGCGCGGGCGCAGCTCGCGGGCCTGAAGCAATTCATCATCGACCACGACATCGTGACCATCCCGGGCCCCGAGGAAGCGAAGGTCGAGGAATCGCCGCCCTACAACCGGCAGAATGCGGCCTACATCAACATCCCGGGCCCGTACGAGAAGGGGCTTCCGTCGGTCTATTACATCTCACCGCCGGACCCGCGCTGGCCGAAGGCGGAGCAGGACGCCTTCGTTCCCGGTGAGGCGGACCTGTTGTTCACCTCCGTCCACGAAGTGTGGCCCGGCCACTTCCTCAACTTCCTCCACGCCAACCGGTCGAAAGACATGTTCGGCCGGGTGTTCGTCGGATACGCCTTCGCCGAGGGCTGGGCGCACTACACCGAGGAAATGATGCGGGTGAAAGGCGTCGGCGGCGGAACCGACGAAACGCTGATCGGCCAGCTGTCGAACGCTTTGCTGCGCGACTGCCGCTTCCTCTCGGCGATCGGGATGCACACCGGATCGATGACGCAGCAGCAGAGCTACGACCTGTTCCGCAACCAATGCTATCAGGACCCGGGCAATGCGAAGCAGCAGGCCGCGCGCGGGACCTATGACCCGGCCTATCTCAACTACACGATGGGCAAGCTCATGATCCGCAAGCTGCGCGATGACTGGTCGGCCAGTCGCGGCGGCGAGAAGGCGTGGAAGGCCTTCCACGACCAGTTCCTGAGCTATGGCGGACCGCCGATCCCGCTGGTGCGCCAGCAGATGATGGGCGGCAAGGCGGAGGCTGTGTTTTAGCTCTTCACGTTCGCTGTTTGTTCACGTAAGCTGCAGCGCATGGCGAAGGTATCAAATCCTCCCCGGAACGGGGAGGGGGACCATGCGCAGCATGGTGGAGGGGCCGAAGGCGTTCGCGTTCGGCATCGTATGGTCGGTGCGTCCGACGCCAACGTTCGCCGCGCGCGGCACCTTCGCCGCCAGATGACCCTCCCTGAAGTCATATTGTGGCATCATCTCCGCAAGCGCCCGGACGGACTTCGCTTTCGGCGGCAATTCCCGTGCCGCGGTTATGTTGCGGACTTCGCCTGTCTCGAAAGCCGGCTGGCGATCGAGGTGGACGGTGAAGCACATTCTATGGGCAACAACGCGCAGCGCGACCTCAAGCGTGATGCTGCCCTTCGGGAAGCTGGCTTTGACACTTTCCGGATTCCAGCCCGCGACGTCCTGGGTAATCTCGAGGGCGTGCTCACGATGATCTCGACAGCCTGCGTGAATCGGCCCCTCCACCACTCGGCTTTGCCGAGCGGTCCCCCTCCCCGTTCCGGGGAGGATTGAGGTGGCCAAGACCAAAGCGCGCTTCGTCTGCCAGGCCTGCGGGTCGGTTTCGCACCGCTGGCAGGGGCAATGCCCCGACTGTGCCGAATGGAACACGCTCGCGCAGGAGACTGCGGAGGTGTCGAGCATCTTCGCCGCCAAGCACAACCTCCAGGGCGGCGGGCGGGCGATCCCGCTCGTCAGCCTCGATACACCGGCCGCGCTTCCCCAGCGGTTGCCGACGGGGATCGCCGAATTCGACCGGGCGATCGGCGGTGGGATCGTCGCGGGATCGGCGATGCTTGTCGGCGGCGATCCGGGCATCGGCAAGTCGACCCTTCTGCTCCAGGTCGCTGCGCGGCTGGCGGGCGAGGGTCACAGGACCGTCTACGTCTCGGGCGAGGAATCGGCCGAGCAGGTGCGCCTCCGCGCGGTGCGGCTGGGCCTCGGCGGAGCGCCGGTGCAATTGGCCGCGGCGACTTCCGTCAGGGACATATTGACGACGGTCGCGGATGATCCGCCCGCGCTGCTGGTCGTCGATTCCATCCAGACCATGCATTCCGACCTCATGGAGGGCGCGCCCGGCACCGTCAGCCAGGTCCGCGCCTCGGCGCAGGAGGTGGTGCGCTTCGCCAAGGAGCGCGGCACCGCGGTCGTGCTCGTCGGCCACGTGACCAAGGACGGGACCATCGCCGGCCCGCGCGTGCTCGAGCATATGGTCGACACGGTGCTGAGCTTCGAGGGCGAGCGCAGCCATCAGTACCGCATCCTCCGAGCCATGAAGAACCGCTTCGGCGGCACCGACGAGATCGGCGTGTTTGCGATGGAGACGGAGGGGCTGACCGAGGTACCGAACCCGTCGGCCTTGTTCCTGACGCACCGCGGCGAGCCCGTCAGCGGAACCAGCGTTTTCCCGGCGATCGAGGGCTCGCGTCCGGTGCTGGTCGAGATCCAGGCCTTGGTAGTGCGGCTGGCGACCGGGGCGACCCCGCGCCGCGCGGCGGTCGGCTGGGACAGCGGGCGCCTCGCGATGATCCTGGCCGTGCTGGAAGCGCGATGCGGGCTGAGCTTCGCGACGGCGGAAGTCTATCTGAACGTCGCCGGCGGCTATCGCCTGAGCGATCCCGCGGCGGATCTTGCGGTCGCGGCGGCGCTGGTGTCGGCGCTGTCCGAGCGGCCAGTGCCGTCCGAAGCGGTGGTTCTCGGCGAAATCGCGCTGTCGGGCGAGATCCGCCCTGTCGCGCACGCCGGGCTGCGGCTCAAGGAATCCGCCAAGCTCGGGTTCGAGACTGCGTGGGTGCCCAAGGGGGTGAAGGGGGGCGAAGGTCTCCGCCTCGCCGAATTCGCCAATCTGCGCGGGCTGGTCGATCAGATTTTGGGGCGGTGATGAAGATGAAACTGAAGCTCCTAAGTCTCGTCTTGATACTGTCCAACGTGACTCCTCTGACCGCTGCCTCAGCACCGCCAAATTCTCAGTCAAAACACATTGCAAAGATACTTTCGCGAGGAGATGGAAGGTCGGAGGAGACTGCCTACAAGGTCAGGTCAGTTCGCGACGAATACGAAATTCTCGATGCTCTTGGGCTGAAACCGGGGAAGCAGTCGCTCGTCATCCGCAAGAGACCCTACGACGTCCTAGAGGCCACCGATCCGAGTACGGGAGCCACCCGCGAGCTGTGGTTCGACATCAGTTCGTTCTATCCCGAATTCTAGCTCACGCCGCATCGCACACGATCCGCCGCAGCGCCCAGTTGAGGTGCGGGCGGCCGTCGATCAGGTCGAAACCGATCTCACGGTCCATCGCGGCGGCGACTTCGTCGGCAGTGAGTTGCGGCATCCAGAACAGCTGGCGGCAGAAGGCGCCGGCCTCCTGCATGTTGTCGAATTGCCATGGCATTTCGACGAGTGCGTCGTCGGTGATGGTGAACCCCGCATCCTCGATCAGGCCGGCCGTCAATTCGTCGAAGAAGACGCCGACATGGCCCATCGGGTTATGCTCGTTCACGAAGCCATTGAGGAAGCCGGCCACCTTCGTACCTGTCGCGCCATCGGCGATCACCGCGCGTCCTCCGGCTTTGAGCAGCCGCCGCATTTCGCGGAAGGCAGCGGGCAAATCCGGCTCGTGGTGGAGCGCAGCGAGGCTGACCACCGCATCCGCTGCCCCGTCGCCCAGCGGGACATCGGTTATTGACGACTGGATACATTCGACCCCGGCCGGACAGGCCCGGACGAAATCCTCGGAAGGATCGACCCCCACATAGCCCATTCCCCCGGGCAAATGCGCCGCGAGATAGCCGCCGCCCGAGGGCATGTCGCACAGCAAACCCCCGCGCCCGGCGAGCGGCTCGAGCACCGCCAGGAATTCGGCGTCGCGCGCGTTCGGGCACTCGGCCATCGCCCGGTGATAAGCCGCGCCGCGCTCAGCGAAGATCTCGGCGTAGCTGTCGAACATCAGGCGGTCAGCTGGACCTGCGCCATCCGCGAGACTTGGGGCGGAAGGCCGAGCAACTCGCGGAAGGCTGCCTGCGCCGGGGCAAAGCAGCGCTTGAGATATTCGAATTGCGGGTCGGGCGAGAATGGAAAGAAGCTCATCGTCGCATTGGCTTCGAACAACACGACGTCGCCGGCCTGGGTCACGCCATAGTCCATGCCGAAGAAGTCGAGCGGCATTCGCTCGCGAACCGCTTCGAGCACTCGCCGCACATCCGCGAAGGGATCGCCGCTCTCCATTAGCGCGCGCTCCTCCGAAACCGTGTCCGGATGCTCGGCCATGAAGCGCGAGCGGTCCTTGGCATGGACGTTCCAGTGATCGGAAACGAGCATGTGGCGGAGCACAATGCGCTCTCCGATGAAGAAGGTGCGATACTTTCGGTAGAGACCGTCGGAGCTGGCGAAATCGACGAACTGGGTTGCGACATGATCGCCAGGAGTCAGCGCCGACATGGCCTCGTCGACGCGATCGAAGCGGCCGACGATCTTGCCGCTGTGAGTGCCGACCTGGCGCAGGATGACGGGCGGCGTGAGCCCGGTCTTATCGATCGCCGACCGGGCGACCGCGGGCTTGCTGCCGTTGAGCCGCACGGCCTTCGGGACGATCAGGCCCGGAATTCCCGAGAGGATTTGGGCGACCTGGTCGCGGGTCGAGCGAAGCACCGCTTCGGGCCTGTTGATCACCCGGCCCGGCACTCCCCGCAACAATTTCTTCAAATTTTCGAGTGACCTGGCGTTCGCCTCGGGCTCGGTGATGAGGTTCAGCAGAACTTTGTAGCCGGTAAGGTCGGCCTGCCGGCCCTGGCGGAAGTAATTGCGCGTAACGTGCAGCCGGTGGTGCGGCTCGGGCGGGACGAGCAGCTTGGTGAGGTCGCTTGCCCCAGTCACGACGATTTTCGAACCAGCCTGAGTGATGCGGTCCGCATCGTCGCCGCTGCCAATGATGAAGAGAAGGTCCGCGTCCCCCGTCATGGCCTCGTGAATGGCCGATGCGCTGGTGGCTCGCAAGCTGCCCTTTTCGCTCCTCCCCACAAGCTGCGCTCGCAGGGAGGAGCTTGGGGCTGGCGTGGCTTTGTCCCCTAAGCTAGCGCCGCCCATATGACCGCGCTCGACGTCTTCGTCTTCCTGCTGCTGATCGGCGGAGCAGCAGTCGGCTTCGTGCGCGGCTTCGTGCACGAGGTGATCTCGCTTGCCGCCTGGGTGGTCGCGATCGCGATGCTGAAGCTGTTTCACACCCAATTGTGGGGCGGGATCGAACGCAGCTTCGACACCAGTTCGGCGGCCGCGGCGGTGCTCGCGTTCGCGATCCTGTTCCTTCCGAGCTTCGTGATCGTGAAGGTCCTGGCGCGCTCGCTCGGCGGGCGGACGCGCCGGTCGCCCGTGCTCGGCCCGTTCGACCGGGTGCTCGGCGGCGGGTTCGGGATGCTGAAGGGCTTGCTTGGCGTGACCTTGTTCTTCCTGCTCGCCAATCTTGCGACCGATATGGTGTACGGCCCCCAGTCCGACCGGCCCGAATGGATGACCAAGTCGCGCACCTATCCGTTACTGTTCGCAAGCGGGCGCGCGATCGTCGACTGGGTCGAAGCGCGGCGGCATAAGCCGATCGAGCACGAACGATGATCCGCCTCTACGACACGATGATGCGCGAAAAGCGGGAGTTCGTGCCTCAGGACCCGCAGCGCATCACCATGTATGTGTGCGGGCCGACGGTCTACGGCCGCGCGCATATCGGCAATGCGCGGCCCGCGGTTGTGTTCGACACCCTTGCTCGGCTGATCCGCCACGAGTTCGGCGCCAAGAGCCTCATCTATGCCCGGAACATCACCGACGTCGAAGACAAGATCCTCGCGTCCGCCGAGAAGGAGGGCGTCGATCCATCGGTGATCACGGATCGCTACGAGCGCTTCTATATCGAGGACATGGGCGCGCTTGGGGTCCAGCCGCCCGATCTCGCGCCACATGCGACGCAGGAAATCGCCGAGATGATCGCGATGATCGAGCGGCTGATCGAGCTCGGCAACGCCTATGAGGCTGAGGGCCATGTGCTGTTCTCGGTGCCGAGCGACCCCGAATATGGGAGCTTAAGCAAGCGCGACCGCGAGGCGATGATCGCCGGCGCACGGGTCGAGGTCGCGCCCTACAAGCGCGACCCCGCCGATTTCGTCTTGTGGAAGCCGAGCGCAGAAGGCGTCGTCGGCTGGGACAGCCCATGGGGCCGCGGCCGCCCGGGTTGGCACATCGAATGTTCGGCGATGATTCGCGCGCATTTGGGCGAGACGATCGACATCCACGGCGGCGGGATCGACCTCATCTTCCCGCATCACGAAAATGAGATCGCCCAGAGCCGCTGCGCTCATGGCGGTCTGCCGCTCGCCCGCTTCTGGGTGCACAACGGCTTCGTCGACATGGGCAGCGAGAAGATGTCCAAGTCGCTCGGCAATATCGTCACTCCGGCGGAGCTGTTGGAGCAGGGACATCGCGGGGAGACGCTGCGGCTGGCTCTGCTGTCCGCGCAGTACCGCCAGCCGCTGAGCTGGACGGATGACGTGGTCGCCCAGGCGAAGACCAACCTCGACCGCTTGTATCGAACGGCGGGCGACGCTGAGCCGGGCGAAATCGACGAAAGCGTCGTCGATGCACTGTCCGACGATCTCAACACGCCGCTGGCGTTGACCCGCCTGATGGCGCTCGATGCGCCGGGTTCGGTCAAAGCCAGCGCCGCGCTCCTGGGCCTGCTGGAGGGCTCGGCCGATGATTGGTTCAAGGGCGGAGCCGATGAGTCCGGGATCGAAGCTCGCATTGCTGAGCGCGCGAAAGCGAAGGCCAACCGCGACTTCGCGAGGGCCGACGCCATCCGCGACGAGCTCAAGGCTGAGGGCATCGTCTTGGAAGACGGCCCGGCCGGCACCACTTGGCGGAAGGAATGAACGCGCCGCTCTACACGACGGAGATCCTGCGGCTGGCCGCGTCGCTGAACGAACCCCGCGCATTGGAGCGCGAGGATGGGCGCTCCGAGCTGCGCTCGCCCACCTGCGGGAGCCGGATCAGCCTTGCGGTGCAGCTGGACGGCGAAGGCCGCGTCGCTGCTCTGTCGCAGCAGGTTCACGCCTGTGCGTTCGGCCAATCGTCGGCGGCGCTGATGGAACAAGGGGCGGTCGGGCGCTCGGCCGGCGAGGTTGGTCAGGCGCTCGCCCAACTCAGCGATTGGCTGGGCGGAAGCGGGGCCGAGCCCGGCTGGGGTCTCACGGCCCTAGCGCCCGCGCGTTCCCGCAAGTCGCGGCACGGCGCGATTCTGCTGCCGTTCCGCGCTTTGCTCGCGGCGATCGACGCAGCTGATCGTGGGTAGTCCCGCTCCCATCGTAGCCGGAGGACTGCTCCGCGATGCGGCGCTGATGCTCGGCGTCGCTTTGGTGTTCGTGACGATCTTCCGGCGGCTGGGGCTCGGTGCGACCATGGGCTACATCGCCGCCGGCATCCTGATCGGTCCGTCGGTTCTCGGCGCCTTCAACAATCCCGAAGCCGTGCAGCGCGTGTCCGAGGTCGGGATTGCGCTGCTGCTGTTCATCGTCGGGCTCGAGCTTCAGCCGAGCCGCTTGTGGCGGCTGCGCCGGGATATATTCGGGCTCGGCCTTGTCCAGGTCGCGTTGTGCGGGCTGGCGATCAGCCTGCTGCTCTATGTCGCGCCCGGCTTTTCCGCCAAAGCCGCGCTGGCGATCGGCCTGCCCCTGGCGCTGTCGTCGACCGCGCAGGTGCTGCCGTGGCTCCGCTCGGAGAACGAGCTCAATACGCCGCAGGGCGAGCGCGCTTTTTCGATCCTGCTCTTCCAGGACCTGTCGATCGTCCCCCTGATCACCATCATCGCGGCGATGGCGCCGGTCGCGATCGACCCGAGCGCGCCGGTCGGCTGGACGCTCGCGCTCTATACGATTGTGGCAGTGATCGCCCTGGTCGCGTTCGGGCGGCTGGTCCTCAATCCCTTGCTCCGATTCATCGGGCGCTTGGGCGAGCGCGAGCTGTTCGTCGTCGTCGGGCTCTTCACGGTGATCGGCTCGGCGGCGCTGATGCGGCAGTTCGGCCTGTCGACCGCGCTCGGCGCTTTCGTTGCCGGCGTCGTCCTTGCCGAATCGCCCTATCGGCATGAGCTTGAAAGCGACGTCGAGCCGTTCCGCTCGATCCTGCTTGGCCTGTTCTTCCTGTCGGTCGGAATGCTGGTCGATCTGAAGCTGATCGGATCGCGGCCGCTATTGGTGATCGGGCTCGCCGCGGCCGTGATCGTCATCAAGACGCTTTTGATCACCCTCCTAAGCCGCGCGTCCCGCTTCTCCTGGACTCGGAGCTTCCGGCTCGGCCTGCTGCTCAGCCAGGCCGGCGAGTTCGGCTTCGTGCTGTTCGCGATGGCCGCTTCCTCGCGGCTGATCTTGCCGGAGGCGGCATCGCTGTTCACCGCAGTGGTCACCGTTTCAATGGTGGCGACGCCGTTCCTGATGCGCCTGACCGATTGGCTCGAGCGGCGCGAGGAGCGGGCGGCGGAAGGTCTGGAGGGGCCGGAGAATTCGCCCGAAACGACCGCGATCGTGGTTGGCTATGGCCGCTTTGGCCAAACCGTCGCGCAGATGATGCAGGCGAAGGGCATTGGCGTCACGATCATCGACAAGAGCCCGAGTCAGATCGAATACGTCGGCGAGTTCGGGGCGAAAGTCTATTACGGCGACGGGCTGCGTCTCGACCTGCTTCGCACAGCCGGCGCCGATACCGCGAAGGTGATCGCCTTTTGCAATGACAACGAAGGCGGAGAGATGACCCGCTCAGCCGTCAGCGCAGTGCTTGAGGGCTTTCCCCACGCGTCGGTCATGGTTCGGGCATATGACCGGTTGCACATGATCGAGCTGAATGGCCTCGACATCGCCTTCGCCGAACGCGAGCTGTTCGAAAGCGCGGTGGCGATGGGCAGGGCGGCGCTCAAGGCGCATGGCGTCGAGAAGCACGAAATCGACCGGGTCGAGCGCGCGTACCGAGTGCGTGACTGCGAGCGGCTCGAACTGCAAAGCTCGACCGGCGACATCCACGCCGGCCAGGAGCGGGCCTTTGGCGAGAACCGCTCACTGCCGGACGAAGAGGGACGCTCGCCGGCCTAGGCGCTTTTCGACAGATATTCCTCGAGCGCGCGGACGATCGCCTCGACGACGTCCCGGTGGGCGCCGGTCCCGCTTTTGATGTGGATGTGCGCCTCCGCATAGGCCGGCCGGCGCTGCTCGGAGAGCTTTTCGAGCGTGCCCTTGCGATCGCCATTGCGCAGCAGCGGGCGTGTATCGCGACGGCCCGTGCGTTCGGTGAGAATGTCGACCGGAGCATCGAGCCAGATCGTGATCGCGCGCTCGTTGAGGAGCTGGCGGGTCCGCGAGTCGACATAGGCGCCGCCGCCGGTCGCGATTACGCGCACTTCGCCCTCGATCAGGCGAGCGACGAGCCGCCGCTCCCCGTCGCGGAAATCGGCCTCGCCGAATCGCTCATAGACTTCGGCCGCCGAGAAGCCCGAGGCGTCCTCGATCGCCGAATCGCTGTCGACGAACGGCAGCCCCAGCCGTTTGGCGAGCCTGCGTCCGACCGTCGACTTACCAACCCCCATCAGCCCAACCAGCACCACCGGCCGGTCGAGGCGCTTGAATGATTCCTGCACCGGAAGGGCTATACAGCGCCTGCCTGCCTCGGCAAAAGCGCCTGCATGCCCAGAATTGCTGTCCTGATCGTCATCCTGGTGCTCGTCATCGGCGCGCTCGTCTTCATTTCGACCGTTCCGAAGCAGCAACCGACCAAAACCATCGAGGTCGAGGTGCCGACCGGCGGAAATGCGCACTAGAACCCTGCTGATTGCCGGGGCGGTCGTCGCGCTCGGGATTCCGGCGGTTGCGCAGCAATCGTCCCAACCGCAGCCGGCGCCCGCGCAGGGCGTCGCCAATGCGACCGCGCCCGCACAATCGTCCTTGTCGACCGCGCCTGGTGAGGCCGACACCGCCGTCACCGAACTGAATCTCGAGGCACTTCAGCCGCCGCCTCCTCCGGTCGAATATCCGGCGCATGCGCGGCGCGACCCGTGGGTCGTGGGTCGTCTCGAGCCTGTTCGAATCGGTCTCGGCGAAAATCCGTGGGGCGGGGTGAGCGGCCTGTTCCTTTCGACCCTGATGCGGCGGATGGATACGCCGATCGCGTCACGCTGGGCCCATATCGCGCTGAGGAATGCACTGCTGGCGAAGGCCCGGGCGCCGCGCAGCGTGAACCCCGTCGATTGGACAGCCGAGCGTGCCTGGCTGCTACTCAGGCTGGGAGAAGCCGACGCTGGGCGGATGCTGGTCGCCGACGTCGATACCGACCGCTTCACCCCGAAAATGACTCAGGTCGCGGTGCAAAGCGCGCTCGCCAATGCCGACCCGCCCGCGCTGTGCCCCATCGAAGGCGGCATCCGCAAATATGATCAGGACATTCGCGCGCTCGTCAGCGCGATGTGCGCATCACTGTCGGGAGAGCCGGAGAGCGCGGCCGCGCAGATCGACGACGCTCGGCGGCGCGGCCGAATCGGCGGAATCGACCTCCTGCTTGCGCAGAAAGTCGTCGGGGCCGGATCGAACACCGGGCGGGCCGTTACGATCGAATGGGATCCGGTGGATCGGCTGACCGCATGGCGGTTCGGCCTCGCGACCGCGACCGGCATGGTCCCGCCCGATCGCCTCATCAAGCCGGCGTCCTATCAGCTTCGCGCGTTCCAGGCGCGGGCGCCCTTGCTGTCGGCGGACGAACGGCTCGATTCCGCCCAGATCGCGGCGGGGCTGGGGGTCTTCTCGTCCCAATCGATGATCGACCTCTATTCGGCGATCTACGATTCGACCGACCCGAGCGATCTGCCGAGCACCGACGCGTGGCAGGTGCGGCAGGCGTTCGTGGGCAAAGACCGCGATACCAAAGTCGCCGCCATTCGCAGCCTCCTGAACAAGGCCAA
>Ga0268264_10003306_pt1 | contig 13927 bp, 11 predicted proteins | sample KBSSwiS32_FD_190357 | JGI IMG/M metagenome (GOLD analysis project Ga0268264, IMG submission 190357) | Switchgrass rhizosphere microbial communities from Kellogg Biological Station, Michigan, USA - KBS Switchgrass S3-2 (SPAdes) (version 2) | ecosystem: Host-associated > Plants > Roots >...
AACCACGACTACGGCGAGTTCCTCGAGGCTTCGATCGCCAGCGCCCGCCGGCAGACCCATGAGCGCGTCAACGTGATCGTCGTCGACGACGGCTCGACCGACGGCTCGCGCGAGGTCCTCGCCCGCCAGGGTCCGGAGGTCGCGGTGATCCTCAAGGAGAACGGCGGCCAAGCCTCGGCGCTCAACGCCGGCATGGCCGAGAGCGAGGGCGACGTGGTTATCTTCCTCGACGCCGACGACGTGCTGCGCCCCGAGACGGCGGCGCGCGCGGTCGCTGCTTTTGCCGACGACGACGAGGTCAGCAAGGTCCAGTTCCGCATGGAGACGATCGACGCAGAGGGCCGCCCGACGGGCGAGGTCAGGCCTGAGCCGCGCCTGGCGATGCCGAGCGGCGACCTGCGCGCAGCCGAGCTCTCCCGCCCCTACGACCTGGTCTGGATGGCGACCAGCGGCAACGCCTTCCGCGCCGAGGCGCTGCGCCGCATCCTGCCGATCCCGGAGCGCGCCTATCCGGCGACCGGGGCTGACTGGTACCTGGTCCACCTGACCGCGTTGCTCGGTCGCGTCGTCTCGCTGGACGCGATCGGGGCGGGTTACCGGGTGCACGGCGGCAACGACTATGAACTCGAGGGGTCCAACCTCGACCTCCGCCACGTGCGCCAGGCCGTCGAGTTCGCCGATACGACGTCGCGCGAGCTTCTGCGCCTGGCCGGCGAGCTGGGGCAGGCCCGTCCCGACCGCATCCTCTCGATCGCCGACCTGGCGAACCGGATGACCTCGCTGAGGCTCGATCCGGCGAGGCACCCGATCGCCTCCGACTCGGCCACGGGACTGCTGCGCGACTCGCTCGGCGCCTGCCGGCGCCGCGACGACGTCTCGCCGGCGATGAAGGCGCTCTTCGTCGCCTGGTTCGCGACGATGGCGGTGGCGCCGCGCCGCCTCGCCCGCCGCCTCGCGGAGCTCTTCATGTTCCCGGCTCGCCGGCGCTCGCTCAACCGCCTGTTGGGCCGCATGCAGGGCAGGCACACGGAGGTGCTCGCCTGATGCGGATCCTGATCGCCACCGACCACTTCCCGCCCTTCATCGGCGGCGCCCACCGGCAGGCGCAGCTGCTCGGCCGCTCGATGGCCCACCGCGGCCACCAGGTCGCCGTCGTGACCCCCTGGCACGGCGGCATGCCGAAGCTCGAACACGACGACGGCTTCGTCGTCCACCGCGTGCGCCAGATGAGGACCGCCTTCGGCTTCATGGTCCGCGACGAGCGCCAACGCCACCAGCCGCCCTTCCCGGACCCGGTGACGATCGTCGCCCTGCGCAACCTGATCGCCGACTTCGAGCCCGACGTGATCCACGCCTACGGCTGGCTCGCCTTCTCGATCGCGCCGGCGCTCGGTCGGCGGCGGATACCGCTGCTGGTCTCGGCCCGCGACTACGCCTACTTCTGCGCGACGCGAACGCTGCTGCGCAAGGGGGCGCCCTGCTCGGGACCGGGCCCCATCAAGTGCCTCGCCTGCGCGGGCGACTACTACGGCGCCCCCAAGGGCTGGTTCGCGGCGATCGGCGTGGCGCTCTCCAAGCCGCTGCTCGCGCGACGGATGACCGGCCTGCACAGCGTCAGCTCCTACGTCCAGGACGTGACGACGGCGAACATGGGCGCCGTCTCGGAGCGGTGGCTGCAGGTGACGATCCCCAGCTTCCAGCTCGAGCAGCCGCCCCGTCCCGGCGAGGAGGAGCCCGACGTCGACGCCTGGCTCGACCGCCTGCCGCGGGAGCCCTTCGTCCTCTTCGTAGGCGCCTTCCGCAAGGTCAAGGGCCTGGAGACGCTCTTCGACGCCTACCGTCAGCTCGACGACCCTCCGCCCCTCGTCCTGATGGGCACCTACGAGCGGGACTCGCCAACCGACTTCCCGCCGGAGGCGGTGGTGTTGACCGACGTGCCAAACCAGGCGGTGATGGCCTCCTGGGAGCGGGCGATGTTCGGCGTCATGCCCTCGCTCTGGCCGGAGCCGCTGGGCGCCACGGTGTCGGAGGCGATGAGCCGCGGGCGGCCGGTGATCGGCACCCAGCTGGGCGGTCACACCGACATGCTCACCGAGGACACCGGCATCCTCGTCCCGCAGGGCGACCCGGATGCGCTCGCCGCCGCGATGCGAGAGCTGATCGACGATCCCGAGCGCCGCGAGCGCCTCGGCCGGGCGGCGGCGGAGCGAGCGAAGAGCTTCGCCGGGCCGAGCGTGCTGCCCCGTTTCGAGGACGCCTACCAGGCGACGATCGCCGCCGGAGCGCCCGGCGCGAGATGAAGATCCTGATCGTCGCGCCGATGCCGCCGAACCCCAGCGGCGCCGGCGCGATCCCGATCCTGCTCCACGCCCAGCTCAGCGGCCTGAGCGAGCACCACGACGTCACCGTGGTCACCGCAGCCGGCGACGAGGCGGGCGAAGGCGAGGCGCTCGCGCGGCTGCGGGCCGAAGGCTTCGACCTGCGCGCAGCCGACCGCCGCCAGCCTCGAACGGCTGCCGGGCGCTGGCGTCGGAGGGCACGGCTCGCCGGCGCCTGGCTGCGCGGCACGCCCTGGCGCGCGGCCTGGTTCGCCGCCCCGGGCGTGCAGCGGATCCTCGACCGCCTCGCCGAGAGCGAGCGCTTCGACGTCGCCGTCGTCGAGGACAGCGCGATGGCCGGCTTCCGCCTGCCGGCGGGCACGCCCTCGGTGCTGACCGAGCACGAGGTGCTGCGCCCGCGCAAGCCGAGCTGGCGCCCCGGCCCCCCGTCGCGGTGGCCGCGCTGGGCTTGGAGCGAGCTCGACTGGCGACGCCGCTATCGCTTCCAGCACAGGGCGTGGCAACGGTTCGACCTCGTGCTCGCCTTCACCCGCCGCGACGCCGAGACGATCGTCGATCTCTGCCCCGACCTTGCCGGCCGGGTCACGGCCAGCCCCTTCGGCTTGGTCGTCCCCGAGCCTGCCGACGCCGCGGCCGAGCAGGCCGACACGGTCGTCTTCAGCGGCAACTTCACCCACCAGCCGAACCGCGACGCGGCGAAGTGGCTCGCCGGTGAGATCGTGCCGGCGCTGCGGCGGCTGCGTCCCACTGCCCGCCTTCGCCTCGTCGGCAATGCCCCGTCGCAGGAGCTGCTGGACATGGCGGGACCGGCGATCGAGGTCGTCGCCGACCCGCCGCGCGTCGAGCCCTACATCGAGTCCGCCGCGGTCGTCCTCGCCCCGGTGCGCACCGGCGGCGGCATGCGAATGAAGGTCCTGCAGGCCCTCGCCGCGGGCAAGGCCGTGGTCACGACCCCGCGCGGCGCCGAGGGCTTCGACTGCTTCGGAGAGGAACCGCCGCTGCGCTGCGCCGGCACGGCCGAGGGTCTCGCCGCCGCCGCGGCGGAGCTGCTCGGAGACGACGAGGCGAGGCGGGACCTCGGCCGCCGCGCCCGCGGGTTCGCTGAGCGTCATTACAGCCCCGCCGCCTGGGCCGTGCGCCTCGAAGCGGCCTACCGGGAGGCGATCGGCACGCGAGGGGACGAGGCCCATGGCTGACTCCCCCGCCGTCAGCGTCCTGATCCCCACCCACCAGCGCCGCGAAGCGCTGCGACGCGTCCTGCTCTCGCTCGCCGAGCAGAGCGCGCCAGCGGAGAGCTATGAGGTCGTCGTCTCGATCGACGGCTCGAGCGACGGTAGCGCCGAGATGGTCGCCTCGCTCGACGTCCCCTACCCCCTGACCGCGACCGCGGGAGCGGCGCGCGGGCGGGCCGCCGCCGTCAACTCCGCCCTCGAGCTCGCCCGGGGCGAGGTCCTCGTCATCCTCGACGACGACATGCGGGCCGGCGAGGGATTCGTCGAGCGTCACCGCTCCCGCCATCCGCCCGGCTCGCGGCTCTGCGTGGTCGGGGCGGCGCCGATCGAGCTCGACGGCGCCAGCCCGCATGCCGCCCGCTGGGCGCGGGACAAGTTCAACGAGCACCTGGCTCGCCTGGCGCGACCGGGTCACGAGTTCACGGCGCGAGACTTCTACTCAGGCAACGCCTCGCTGCGGGCCGAGACGATGCGCGAGGCCGGCGGCTTCAGCGAGTCGTTCGCCGTCTACGGCAACGAGGACGTCGACCTCTCGCTGCGGCTGCGCGCGCTCGGGGTCGAGATCCTCTACGACCCCGAGGCGCTGGCGATCCAGTCCTACGACAAGGACCTGCGCTCGCTGGCCGCCGACACGATCCAGAAAGGGCAGACGGCGACGATCCTCGCCCGCGCCCACCCAGACGCCTTCGCCGAGCTGAAGCTCGCCAACCCCTGGGACGGCTCACGCCCCTGGCTGGCGAAGCGCTCGGTCCTGCTCTGGCTGACCCGCCGCCTGCCCTCCGTGCGTCGGGCGACGATCGCGGCCGCGGTCTTCCTCGAGCGCGCCGGCCTCTGGCGCTCGCCGCTCTTCTACCGCGCCGTGCTCGACTACGCCTTCTGGGCAGGTGTCGACGCCGAGCTGCGCGAATCCACCCCAGAGGGCGACCTGGAGCGGCTCGCCCGTGAACTGCGCCGTGGCCCGATCGATCTACTACTACACCGATAGCCGCGAGCTCGGCGGTGCCGAGATCTCGCTGCTGATGCTGCTCGAGGGGCTCGATCGCGGTCGCTGGACCCCGACGCTGCTGCTCGACGACGACCCCGGCGCCGACCTGCTGGCCGAGCGGGCGACGGGGGCCGGCGCCGCCGTGAAGCGCGTCGCGCCGATGCCGCTGGGGCTGGCCGGAGCGCGCCGGGCGGTCGGGCTCGCCCGCCTGCTGCGGCGCGAGCGGCCGGCCGTCTTCCACGCTCACATGAGCTGGCCGCTGGCGGGGAAGTGGCCGCTGGCGGCGGCCGTGGCCTCTCGGGCGCCGAGCGTCGGCACCGTGCAGCTGATCCCCGAGTTCGAGCTGGAGCGCTCCTCCTACTGGCAGCTGCGCGCGCTCGCCCGCGGCGTCGGCCGCTACGCGGCGGTCTCCCGCGACATCGCGGCGGAGCTGGCCGAACGCTTCCACTGGCCACCGGACAAGATCGAGGTCGTCTACAACGCCGTTCGCCTCGAGCGCTTCGAGGCGCCGGCGCCCGCCGGCCTGCGCGAGGAGCTGGCCCGGGGGCGGCCGCTGGTCCTCACCTGCGCCCGCCTCGACGAGCAGAAGGGACACGACGTGCTGCTGCGCGCGGCAACCGGGCTGCCTGGCGTCGCCTTCGCCTTCGCCGGCGAGGGACCGCTGCGAGCCGAGCTGGAAGCGCTCGTCACGGAGCTCGGTCTCGGCGACCGGGTGCGCTTCCTCGGTCGTCGTGACGACGTGCCGGCGCTGCTCGCCGCCTGCGACGTCTTCGCGCTGCCCTCGCTCTACGAGGGTTCCTCGCTCGCCGTGCTGGAGGCGATGGCGGGGCGGCGTGCGGTGGTCAGCTCGGCGATCGGCGGCACGGAGGAGCTGATCGAGGACGGCCGCAGCGGCCTGCTCGTCCCGCCCGGCGACAGCGAGGCGCTGCGCGAGGCCCTCGGGCGGGCGCTCGGCGACGCCGAGCTGCGTGAGACCCTCGCCCGCGCCGCGCGCGAGCGGGTGGAACGCGACTTCACGCCCGAGGCGATGGTCGGCGCCAACGAACGCATCTACGGAGAGCTGCTCGGCGATGGCCGCGCCTAGGAACGCCGAGGTACTGCCCGAGGCGCAGCTCAACCGCCTGCTGCGACGGGTCGACTGGCGCTTCCTGCTGCACGCCGAGGGCGCCCCCAGCGTGGCCGATATGACCGCCGGCAAGACGTCGCTCGCGGTGCACCTGATCGCCGCGAGCGGGAAGCCCCTGCCCGGCGACGCTGACCTGGCGACGATCGGCTACCCCACCCGCCTTTCCCTGCGCGGGGCGATCGAGTCGGTCCGGCCCGGCGGCGAGGTCGCCGCCTTCTGGCAACTGCCCAGGCCGGCGGCGATAAGGCGAGCGACTAGGCGCATGCGCGCCGCCGGCCTCGAGGACGTTCGCGTCCTCTGGCCGGGACCGCTCCCCCTCCGTCAGCCGGAATTCTGGCTCCCGCTCGGCAGCGAGGAGGCGGCCGGGCACCTGCTCGCGCGGCGCCGACCCTCTTCGACTCTGCAGGCGGCCCTGCGGCCGCTCTGGCGCGCCGCCGCCCGCGCCGGCCTGCTCTTCCCCCTCTGCGCGATCGGCCGCACGCCGGGAGGCGACGGCGGCTCGAAGCCGGATACGGCGCTGCTGCTCACCGGCGGGCGGCGCAGCATCAACAAGGTCGTCGGGCTGCGGCTGGACGCCGGCGGAGAGGCGACCGCCGTGGTCAAGTTCGCCCGTGTCGCGGCCGCCGACGAGGCCCTCGAGCGCGAGGCGGCGGCGCTGCGCGCGATCGAGGCCGAGCATCCCGAGCTTCGCGGGGTGCCGCGGGTCCTCGAAGAGGGCATGCGCGCCGGGCGGCGGGCGCTCGCCGAGAGCGCCGTGCACGGCACACCGCTGATCGGACGCCTGGACCCCGACGGCTTCGAGGAGCTGGCCGGCTCGGTGACGTCCTGGCTGATCGAGCTGGCGCGGGACGGCGAAGCGCAGCCGCCGGACGTGTGGTGGGAGCGCCTGGTGGGCGCGCGCCTGCGAGCCTTCGAGCGCGACTTCGCTCCGGTCCTGCCAGCCGGCCTCCCCTCGCGGCTCGAGCAGGCCCTCGCCGCGCTCGGCCCGCTGCCCCTCGTCCCCGAGCACCGCGACTGCTCGCCCTGGAACGTCGTCATCGACGACGACGGGCCCGGGCTGCACGACTGGGAGTCGGCCGAGCCACGCGGGCTGCCGGGCCTCGACCTCGCCTACTTCCTCGCCAACTGCGCCTACGTCCTCGACGGGGCGCTGGAGTCAGGCCGCACACGGGAGAGCTACGAGCGGCTACGCGATCCCTCGACCCCCTACGGAGCCGTCGCCGCCAGTTGCGAAACCCAATATCGCCAGGCGCTCGGCCTCGACCCGAACGACCTCGCCCGCCTCCGTCTCCTCGCCTGGCTAGTCCACAGCGCCTCCGACCATCGCCACCTGACGATGGAGTCCGGCGGTACGCCAGATCCCGAAGCCCTGCGCGCCGGCACCTACCTCGGCCTGATCGAAGCCGAGCTGGACCGCTAGCGCCGCAAGCGCAGCCACCAGCCGGGAAGACCCCTGCCGGTCCTCGCCTTCCAGAGCACGGCGAGGGCGCCGTCGGCGCCGTGGACGCTGACCCGGTGCAGGCGGAACGGGTCGGTGGCGGCGTCGTTTCGTCCCTTCTCGGTGGTGAAGGCCGCCGCGTAGCCGGCCTCGCGCGCCTCGCGGCAGACCGCCTCGTCGTGGTCGCCGTTCGGGTAGGCGAGGATCGCCGGCGGAGACGGCAGCCGCTCGCGCAGTTCGGCAAGCGAGCCGGCGAGCTCCTCGCGGCGCTCGCCCTCCCCGAGCTGGGTCAGGCGACGGTGGTGGCGGGTGTGGGAGCCGATCGCGACGCCGGCATCGGCGAGCTTGCGCACCTGCTCCCAGGTCGCGACCGGCTCGCCGTCGATCCAGTGGGCGCTCGCACCCAGCTCCGCCGTGGGAACGAAGAGCTGCGGGCGCCAGCGGGCGTGACGGCGCAGGGGCTCGACGCAGTCGACGATCGCGTCGTCGACCGTGATCGCGACGCTGCGGCGGGGCAATCTCGAGATCTCGCCGGCGTGGAAGGCGAGGATCGTCTCCGCGTCGAGGGGTCGGAAGCCGAGCAATCGCAGCGCCCGCAGCTGGCGGGCGAAGCGGCGCGGCGAGATGTCGATCCGCTCCTGGCCGGGCTTCAGCTCGCCGGCGAACCGGTGGTAGACGAGGACCGCGTAGGAGCTTTCAGCGGAGCGGCGCGACGCCTTGGTGTCTGCCTCCCTCACCTGGTGTCCTGAGTCGTAAGTCGTGTGTCGCATCTGGCGAGTGGATCGCCGACTGTGGCAAGGACGCAGGATGCAGCCTTTGCCGGTTGGCAAAGGCAAATCCGAGGACGCCGCCACGGACGGCGAGATGCCGCCAGGGCGGTGCAGGACTGAGGACTCAGGACACTAGACTCGCCCCCGATGACCTCGCCACGCAGACGCCGCAGGCGATGATCGCCGCGGCCCTGGAGGAGCGGATCGCGTTGATGGCTCCGTCTCGGCGGCTGCGCATGTCGCTCGCCGAGCAGGCCGTCGACCGCTTTGCGGGAAATGGGGCGGTCCGCGTCCTCGACGCCGGTTGCGCCGACGGGCTGATCACCCTGGCACTCGCCAAACGCCACCCCGAGTGGACCTTGGTCGGGATGGACCTGAGCGGCGACCCGCTCGCCGGCGCCCGCGAGCGGGCCCGCAACCGCGGGCTCGGCAACGTCGACTTCGTCGAGGCGGACCTGACCAAGGCCCTGCCCGAGGGTGAATTCGACGCCGTCGTCGCGCTCGAGTGCCTGAGCGAGATCCCCGAGGATCGCGCCGCCCTCGCCGCGATCACCGGGGCGCTGCGCCCGGGCGGCCTCTTCGTCGTGCAGGTGCCGGACCGGGACTGGAAGCCCGTCCTCGGCGGCAGCTCGGCGGTCTGGCGCCACGAGGTGAGGCACGGCTACACCGCCTCCGAGATCGAGGAGATGCTGGCCGGAGCAGGCGTCGAACAGATCGAGGTCTCTCCCACCTACCGCACCACCGCCGCCCTCGCCCAGGAGCTGAGGGACCGGATCAAGGAACGCTCGCTGGCCCTGCGCACGGCCGCCTACCCGGCGATGCTCGCAGCCGTGCGGCTCGAGCGCTGGGGACTCACCGGAGGCGCCGCGAACGCCCACTTCGCCGTGGCCCGGCAACCGCTGGCGTCCGACGCGCATGGGACGGCATTGTGAAGCAGGCGCCCGCCCGAAAGACGCACCTGCGCGGCATCGAGGGTATGCGGGCACTTGCCGCCGGCACGATCGTGCTCGTCCACGTCTGGGCCTTCTCCTCGCCGAGCGGCGCCGTGCTCGGCGCGAGCGACTGGCGCGGCAACGCGCTCTCGACCCTCTCCGTCGGCGTCACCCTCTTCTTCACCCTCTCGGGCTTCCTCCTCTACCGGCCCTTCGCCGCCTCGATCGCGCGCGCGGTTCCACACATGCCGATCTCGACCTACCTGCGCAACCGCTTCCTGCGCATCGCCCCCGCCTACTGGACGATCCTGCTGCTCGCCGCGATCGTCCTCGGCTCGGTCGGCATCCGCAACTCGGCGGGCGCGCTCGAAGTCGGTCGCCTCACCGACCCGTCGGTCCTCGCCCAGGCGGGCCTGCTCATCTACGACTACCGGCCCAGCCAGCTGCTGATCGGCATCGGGCCGGCCTGGTCGCTGGCGGTCGAGGTCGTCTTCTACCTGGCACTGCCGATCCTGGTGCTCGCCGCGGCGGCGCTCGCCCGCCGCTTCGAGCAGCGCCGCGACCGGGTCCTCGTCCTACTCGGCCCCGCGCTCCTGCTGCTCCTGATCGGCCTCTCCGGCAAGGCGGTGGCGGGGATCGCGCTGCCGGCCGACCCGACCGCCGGCTACGACGCCAACTGGCACTCGGTGATCGAGCGCAGCTTCTGGGCGCAGGCCGACCTCTTCAGCTTCGGCATGGCCGTCGCCGTGGTCTTCGTCGAGGTCGAGGACGGGCGCCTCGTCCTGCCGGAGCGCTGGCGCTGGTATGCCTGCGGCCTGGCGGCGGCGATCTTCATCCCCTGCGCCTGGACCATCCACCAGGGCGAGCAGAGCTACCTGCTGCAGAACACCGGCGAGGCGCTGGGGATCGCCCTCGCTTTCGCCGCGCTCGTGCTTCCGGCGGTGCCGGGACGGGGCAAAGAGAGGGTCATCGGCTGGCTCGAGGGGCCGTTCCTCGTCGCCTTCGGCCTCGCCTCCTACAGCGTCTTCCTCTGGCACGTGCCCGTCACCGACTGGCTCGCCGGGCACGACATGATGCTCGAGGGCTGGGGCGGCCTGCTGGTCAACACCGCCATCGTCGGCGTCCTCGTCGGCGCGCTGTCGGCCCTCACCTACCGCTTCGTCGAGCGACCGGCGCTGCGCCGCAAGCGCTCGACCCAGGACCCGCGCACGGTCGGCGGCCGCAGCCTACTGGCCGGGGGGCGCCAGGCTCCCGCCAGCCAGCCTGACGCCGCGTAGGTACTCGAGCGTCCTGACCGCGAAGAAGGCGCGCCTCGCGCGCGGTCCCTCGAGACCGCTCCTGACCAGGGCGACCGCCGCACCCCGCAGCGGCGCGCTGAGCCAGGCGGGCACATAGAGGAGGGGAGTCAGAAGCCAGCGGCTGCGGCGCGTCTTGAAGCTCGGTGAGGCGCCCATGTCCTCGGCGAGCTCGGGATGCTTGGCGATCAGCTCCCGGTCGGCGCGCCCCGCCTCGCGGGCGCGTCGCAGGTAGCTGGCCGGATCGACGTCGTAGTACTGGTAGCTGATCGCCCTCGGCTCGAAGACGATCGAGTAGCCGGCCTTGCGCAGGCGGTGCCCGAAGTCGATGTCCTCGCCGCCGAAGAGGCCCTCGCGCGTGAGCTCGGCGTCGAAGCCACCGACCGCCTCGTAGGCTTCGCGTGAAATCGAGAGCTGCCCGGTGAGCAGGTCATCGAGGCGGATCTCCGCCCCCGGGGCAGAGAGCCGCTCGCGGCGTCGGCGAGCCCAGTCGCCGACGCCCCAGCTGAGCATGTTGGGCGGCGAGCCGGGGTGGACGGGCATGTCGCCGAGGACGACGTCGGCGCCCTCGCGGTGACAGCGGTCGTGCTCGGCGAGCATCGCCGGGTCGGCCTCCATGTCGTCGTCGAGAGCGAGCAACAGCTCGCCGGAGGCGACCGCGGCGCCGGCGTTGCGAGCCTGGGCGGCGCCGCCGTTCGGCTGCTCGACCACGCGCAGGGGAAAGCCGACCCGCAGCGCCCGCAGCGCCGCGGCGCTGCCGTCGGTCGAGCCGTCGACGATGACGATCCCCTCGAAGTCGCGAACGCTCTGGCGATCGAGCGCGGCAACCGTGCGCAGGACGACCTCGCGTCGCTGGTAGGTCGGAATGACGATCGAGAACCGCGTCATCTCTCTCCGGCGAAGCGCTCTTCGGGGGTGCGGCGAACCTCGACCAGACGGCGGGCGAGCGGCGGAGCCGCGAACGCCAGGGCGGCCCCCGCCCGCGCCCGCGGCGCCGCGCCCGCGGTCATCGCAAGCCGGGCCAGGCGGCGACGCGAAGCGCCCGAGGCGAGCTGCGCCCTCGTCTCCTCGCGCACGGCGTCGCCGCGCCGCCTACGCAACTCCCGCCGCAGCAACGGGCGCTCCTCCGTCCTCAGGGCGGGGTTCGCCTCGGCCTTCTCCAGCATCCGCACACGCTCCCAGAGGCTCCGCACCCTGCTCGAGGTGAGGCCGCCCGGGGCGAGGACGTAGTCGTAATAGGGCAGGTCGACGAGGCCGGCGCGCGAGCCGGCGAGGACCATCCGCATCCAGCAGTCCCAGTCGTGGCTCACCCGCAGCGCCTCGTCGAAGCCGCCGACCTCGCGCAGGCGGGAGACCCGCGCCGCGGGCCAGCCGCCGACGAAGCAGCTTTCGACGATCGCCCGCCGCTGGTCGCTCGTCTCGAACGGGTTCTCGGCGAGGAAGCTGCCGACCGCCTCGCCGTCGACTACGAAGCGGGCGTCGGTCGTGACCAGGTCGAGGTCCGGCCGCAGCGACGCGAGCCGCGAGAGCTCCTCGATCCGGTGGCGATGGAAGCAGTCGTCGGCGTCGAGCACGGCCATGAACTCGCCGCGGGCGATCTCAGCGCCGAGGTTGCGGGCGGAGGCGGCGCCGCCGTTGGGCTTGCGCGCCACCTCGATGCGGTCCTCGAACGGCCTCAGGGCGCCGGCGAGGTCGTCGGTCGAGCCGTCGTCGACGACGATCACCTCCAACGCCGGCAGAGCCTGGTCGAGCGCAGAGCGCACCGCCGTCGCGATCGTCGCCGCAGCCTGGTAGGCGGGAATGACGATCGAGAAGGTCGGCGGTTTCGCGAGCGGCTCCAGATCGGCGGGCTCGGCCGGCGCCAGGATCTTGCCCCCGTCCGTTCGCTCGGGCACGGTCACGACGGCAGGTGCCAAGCGTGCTGGAGGACGACGTCGCCGTCCGCGCCCGAGATCGGCGTCGGCCGATCGGCGATCACCCCGGGCTCGACGTCGAAGAAGCAGGCCGCCTGCAGGCCGTCCTGGATCTGGCGCTTGCCTTTCAGCAGGACGTCGATCCGGTAGCGACCGGGAAGCAGCGGCAACGCCTCCACCTCGCACTCGATCCGCGGGCCGAGCTCGGGATCGCGCACGTCGACCGGAGACGAGACCTCGCTGTCGAGGGTGGCGACCGGGTGGCCGAGGCTGTTGTGGATCTCCAGCCTGCACTCCATCATCGGCAGGACCGCGGTCACTCCGACGGCGATCTTCGCGGCTCGGCCGGCGACGACCGTGTCGGCCAGCCCTCCCCCGGCGTCGCAGACCTCGACGCTGCTGATCAGGCTCTCGTCGTAGGCGCGAGTGTCGCGGTCGGTGCGCTCGAGCAGATCGCCCCCGGCCGCCCGCTCGAGCGTCCGCAGGTAGCCGTCGATCGCCTCGCCGACCGGCGCGTCGGCCACCGCCCGACCCCGTTCCAAGAGCACGCCGCGCTCGCAAAGTGCCTGCAAAATGGCGAGATTGTGGGAGACGAACACGACCGTCCTCCCAGCTTCCGCAACCTCGCTCATCTTGCCCAGCGACTTGCGCTGGAAGGCCGCGTCGCCGACCGCGAGCACCTCGTCGACGAGCAGGATCTCGGGCTCGAGGTGGGCGGCGACGGCGAAGGCGAGGCGCACCGACATGCCGCTCGAGTAGCGCTTGACGGGCGTGTCGAGGAAGCGCTCGATCTCGGCGAACTCGACGATTTCGTCGAAGCGGCGGCGGATCTCGGCGCGGCGCATGCCGAGGATCGCGCCGTTGAGGAAGATGTTCTCGCGGCCGGTCAGCTCCGGGTGGAAACCTGTGCCGACCTCGAGCAGCGAGCCGGTGCGGCCGGTGACGTCGGCCCAGCCCTCGGTCGGCTCGACGATCCGCGAGAGAATCTTCAACAGGGTGCTCTTGCCGGCGCCGTTGTGGCCGATCAGGCCGACGACTTCGCCGCGCTCGATCGTCAGCGAGAGGTCGCGCAGCGCCCAGAGCGTGTCCCCGTCCAGCCGCTCTCCGCGCCGGCCGGCGAGCCTGCCGAGCGAGCCCTTGGCCGTCTCGACGAGGCTCTCGCGCAAGGTGCCGTAGCCGCGCCGGCTGAGGCCGAGCATGTAGCTCTTGCCGAGCTCACTGGTTTGGATCGCGACCTCAGCCATGTCCCTAGATGAAGTCGGCGAAGCTGCGCTCGACGCGGTCGAAGTAAGCGAGTCCGGCGAAGAGGACGACCAGCGCGGATGCGGCGGAGACCCCGATCAGCGCCCAGGGGGCGTCGGCGGTGCCCAGCGTCGCCCAGCGGAAGCCTTCGACGACGCCGACCATCGGATTGATCGCCGAGAGCGTGCGCCAGGGCTCGTCGATCAGGCTGCTCGGGTAGGCGACCGGGGTGGCGAAGAGCCACATCTGGATCGCGAAGGGGATCACGTAACGGACGTCGCGATAGCGCACGTTGAGCGCCGAGAGCCCGGCGGTGACGCCGAGCGCGGCAGCGAGCATGATCAGGACCAGGACGGGAAGCATCAGCACCGCGACCGTCGGCACCAGCCCGTAGATCAAGACGATCGCGAAGAGGATCACCAGCGAGATCCCGAGGTCGAGCAGGCCCGCGGCGAGCACGCCCGCGGGCATGAAGATGCGCGGAAAGTAGATTTTCGCCACCAGCGAGGAGTTGGCGACGAGGCTTTCGGAGCCGAGCAGCATCACGTTGGCGAAGTAGGTCCAGGGGACCAGCGCCGCGAGGCTGAAGAGCGCGTAGGGCAGCCCGTCCGACGAGACCCCGGCGACGCGGCCGAAGAAGAGCGAGAAGACGATC
>Ga0268264_10003311_pt1 | contig 13918 bp, 16 predicted proteins | sample KBSSwiS32_FD_190357 | JGI IMG/M metagenome (GOLD analysis project Ga0268264, IMG submission 190357) | Switchgrass rhizosphere microbial communities from Kellogg Biological Station, Michigan, USA - KBS Switchgrass S3-2 (SPAdes) (version 2) | ecosystem: Host-associated > Plants > Roots >...
GCGTCACGGCATTCGGCGGGACGACCCTTGTCGCCTCGTGCAGCGTGGGGCTTGTTGTGGGCGGCGGATGGGCGACAAGTGCCGTGGCTGTCGGCTGGGGAGGTGCGCCGTGCCCGGGTTCGCGCGGGCTCTTGGTCGCTAGAGCATTGGGCGTGGGCCTGCCAGCGCCGTGCCGTCCCACACCGGTTCTACGGGCATCCGTCGGTGCTGGCACGACTGGCCGACGATGGGCGGCTGGTGCGCGGTGGGGCGAGCGTTCGCAACAGCTCGATCGATCTCATGGATTTCGACCATGTCGAGGGTTACGTGCGCGCCGAGGATCTTCCTGAAATCGTGGGCGACTTCGGTTTGCATCAGGCGGCGCGAGCAAACGTCGTCATGAGAGTTCCGCCGGCGGAGCTGTTCCTCTTCGAGGATGAGCACGACTCGCCGTGGCCGGTGGTGGTTGTCGATTTGTTCGATGCTGGTGACGATCGATCGGTCCGCGCCGCGCATGAGCTCTTTGATCGGAAGCGACGGTGACGGGCATGCCCATCTTGGACATCGACGCGGTCGTGTTGCCGACGCTCGGTCCCGTGCACGGGGATCTGTGGACGGCGTTGTGCGATCTTGCTGACGGCCATCCGAGTGACTGGGTGTTGGTCGGTGGTCAGATGGTGTTGCTCCACGCACTCCAGGCCGGTCGGACCCCGAATCGTGTCAGCCAGGATCTCGACGCAGTCATCGACGCTCGCGTGCGCCCACCGGTGGTGCCGGCCTTCGTCGCCACGCTCGGCTCCCTCGGGTTCACTTCAACTGCGGTGAGTCCGGATGACGTGGCTCACCGGTTCGTGCGGCGCGAGACCCGCGTTGATGTGCTCGTGCCGGATGGTGTCGGAAGGCGGGCGCCGGTGCGCACTGTTGGTACCGCGGTGACCGTGGAAATCGCTGGTGGAACCCAAGCATTGGCGCGAGGCGAACGGCTACCGGTACTGCACGGGAATCGGCGAGCGTTGGTGCCGAGACCGAACCTTCTCGGGGCGATCGTGATCAAGGCGGCTGCCGTGAACGCCGATCCGCATCCGCAACGCCATGAGCGAGATCTCGCGTTCTTGTGTTCGCTCGTTGGAGACCCGATGGCTCTACGCGAGGGCGTCACGGCGAAGGACCGCATTCGGCTTCGGAACGTGGCCGCGTTGGCGGATCCGAACCACGGAGCATGGCGACTTCTCGACGATCCAGAGCGCGCGTTCGCGGCCTACCGAGTTCTCTTAGGTTGACGAGGGCCGGGTGGGGCGATCACGCCTGCGTCTGCTGCGGCCACATTGAGCTCCGGACAGATTCTGCACTGCCGTCCCGTAACTAAGCCGGGAATCGGAGCGCCGCATGGAATGCCTCCGAGTCCGAACGCTCTTCTGGGAGGATTGTACCCTCACCAATTCTCACGAGGTAGTGATTCACCATGGCCGGTTTGTCTCGCTGGGACGACGTCAAACGCAAGCGTCGGGAGCCCGAGGTGACGGCCCGCGTTGAAATCGAGGATGACCTCGCGTTGGGTCAGCTGATCTACGACCTGCGCACCGAGGCCGGACTGAGCCAGCGCGAGTTCGCCGTGAAGATGGGCAGCACCAAGTCAGTTATCGCCCGACTCGAGGAAGGCGGCGGCTCGGGGACCCTGGGACCCTCCCTCCGTTAGAGACGCTCGACTGTCGACTCAAATCTGCGTGAGCCTGAAGGCGGCTTCGCGAGGTGTCCCTTCGGCACGAACGACGGAAACCTCATCGCCCGCTACCTCGATGGTTATCTCTTTGGTCCGGATGATGAAGTGGTGGCGGGCGGAATGGGCGGCCATCGGAGCTAAGCCGCCGAGCCAGGTGCTGTCGAGAACCTCACCAAACCAACGCAGATCCCTGAAGCCAGCGTCATAGAGGCGGTGGAGATGGACGACCTCATCATTGGGCTCCCCGTCATCAACGCTGAGCAACGCTGCCAAACCAATGCGACCGCTCGCTGGTCCGGGTCTGCGAAGTGTGCCCGCATGGCCACACACGCAGGACCCCCATCGCCAGCGATAACAACGACACCGGGAACGTTGGGCTCCCACTCCAATCCGTCCAACCTCGGGACCACACGCTCTGCCATGAGACACATCCTGCCCGGCCGGGCCTTGTACCTGTGCCCGAGGTTCGAAAGTGAGCTGTGGTTTGGGGGCGCTGGCCGTTCGGGCGGAGGATCGCTCGACGCGCCGACTACCCGAGCCCCCACCGCCCATTTCAGCGGGCGTATGGCTCGACGTCGGATCGGAGAAGGCTCAGCTGTTCGGGCCCGATCACACGCGGCAGGTAGTAGTGCCCCTCCGGTGACTCGACGAGCGAACCTTCTTCGATCCCGTCAACAACCCACACGTCGACGGGGCCGCCGGTGTTGTTCATGCGGACGAACCATTCGACCTCGCCGCTGTCTAGGCAGAGAAAGCAGCCCTCTTGTTCTGGCCGTTGAGATCCGGCGATGCCGCGCGCGGCCGACATGTGCGTCCAGTCGAGACCATGGCGCAGGATCGAATCCCTATTGCTTGATGAACTCACGTGGAAGTATTCGGGCACGCCCGCATCTTGGCAGCAGATGCCTTGCTCTTGCAGCCTCCTTGCGCGAGTCATCTTCGTGCGGAGACCGGTCCCACAAGTCGTCAACCCTAGAGAGGCCCCAGATGATTGGTGCTTGGGCCCACAAGGCGGACATCCGAGCGGCAACGCCCGCTGAAGTCACGTACGCACGGCCTATCTTCTTCCGCCGGCATCTACCAAGTCGTACGGTGAGAAACGTGAGGCGCACACAGCCCGACGATTCCGGTCCCATGGCCGGACATGTTCGACAAGGTCGTCGCTATCTGCCCGAGCTAGCAGCGACCGGAGTTCTCCACTTCGGGGACTGGATTCGGGACGACCTACCCGACCTGCTCTGGCCAGCTCTACTCCTGGCTCATAGCGACACGGATGCAGCTCGGGGCTTCGTCCGATGGCAGGCGGCCGTGCAAACCGATCTTCGCGGTGCGGTCGAGCCCAAGACGTTAGCAGAAGGTCTCGACGGGAGGTTGACCAGTCTCGACAGATTGGTTGGTTTGCACCCGGATGCCGCCGTAGTTGTCAAGCAGCGGGCCGCTGAATTCGACCTCTTGCCTCGTCTAGTGATCGGAGCACTCGCGACCTATCCGGAGCGCCCAGCCGCGTGGCTGGGCGAAAGCGACCTACTTCCTCCCGGGCAAAACGAACTCGACCTCGTCGCCAAGGCTGTCCTTGAAGTGCTCCGCGATGGGCACCGAGAGGCCCTCATCAAGTGCCTGAGTATCTGGAGCGCCGTTCAGGCCGGGACGTTTAGCAGCGACCAGGAGACGATCGAACTACTCAAGACTTACCCGAACCATTCGGGATCCCGGGCGAAGGCCGACTCGGTCGTGCGAGCATCGTGGGGCGCTGCCAAGGGAGCGGTGCTCTATCACGATGCCTCGCACTTCGAGGCGAGCATCAGGTGGGCGAAAATATTCTGGGGCTTCAATTCGATGACCACGAGATGTGTGCGTCGGCGCGAGATCGAGAAACCGGTGGAAGGTAGCGCCGCTGGCGCCACTGACGACACTACTCCTCATAGCGGGGAGCGTCCTTCTGACGGCGAGCCTCCTCCGGGCGGCGAGCACCTCCAACAGCTCGCTATGGATCTCGTTGCCAGCTACGTCGAAGCATTGGAGACCGCACCGTCCCGTTTGTACGACCAGGAGCGTCAGGAGGTGCACGCAGGCCTCGTTACCCGTGCCGGTCGAGAAGTCATCACCGTGCTGGGGTGTCGGGACCTGTGGTGTACGGAGCATGGCTCACATGTCATTCGGACCATTGTCGAAGTGAGGATCTACTTGCAGTGGATGGCCACGCAAGATCCAACGATCTATCGACGGTTTCAGGAGTACGGGTCCGGGAAGGCGAAACTGTACGCAAGGATCATGGATGAATTGCCAGACGAGGCAAGGATCCCCGGCTTCAGCGAGGCCATTGAAGAACTAGATCGCCTCAGCCACAACCATCACGCAATAGACCATCGAGTCGTCGACACCAGCGACTCCTTCGCCGGCAAGTCGATCCGCGCAATGGCAATGGAGTGCGGACTACTGGACCTATACCGGCACGCGTATTACATCGCCAGCGGCGTTGCGCATTCCGAATGGTGGTCAGTGGAGACACACGCTATGGAGAGATGCCTCAATGTTCTTCATCGTGGTCACTTCATATCAAGCTTGTCGTTGAACAGTGGAGGGAGTGAGCCATTGGCCAAATCGTGGGTGGATCAGCTCTACACAGTGATGCGCATGAGCCTTCGAATACTTGGCACAGACCAAGCCGCCGTCTCATGCGCGTTCGCATGGCTTGACGACGACGGTGCAGATATCGCCTGAGCATGACGGGCCCGATCCAATCCGCGCGTCGCGGAGTCGTGAACGACACTTCGCACGACCTGGGGCCGCGAGCGGGCGGGGCAGACATCCACCAGCGGCGCAGCTCATGTCCCGTTACCCATCCCAGGCGAGGCCGAGCGTTTGAGTGTTAGTGCCGCCAAGTCGAACCCGGCTCGGGCTCTAGGTCGAGTGGGCGCCACCCATAACCAGTGCCGATCGGTGATCGACCCGGTATTGGCGCTCCGCGTATGGCTAAGGCACGTTGTGCCCCACTGCCAGACTATTGCTATGAAGCTGTCCACGTGGGAGGCCAACCCGGTCTTCGGGTCTAGGTCTGAGATTCCTTCCGACCGCTATTTGTTCCACTACACGTCCGTCGAGCGCTGTGCCGTGATCGGCTTTACCAGCTGCATCGCTCTTGGGCCGCTGACCCCGCTCAATGATCCCCGTGAATCGCAGCTCCGCCAAGTCATGACCATGACCACCGGCAGCCTGCACAGTGCGCGAAGCGTAACGGTTGAAGAACGCAAAGAGTTCGAATGAGAGCTGTGGCGTCTACTAGGCCGGGTGCGAGTGGCGTGCTTAACCACGGACCAGACCGATGGGCGCTCTAGCGAGCGCGATGACTGGCGAGGGTATGCCCACTCGCGCATGTGGACGCAATATGCGGCCGGACACAGCGGGGTCTGCCTGGTCTTCGATCGAGTGCAGCTCCTCACGAAGGCGAGCGCGATGTTTGGAAGCCATTTCCATCATCGATCGGTGGAGTACATCAGTGGGTTTGACGGTTCACTTCACGATTCGGAGCTGGCCGACTTCGACAGGCCGGACCCGCAGCAGCATCATCGAACTAAGGTTGTCCCGAGCCTGTTCGTAAAGAACCGCGACTGGGAGTCCGAACGCGAGTACCGGCTGCTAGTCGACGAGTGGGACGAAACCACGTGCCTCGTACCCATCGAGGATGCCCTCGTCGGCGTGGTGCTCGGCGTCGCTTTCATGCCGCACCAGCTGCCCGTCGTCTCGCTACTGGCGGAGAAGTTCGATCTTGGCGATCAGGTCGCGCACCTGATCGTTAACACGGGCGTGCTACAAGCCTGGCCGTCTCGTGATCGGGCCGGAGTGCTGCGAATCTGGTCCGACGATGACACACACTCATACCATTCGGTGTTCGATCCGGAGCGTGATGAGGAAGACCCGTCCTCTCTTTGAACAGTGCTGGGGTTGACGACCCCTAGGGGCCTTGCCTTCAGCCGTATTGGGGAACGGTGCGCGACCTACCGGCGTGCTGGAATTCTCGACCGGGTCTCATGCCGACCTACTCGCTCGCTTCCTCGTCCGACTCGCTCGGATCTCCTTCTGGAGCTCGCCGAAGCCCCGACTCGGCGAGCTCGGTCGTCCACTCAAGTGCACGAGTCGGGTCGAGCAGCGGAGCGAACGGCGGCAATAGATGCCACAACTCGAGGAAGAGGCTAGTGGCCATGACAATCGCTTCGAGGACGCGCGCGTCGTCCTCCGCAACCACTTCCTGCTGCCAGTCCCGCCCGCCGCGCGGAAAGATCCCCGGCAACAGAGCGCCGGGCGTCGCGTGAGCCTGTTCCGACCAGGATCGAAACATCAGGATGTACTGATCGAGGCGAAGTGGATGCGAGGAGAGCTTTGCCAACTTCCAGGCTGATTGTCCCGACCATGCGGTAGCCCAACCATCGTGAGCCTTGAAGTTGCGGAACTCCTCGAAGGTTGGTCCTTCAAGCAAACGATCGAGCACCGTTCGGCGCTCGAGATCCACTGGCCGTCCCCGCTTCTCGTCGTACGTCATTGCTGCCCGCTGGTGCAGGACCATCTGCAGCAGCCCAAACTTGGCGTATCGAAACGCCAATGCCTCCTGGTTCTCGTTGGCCACGAGATACTCCGCGTTGAGTAGGAGTTCGAATAGTTGTCGAGACGTTCCTGCGGCCGTCTCCCAGTGCGCCTGCTCGAGCTGAACACGCACGGACTTCACGCAGTTTGTCCCACGAACGAAGATCGCCGCAAGGACGCGCCCGGACTCCGCATCGATGTTCGCCCGCGGAACACATCGGTCAGCTTCCTGGGCGATCTCGTCGATCACGCGGAACGCCCGGCGCAGTCTCGTCTGCGGGCCCGGCACGCGAGCGGGTCTGTTGGACAACGTTGGTGAGGACTTGCGGCGGCGCTTCTTGCTCACGAGAGGAATTCGATCGACAGGAGACGCAGCGCCGTGTCAGAACGGGTCCACCTCACTCGGCCGACTCGTTCGACGACCCGCCTATGCGGAGTCGACGTTGGTTGTCGACGATCTCGGCGGGCACTGTTTCGCGATCGATGAGTTGCAAGGGGGCGGGAACCGCGGATGATGTAGGCCGCCTGTTCAGCGATGATCTCATTGTCGCCAATGAGGACGTGCACCGGAGCTTCTCTCGCCAGACCGATCAGCCGCTTGGCTACAGCCCGGCTCGAGCGCGCAGGCAACATGAAATCGTGACCGTCGACGCGCAGCGTCGCCGTGACTCGCTCGCCAACGCCGATCGAAGCCACGGGCCTCCGACCCGCTTGGTCGGGACTGAGGGTCTCGACTCCGCTCATCGGCCCATCGTCATCGTCCGAGCGACGCCGCCGCAACCGAATTGGGCCGACGGCTCGGAGGACGAAAAATCACCGCGCCAAACCGCCAGTGGCCGGTGAGCCGCGCCTCCCTCACCCCTAATCCGCGCCTCGCCCTACCCAAACACCCCCTCTGACCTGGGCTTTCGCGCCACTCAGCCAGTGACTGCAAAGCCCTGTACCCGGGTTCGATTCCCGGCGCCGCCTCCAGTCTCTGAGCGGGTAAACTCCCTGCTCAGAGGTTCTATTTGTTCCGCTCGTGAGTGTCCGCCAGGAACCGGCAGAACCCTGAAATACCGCCATCTTCGGTTGAGCCTGCCTCACACGCGCCTCGCAAGGCTTACGGGAGGGTCCGTGTCGTACATCCAGAAGCAGCGTGGCAAGTACCGAGCGCGCTACGCCGACCCGCTCGGCCGGATGCATTCCCGCACTTTCAGCCGCAAGGCGGATGCCGAGCGGTTCTTGCGGGAGCTGGAGGCCGATGAGGTTCGCGGCCGGCGGGTCGACCCCCGGGCGGCCGACACGCCCATCGCCACGTGGGCCGAGGAGTTCCTGCTGCTCTGCCGGCGGCTCTCGCCCACCACCAAGGAGACGTACTCCCGGGACCTTCACAAGTACGTGCTGCCGCGGTTCGGTGAGTACCGGCTGGGGCAGTTGGCGGCCGACGAGATCGAGAACTGGTTGAACGACGAGATCGCCGAGGGCATCGCGCCGTCGTCGGTGCACCGTCACTACCGCACGTTGCGACGGATGTTGCAGGTCGCCGTGCAGAAGCAGAAGATCCTCACCAACCCGGCGAGCGCGTCGACCCGCCTCGGATTCCGAAGTGCGAGATGACGTTCCTCGACTGGGACGAGGTGATGCTCCTCGCCGAGCACAGCGAGCGCTACCGGGCGATGATCTACCTCGCGGTCGACAGTGGAATGCGGTGGAGCGAGCTGGTTGGCTTGCGGCGAGGCAAGCTCGACCTTCGCCACGGCAAGGCGCGGGTGACCGAGCAACTCGTGCAGTTGGCCGACGGGACGTTTCTACGCAAGGAACCGAAGACGGCCGCTGGCGTTCGGTCCATCACGATCTCGCCGTTCGGCCTCGGTGCTGGCTGACCACGTGGAGCTGTACTTCGCCCGGTGTTGATTCGCTCGTGTTCCCGAACGCGGCGGGGAATCCGTTGTCATCATCGAGCTTCTTGACGCATCACTTCGCCAAGGCGCAGAAGGCGGTCAAGCTGAAGTGCCGGTTCCATGACCTTATCCGTGGCAGCGAAAAGCTAATTCTGTGGCTAGCAACGGCCGAGAGCTCAGCCGAGACTTCCCTGGCGGTGCAGGCGACCTCACGCGGTTTTCTGAAGTGGCCGATTGACCGCGGACGGACTACCTAACGAATATGTTTGGTCTTGCGCCGAACCTTGGGGCGCCTAGACTCGGGTCCTGAGGGGGTGGGCGCCTCCCTGTCTTGGACTGGGTGGCAAGTCGTGTCTGCAGAAGGTCTTTCTCGCATTGCGGCGTATCGATCGACCGTTCGGCGGGTCGTTTACGGCCCAACCTCGGTTGGCGAGCCGACTGCGGCGGCGGACGACCCCAAACGCGGACCAATCTGGCGCGTCGTTGGCGGCTCGCTCCTAACCGGGTTGCTAGGAGCGCTCGTCCTCACTCTCGGCGTGTTCGCTGGAGCGCCCGAGCACGTGATCTCTGGTTCGGCACTGCTCGCGTTCGCGTTCGGCTGGGCGATGCTTGCTGTGCTCTCGACGCGCTTCACGAGCCAGCCGCAGCGCTGGGCATTGGTACCGGCCGCGTTCATGGCTGTCGTTGGGCTCGTGCTGTTGGTTTTCAGCCCCGGCGACCATTCGCTGAACCCGGCCGGCTGGGTGTGGCCGCTGTTGGTGCTCGCCCTCGCCGTATGGATGTTCGTCCAAGTGCGCCGCTCGCTTGCTGGGCGGGTTCGCTGGTTGCTCTATCCGGTAATCGGCATCCTGGCGGTTGCCTCTGTCGGCGGGATGTACGAGAGGGTTGCGCTGACGCGAGACGACGGCAGGTACGCCATGCCCGGTCGACTGATCGATGTCGGCGGCCACAGCCTCCACATCAACTGCACCGGCACGGGCAGCCCCACTGTCGTGCTCGAGCCGGGCCTGGGCGAGCCGTCGGTCGCCATGAGCTGGATTGCCCCCGACGTCGCAGCGACCACCCGGGTGTGCGTTTATGACCGGGCCGGGCGCGGCTGGAGCGAATCCGCATCGGCTCCCCAGAATGGCATCGAGGTGGCGACTGACCTCCACACGTTGCTCGAACGCGCCGGAGAGCCCGGACCGTATGTGCTCGCCGGGCATTCCGCCGGAGGCATTTACGTTCTCAACTTCGCCCACCTGTACCCGCAGCAGGTTGCCGGGGTGGTTCTGCTCGACTCGATGCACCCCGAGCAGTACACGAAGATCGACTCGTGGCCCGCGTTCTATGAGGTCTTTCGGCGGGCCTCAGCATTGCTGCCGTCACTCTCTCGCCTCGGCGTTGCGCACGCGCTCTACGGAACCGCTTACGGCGACTTGCCACCTTTGGCTCGCGACGAACAACGGGCGTTCTGGTCGACCCCGCGCCACAGTCGCAGCGTCCGGGACGAGTTCTCGAAGCTGCGCACCGCCATGGTCCAAGCAAGATCACTGACCAATCTCGGTGACCGGCCGCTGGTGGTCGTAACCGCTCAAAAAGACGCACAAGGCGGCTGGATGGCAGCACAAGAGGGACTCGCGGCACTCTCGACGAATGTTGACCATCGGCTCCTCGCGAATGCCACGCACGCCAGCCTCGTCGAGAACGAGGCAATCGCCGCGCCGTCCAGCGACGCTATCCGCGAGGTCGTCAACGCGGTCCGATCCGGCGCGCACGTGGCGAACCGATGACCCCGCGTTCGGTAGTCATCGCCAAGTGATCTGCACATCCATCGACACCACCTATACCGAGGACACGACATGAGATCGAGGCACACCACATTGAGTGAACGATGGGTGGAAGAACAAGCCGCGGCTCACTCGGCGAGGCAACGCAACGACGCCGATGGCGAGTGGCGACATTTGGAGCGCGCGCACGTGCTCAGCCAGCCGATGGCGGGTGCGCATGTGCGCACGCACGTCGCGATGCTTGGATACGGCGTCCGGCATCGAGATCGTCGCGAGATCGTTGGGCAGTTGGTCCGTCTGGTCGTCGCGGCTCCCGGTACCTGGACGGGGCGCTACCCGGTCGGGAACACCGGCGGAGCCAACGTCAGCGCGCTCAAGCCGATGCCGATACCCGACGACCTGCAAGACGTTCTAAACGGTCCCGTCAACGCGCCTTCGGGACGATGACGCCTGACGAGGCGATGCATGAACAGATGGAGGACGGGCACACTGCCCATTCGCGATCGTCGCTGCGAGCGCCGATCCTGTGGGGATTCGTCCTCGGGGCGATCAATGCCGCAGCGCCGCTCGGATTTGCGTGGCTCGAACCGGCAACAGCCTACGCGCTGGTGCTCTGTGGCATCGCCGCGATCTACGTCGGTTTCGCAGTCGCTGACGGCCGGCCGCGCGTCATCGCAATCGAAACCACCGTCGCCGCCGTCTTCGTGGTGCTCGCCTCGGCGTCCGTCACTGGAACCGCTTGGCTGCTCGTCGTCGGATACGCGGGACATGGCCTCAAGGACTTCTGGCAAGAGCGGCACCACTTCGTGGCCAACACCCGGTGGTGGCCACCCTTTTGCGCATGCGTCGACTGGGTCGTCGCCCTCGTTCTCATCGTCGAAATCGCGGCCGGCTTCAACTTTCACACCTAGGACTCGTACTCCACAGGAAGCTCGCATGACATGACATCAACACGCACTGGTGGATGCCCCAGCGACGACGATACCCACCGATCCGAAAGGACTTACCGTGAGTGACGACTTCTTCTCGACTGACACCGAAGGCCTCACCGACGTCGTACCTACGAGGGTGGTTCGACTTCATAACGGCGATTCGCTTGACCTCCGAATCTCTCCGGTGCGCAAACGCCTCGGTCGCGATGTGTTGCGGATGCTCGCGTACAACGGGTCGATACCGGGCCCTACGTTGCACGTCGACCAAGGGTCGGAGCTCACGCTTGAAGTGGCGAACGAGGGTGATCTCGAGGCGACCGTCCATTGGCATGGACTGCGCCTCGAGAACCGTTACGATGGAGTCGCGTTCGAAACGCAACCACCGATCCCCATCGGGGGCACCTACACACAGCGGATTAAGTTTCCGGATGCGGGTTTCTACTGGTATCACCCGCACATCCGCGAGGACTATGGGCTGGAGCTGGGCTTGTACGGCACAGTCATTGTCGAGCCGTCCGACCCGTCGTACTGGCCTCCGGTTGATCGACAGATATCACTGACGCTGGATGACCTGCTGGTCGAGGACGGGGCGATCGCACCATTCCGTCGCTCCGGGCCCACCTATACGGCGATGGGCCGCTTCGGCAACATCATGTTGATCAACGGTGAGACCGCCTTCTTTGAGGAAGCCTCGGTTGGTGACGTCGTACGTCTCCACGTGGTCAACTGCGCTAACACTCGCATCTTCAGGTTCGGATTACGCGGTGCGCGGATGAAGTTGGTCGGCGGCGACAGTGGTCGGTACGAACACGAAACGTTCGTAGACGACGTACTCCTCGCAGCCTCGGAGCGAGCCATCATCGATGTGTTGTTCGACCAGCCGGGCGACGTCCGAGTCGAGCATCGCACCCCGCATCATGTGTATGACTTAGGAGCGTTCTCCGTGAGTGGAGCATCGAAGGGAATCGCGGCCGCCTCGTTCGACGACTTACGCGCGGATCCAGAGCTGAGTGCCGTACGTGGCGAGATGGCCTCTGATCTCGAGCGTCAGCCTGACAAGATCCTCGCCTTCTGGTCGGAGATGCCGCTCCTTTACGGAGAAGACGGCACCAAGGTCTCGGCGTCGACCGCCTATCACGCCTGCCCGATGCACCCAGACGTCGCTGCCTCGTTCGCGGCGGTGTGCCCGAAGTGCGGTATGAAGCTCGTGCCGGCACAGCCTGATACACGCACACCGACTCCCTACGCGTGCCCCATGCACGCCGAGATCACCGCTTCGTGGGGAGCGACGTGCCCCCTGTGCGGTATGACTCTGAGCTTCTCCGCCGATGCGTCGTCGCCGGACGAACCTCAGCCCACCCCACACAGCCATGGCTCTGACGACAGCATCGAATGGGAAGACGACATGGTCGCGATCAACCGCGAGACCGACCAGACCAACATGATCTGGCAGCTCATCGACCGAGAGACCGGAGCCAAGAACGGAGATATCTCCTGGAAGTTCATAGTGGGCGACCGAGTCAAGATCCGGCTTGTCAACGAAATGGACTCCGACCATCCAATGCCACATCCTTTCCACGTCCACGGTGCTGGCCGCTTCGTAATCCTGTCGAGGGACGGAGTAATCGAGCCGAACCTCGCCTGGAAAGACACGGTGCTCGTGCTCGCTGGACAAACGGTGGACATCCTCCTGTACGTCACGAATCCTGGCCTCTGGATGGCGCACTGCCACATCGCGGAACACAATCAGGCCGGCATGATGTTCAGCTTTACGGTGGACGAGGTCGCGTGAGCAAGCCAGCGATCGTTGCGGTTGAGAATAACGAAGCCGGTGGCGCGCTCCTAACGAGCGAGTTAAGGGGTCGCTACAGCGGGGACTACTCGATTGTCATTGAGCATTCGGTGGATGCAGCACTCGCACGCCTGCGCGAACTGGTGGAGACAGCCACTCCGGTAGCGTTGATCCTCGCCGGCCACCAGGCGGGTGGAGTGGCATTGCTTCAGGCGGCCCACGCGATTCACCCACACGCCAAGCGCGGCCTGCTCCTGCGATGGGGAGAAAACCACACGGCAGGCGAGGAGATCATGCGAGTTATCACGTTGGGACACGCTGACTACTTCATCGTGAAACCAACAACGTCACCTGACGAACGCTTCCACCGAGCTATTACAGAATTCCTCGACGAGTGGTGGCGTATTCGCGGAACTCCTTTCGAGGCAGTGCGCGTCGTTGGCGACGAACGGTCGCCTCGCAGCCATGAGATCTGCGACCTTCTTCAACGCCACGACCACCCGTACGGCTTTTACGCCAGTGGCTCCGCAGCAGCACGGTCCATCCTCGCCGAGTTCGGCATCGACGTCGATGACCGGCCCGTTGTGATCTGCGCTGATGGTCGCGTGCTCGTGGATCCGAGCAATGTCGACGTCGCCGAAGCGATCGGCGCCCGGACTCGACCAGGCACAGGCATCTATGACGTGATCGTTGTTGGTGCCGGACCCGCAGGCCTCGCAGCAGCGGTGTCCGCCGCCTCCGAGGGTTTGCGCACCGCGCTACTCGAGCGAGTTGCTTTCGGCGGTCAGGCTGGTACCAGCTCGATGATTCGGAACTACCTCGGCTTTCCGCGCGGGATCAGCGGCGCCGAGCTCGCGGCCCGCGCGATCGATCAAGCAATGCTCTTCGGCACAGAGATGATCTACGGATACGCTGCTGTCTCGCTGACCGATGACGGTGATCTCGTCGTCATCGGTCTCAGCGATGGAAGCGAGGTCACGGCGAGAAGCGTCATCATCGCCACCGGGGTGTCGTATCGAACGCTGGACGTTCCGACACTGGAGTCCTTCAACGGAGCCGGCGTCTTCTACGGGGCCGCGATATCCGAGGCACGATCACTCAGCAACAAGCGTGTCTTCGTCGTGGGAGGTGGCAACTCTGCCGGCCAGGCAGCCATCTACCTCGCGAAGTTCGCGGACCACGTCACCCTCCTTGTGCGCTCCGCCTCACTTGCCCAAAGCATGTCCGATTATCTCGTCAAAGACATCGACGCCACACAGAACATC
>Ga0268264_10003312_pt1 | contig 13917 bp, 7 predicted proteins | sample KBSSwiS32_FD_190357 | JGI IMG/M metagenome (GOLD analysis project Ga0268264, IMG submission 190357) | Switchgrass rhizosphere microbial communities from Kellogg Biological Station, Michigan, USA - KBS Switchgrass S3-2 (SPAdes) (version 2) | ecosystem: Host-associated > Plants > Roots >...
TGCGTATCTGACCGGTCCGGGTGCCATTGTGCCGATCGGCTCGGGGTGGCTCGCGGACTTTCGGGGTCCTCTCTCGACCGGAGCGTTCACGCTCGGCGCCCTGGTTTTTCTGATCGGCGGGCGCAACGACCGGCGGGCGTTCGATCTCGGCGTGCTCTATCTCCTGCTCGCCGCGACGTTCGACAATGCCCCGTTGCGTTGCTGGATCGAGGCGGGATCGGGGCAACTGCCCGGTGGAACGCTTCTGCCGAGGCTGCTCGAAGACCTCGAGGTGGATGCCTTTCTGCCGTTGTTCCTCTGGCGTTTCGCGCTCCGCTTTCCTCACGGGCACCTCGGTTGGTACGAGCGCCGGATCGGCTCGGCCGCTCTTCTGCTGACCACCTGGCTCGGCGTCGTCCTCTTTTCGGCCAATCTTTTCAACGGGTTTCAACAGATCGCCGCAATGCCGGTCACCCGCATCGGCACTTTTCTCGATCGCGACGACGGCCGAGTGTTCCTGGCGTTCGTTTTCACCGCCCTGGTGCCGGGATTGGGCATGCTCGCGTGGCGGCTGCGGGGCGAAACCGGGGAAGACCGCCGCCGCGTCCGTCTCTTGTTAGGGGCTCTCTTGCTCGGCTTTGCGCCGATGGTCCTCTCGATCTTCGGCGAGTTCGTGGTCGGCGCGATCGTGCCGCAGATCGGAGCTGCTTTTGCCTCTCGCCGGGCGCTGCTGATGGCGCTCTGCTTTCCGTTCTTTTGGTCGGTGCCGTTTACGTCCGCGTACGCGGTTCTGGTTCATCGGGTGCTCGATCTGCGATTGATCGCGAGAGGGATCGTCGGTTACGCCTTGGCCCGCGCGACGTTGCTTGCGCTGGGCGCGATCCCGTTCGTCCTGATGCTCTGGCACCTCATCGAGCAGCGGGCGCGACCGGTCGGCGAGGTTTTCTCCGAAGGGGCGCTTCTGCGCCTGGGTTTCCCCGCGGCGCTTGGACTCGCGATGCTCTGGTTCCGGCGCCCGATTCTCGCCGCCCTCGACCGGCGCTTCTTCCGGGAGCAGGTAGACGCCCGCCAGATCCTGACCGAGCTGATGCAGTTCCTCCACACGGCGTCGAGCCCTGAGGATCTCGCGAACCTGATTCTCGGCGGCATCGATCGGGCGCTCCACCTGGAGCATTCGGCACTGCTCTTGGAGGACCGGCGGACCGGCCAGCTCGAAGATCCGCGCCGCAGGGCGCGGCGGTTGGATGCCTCGTCGCCGCTTGGTCTCAAGATCGCTGAAGCGAGCGAGCCGCTGGAAGTGGATCTCGAAAATCCGCGCTCGCCGCTTTCCAAGTTGCCGGAGGGTGACCGCCATTGGTTGGCCGACGCCGAGATCCGGCTGCTGGTGCCGATCCAAGCGGCCAGCGGCTCCCTGCTCGGGGTGATCGCGCTCGGCGCCAGGAAGAGCGAGCTACCGTTCCTGCGCTTGGACCGCCACTTGCTCGCCGGAGTCGCGCGGACCGCGGCGCTCGGCCTGGAGCTTCAGATCAGCCGCGAGCGCGAAGCGGCGCGGCCGATCGAGGAGAGCGCGGCTCCCGACGATCCGAGTCGTTCCGCGACGGAGCGGCTCGCGCCGGCCGCAGAGGCCGCGCGCGAATGTCTGCACTGCGGCGAGCTGTTCCGCCCCTTCCTGGTCTATTGCGGCAAGTGCAGCCATCGGTTGGAGTCGGCGCCGATCCCGTACGTCCTGCCCGGACGCTACCGTTTCGAGCAGCGGCTCGGCCTCGGCGGCATGGGTGTGGTCTATCGCGGCACCGATCTGGCGCTCGGCCGCCCGATCGCGGCGAAGACCTTACGCCGAGTTTCGCCGGAGGACGCGGTGCGCCTGCGCCGCGAGGCGCGGACGGCGGCGCGCTTTTCCCATACCCATCTCGCCGGGGTGTACGGCATCGAAACCTGGCTCGGCACCCCGATCATGATTTTCGAGTACCTGGCCGGTGGCACGCTCGCCGACCGCCTTAGCAAAGGGCCGCTGTCGCCGCTGGAGACCGTCGAGCTGGGCATTGCCATGGCGGGAGCGCTCGAGCGTCTGCACGAGGCCGACATCCTTCACCGCGACGTCAAGCCAAGCAACATCGGCTATTCGGGCGAGGGAGTGCCGAAGCTGATGGACTTCGGCATCGCCCGCGCTCCGGGGAGCAAGGAGCGCGAAAGTCCGCGGATCGGCGGCCTGCCGCTCGACGACCTCGACTCGGAAATATTGCCGCCGACCTGGATCGGTGGTCGTCCCGGCAGCACCACTGGGAGGAACCGGAAGCGGGATGCGACCGCCACGGACTCGACCGCCTCGACGGTCTCGCACGTCATGGCCGGCACCTTGCCATACCTGGCGCCGGAGATATTGAACGGCGGGGCGCCGGACCAGGCGTGCGACCTCTGGAGCCTGTCGGTCGTGCTGCTCGAATGTCTCCTCGGGCGCAAGGTGTTTTCCGGCGAAGACGACCGGCAGGTCAGCGTGCGAATTCAGCTGGTGCGGGTTCCCGACCTCGCGGCCGAACGGCCGGACACCCCGAAGGCGCTAGTCGAGCTGTTCCGCGGCACCCTGCACCGTGCGCGCACCCGGCGTCCCGCCTCAGCCCACGAGCTCCTCCGCCGCTTGATCGAGGTGCGCGAGCAGCTTTTGTCCGACGGGAAGGGCGGTGAAAGGGCGTAAGCCGAGCCTAAGGTCGGCGGCTGGGCATTTTTCCGGGCCGATTACGGATTCGTTTGCGGATCGCTACTTGGAAATTCTCTTTTCCGGCACCTTTTTCCTTGGAGGGGTCGCGCCACCGGGCCAGAGAGGCGCGGCCGGCAGCGCCCTCATTGAGGGAGGTGCCTTATGTTTCGTCGCTACGCTTCTTCGCTTCTCCTCGCAGGCCTGCTTTTCGCCGACGGTTCGTGGCTCGGTCGTTTGGAACGGCTCTTCCGCGGCCTTCTCGGGGGGGAGAACTCACCCCAAGCCGTTTGGGCCTCTTCGGAACACGGCGGCTCGCCCACGGCGGAAAGGGGCGTTACCATCGATCCCAATGGTTGAATTCGGGTTCGAGGGGCTGCGGCGGCGTTCGTTGCCGTTCGCGGCCCCTATTTTCTTGTCACGAAAACCGAGGATCTCTCACCTAGTTGGGTAATAGCCTATTCAAAGTCGATTCCCAAACGTCGATTGCTACAACTGGGGGAGGGGACTCGGATGCACATCACACGTGATCTTTTGCGCGCGGTCGCGAGCGGCGACCTGCCGCCCCGACTGCTCGCCCGGGTCGGCTTGGAACATCTAACCGTCCTTTGCCCCTGCTGCGCGCGCGAGGTGGCCGCTTGGCGTGAGGAGCCCCTAGGGAACCATCGGCCGCTCGACCCCGAGATGGTGGTACCGATTCTTGCGGCGGCGACCCCCAAGATCGTCAAGGCGGAGGAGCGGGCGGCACGCGATTTTGCCGAGCTGCTTTCCCTTCCGATCGGTGCGCGGCCGGCGCGGATCGCCCGATCGCGTTCTCGGTTTCGCGGCCCTGCCCTCATACATCTTCTTCTCGGGGCTTCTCGGGAACGTCTACGCGACGATTACGAAGATGCCTACCATTTGGCAGCGCTGGCTCTTTGCGTTGCCGACCGTTCGGCGCATACGTTCGATCTCCATGTGCTCGCGGCCGCCGCGATGGGCAATGCCTGTCGCGTTCACGGCGATCTCCGCACAGCGGATCGCCATTTCGAGTACGTCCGGTTTCTGCTCCACTCTCAGGAGGTTACCGACCTCATGGTGATCGCCGAGGTCGACGACTTGGAAGGGTCGTTACGCAAGGACCAACGGCGATTCGATGAGGCCGAAGATCTGCTGGGGCGCGCGCTCGCGCTTTATCGGCTGGCCGGGTGGGAGGAGCGGTTGGCCAAGGTGATGTTGATCCTGGCGGATGTCCATCACTACCGCGGTGATCCGATCCGCGCAATTTCGGTCGTAAAGTCTGCTCTCCGGCAGATTCGCCCGGCCCATGAGGTCAATGACTATCTCTGCGCCCGACACAACCTGACGTCCTATTTGACCTCCAGCGGATGCTATGAGGAAGCATCCGAGCTGCTCGATGAGGACGCCGAGCTGTTCGCAATTCACGGCAGCCCGGTCCACCGAATTCGGCGCGAGTGGCTCGTCGGGCTGGTGGCTGCCGGTCTCGGGCAGGCGGATGTCGCAGAGAGGTCATTTCTCGCGGCGCGCGACGCTTTTCTTGATCGGGGACTGGGTTTCGATGCGGCGATGGTCTCGATGGATCTCGCCGCGCTGTACCTGCGTGCGGGCCGGGTCAAGGAGGTCCGATCCCTTGCCGAAGCGATGATCCCGATCTTCCAATCTCAGGATATCCACCGAGAGGCGCTCGCCGCCCTCGTCATGTTTCAGGAAGCGGCGCGCCGGGAGGCGGTCACCCTCGCCTTTGTCGAACGGCTCGCCGCCTATCTCCGCGAGGCCGAGGTTGATCGAGATCTCAAGTTTCGCGGCGGCGAGGGAGGGCGCATCCGCTAAGATTCGCCTCTGCCCATGACGGGCGGCGGAGGTGGCTGATGCAGCGAAAGTGGCGTCTCGGGGCTCTCGGGCTTCTCGGAATCTGGTTCTCGGTACTGCCCCTTGGCGCAGCCGCCTCGAAGCCGCCGGCCTCGACTCGTCCAGCGATCGCACCGATCGAAGCCGCGCTCCATGCCGGAACGGCCTTTCTCGACGTAGCGATCGCGTCGGACGGCCGTCGCGTCGCCTGGGTGGAAGCGCTGCTCGATGCGGATGGACGACCTTCGGGCAAGATGGCGCTTCGCACCGTAGCGCTCGCCGCCGCAACCTCCGAAGGAACCTCGCCCGCAACTCCGACGACGATCGATCTGCCCGGCGACGTGGCCGTCGCCCCGGCGTTTTCGCCCGACGGCCGCCGGCTGGCGTTTCTCGCCGATGATGGCCGGTCCTCCCAGCTCCAGATCTGGCTCGTCGACCTTTCGCCTCCCATTGCAGCGGGGAAGAAAGGCGCCGCACCCGGCCCGGCTCCTAAGCGTTTGACCTCCTTTGCCGGACAACTCGCCGATTTGCGCTGGCTGCCGGACAACCTAGGCCTCACCGCGTTGGCGATCGAAGGGCGGCTGGAGGCCGCAGGGCCGCTCGCGGCGCATCCGCGCGACGCGGGATTGGTCGGCGAGCATCCGGACGTCCAACGAATCGCCCGGTTCGATGCCGCGACCGGCGCTCTCCGGTGGGCTTCGCCGCCCGATCTGTTCGTCTACGAGTACGACGCCTCGCCTGACGGTTCGGCGTTCGTCGCCACGGCGGCCCGCGGAGAAGGAGACGCAAAGTGGTGGGTGGCCAAGCTGGTGCGCTTCGGCGCGGACCAGCCCGCGGGCCAGGTACTGCACGAGACCAAGCTGCAAATGGCCATGCCGCGTTGGTCGCCCGACGGGCGAAACGTCGCCTGGCTCGAAGGTCTGATGAGCGACGCCAGTTCGACCGGCGGCGACGTCTGGACGCTCGCTTTGCCAGCGGCGCAAGAGGCCATTGATGGCGGACGCCCTGCCGCCGCCGCGCGCAACGTGACGCCGGGGCTCGCCTCGTCGCCCGCCTGGCTCGCCTGGTCCGGACCCGACCGCCTGCTCTGGGTGGAGAACGTCGCGGGTTCCACCGGGATCTCGACCGTAGATCTTGCGACCGGACGGATCGAGAGCCAATGGCGAGCGGCGGAGTCTCTCGTGCTCGCCGGCGGATCGCCTGGCCTCGCGCTCGCCGCCGACGGAAAGACCTCGGCCGTGATCCGCCATTCTTTCGAGCATCCACCCGAGATCTGGGCCGGTGAGATCGGTAGTTGGCGGCAAATGACGAAGCGAAACGTCGACGTCCATCCGCTCTGGGGCGAGGCGAAAGACCTGCGGTGGACGAGCGACGGCTTCGAAATCCAAGGCTGGCTCCTCGCGCCGTCGCATCCCCAGCCAGGCAAGCGCCAGGCTTTGGTCGTACTGGTCCACGGCGGTCCATCCGCTTCGCACCGACCCGGCTGGCCGACCATGGCGGGGGTCCTCGCGGAGGCGGGGTTCTACGTCCTGATGCCCAATCCGCGCGGCAGCTTCGGCTACGGCACGGCGTTTCAGGCCGCGAACTTCAAGGATTTCGGCTACGGCGACTTCCGCGACATCGAGCGGGGAGTCGACGCCGCCGTGGCGAACGTGCCGAAGGAGGCGCCGATCGATCCGGCCCGGGTCGGCATTTACGGCTGGAGCTACGGCGGTTATGTGGTCATGTGGGCGGTCGGCAGGAGCGACCGTTTCGCCGCGGCGGTCGCCGGGGCGGGCATCTCGAATTGGCAGAGCTACGCCGGCCAGAACCGGATCGACGACTGGCTCGTCCCGTTCTTCGGCGCGACGGTCGAGGAAGACCCGTGGATCTACGCGCGCAGCTCGGCGATCACCTTCGTCTCTCACGCGAAGACCCCGACCCTCATGCTCCACGGCGAGCGCGATTCCGAAGTGCCGGCGGCGCAGGGGTACGAATTCTGGAAGGCGTTGCGTCGCGTAGGCGTACCCACCGAACTCTACATCTTCGCCGACCAGGGACACCGGCTGAGCCCGGCCAACGATCGCGAGCGTTACGACCGGACGGTCAACTGGTTCCGCCGTTGGCTGGTCGAACCGGCCGAAACGTTGGCCATCGTGAGGAAATCCGACGCGAGTGTCGACCTGGTCGACCCGGCGACCGGACGCAGCCGCGCGACGCTTCCGACCGGCAACGGTCCCCACGAAGCGGCGATCTCGCCGGATGGGGCGACCCTGGTGGTGAGCGATTACGGTACCCGGGCCGAGCCCGGATCGAGCCTCACGGTGATCGACTTGGCGACCCGCCGCGTGGTCTCGAAAGTGGATCTCGGCGCGCCCAAAAAGCCGCACGGTTTGGCCTGGCTGGGTCCGCAGTTCCTCGCCGTGACCGCCGAAGGGAGCGGCGAGCTCCTGATCGTCAATCCGCGCGAAGGTAAAGTCGTGCGCTCGGTCGCCACGGGCCAAGAGATCTCCCACATGGTCGCGGTAACCTCGGAAGGGAACCGCGCGTTCGTCGCCAACATCGGCTCGGGCAGCGTCACCGTGATCGACCTTCAGACGGGCCAGAAGCTGAAAGACATTCCGACCGGAGCCGGCGCCGAAGGGATCGCCTTCCGCCCCGGCACGCGCGAGGTCTGGGTGACCAACCGCGAAGCCGACACCCTCTCCGTGATCGACGCCGACCGCCTGGCCGTCATCGCCACGATTCCTTGCCCCGGCTTTCCGATCCGGATCGCCTTTTCCCCCCGCGGTCTGCGCGCCCTGGTGACAGCCACGAAATCGGGCGAAGTCGTCGCCATCGACCCCGTGCAGAAACACGAGACGATCCGCAAGAAGCTCGACCTCTCCGTCGTCGCCGAAGCGAAAGATCGCCTCTTCGGCGACCGCTTCGCCGGCAGTCCCGCCCCCGTAGGGCTCCTCTTTGCCCCCTCCGGTAGGCGCGCCTACGTCGCCGCCACGCAATCCGACCGGGTGATCGAGATCGACACCGAAAGCCTGGACGTCGTGCGCGTGATCGAAACAGGCCGGGAACCGGACGGGATGGCGGTGCGGTAGGGGAGAGGGGGGACCGGGAGGAGTTGATTCCTTTCGACGCAGCCGGTTGCTAGGATCGAGCAGGCAAGAGAGAGGCAGCGACCATGACCGACTGGCGTGACCACCTAACTTCTGACCCCGACGTCTGTAGTGGCCAGATTGTGGCCAGTGGTACCCGAGTGCTCGTCGTCAACATTCTGGACAGCCTTGCCGAAGGCTCCACTCGCGCGGAGATCCTCGGCAGTTTTCCTTCCCTTCGGTCGGAGCACATCGACGCCGCGCTCACCTATGCGGCCGAGCTGGCGAGAGAAGAATCACTCCTACCGCTTGCTTCACGGTGAAATTCAAGATCGACGAGAACCTGCCGTCGGAGCTTGCCGAGCGGCTTCGGGAGATCGGCGAAGATGCCGATACCGTCGTCATGGAAGGCCTCGCAGGCGCTCCGGATTCTCGGATCGTTGCCGAGACGACGCGCGAGCGCAGAATTCTGATCACTCTCGACAAGGGTCTTGGAGATGTTCGCAGCAGAAACGAGGACGAACCTACGGTTGTCCTGATTCGATTCCCGTCCGCCGGACGGAAGGCGTTGCTCGATTTCATGACTCCGCTGCTCTCGGGGCTGGTCTTGCGTTTGCGAACGGGGGCCTATCGTGTCCTGGTCGTAACCGAGCGGGGGATCCGCGCCCGGTGAAGCCTGGCCCCGCGCGCGGGAGCGCACACAACTTTTACCTTCGTCCGCCGTATGCTTCCGGAAGCCCGTGTGCCTCCATACCGTACCTTCGCGTAACCACTTATAGGAGCAGCGCCTTGAAACAGAGAGTGATCGCCCTCGCAGCCCTTCTTGGGCTCCTCTTCGGGACGGGGCTCGTGCCCTTGGCCTTTGCGCAAGAACCGAGCGCGCAGCAGGAAGATCCGACCAAGAAAGAAGAGCTGAAGAAGGAAGAGCTTGCGAAGGAGCAGCAGAAAAAGGAAGAGCGGGAGGCTGCGGCGAAGCGCGAGCAGGAGGCGGCGGCCGGGGTCAAGAAGAGCGATCAGGCCAAGCCGAAGAAGGCCGAAGCGAAGAAAGCCGATGAGAAGAAGGACCCGTGGAACGCCGACACGTTCTCAGGGCTCGAGCTGCGCGGGATCGGGCCGGCTCTCACTTCGGGCCGGATCACCGATTTCGTGGTCGATCCGAACGACCGGAGCATCCTCTATGCGGCCGCGGCGGCGGCGGGGATCTGGAAGAGTACGAACCGGGGTATCACCTGGAAGCCGATCTTCGACGGCGAGTCGGTCTTCTCGGTCGGGTGTCTGGCGATCGATCCCAAGGATTCGCTGACGATCTGGGCCGGCAGCGGCGAGAACAACAGCCAGCGGAGCGTCTCGTGGGGCGACGGCGTCTACAAGTCGATCGACGGCGGCGCGACATGGAAGAACATGGGGTTGGCAAAGTCCGAGCACATTGGCAAGATCCTGATTGACCCGCGCGACTCGAACGTGGTGTGGGTCGCGGCGCAAGGGCCGCTGTGGGCGCCCGGCGGCGACCGCGGCCTGTACAAGACCCTCGACGGCGGCAAGAGCTGGAAGAAGGTGCTCGACATCTCGGAGAACACCGGCGTTTCCGACCTCGCGTTCGATCCGCGCAATCCGGACGTCGTCTACGCCGTGGCCTACCAGCGGCGGCGCCATGTCTGGACCTTGATCGACGGCGGTCCGGAGTCCGGCATTCACAAGACCCGCGACGGCGGCGCCACCTGGACCAAGCTCTCCGGCGGTCTGCCCAAGGAAGACATGGGGCGAATCGGCATCGCGGTCGCACCCACCGCCCCGGAAACGGTATACGCGACGATCGAATCGACGCGCAAAGCGGGCGGATTCTTCCGCTCGAAAGACGGCGGCGCGAGCTGGGAGCGGACGATCAAGACCGTTGCCTCCTCGCCCCAGTACTACCAGGAGCTGTTCGTCGATCCGAAGGACGCCGACCGCGTCTACGCAATCGACACCGAGCTTCAGGTCTCGGAGGACGGCGGCACGACGTTCAAAGACGTCGGCGAAGAGAACAAGCACGTCGACAACCACGTGGTTTGGATCGACCCGGAAGACACCCGGCACCTCTTCGTCGGTTGCGACGGCGGCCTCTACGAATCGTTCGATCGCGGCAAGACCTGGCGCCATACCCCGAACCTGTCGATCACCCAGTTCTACCGGGTCGCGGTGGACAACAGCGAGCCGTTCTACTACGTCTACGGCGGCACCCAGGACAACTTCAGCCTGGGCGGCCCGTCGCGGACCAACAACATCCACGGCATCGTGTCGGCCGACTGGTTCGTGACCAACGGCGGCGACGGATTCTTCAGCCAGGTCGATCCGGTCAATCCGAACATCGTCTACGCCGAATCGCAGGACGGCGGCCTGGTCCGCTACGACCGCAAGAGCGGCGAGCTGGTGGACATTCAGCCCCAGCCGGGCAAGGGAGAGCCGCCGCTCAAGTGGAACTGGGATGCGCCGATCCTGATCAGCCCGCACTCTCCGACGCGGGTTTATTTCGCAGCGAATCGGCTGTTCCGCAGCGACGACCGGGGCGACTCGTGGCGGCCGGTCTCGCCCGACCTTACGCGCCAGGTCGACCGCAATCTGCTCTCCGTGATGGGCAAGGTCTGGGGCGTCGACGCGGTGGCGAAGAACGCTTCGACCTCGTTTTTCGGCAACATCGTGTCGCTCGCCGAATCTCCCGTCGCCGAAGGGGTGCTTTACGTCGGCACCGACGACGGCCTGGTCCAGGTGAGTGAGGACGGCGGTGGACATTGGCGGAAAATCGAGAAATTCCCCGGCGTGCCGGACAACGCCTACGTCTCGCGGCTGGAGGCGGACGTCGCCGACGGAAACGTCGTCTACGTCGCGTTCGACAACCACAAGATGGGGGATTTCAACCCTTACGTCTTGAAGAGCGGCGACCGCGGACGGACCTGGGTGTCGATCGCGGGCGACCTGCCGAAGACCAGCCCGGCCTACGCGTTGAAACAGGACCCCGCGGCCCCCGACCTGATGTTTGCCGGGACCGAGTTCGGACTGTTCTTCACCAAGGACGGCGGCAAGCGTTGGTTGCAACTGAAAGGCGGCCTGCCGACGGTCGCGGTGCGCGACATCGCGGTCCAGAAGCGCGACGGCGACCTGGTGATCGCGAGCTTCGGCCGCGGCTTCTTCGTCCTCGACGACCTCACGCCGCTGCGCGAAGCGACGCCCGCGACGGTCGAGAAGGATGCCGAGCTGTTCGACCTGCGCCCGGCCAAGATGTACATCGAAGCGGATCCCGGCGGCGGTTCCGGACCCGGCTTCCGCGGCGCTTCGTTTTTCACCGCGCCCAATCCGCCGTTCGGCGCGGTCTTCACCTACTACCTGAAGGAAGGTCTCACGACCAAAGAGAAGCAGCGCTGGAAGCGTGAGAAGGAAGCGGACGAAAAAGCCGCCAAGGCCAAGGGCGAATCGAAGAAAAGCCCGAAGGGCGAAGCGGCGCGCGACGACGCGCACCCCTACCCGAGCTGGAACGAGCTGCGCGCCGAGGAGCGGGAGCCGACGCCGGAGATCGTGCTCACCGTGACCGACGATCAGGGCCAGGTCGTCCGCCGCCTGATCGGGGACGCGACCGCCGGTTTCCACCGCGTCGCCTGGAACCTGCGCTACCCGGCCGAATCGCCGATCAGCCTCGAAGATCCCGAGCCCGGCCGTAACGTGCTCGAGGGCCCGCTGGCGGCGGCCGGTACCTACAAGGTGCAGCTCGCCAAGAGGGTCGACGGCATCCTGACCCCCCTCGGGGAAGCCCGGACCTTCCGCGCCGAGCCGCTCGGACTCGGGGCTCTTCCGGCCGCCGACCAGCGCCAGGTGCTCGCTTTCCACTCGAAGGTCGCCCGGCTGCAGCGGGCGGTGATGGGCGCCGACAGCTTGATCGAGGAGACGAAGACCCGGATCGATCACCTGAAGAAAGCTGTCGAGGTGACGGCGGAAGCGGACCCCGCCCTCTACGCGGAGCTCGAAACGATCGAAGGGAAGCTGCAAGATCTGGAAGTGGATCTCTCCGGCAACTCGACGATCGCCAAGCGGAACGAGCCCGTGCCGCCCGCGATCTCCGACCGCGTCTCCCAGATCCTCTTCGGCGCCTGGGGCTCCACTTCGGCCCCGACCGCCACCCACCTGGAGAACTACCGTATCGCGGCCGAGCAGGTCGGTCCCGTGCTCGACAAACTGCGCACCCTGGTCGACGTGGATCTGCCGAAGATCGAGGCCCAGCTCGACGCCGCCGGAGCCCCCTGGACCCCCGGCCGCGTGCCGGTCTGGAAGCCGGAGTAGGTGGTGTAGAAGCAGGCGGCGGCAGCCCCAGGGCTTCACCCTGGGCTAACGGGACGCGACCTTTCAGGCCGCAACAGGCATCGCGTCCGTGGGTTTTGCGGCCTGAAGGGCCGCGTCACCCCAGCCCAGGGCAACGCCCTGGGTTCGGAGGCGGTCGTTTTTCCTGGGAACGCCGGCGTCCTCGCCGGCGTTTTTCATTAGAATCCCGCTTCGCGTTGCCGTTCCCTGGTCCTGGTTCCCGACCGAGATCGACTCGATTCGTTGTAGAGACACCGCGCCCAGCCGGCTTGCCGGCGGGGAGAGAGGCATACCGTGCAGACGCTCCAAGAATTGATCCTCCGGCTGCAGAGCTTTTGGGCCGAGCAGGGCTGCGTGATCCAGCAGCCGCTCGACCTCGAAGTGGGCGCCGGGACGATGCATCCGGACACTTTCCTGCGCGTCCTCGGCCCCGAGCCGTGGCGGGTGGCGTACGTCCAGCCGTCGCGCCGGCCGGCCGACGGCCGCTATGGCGACAATCCGTTCCGGCTGGGCAAGCACCAGCAGTACCAGGTGATCCTCAAACCCGCGCCGAAAGACGTGCAGAGCCTCTACGTCCGGAGCTTGGAGGCGATCGGCCTCGATCTCACCCAGCACGACCTGCGCTTCGAAGAGGACAACTGGGAGGCGCCGACGCTCGGCGCCTGGGGGCTCGGCTGGCAGGTGATGCTCGACGGCATGGAAATCACCCAGTTCACCTACTTCCAGCAGGCGGGAGGGCTGGAGCTCGAACCGATCAGCGCCGAGCTGACCTACGGTCTCGAACGGCTGACCATGTTCCTCGCCCAGGCGCGGAGCATCTACGACATCGGCTGGGTGCCCGGCGGCGTCGATTACGGCGAGGTCCGCCATCAGGAGGAGTACGAGCTCTCCAGGTACTACTTCGAGATCGCCGACGTGGTCTTCCTGCAGCAGATCTTCGACGGCCAGGAGCGCGAGGCGAAGCGCTGTCTGGAGGCGGGGCTGGTTCTGCCGGCATACGAATGCGCGCTCAAGTGCTCCCACGCCTTCAACGTGCTCGATGCCCGCGGCGCGGTCTCGGTCACCGAGCGGGTGGCGCTGATGAAGCGGGTTCGCGATCTGGCCTGCGCCTGCGCGCGCGGCTATGTTGAAAGCCGCGAGCGGCTTGGCTTTCCGCTGTTGCGCGGCACGATCGGCGCGGTATCCGCCGGGGTCGCCGCCGCCCCCGGGAAGGAGGCCTGATCGTGGCGGAGATCAAAGCGGCGGCCGAGACCCAGAAGGGCGAATTCCTGCTCGAAGTGCGGAGCGAAGAGATTCCGGCGCGGATGCTCGAACCGGGCACGCGGGAGCTGGCGACCCGGGTTTTCGAAGAGCTGATGGCGCGCGGCGTCGGACCGCGCGAGGTGGAGACCGGCTACACGCCGCGGCGGTTGGTGTTGATTCTCTCCGGCCTGCCCGAGCGCGAGGCGGATCGCGAGGAGCAGGTGCTGGGTCCGCCGGTGCGCGCGGCCTACAACGCCGAAGGGGCGCCCACACCCGCCTTGCTCGGCTTCGCCAAACGTTGCGGCGTGGCGCCCGAGGAGCTGATCCGGATCGCCACCGAGAAGGGCGAGTACCTGGCGGCCAAGCAACACACCACCGGGCGCGCGACGCGCGAGATCCTCTCGGAGCTGATTCCGAGGGTGCTCGCCGGGATCTCCTGGCCGAAAGCGATGCGCTGGGGCGCGGGAGACGGCCCGTGGGTCCGCCCGGTCCAGGGCCTACTCGCCCTGCTCGACGGGAAGGTCGTACCGATGACCTTCTTCGGCGTCACGGCAGGCGATTCGACGATCGGCCATCCGATCCTCTCGCCGGATCGCTTCTCGGTCGCCGGCGCCGCCGATTATCGAGAGAAGATCACGGCACGGGGAATCGAGGTGCGGCACGCCGCGCGTCGCGAGCGGCTGCATGCGGCGATGACGGCGGAGGCCAAAGCGCTCGGCGGCAAGCTGGTCGAAGACGACCCGCTGCTCGACAAGCTCG
>Ga0268264_10003313_pt1 | contig 13913 bp, 12 predicted proteins | sample KBSSwiS32_FD_190357 | JGI IMG/M metagenome (GOLD analysis project Ga0268264, IMG submission 190357) | Switchgrass rhizosphere microbial communities from Kellogg Biological Station, Michigan, USA - KBS Switchgrass S3-2 (SPAdes) (version 2) | ecosystem: Host-associated > Plants > Roots >...
CCGGGTGCTGTTCAACAAAGCCACCCGTACCAACCTGGCAATAGATTATGCATTTGGCAGATTTGGCAGAAAAGGATTTTTCCTTAATTTAAATGAGACGTTTTAAGCAAGGTCCGTGTTATTGATCTTTTCCGAAGCTGAAGCGATGCGATCGGCAAACATCTCCATGATGACCGCCGGTTTGTTGCAATAATGGTGAAAACAAATCGGGAAAAAAGGCTTATTTTCTGCTTATGGAAAGCAAAAAAGACAGCCCCGGAGTTTATATTCCCCCGCCCTTGTTATATGTAGCAACTTTTTTTACGGCTGTATTTTTGCAAAAAAAAGTTCCTGTTACAAATATTGCATTCCATTTGCCAATAGTGAAGGCGGCCGCTGTACTGCTGTTGGTCGTTGCAGCATGGTTTCTCATGAGCAGCCTGCGCATGTTTTTCAAAAGTAAAAACACTTTGGTACTTATTAAGCCAGCCTCATCGCTGCAAACAACAGACGTCTACGGCATTTCGCGCAACCCCATGTATACCGGCCTTGCCATCGCGTATCTTGGCATTAGCTGCTTACTGGGCACCTGGTGGCATTTTATCCTGTTCCCCCTGCTGTTATTTATTGTGTATGCTTATGTCATCGTACCGGAAGAAAAATACCTTGTCCGCGAGTTCGGACAGGCATATCTCGATTACAAATTGAAAGTGCGGAGATGGCTATAGCCTGCATGGCAACAAAATTATTTCAAGAGAAAAGAAAGGCGACAGATTCTTACAAAGAATTCAATCCACGCATACCATGCTTCTTTCATGAGATTGAATTTCCACTATTGCAGGGTGGAAAGAGGCTTAATTCTGTAGCAATCCTGTATTAACGTTTTGTTGGTAAGCGGTTGGGTTAAACCAATGTCTCATATACATTCAATCACTATTTAAAATTGATATGTATGAAAAAGATTTTTACATTTTTATTCTTTGCAGCACTTATTAGTTCTGCCGCTATAGCCCAGGACAGCAGGCACAGTCAATACAGAAATCCCTCTGCCGACAACAGGAACCAGTCACCCGTTTATCACGACAACGATGGCCATGGCTATTCCAGCCCTTTGCAAGACCATAACGGGTATCCGCGGAATGAAAACGGCTATGGCTATAACAATGACAGGCGTTACGAGAACAGGAACGAGGGTCGTGAATTCCGTGATAGCTATCCAATATATGGGCATGACAGGAGAATGTATAACGACTGGTACCGTCATAACAGGAGCCGGTTGTGGTTATCCCTGCATTTTGGCAAACGCAGATGGTATTAATTGATTAAACCGATCACAAACAGTAAACCCTGCAAATGCAGGGTTTCTTGTTTCAGATAGTTCAGGCGAATAATGGTTGCAGCAATCGTTAGAGGTATACGTTAGATCGGTATTTTGGGCAATGGATACAGTGGGTGGATAGTTATCAATTAGCTTTTATGCGCCGGTTCAACATACCAGCCGCAAACTTCAGTGCTTTTAAAAACAGCACCACGTAAAAGGCAGTAGCTAAAAATACAAAAAACCAGAGTGGCTGCATGGAAGCATATTTAATTATCAACACAGGAAATTGGAGGCCAATCATTGTTATTTTATTTTTGATAATGAACAAAAATTCTATTAAGCCCGCACTTGCGGGCTATTTTTAACACATGGGTCAGGTCAGAAAAAAAACGGGTTAGGAAGAGGCTACTCCTGTATATTGATTTTGGTTACGGTGCTTCAAAGGGGGCGGAAACAATGGATGATGTTCAGCATGCACGGATATTATTGTTTACCGGTATGCAAAGAAACAACAACAGCGCACCGTTTTAAATAGAACAAGCTATCGAAAAACTGTAGTAAAAATACGTGACAAGTAGGAGGATTACTACAAAACAGGCAATTAATTAAGGGCGCCTTCCCTAAATATTGCCCCGGTTTTTGATATAAAACGGCCATGAACTTGCCTACACGAGCTCTATCGGGTCTCTGCAAACATTTCAAACAGTTAGATTGACAGAAGCAGTTATACAACACATTGAAAAAAGCCTGGGCGCGCCGATTACACGGTATGAACCCTTGCATGGCGGCGATATTAACCGGTGTTTCTGCCTTTTCAGTCCCGATTCACGCTATTTTTTAAAATTAAATGATGCGGACCGTTTTCCGCAGATGTTTGAAAAAGAAGCGGCCGGCCTGGATGCATTACGCAATGGCAGCGGGTTAACAATACCCACGGTGATACAGCAGGGCACTGTATTGGGACTACAATGGTTACTGCTACAATGGCTAGAAAAGGAAACCCCTGGTGATCTTTCACTGCAGCATTTTGGTGGCAAGCTTGCGGCTATGCACCGGCAGGCCCAACCATTTTTTGGCTGGCATACAAATAATTTTATCGGCAGCCTGCCGCAGGTAAATACGCCGCATAGCAGCTGGGCAGATTTTTATACCGTATGCAGGATTATGCCGCTGGTTAAAATTCTTTTTAACAATGAATGCTTCACAAAACCTGATATTGACCTGGCATCGTCTTTTTGCAAAAAACTCGTCGATTTTTTTCCTTTCGAACCGCCGGCATTGCTGCACGGCGATTTATGGAGTGGCAACTACATGATAACTGAGAATGGCGGAGCAGCCTTGTTTGACCCGGCGGTGTATTATGGTCATAGAGAAATGGATATCGGTATGACCAAACTATTCGGGGGGTTCGGCCAATCCTTTTATGATGCCTATCACGAAAAGTACCCGTTGGAAAAAGGCTGGACACAACGTTTGCCCCTAACCCAATTATACCCGTTGCTGGTGCATGCGGTATTGTTTGGAGCACATTATATTGAAACTGCCCGGCAGGTGCTAAAAAAATGGGGATAGTGCTGAACGGGAAGAAGAAAACTCGCCGGGTGATTCAATAAATTGGTATTTATTGAATCACCTGTTACAGCGGTTTTTAAGGATGATGGAGTGTTTCCACCAGGGTCTGGATCAGTCTTACAGGACTGCGTTTGTAAGGAAAAGGGTAAAGTTCGATTTCAAAGGAACTGGATTAAATGTTTTCAAAGGATGGATGTTTTTCTACAGGCCTGGATTAATTTGCTTTCAAGGAATAGGATCGGGTAAGGGATAAAGGATTGATTTTTCAAAGGATTTGGATTGGTTTAGGGCTGGGCTTTGTTTTTCACAGGTCGGAATTAAAACGGGACATTAGGATTATTGGTTTTACTTTCTGTTGTTTCATTGGTAATACAAAGAAACGCTTTAGCATACCGGCAGAAAATAGAACTTTATATAATACTCAGGTCGTTGTTGGCCAACCGAACTTTAAATAAAACTGGCGGTAACAGGGAAAAACGCTTAGCATACCGGCAGGGTATTTTTCATACTTTTCAGGCCATGAATCAGGCAGAAGAGCGATACGGCGATGCTGTTTTTTTTGAGCGGTTGCATACAGTTGATACAAAAGACTTTGCAGCCGCCATGGATATCTATGGCAATGCTTTCCCCTTGCATGAAAGGCAACCTGCGGCTTCGATTAGCGATCGGGTTTTTAATGGTAAGAACCAGTTAATGATTGGCCGATTCAATGAAAAAGTAGTCTTTATGGCGCTCTTATGGCCATTTGAATCCAGCCCTTTTATCCTGCTTGATTATATGGCCACTAATACCGATTACCGCGGAAATAAAATAGCCACCCGTTTTCTGCAGCAGATGGAAATCGTATTACGGCAAACCAATAAATATTTTATACTGGAGGCGGAAGACCCGGCGTTTGGCCCTAACCGTGAGCAAAGGCAACGGCGGGTTCATTTTTACCGTGCCAATGGCGCGCGGCAATTGGCGGGTATTCAATTTATGCTGCCGGCATTGCAGGAAGGACCTTCCACAGAAATGATACTGATGATTTTTCCCGCCTGGCACAGCGAAACCATTGAAGGCCCGATCATCCGTCAGCTCATTATACGGATATACAAGGAACTGTATAACCGCAACGAAGAAGAAGCGCTGTTAAACAGTTCTGGCTATATTGACAAAACAACTATAACCTTTGCCTGATATGTTCAATCCCCGGAAAAAAATATTGCTATTGCTTTTCTGCAGTTGCGGCTGCTTTGCGTGTTCGGTTGCTCAAAAACCGGCGATTAACCATACAACAGATACTATTTACCGGTATGGCAAAGCAAGCGCCGGTGGTACCGGTAAGTTTTACATGGGCCGTGAAATTGCACAATTGATGAACGCAGGCGGCAGTAGCTGGCTGGAAAGAAGTACACGTCAGCAGGAAGAAAACACCGATCTGGCGATTGAAAAAATAAATCTTTCTCCGGCCGATGTGGTGGCCGATATTGGTGCAGGAACGGGTTATTATACGTTCCGGTTATCGCCTAAAGTGCCAAAAGGGAAAGTATATGCAGTGGAAATACAGGATATGTTTATACAATTCCTCAAAAACAAAAAAAATCAATTGAAAGATAGCGTTGTTGAAGTGCTGAAGGGATCGGAACAATCACCCAACCTGCCCTTCAACAGTACCGACCTGGTTATCATGGTGGATGTATACCATGAGCTGATGTTTCCGCACGAAATGCTGCAGGCAATCCGCAAAGCGCTCAAACAACATGGAAAAATATTGCTGATTGAATACCGTGGCGAAGATCCGGCTGTAGACATCAAGGCACTCCATAAAACTACTGTGGCACAAATTACCCGTGAACTGAATGCCAATGGCTTTCAATTAAAATACAACGGCGATTTCCTTCCCATCCAGCATTTCTTACTGTTCGAAAAAAATTAAATGCGTTGGCTATATTTTTATGGCTGCTAACAGCAAGCATTTGCCATTTGTCAATGCCGGTTTAACAATCAATTATATTGTTCTGTCCATACAACTGTGTTATTTTTTATATTTTGTCTTAATGTGTGCAGATAAAAATTATTGCGCCTTTGCCGGCTTTTATTGCCTGGCTTTTTGGATGCTTTTTTCCTGTTGCACCCGAAAGACTGAAACGGGAACGGGCGTTTCGCCCAAACACTTTCTTATTGAAATTCCTTTTCAGACAGATAACAGGGGTATTATCATTACTACCCATTGGGGAACCGGTAAAAAAGAATACCGGCTTTACCTGGACAACCATTCTCCTTCCTGGGTAAACGATGCAGTTTTGCGCAACAATACAGCTACTTCCAAATCAAAAGATTTTGCCTATAGCACCAGTACCGCCGATGGTAAAATATTACAGGGCGATGTATACATGTGCGATAGCGTGAATATTGGCGGCCTGAGCTTTACAGGCGTACCCTTCTATAACATTTCAAATGAAAGTAACAACGGCAAAATAGATGGTGCTGTAGGTGAAAGTATTATGGAACACGGAATTTGGAAAATCGATTTTAAAAATAAACGAATAGCCATTGCTTCTGATATCGATTCTATAAAAGGTATGAAGGGAGCAACACGGCTGCCGGCGTTTTTTACCGATAAGGCCATCGAGATTGAAATCATTTTTTCTAATGGCAATCAACAAAGAGTGGGTCTTGATCTTGGATTCAATGGAGATCTCATATTGCCTGCCACATCTTTTATGCTGGCTATAGCGCCGGGCAAAAAAACATTCATGGAAAAAAGGAATTTCTCTACTCCGGCAGGCAGCAGCGTTGTTGATGATCGAACCACGCGCGACCGCGTTCAGGCAGGGCGACAGTACTTCGAAACACTGGTCTCCAGCAATAAACTGGTTAAAGAAAAATTGATCGGCCTGCTTTTTTTCAAACAATTTGAGTTTATGGTGATCGACTATATCAACAAGGCTGTTTACCTGTCTCAAAAAAGAATGCCGGCATAGGACCGGTTCCCCGGGAACTGCCGCAGTTCATCGGGCTTTTCTGACAATTCATACCGCGATGCCTCAATCAGTTGCCCTTGCACGTAACAAATGCCTGAAACGCTGTAATTTGTATGTCAGAAAATGAGCATTCAACTCCCGAAATATAATGGCAAAGACAATTTAGTGATGCTGATCATTATGCCGGTATTTGCCGTTGTCATCAACAGCCTCATTTTTGGCGGACGGTATTTCAGCAGCCTGAAAATGTTTGCCGCCGCCACGCTAACCGGCTCAATAGCGGGTTGCATTGAGTTTATTCTCTGCGGCAAGGTAGCGGTGATTCTTAAAAATCGCTTCCCCCTGCAAAAGCAACTGTTTAAGCGGCTTACTTTTATGATACTGACCTTCCTGCTGATCAGCGGCCTGTATCTTTTATTTCTTTTCCGTATTTATGAATGGATCCCTTTTTTCAATTACCAGTTTAACGAAAGCGTATACGCCTGGAGCTATTTTGCATTGGGCATCCTGAATATTTTCCTGACTTTTTTAATGGAAGGCATCGCCAGCTACCATGAATGGAAAAGAAACTGGGAGGAAAATGAAAAACTGAATCATTCATTCCGGCAGAGCCGCTTACTGGGTTTAAAAAGCCAGGTAAATCCGCATTTCCTGTTCAATAGCCTCAACTCATTGAGCAGCCTGATCCAGGACGACGAAGAAAAAGCAGAAAAATTTCTGAACGAGATGAGCAAGGTATACCGTTACATGCTACGGACCGACGAAGAACAGCTGGTTACCCTTGATACCGAACTGAAATTTATTGATTCTTATATGCATCTGCTGAAAGCAAGATATGGAGATGGATTACAATTGCAATTAAGGATTGCAGATACCGACAGAGATTTGTATTTGCCACCGCTTTCATTGCAGGCAATTATTGAAAATGCCTTTTCGCAAAACAGCATCAGCAAGCAGGAGCCACTGCAGATTGCTATAAAGTCAGTTGCCACCGGCTGGATTAATATCAGCAATAATATTCAACCCAAAATTATAACTGAAACCATGGAGTATGAGGCAGCGCTTGATAACCTGGTGAACAAATACCAGTTGCTGGGCGATGCAAGGGTGATTATTGAAGAAGATGGACTGCAAAGAATCATCCGTCTTCCTTTGTTGCACAAAAAGGAGGAGGCCACGGTATGAAGCTGATAAAACCATCGCGCCTGGAGCTATATTGTTTTGTATTTTCAATGCCGCTGGTTACGGCCATCATGAACCTGGTAATGTTCGAAGACCGGTTGTGGAGAGATTACCGCATCTGGCTATTTTCTGTGCCATTGCTTTTCGCCGCAGGTATTGGGGCCGGTTACCTGCATGTGCTATACACGCATTGGGCAGAAAAAAAATATGCTTCGCTCAAGCAATCCAGGCAAAGAATATTGCTAAAAATAACGATACTGCTCCTGGTAATGTCGCCGGGCATTCCGCTTATTTTTGTTGTATACGACCGGCTTCATATTCTTGGCTACCGGCTTCAAAACCTGCATTTGCTTAAAGGCTTGCTGGTAGGGGTTTCCGTAAACCTGATCTTTGAAACGCTCTATGAGCTCGACTATTTGCTGAACAAGTACAAGGAAACCGTCGAGGAAAAAGAAACGCTGGAGCAAATGTCCATCCACCACGATTTTAACACATTGAAAAACCAGGTGAACCCGCATTTCCTTTTCAATTGTTTTAATACCCTGTCGTCGTTGATCAGCGAAGATCGGCAGAAGGCGGAAGTATTCCTGGATGAACTGAGTAAGGTGTACCGTTACCTGCTGCGCAATAATGAAGAAGGTGTGAGTACTCTTGAAAATGAATTGAAATTTATACAATCCTATTACCGGTTGCTGCAAACAAGGCATGGGCAGGCAGTAGAAATAAATGTACAGGCCGACAAGCGATACGGACCCTATTTGCTGCCTTCGCTTACCCTGCAACTATTGGTGGAAAACGTTGTGAAACACAATATGCTTTCTAAAAACAAACCGCTGGTAATAGACATTTTTACTACTACCGGCAATAAACTGGTTGTAAATAATAACCTGCAACGGAGATCGGTAAAAGCGCCCAGCAACAACATAGGGCTACAAAATATAAAAGCCAAATACGACCTGCTGAAACAGCCGGGCTTCCAGGTAATGGAAGATGAAAAAAATTTTACGGTAGTGTTGCCGCTTATCTGGAACAATACCGGCAAAAAGCAAAACCCGGGTATTGAAAATAAAAATTTACATTAAAATAGTTTTATATGAAAATACTGATAGTAGAAGACGAGGAACTTGCTGTAAAAAAACTACTTAAAACACTGACAGTTACCGGTGTGCCGGTAGAAATTGCAGGCACCACCGATAGTATTAAAAGTTCGGTAGAATGGTTGCAGCAAAACCCCGCGCCCGACTTAATATTGATGGACATAGAATTGGCCGATGGCCAGAGCTTCGAAATCTTTAACCTCACAGAGGTGAAAAGCCCGGTTATATTTACTACCTCATACGATGAATATGCATTGAAAGCCTTTAAGGTAAACAGCGTTGATTACCTGCTGAAGCCGGTACAGGCAGAGGAATTACAGGCCGCACTGAATAAATTCACAAAGCTAAAAGCCGGAAAACAGGATATCAGTATTGAAAGCCTTGTGAAAGAACTGCAGCAAAAATTACAAACGAAAGAATACCGCAAACGCTTCCTGGTAAAACATGCACAGAAACTGGTGAGCATCGATGTGGAAGATATCGCCTATTTCTACAGCGATGGCCGGTTGAATTTTTTTAAGACAACCGACAACCGGAAGTTTGTAGTGGATTATACCATGGATGAGCTGGAAGAAATGCTGAATCCCGAAAATTATTTCCGTATCAGCCGTTCATTTTATGTATCTATCAACAGTGTTGATAAGATTGATGAATATTTTGGAAACCGATTGATACTTGGATTGAGGCCGGTGCTGGACAAAGAAGCGTTGGTAAGCCGGGAAAAAGTATCTGAATTTAAAAAATGGCTGGGTAAATAATACCCTCTATTCAAGCGGTACCTTTAATACAAAAACAGAATTGGCCTTGTGCACTTTCACGCTAAGCACCGCGTTGATGGCCGACATGTGTTTTTCCATATCCTGGCGCTGCAATAAATTATTCAGTTGCTGCATATCGGCTCCTGCGTTGTTAAACTGCATGGTGTATACCAGTTCATTTTTATCCGATCCAATTTCTATTGCACAATAGTTAACGCCCGCAGTAACCAGGCTTTTAATACCTTCTTTAAATAGTACGAATGCCTCGTAGCGCAACCTCATATTCAATTCCAGTTTGCCAATATCGTTATCAACTAGCAGTTCAATATTTACATGGTGCCTGTTTTTAAGCGCATCGATGTATTCCCGCATCCGCTCAACCGTTTTATCCATGCTGTCGTTGTCGGGCGAAATGCTCCAAAGCATATCATCCATTGCTATAATCATATTATGGCTCCTGGAATGTATCTGCCTAATAAATTCTTTCGATTTTTCCGGTTCTTTTTCGGATTTCATTAATGCCATCTCGCTCAGGATATTGATATTACCAAGGGCCGAGTTAACTTCTTCATGCAGGTTGCCGGCAATATCGCTGCGCATTTTTTGAATTACGCCCTTTCGTTTCAGCCATTCTTTATCGAACCAGTAAATGAGTAAGACCGCAATGAGGCCCAGCAGGCTGTAAAACCACCAGGCTTTCCAGAAAGGCGGTGCAATTTTTATATGTAGTTGCAGATTGCTATCCTTTGTATTTCCCTCCGGATCGATTGTACGAAAATGCAGGTGGTACCCTCCCGGAGGCAGGTGAGAATAAATGGCCTGGTTATTTTTATCGGCGGTTTGCCAGTCCTTATCGAGCTCGTCAAGCTTATACTGGATTAACGACGAATTTGAAAACGACAACAATGAAAATTCTATCAGCAGCGAGCTTTGATCATGATCCAATGCGATTTGCTGTAATTGCAACAATGAATCCACCTGCAGTGGCTGGTTCATTACTTTAAAATCGGTAAGGGTAATATTACCGGTTTCCATTTTGTTTTCTTTTGCAATGCGCTGGGGATTGAATGCAATAAATTGCCCGGCTGCACCAAACAGGATTTGCCCGTCGGGCAGTGAAAACGATGAAGCCGGGAGGAAATAATCGCTTGTAATACCGTCATCGCGATTGTAGCTAACGAACATCCCATTATAGAAATTAAACCGGTATAGTGCGCTGGTAGTACTGATCCACAAATTTCCCAAGCTGTCTTTTTGAACCGCTGTTATGAATCCCGAAAGCATATCGGCCGAACGTATGAAAGAAAGTTTTTTCAGTACCCGGTTATACAACATGATATGCGAAGAAGTAGTAATCACCACCAGGCTGTCATTGTATTGCAGCACAGCAGTGCTATTGTCTTCGGGTAACTGTTGCTCAGCAATTCCTTTTGAATGAAAATGCAACACTACGGAATCGGTTGCAGGGTTTACCACGTAAACCCCGGCTTGCCTGCTGCAAATCCAAACATATCCCTGCTTATCGGTTTTCATGAAATTGATCTGCATATCGGGTATAGCAGAAAATTTTGATAGTCCTGCATCAAACAGGGCCCTGCCTTTTACCGGGTCCCATTTAAAAACACCGATTGTTTGCAGGCCCAGCCAGAGCTGGCCAGCATTATCTTCCACCACCTGTTTAACTGTATGATTCTGGAAGACCGATGGATTATAATATTTCGCTGAATGATTGTCCTGATCATATTCATAAATGCCGGGCTGGCCTCCCATCCAGATGGTATGGCCGTCGCGCGAATGGCACATGCTCCACAAAGCAACAAAGTTGCTGTCACCACCCGATTGTTTGATATTGAGCGGAATATTATTAAACCTCCTGTCGTAGCGGTAAAGTCCTTCGCCCCATATACCGGTTAACAGTGTACTGTCCTTGTCCAGTGCGAAGCAAAGTGGGTTGCCATCTCCTTTTTTGCCGGTTCTTTTATTCCGGTGACTGATATTGATAAAATAGGTTTCTGAAGGATTAAAGCGGAACAGTCCATTGTTGGCTGTACCCGTCCATATATTATGGTCGCGATCTTCATATAGCGATGTGATGATACGGTAATCGATACTTCTTTCGTTGATATAACCCGCAGGGACGATTACAAAATTTTTTTCCTTCTCCTGGTACTGCGCAAAAACCCGTACACCGTGCACCCAGATAGTGCCGTCTTTCTGTTCAAAAAAACCCTGCACCTCGTTGTAATCTTTTATTACAGAAAAGAATTCATACCTGTCTACCACCAGCTGCTGGTTTTTTATATCGTAACAATATACATAGGGAATACCGCCTGCCCAGATACTAAACCATACACGCTGTTTCGTGTCAAACAAAAAATTAGAAAAAACCTGCTGGCCTTTAAATTTTTCTACCGCAGGTTCGTTTTCGGTATTGTTGCCTTCGTAACTCAACTTACCCGTGGCCCTGTTGTAAATGGCAATACCACCGCCCTGCCTGCCCATCCAGTATTTCTGCGTACCTGGTTGCTGTGCAAAAGCAGTAAATCCCCATCCGGCAGGCGTGGAAAAAAAATTATTCTCCACTGCAAATTCATTCCTGCTTTCATTCCAGGTGAGAACTTCATAGGCGTTGATGATAAGAAAAATATTACCGACACTATCGGTGGTCAATCTTTTCACGCCCGTTTTCAGCGCAGACTCATTCTTGCACCGGATTTTTGCATCGCGGTAGGTAAAATTGCTGGTATTGAATATGCCTACATGGCCATCTGCCATCAGCAGCCAGAGATTTTTCTTTTTATCCAGCAGCAATTTCCAGATGGTGTTGGCGGCTATGGAAGAGGGATCATAAACCCTATGCCGGAACAGTTTATAACGAATACCGTCAAACCGAATCAGGCCGTCTGTTGAACCGATCCAGATATAGCCTTTTTCGTCCTGCACCACGCTGTTGACCTGGTTAGAAGGCAACCCGGTTGATGTACTGTAATGCGAAAAATTAAACAACGCATCGGGTTGCGCATTTGCAATGTGTAAACAAATAATACCCAGCAATGCAAAAAGATATCTCCGCAAGAAAAATAGTTTTATACTATCAAATGTAACAAACGCCTGGCTATATTGGTTCCAATTGAACCACTGCCCAGAACAATTGATACTGCTGCCCTGACAATCCATCCGCGGCACCTGTTACTCGGGTTTTATCAGTCATTCTATTCCCCTCCAAAAACCTCTTCGTTTAGCCATTGTTGCATTCCAATCAATGCCGCGAAATAGTCAATTCATGCAATGTCTGCTTTTGGGTAGCCATATTGCAGGTTAGGTTTGTGCAAACTATTAAACCTTTCTAAAATGGATACAATCACCAAAGAAAAAAAACATCCGCGCGTCTTGTTTGCCAATTTCCCGGCAGACGGACATTTTAACCCCTTAACCAGCCTGGCTGCCCATCTTAGCGGCATTGGATACGATGTTCGTTGGTATGCATCATCGGGCTATGCCGGTAAATTAAAGAAATTAAAAATCCACCATTACCCGTTTAAGCGCGCCATTGATGTAAGTGGCAACAATTTCGATCAAATATTTCCCGGCAGAACAAAATACAAATCACAAATCGGCAAACTGAAATTTGATCTTATACATGCTTTTATTTTAAGGGGTCCAGAGTATAAGGCTGATATAGAAGAAATTTATAAAACCTTCCCTTTTGATGTGATGGTAGCCGACTGTGCTTTCATCGGTATTCCTTTTGTAAAAGACATTATGCGTATACCGGTAATTTCTATCGGCGTATTACCGCTAATGGGCTCTTCCAGGGATCTGCCGCCCAATGGCCTTGGATTAACACCTTCCTATACATTAGCAGGAAAAGTAAAGCAGTTATTGCTGAGAACGCTTTCCAACCATATTATCTTTAAAGGCCCCAATAAGGTAATGCACCGCGTGCTGGATGAAGCCGGCATTCCGCACCAGAAAGAAAATATTTTTGACATGCTGATCAGCAAGGCCGACCTGTTGCTGCAAAGCGGAACGCCCGGTTTTGAATACCACCGAAGCGACCTGGGTAAAAATATTCATTTTATAGGGCCGCTGTTGCCCCATGATTGCGGCCATCTCCGCGAGCAATGGTTTAATGAGAAATTGGGTCGGTATAAAAGAATAGTGCTGGTAACCCAGGGTACCGTTGAAAAAGAAGTAAAAAAAATCATTGTGCCCACACTGGAAGCATTTAAAAACAGCAATACCCTGGTAATCTGCACCACCGGGGGGTCCCAGACCAGCGAATTGAAAGCTGCTTATCCGCAACCCAATTTTATTATTGAGGATTTTATTCCTTTTAATGATGTAATGCCTTATGCCGATGTTTATATTACCAACGGCGGTTATGGTGGTGTAATGCTGGGTATTGAAAATAATTTGCCCATGGTGGTGGCAGGCATACATGAGGGAAAAAATGAAATCTGCGCGAGGGTGGGCTTTTTTAAAATAGGCATTAACCTGAAAACCGAAACGCCGCTGCCGCAACAGATCCGTAAAGCGGTAGACGAAGTAACGGCAAACGACAGCTATAACCAAAACGTGCGTAAGCTATCGGGTGAGTTTCTCGAATATGAGCCCGTCACTTTGTTTACAAAACATATAGAACGCCTGTTGTATCCGGGCATTGCTAAAAAAGAAAAGAAGATATTCCATACTGAAGCTGTTTATTAAATAAATAAATGCGGGATAACAGCTTCCTGATTTCCAGCTCATCCAAACAAACAAGCAATTCACACAGGCTTACATTGTAATTTTTTTGAACACGCCTGAACTTCGTATTCAATTGTAAAAATCATCAAACCATTTATTATATGCAACGGTACAACATGTTTTACCAGGTACACAAGGGATTAAGGCAAATGCTTTACAACACTGCCGGCAAAATGCTGCAGACAGATTTTATCAACGCAAAAGAAACCGCCGAGGTGCTGGCACAGGTAAGCGAAGTGCTGGACCTGTTCGATGGGCATGCGCAAACAGAAGACCGGTTTGTATTGCC
>Ga0268264_10003317_pt1 | contig 13906 bp, 12 predicted proteins | sample KBSSwiS32_FD_190357 | JGI IMG/M metagenome (GOLD analysis project Ga0268264, IMG submission 190357) | Switchgrass rhizosphere microbial communities from Kellogg Biological Station, Michigan, USA - KBS Switchgrass S3-2 (SPAdes) (version 2) | ecosystem: Host-associated > Plants > Roots >...
GCAGTGTGATCTTGGCTATGGCTCTCATGCGCCGATCGCCGCCGACGACAATTGTCGGCCGCAGCCTGCCTGTACGGTAAATCCAAGCATCGACAAGAACGGCACCGCATTCGCGTTTCGGCCGAATGGTTGTCATGCGAGTGGCAGCTGTAGCGCGATTCGTGCGCTGGTTCTCTCCGTCGAAAACGTCAATCCAATTCCAGATGGTGTGCTTTTCACTTGCGAAGTCGATGTCGCGCCCGATGCCCCAGCGGGCGAATACGAAGTTGTGCCTTCCGGTTTGATCAGTTCGGATGCAAGTGGAGGTCGAGTGCGTCTCACCGGAGCAGGCGGCAAGATCGTGGTCGTTCCGTAATGAGGGCGCCGGCTGCCGCTGCGGCGTCGTCGTCGTCGACGCGCAGGTAGGCGCTGATGTTCAGCTGGCGTCGCTTTGATCGAGTGCAAGCGGCGGCCGAACGGTGACTGACTCGACGGGCCAGTCGAGTGACCGGGTTCAGGCTTCAATCGAGGGCCAGCGCTGCAGCCGTCACCGGCACGGAAGGCTCATTCTGACGTCGAGCGGACGAGATCGGCGAGCAACTCGAGGACATGGCGGTAGTCCCTGCCGGTGGCTCTGGTCATGCCGAGCTCGCACGTGCGGTTGCATGACACATGGGCGGCAGCATTCCGCTTCAGTACCTCCGCAGCCTCGCGCGCGGTGGCCGATGCGGTGAGCTCGGGATGCAGCATCCCGCGGTCTCCGGCGAAGGCGCAGCAGCTCCAGTCGTCCGGAAGGTGCACCTCGTCGGCCACCTCCTGGGCGAGGGCGAGCAGTGTCGGATCGAGCTTCATCCGGGCCGACGAGCAGGTCGGGTGCACGGACACGGACGAGACCCGGTCATGTGTCCCGAGCCGGGGGAGTACCTCGTCGACGACGAACTCCATGGCGTCGACGACCGGGATTCCCGTGCCTTCCAAAAGGGTGTGTAAGCCCTCGGTGCAGGAGGACGCATCGCTGACCACCGGAAGCTCGCCGTTGCGGGTGGCGTGAACCACCGCAGGCCTGACCCGTTGGCGCATCGCCTTGTATCCGCCGGGCACACCTTTCGATGACCACGGCGTAGCGCAGCACAGCGAATCGATGCCCTCGGGCACCAGAAGCTCGACGCCGACGGAATGGCAGAGCGACTCGATGCTCGTCTGAACACCGGAGCCTTCAGAAGGGCCGAAGATCGCGTTGACACACGACGGCATGTACACCGCGATCGGCTCTCCGATCGGGGCGGATCTGCGTCGTCGGGGACCACCGCGGGGCAACTCCCGGGTCCAGAGCGGTACCCGGTCTGCACCGGCAAGTGCTCGGACCGCCTTCGTGGCTGCCGTCGCCGCGGGACGCGCACGTGCCCTGTGCAGGGCGGTCAGTCCGAGTGACGCTCCGCGGGTAACAGTGGACCACCGAGTGGCGGCAGCCGTCCAGATCGCAGCGTCACCACTGCGCTGTTCGCGGTGGCGTAGCGTCTTGACGAGGTCACCGGTGTTGATCAGGACGGGGCAGGCTGTCTCGCACATACCGTCCACGGCGCAGGTCTGGACACCGTTGTAGGCGTAGTCGGCACGAAGTCGCGCCGCAAGTGTGCTGTCCCCGGAGACGTCCGCCTCCTCGATCGCCCGAAGGGCCGAGATGCGTTGGCGCGGGGTGAGAGTCAGATCCCGGCTCGGGCACACCGGCTCGCAGAACCCACACGCGGTGCAGCGGTCGACCTCCTCGTCCACACGCGGGTTCACCTTGATGTGCTTCAGATGCAGCTCTGGATCCTCGCTGAGGAGCACACCAGGACTGAGCACGCCCTGCGGGTCGAAGAGCTGCTTGATCTCGCGCATGACCGCGTAGAGCTCGTCGCCGTACTGGCGGCGGACGTAGGGCGCCATGACGCGGCCCGTCCCGTGCTCGGCTTTGAGCGACCCACCGCGGTCGAGGACGAGATCGACCATGTCCTCGGTGAAGTTCCTGTACCTCCCGATCTGCTCCTCGGTTTCGAAGCGGTCGGTGAGCATGAAGTGGATGTTGCCGTCCTTAGCGTGCCCGAACACCACGCTGTCGGTGTAGGCGTAGCGGTCGAACAAGACGGCGAGTCGTCGGCATGTGTCCGCGAGCGTGGGGACCGGCACCACGACGTCCTCCAACAGGGCAGTGCTACCCGGTGGGCGCGCGCCAGCGACGCTCGAGTACAACCCTTTGCGCAGCTTCCACAGCGGGCCTCGGACCGAGGCGTCGTTGGTGAGCTGAACCGGATCTGCTGTGGCCAGTCCGGCCAGCGAGGGCCCCGCCGCGGCGACGACCTCGGCCAACTCCTCCGCCGAGGTCGCCTGGTACTCCAGTAGTAGCGCGGCATGGCCGTCGACGGCGATGCGTGCGACCTCCGGCGGGCATTCCGAGAACGACTGGCCGACTCGCAACGAGGTCGCGTCCATCAACTCCAGGGTCGCCGGGTCGGTCGCGACGAGAGCAGGAAGCGCCTCGTTCGCCGCGTGGAGGCTGTCGAACACCAGCAGGGCGGACGAGATCTCCGTTCGGAGCGGCACCGTGCGGAAAACCGCTGACGCAACGAATGCAAGCGTCCCTTCGCTTCCGACCAGGAGATGGGTGAGGAGCGACGCGGGGGTGCTGTGATCGAGGAACGCGTTCAGCCCGTAGCCCATCGTGTTCTTCATACGGAATTGGCGCTCGATCGTCGCCACCGACGTCGGGTCGGCCAGGATACGGTCGCGCAGTCGGGCCAAGCCTCGTGCGAGGTCCGGCTCCAGGGTGCGGAGTCGCTCGTCCGCGTCCGGAGTTCCGGTGTCGATCACCGTGCCCGACGGCAGTACCGCGGTCACCGAGTCCAGTGTCCGGTAGCTGTTCTCGGTGATGCCGCAGACCATCCCGCTTGCGTTGTTGGCGATGACTCCGCCGATCGTGCAGGCCGCCTCGCTTGCCGGGTCGGGCCCGAACCGCCGCCCGTAGCGGGCCAGCCGAGCGTTGAGGTGCCGGACGGTGACGCCGGGCTGCACACGCACCCGCAGACCGTTGTCGAGCACCTCGATCTCGCGAAAGTGCTTCCGGGTGTCGGCGAGCAGGTGGTCGGTGACCGCTTGACCAGAGAGGCTCGTGCCTCCCGAGCGGAACGTCAGCGACATCCCAGAGCGCAGCAACTCTCCGACCTCCGCCGCGGTGCGCGGCACGGCGACCGCGTCGGGCAGGAGGTGGAAGTGCGAGGCGTCCTGGGCCATTGCATGGCGAGACAACTCGTCTGTCCGAACTTCGATCACTATGGCTTCCTCGCTGGTCGGAGAGGCCCCGGAGGCCGGAACTCGAACTTCGGCCTACGAAGAACGCTAACGCCGTCGGCGGCGATGACGGGGCGCGTTCTGTGTGACGGAACGCCGCTGGCGCGGTCGGCACCAGGCAGCGAACCTCGACCCATCGTTCAGTGCCCGGCCGAAGGCGACGGGCTCGAGCGGAAGGAGAGTCCTATGAGGTCGATCGAGGAAGCACTCGCTGCGCTGGCACGTGGCGAGATGGTGGTCGTCGCGGATGACGACGACCGCGAGAACGAAGGCGACCTCGTCATGGCCGCCGACGCGATGCGCGTCGAGCACATGCAGTTCTATCTGCGCCATGGAAGCGGCATCGTCTGCGTGCCGGTATCGGAAGAACGGGCCGACGAATTGGACCTCCCCCCGATGGTCGAGGACAACACCGACCCACACGGCACGGCTTTCACCGTCAGCGTAGACGCCGTCTGCGTGGGCACGGGGATCTCGGCCTCCGACCGGGTGGCGACGGTCCGTTTGCTCGCCGATCCGACGACGCGGCCGGAGGGCCTGCGTCGACCCGGCCACGTCTTCCCCCTGCGGGCTCGCCGCGGCGGCGTACTCAAGCGTGCCGGTCACACCGAGGCGGCCGTCGACCTGCTGAGTCTCGCAGGTTCACGGGACGTCGGCGTCATCACCGAGCTGATGGACACCGACGGCCGTCCGCTCGCTGGGCCGGCTGTCCGGCAGTTCGCTGCCGCCCATGCTCTGCCGCTGGTGCACGTCGGCGACCTGGTGCGATACCGGCGTGGCCTCCAGCGGCTCGTCACCCGCAGCGGGGAAGCGATGATCCCGACGGAGCGTGGCGAGTTCCGAGCAGTGGCTTACCGCTCGACGATCGATGACGCCGAGCATCTCGCCCTCGTCCACGGCGATCTCGAATCCGTCGTCGAGCGCGGTGAGGCTGTGACGGTGCGTGTCCACAGCGAATGTCTCACCGGCGACCTGTTCGCGTCCGCCCGCTGCGACTGCGGGCACCAACTGGGGGAGTCCCTCGACCGCATCATCGACGCCGGCGTCGGAGTCGTGATCTACCTCCGTGGTCACGAGGGGCGCGGCATCGGACTCGGCCACAAGCTGCGGGCATACGCGCTCCAGGACTCCGGGCGGGACACTGTGGACGCCAACCTGGATCTGGGCCTTCCCGTCGACGCGCGGGAGTACGGGGTGGGGGCAGCGATGCTCGCCGACCTCGGTGCGCGCCGAATACGGCTGTTGACGAACAACCCCCACAAGTACTCGGGACTGCACGGCTACGACCTGGAGATCGTCGAGCGGTTGGGAGTGCCGCCGCGGGTGACCAGGCACAACCTCGCTTACCTCGCGACCAAGCGCGATCGGATGGGCCACCTGATCACCCTGCCCGGCGTCGAGGAGGCCTGACGTGGACGCGGCCACCTTGCGCCATGGGCTCGGGCACTTCGGCTCGGGTATCACGGTCGTCACCGGCCTGACGGACACGGGCCCGGTCGGCTTCACCTGCCAGTCCTTCTGTTCGCTGTCCCTCAACCCCGCCCTGGTCACCTTCGCGCCTGCCCGTACCTCGACCACGTGGCCACTCATCAGGCCTTTGCCGACCTTCGGGATCACCATCCTCGCCGCCCACCAGAGCACGCACTCGACGGCCTTCTCGCGGCAGGGCACGGACAAGTTCGCCGGGGTCTCCTGGCGGCGCGGCGACCATGGTGCCCCAATCCTCGACGACGCACTCGCCACTCTCGAATGTCGGGTCTGGGCCGAGTACGACGGAGGCGACCACACCATCGTCGCCGCCGAGGTCATCGCGCTCGATGTTGACGAGCGGCGTGCACCGCTTCTGTACTACCGGAGCGCTTACGCCCACGTCAGCCACCACATCGCCATCTGATTCGATCCGTACGAGGAAATGGGCACCGCCATGAAGGTTCGGCGCGACAATGCCGACGAGCTCAGCTTCGGCTACTTCTTCCCGACGGGCCAGACCGACCACATCTGGTCGGACGAGGCCGCGCGCAAGACCCCCAAGCTCGAACGTCAGGTGTTCTGCGACATGGCCCAGGCGGCGGAGGCCACCGGGTTCGACTCGTTGTTCATCGCGGACACCTGGTCCGGCCACCAGCGGGCCGCGGAGCAGGCGGGCCATCAGTCGCCGAAGTTCCACGCGGCGATGCTCGCCATGGGCCTATTCGCGGTCACGGAGCACATCGGGGTCATCACGACGCTCCACACGACCCACCACAAGCCTGCCCACATCGCGCGCATGGGTGCCACGCTCGACGCGTTCAGTGACGGGCGGTGGGGTTGGAATGTCGTCACCGGCTTCGGCGACCCCGAGGCCCGGCTTTTCGGCGAGGAACTCATGGTCGAACACGACGAGCGCTATGCCATGGCGGGGGAGTTCGTCGAGATCGTTAAGCGGCTGTGGACCGAGCACGATGCCATCGACGTCGACGGCAAGTACTACCAGGTCCGCGGACGTATCAAGGCGCCACGCCCTGTCCAGAACCCGCACCCGCTGCTCGTCAGCGCAGGCGCCTCGCCCACGGGAATGGACTTCGCGGCACGCCACTGCGACATGCTCGTCGTCGCCGGCGACAGTGCCGAGCAGGTCCAGCTGACCGAGAAGAGATTGGAACCCATCGTGCGTGCGGCTGGGCGGGACGACCCGCTCGGGGTCTCGCCCTTCGCGATCGTCATCGTGCGCGAGCACGAGGGAGAGGCCGAGGAGGAGTACGAGCGGCTGTGTCGCAGCCTCAACTTCGAGGCGACCAGGGAGCTCACTGCCGACATCCTCGGTGACATCCGCTCCATCGATGCTCTCTTCTCCGGCATGACCAGGGAGGAGGCCGCGGAAGCCTGGGGAAGTGGTCGGGGAATCCTGAAGTTCCTCGGCACTGCCGACCAGGTCGCAGAACAGCTGATCGAGATGAAGCGCACCACCGGCACGACCAACATTCTGATCAACTTCCCTCTCTGGAACCCTCGTGAGGTTCTCGACTTCCGGCAGGTCCTGGATCGGCTCGAGGACGCGGGCGTCTGGTCCCGACCCGAGGACCGGGACTTCTCGTGGTGAGCACGCCGCGTGGGGATGCGCCGTGAGCCCCACCCCGGCCACGCTGGTCGCCGGTCGGATCGAGGGCACGGTCACCCCGGACGGGCGGGTCCGATCCTTCTTCGGCGTCCCGTACGCCCAACCACCCGTCGGCGCCCTGCGATGGCGCCCCCCGCAACCGCTGCAACGGTGGTCGGGTGTCCGCGCCGCCGACCGGTTCGCCGCGAGTGCGCCACAGCCGGCAGTCGCAACGAGTTCGCTGTATTTCGGTGGTGAGCGGACGTTCAGCGAGGACTGCCTCTATGTCAACGTGTGGACCGGGCCCACCGGCGCCCCGCTTCGCCCGGTGCTCGTGTGGTTCCATTTCGGGGGCTTTCAGTTCGGCTCGGCCGCGAACCCTCTGTACGACGGGACCGTCCTGGCCCGCGAAGGTGCCACCGTCGTGGGCGTCAACTACCGGCTCGGGCGCGCAGGATGGATGGCGCACCCGGCGTTGTCAGCCGAGTCGGATCACGGTGTGTCGGGCAACTACGGGCTGCTTGACCAGGTTGCCGCACTGCGGTGGGTTCGCGACAACATCGAGTCCCTCGGCGGGGACCCGACCCGCGTCACCGTTGCCGGGCTGTCCGCCGGTGGGCACAGTGTCCACAACCTGCGGGCCTGTGACCAGGCCGTGGGCCTGTTCCACCGGGCGATCGCCCAGAGCGCACCAGGCGTGGCTCCGGTACGGAACGGACCCGGGCACCCGGCGAATCCGCAGTCGCTGGCAGCGGCGGAGGAGGCGGGGTCCGAGGTCGCAGGCCTGCTCGGCGTTCGCACGGCCGCTCAGCTCCGTGCGGTACCGGTCGACGCCCTCGCCGCGGTCGAACTCCCGCGTCGAACGGGGCGTTGGACCGGCGGCCCGGTAGCGGGTGCGCCGGTCAGCATGCACTCGTACGACTCGGCGTATCCGGTCGTCGACGGGCACGTCCTCCGTGAGTCGCCGCTCACCGCGTACCAGCACGGACGAGCAGGAGACGTGCCCATGATCGTCGGGACCTCAGGGAACGAGGGGGCCGGGCTTCCCTGGCTGACGACGCGGCGGGACTACGAGAACTACGTGGACGACGAGTATGGAAGCCACGCAGAGCGCGTACACCAGCTCTACCCTGCGAGGACGGACGCCGAGGCGCCTGCCGCCAGCCGCGCGCTCGAGGGCGACCGGGTGTTCGTCTGGTCCGCGTGGACGGCCGCGAGGCTGGCCGCCCGGACCAGCCCGAGCCCTGTCTGGCACTACACCTTCGAGCGGCACCCGCCGATGGATCCGGACGGAGCGATGCTGGAGGGATCGTCCGCGGGCGCCTTCCACGGGGCGGAGCTGCCATACCTGTTCGGAACCTTCGACGTGTGGCGCTGGCCGTGGACGGCGGCGGACCACGAACTCGGCAGAAGCATGCGAGCGGCGTGGCTGGCGTTCGCCGCGACAGGCGACCCCTCGTCGCCCGAATCGGACACGGCCGTACCGACCTGGCCGGCCTTCACCGAGCAGGCCCCGTCGTCGCTCGTCTGGAACCTGCCGACCCGGGTCGCGTCGTCCGTCATCCACCGTCGGCGGATGGACTTGTTCGACGACATCAACGGTCTGAAGGAGCGTGCGACATGATCAAGGTGGTGGGCATGTTCAAGAAGCGTCAGGGCATGTCGGACGAGGAATTCCGGGACTACTACGAGAACAAACACTGCCCGCTCTTCAACGAGTACCTCAGCAAGCCGGGCGTGCACCGGTGGACCCGGCGCTACCTGCGCCCGATCGCCCCGCCGATCACCGGCGAGGTGGTCGAGTCCGGCTTCGACGTCCTCGTGGAGATCTGGTGCGACGAGGCCTTCTACCGGTCGTTCTTCGTCGACCCGATGCCCGCGGACTTCCGTGCGCGCATCGTCGAGGACGAGCAACACCTGTTCGACCGCGACGCCATGTACATGTATCTCGTGGACGAGTACGACACGGACCTGGCTACCCTCTGATTCGACGTCAGGCCTGCTCGACGACGCGCTGCAGCACGGGAAGGGCGGCGACCGCCCGGCTGCGGTCGAAGCGCAGGGACGGTCCCGACACCGCGATGGCGACGGGCACGAGGTCGGCGTCGCGTACCGGGACTCCGATCGCCGTGATGCCCCGCTCGTACTCGGCCACGCTGATTCCGAAGCCACGCCGCCGGACGGCCGCGAGACTTTCCTGGAGGGCGTCCGTGCCGACATCGTGCCGTCCGGCGTACAAGGATTGCATCGACGCGGTCGGCAACCGGGCGAGGAGCGCCTTTCCGCCCGAATTTCGCTCGGCAGGCATCCTGATGCCTGCTCGAGATCCGACCTCCAGAGCTCGCTTCGGGAGCACGCTGTCGAGGAAGACGACGCTGTCGCCGTCACGGACGATCAGATGCACCGTCTCGGCGGTGGCCCCGGAGATGGCCTCCAGAGCAGGACGCCAGTGGCTGCGAAGCCTGGTCCAGACCGTGTCGACGGAGTCCGGAGGCAGCATGGGCCCTGGACCGTACGAGCGGTCGGGCCGCTGGACCGCGTAGCCCCTGAGTAGCAGGGTCTGTGCCAGCCGGTGGGCGGTCGACGGGGCGACGCCGAGCTCGCGGGCGGCCGCGTTGATGTGCAGCACGCGGTCGCGACGCAGGATCTCCATGAGGGACCGAACACGCTCGGCCGCCCCCACGGCCGCCGTTGGCCTCTGATGCATCTGCTCAGGCTACGAGGCTGTCAACGGGTGCGCGGCGATACGACGCCGACCGCGTTCGGGTAACACACGGCGCTGACGGCGACGGGGTCGAGGTACTGGACGGCGAAGTCCGCGATGAGGCCGTCTGCGAAGCTGACGAACTGTGCGAGATGGGCGTCCACGGACCGTCCGGTCGCCCGCGAGGTCAGGGTGACGTGCATGCTCACCGCCACCCCTCGCGCACCCGTGTAGTACTGCAGGTCGAGGCCCTCGGCGGCGCTCCAGGTGTCGGACAGCACGCGGAAGAAGCGTTCGACCCCGTCGATGCCGCTCCAGTCGCCCGGAAACGGCGTGGACGGGCCTTGCCGCATGACGGCGGTGGGATGGAAGTAGGCCGCCATCTCGTCGAATGTCGCGCCGCCCCGAGGCCCACCGAGCGCGACATAGCGCATCTCCGCGGCGTAGAAGCCTTCCAGGATCTGAATCCGCTCGTCGTCCCCGTTCACCGTGGCCACTCCGTCGTGTCGCTCCATGCCACCCACCCTCGTCTCGGCCGTCGAGGAAAGCATCGACCGTTCTGCGTGACGGAACGGCTCTTGGCCCCTCGCGAGCCCGATACGACGCTGCTGCTGCGGACGCAGCCGACAGCGAAAGGACGTGCAATGACGCAGACGAGGCAGAGTTACGCATCGATGTGCGACGTGACTGCCGAGCAGGCCATCCCCTTCGCCCAGCACCGGGTCGCTCCCACGGTGCGGTTCGATCTGCCGCCAGGCACGGTGCTCGCGTCGGCCGACAGCCACCTCCTCGAGCCGGCCGACTGGCGCGACCGCATGCCGTCGGAGTTCCGTGACCGGGCGCCCCGAGCATGGATGGACGACGACGGTCTCATGCGCTATTCGTACGACGGGGTCGAGGTGATCGACCATTTCGGCGCATGCGTGTCGACAGGCCGCGAGGGCATCAGCGACGTCGAGATCCGGATCGCCGACATGGACGCCGAGGGGATCGCGAAGGACCTGCTCTTCCCCCAGTGGTCCTTCGCGATCCTGGCAGGGGTCAGTGAGGCACATGCCGACGCGCCCGGCCGCAACCCCGACTACGCGATGGCCTACATCCGTGCGTACAACTCCTACGTCGCCGAGGTCTGCGCCCGGTACCCGGACCGGATCTACGGCCTGGGGATCCTCAACTTCTGGGACCCGAAGACGGCCGTGGACAACATCGCCGAGATCAAGGACCTCGGCCTGAAGGGCCTCATCATGCCGACCAGCCCGCCCTCGGTCCGGTACAACGACGCCCACCTGGAGCCCCTGTGGGACGCCATCGAGGCGAGTGGGCTGCCGCTGACCTTCCACGTCGGCGAGCGCGTGGACATGAGTGGGCTCGGAACCCTGGGCACCGGGCTGATGCAGAACTTCCATCCGTACCGGAAGCTGTGGTCGCTCCTGACGTTCTCTGGAATCCTCGAACGTCACCCGGATCTCCAGGTCGTCTTCACCGAGGGGCAGCTGCACTGGGTGCCCGGGGCGCTGCAGGACGCCGACCAGTTCTACAGCAGCTTCGGGTCATTGATGCAGCCGCGGCTCGGCAAGGCACCCAGCGCGTACTGGCACCAGAACTGCTACGCCACTTTCCAGGAAGACCCCGTGGGGCTCGGAATGCTTGCCGAGATTGGGGCTGACCGGGTGCTCTGGTCGACCGACTACCCGCATAGCGAGTCGGTCGTCGGGCGCTGCCAGGAAGCCGCCCATGCAGTCGCCCAGGTGACCTCCGACGACGACGCCAGGGCGATACTCGGTGGCAACACCATGCGACTGTTCGATCTCACATGACCATGCGCCTTCGTGATCGGGTCACCGTAGTGACCGGTGGCGCGAGCGGAATCGGCGAGGGGATCGCCGCTCGCTTCGCAGAGGAGGGGGCGAAGGTCGTGGTGGCAGATGTGGACGCCGCGCGTGGCCGGAGCGTCGCAGCCTCCGTGGGCGGGGTGTTCGTGGACTGCGACGTGACCAGGGAGACGGACGTGGCCGGGTCGGTCGCGACCGCGCTGGACCGGTACGGGCGACTGGACTGCTACGTCGCCAACGCGGGCTTCAGCTTCTCTGACGGGCCCATCATCGAGCTCGACGAGGAGGGGTTCGACAGGACCGTCGCAGTGCTTCTCAAGGGCGTCGCGTTCGGGCTCAAGCACGCCGCCCGCGCGATGCGAGACCGTGCAGGCGGATCCATCATCTGCACGTCGTCGATCTCAGCCATGTCGGCAGGGATGGGTCCGCACGTCTACTCCGCGTGCAAGGCGGCGGTCAACTCGTTGACCCGCACCGTGGCCTTCGAGGAGGGCGCATATGGGACCCGGGTCAACTGCCTCTGCCCCGGCAGCATCGCGACCTCTCTGCCGGCGAGACTGCTGGGCCTCGAACACGACGACGACCGTGCCCGGCTTCTCGACGAGGCCCTCTCCGAGGCGTGGGCACCGGACATCGCGCTGAGGCGCAGGGGCACTCCGTCGGACGTGGCTGGCGCAGCCGCGTGGCTGGCTTCGGACGACGCCGCCTACGTGACCGGGCAAGCGATCGTCGTCGACGGAGGACTCGCTCTCGGCAAGGCGTTGGCCGACGTCACGAGCAGCCGGTCGGACTAGCCGAGAGCCGCCGCGCGCACACCAACCGGGTCGAGATAGAAGACGAGGAGGTCACGGATGAGACCTTCGTCGAAGGTGACGCGGTGAGCAGCCCGGGTGTCCACTGGGCGCTGGGTGCGACGAGCGATGGCTCGCATCCGAAGCGTGACGCAGAGCCCGGACTTGCCCTCGAAGTGGCTGATCTCTGAGAGCTCGAGCTCCCGCCAGGTCTCTGAGTGCGCCGCGAAGAACCGTCGGACGCCGTCGATTCCGTGCCAGTCGCCTCCGTACGGAACCGTCGATCCCTGGCGCACGACGACATCGGGGTGAATGCACGCGGCCATCTCGCTGAAGTCCGCGTCGCCGGCCGCGCCGCCCGCGGCGATGTATCGCACCTCGGCGGCGTAGTAGCGGTCGAGCAGTTGCCGGTATCCACCGGCCGCGTCTGATGTCTCGCCCATGCGGTTCTCCTCGATCTGCATGGCCAGCTTCGGCCCGTGACTGGGCGTGGACCAGGGATGTTCTTCTCTACGGAACGGGTGGAGGTGCCGACCTCGAGCGTTGCGTCCTGCAGAACGTCGCTTGTGGACCCGCTCGTGCGACCCGAGCATCAGCGAGGCGATGCGGCCAGCTCCGGCCGAGCATCTGGGCACGGGCGACAGGCCCGACAAAGGAGTCGATCAACGTGCAGAGGTATCGAATCGGTCGAGTGGTGGCGAGCGCCGTCGGCGTGCTCGCCCTGGTGACCGCTGCGGGGTGCTCGTCCGGAGGGACGGCGTCATCGTCCGCAGATCCCGCCGCCTCGGCGGCGTCCGAGCCGTTCCGGCAGTCGGTGACTCAGCTCATCGACGCACTGAAGCAGAACCCGACCGCCACGCCTCCGGCGGACGGGCCGACGGCGGCTCCCGGGAAGAAGATCGCGATCGTGGCGATCACGGAGACCGATGCGGGCGCGCTGCAGGTGCTCCGCGGAATGCAAGAGGCGACAGAGGCGATCGGTTGGCAGCAGACAACCTACAACGCGAACGGCAACCAGGCCGATGCGAACCGCTTCATGCAGCAGGCGGCGACGACCCAGCCCGACGCCATCGTGGTGCTGGGCCTGAACAACACCCAGACAGGAAGCGGGCTCGCCGCGGCGGCCGCCCGGCAGATCCCCGTCGCCTGCGTGGCGTGCTGGGACGAGTCGCAGCCCGACGGTCTGGGCGCCTACGCGGTGGTCGAGCCGCCGCGGTCGACCTTCTCCAAGCTGGGTTATGCCGACGCCGCATATGCGTTCGAGGCCACCGGAGGCAGCCCTGCGTTCCTGACCTTCAACGACACGTCGCTGTCCAACCTCAGCGCTCGTCAGGAGGGATTCGACCGCTTCATTGGTGAATGCACAGCCGCCGGAGGCGCCTGCTCCGTCGTCGCGGGCCACAAGTTCCAGGTGAGCGAGACGACCACCGGACTCGCCGGCCAGGCCGCGGCGGTGGCCCAGGCCAATCCGCGCTTCAACGTCGTGTGGACCAGCTTCGACAACGCGGGCGTCTACGTGATGACCGGTCTGCGGCAGGCAGGGAAGGCCACGTCCTCGGGCTTCCTGATCTCCGCCAACGGCGATCCCGCCAACCTCGACGTCATCGAGAAGGGCGGCTACCAGAAGGCCACCGTCGCCATGGGCGGCGCATGGCTCGGATGGGGCGTGTTGGACAACCTGAACCGTCACCTCGCCGGGCAGCCGAACGTCGTGCAGAACGTGCCCCTCCGCCTGTTCGACTCCTCCAACATCGCCGAGGCTGCGGGCTGGGACGGCGGGATCGACTTCAGGGCGCAGTACAAGAAGGTGTGGGGCCGGTGACCGAGACCGCCGAGACCGGTACCACCGTGCCTGCGCTCTCGACCCGAGGACTGACCAAGACTTTCAGCGGGCGCGCGGTCCTGGACGACGTCGATCTCGACGTGCAGCGCGGCGAGATCCACGCTCTTCTCGGACAGAACGGCAGCGGCAAGTCCACTCTGATCAAATGCCTGGCCGGCGTGTACCGCCCGGACGGCGGCGAGATCACAGTCGGCGGCAGACGCCTGCCCCGGGCGTTCCCTCCCACCGCGGCGAGGAGGTTCGGTCTCGCCTTCGTCCACCAAGACCTCGGTCTCGCGCTGGACATGACGATCAGCGACAACCTCGGGGTCGTCCGTGGCTTTCACCGCTCGGGCCCGTTCATCAAGCGCCGCG
>Ga0268264_10003319_pt1 | contig 13905 bp, 9 predicted proteins | sample KBSSwiS32_FD_190357 | JGI IMG/M metagenome (GOLD analysis project Ga0268264, IMG submission 190357) | Switchgrass rhizosphere microbial communities from Kellogg Biological Station, Michigan, USA - KBS Switchgrass S3-2 (SPAdes) (version 2) | ecosystem: Host-associated > Plants > Roots >...
CGCCGCGCCGAGCGAGCGGGCGGTGCTGGGCGTCTTCGCGTACGCGGGCGCGCTGCGCGAGGGGGCGGCGCTGGGGGCCGTCAGCACGCAGGTCGGCGGCGAGTCGAGCTGGTTGCAGGCGTCGCTGCTGCGCAACGCCGCCGCCGGGTCACTTCGAGGCGCGCAGGTTTCGCTGGGGATGAACGCCGCGGACGGCGCCACGGAAGGCGTGCAGTTCTCGTCGGTGTTCAACCGGGCCGAGGGGGGAGTGACCGGCGCTCAGCTGGCGCTCGGCATCAACCTCGCCCGCGGCGCCCTGCGCGGGATCCAGCTCGGCGGCCTCTTCAACCTGGCCCAGGCGCCCTCGATCGGGATCCAGGCCAGCGCCGGGGTCAACACCGCGCCGGCCGGCATCCTGGGGCTGCAGCTGGGCGGCGCCTCCAACTGGGCGGAGTCGGTGCGGGGCGGGCAGGCGGCGCTGTTCAACCAGGCGGGCGACGTGACAGGCCTCCAGCTGGGCGCGTTGAACGTCGCTCACCGGATCACCGGCGTCCAGTTCGGCCTGGTGAACGTGGCGGACGAGGAGAGCGGCGCGCCCTTCGGGCTGGTGAACGTGATCCGCGACGGGCAGATGCACTTCGAGGTCTTCGGCAGCGATCTCCAGCCGGTCAACGTCGCCCTCAAGAGCGGGAGCCGCCGCTTCTTCACCACCCTGATGCTGGGCGGCGGGCGGACCGGGCACTTCCTGTACGGCTTCGGCGCCGGCGTGCACCTGGGCGGGGACGTGCTGTGGCTCGACACGGACCTGGTCAGCACCACCACGCTGGACGTGCAGCGCCCGCTCGAGCACGCGAACATCGGCGGGCACCTGCGCGCGCTGGGCGGCCTGCAGCTGGGGCGGGTGGGCGTGTTCGCCGGGCCGACCGTGAACGTGCTGGTCCCGCTCCGGACCGACCGCGTCGCCAGCGGCTCGTACCTGGCGCCGCTGATGCAGCTGGGTTCGGTGCAGCTGTGGCCCGGGGTGGAGGCGGGGGTGCGTCTCTAGAGGTGCGAAGAGAGGTCGATCTTCAGCGCCCTCGCCACCAGGCCCATGTCCGTCTCGCCCGGCATCAGCACTTCGCCCAGGTGGCCGAACACGTTCTCCTTCGGGTTGTACCGGTCGATGTCCACGAAGGCGCCGTCCCGCCCGATGCCGATCTGCATCGACTCGCGCGACACGTCCTGCCGAACGCCGAAGTCGGACTGGCCCGGGTGCAGGCCGTCGTTCGGTTTCTCCGACTCGAACCGGCGGGCCTGGATCCCCGCCTCGACGCTCTGCTGGAAGCGCTGCTGGCCGGTGGGGTCGTCCGGGCGCTGCTCCAGCATCAACCGGTCCACGTGGACGCCCGGCCCCCCGCCCTTCAGTTGCATCCCGGAGTAGTCCACCTTCAGCGCGTCCATCTGGGTGGTGAGGACGATGAAGGCAGCCTTGTTCCGCGGCGGCAGCGAGTCGTAGGTGCGCTGCCCGTCCAGACCGAGGAGCCGTTGCTGGTTCGGGGTCAGCTCGGCGTAGGTCCTCATGTTGGAGGGCAAGGGCGAGTGCGGGCCGACCGTGCCGCCGAAGAGCCGCACCGCGCCGCCGATGACCGCCTGGGAGGCCCGGATGAACGTGTTGCCGATGGCGCTTCCGACCCTCCCGAAGAAGTGGCCGATCCCTCCGAAGAACCCGCCGCTCTTCTTCTTCTGGGGCTTCGGCGCCGGAGGTGTCGTGGTCGTGGTGGTCGAGCGCGAGACGGCGGCGTCGGCGGGCGTGGCGCCCTGGAACTCGTCACGAGAGAAGGCCCGCTGCGCCTGGCGCTGGGGCGGCGTGGTGACGGGGCGGTCCTGGGGCGGGCGCTGCTGGGGAACCTCGAGGCGGGCGTTGCGCGGCGGCTGCGCCGGGCGGCCCGTGACGGCATTGGGGCTCATGACTGACCCCCCGAGGACGGCGGGGCGACGTGCAGCTCTTTCCCTTCCTTCTCCGAGTGCGGCGACACGCCGGCCGGACCGACGTTCTGGTTCCCGGACAGCTTGTGGAGGATGTAGTCCGCGGTGTGGTTCACCGTGTCGTTGTTGGAGTGGGCCTCCATCTGGAAGAAGCTGTTGCCGTCCGGGGTCTTCCCGAACAGGACCACGCCCACGCCGGGGAAGTTCATCTCGTACTGCTGGGGCGGGCCGCCGCCGTAGTGCGAAGAGGTCCGCGGGCGCGCGCCGGGAAGCTGCTGCCAGGCGTCGGCCGTCCGGCCGCCGTCCTCCACCACCACGTGCGAGCCGTGGAAGATGTCCACGTCGGACAGGCCCAACGCCCGCATGTCCTGGAGCATCTTCTTCGGCGACGCCGGCAGCTTCGAGATGGCCTCGCCAAAGCGCTGCTGGATGCGCCGCTCCTCCTGGGAGCGCTCGGCGTCCGTGGTGGGGTACTTGGCCGGCCCGCCGAGCCCGAGCCTGAACAGCGCCGCCTCCCCCAACCCCCTGAGCACGCCGACCGGGTACCCGGCATAGTGGCCGACGAAGCGCGCCGCGGTGGAGAGGCCGTGCCCGACCGCGCGGGCCGCGCCGGTGATGGCGTGGCCGATCCCCCGGAAGAAGCCGCCGATACCACCGCCCTTCTTCTTCTGTTGCGGCGCGGGCGCCGGCGCCGGCCGCGGCGTGGTCGAAGGCTGCGAGCGCGGCTGCGCGCCATCCAGAGCGAAGGTGTCCGCGGAGAAGCGAGCCGAGCGCGGCGCCGGCCCGCCCGTGACAGCGGTCCCGCCCCGGCGTGCCTCGCCGAGATCCGTGGGGGAAAATGGTCTCTGTTCGATCTTCTGGGGGGCGACTCTCATGCAGCCGCCTTTTGCGTCTCTCGTGCCACTCCAGTCCCGAAGGGAATACATCGCGCCACGCTCGACCGGTTGTTCACGACGCTGAACAACCTGTTCCAGCAAACAACCTATTTATCGACGGCGCGTGGTCATATGTACGGGGCCAGGCCCCTCTCGCTCACCTTGGGCCGCCCGTCATTGGCACCTGTATACAGGAGGTTGACGGATCTCCGTTCAAGCGAGGGCGTGGACACCAGAGTCGCAGATTGAACCACTTTTGTCGCAAATCGGCGCTGAGGTGGTGGCCACAACCATATGGGCTGTCGCTGCGCCAGATTGGCCGTGGGCGCACCAGGTTAGCCGCGGTTGCACCAGATTGGTCCGGCTTCCAGGCCCACTCCGGCCTTTGGTCCTTTGTGACGGCGCGCGCTTCTCACCGCCGCTTGCTTCTCTCGGACTCGACCCAGGCGGTGAGGCGGGGACAGAAATCCTCGATTCCTCGTTCGCTCGCCGCGTTCTCCAGGAGCACCGCGGCGTCCGCTTCATCGTCGAGCGCCGCGAACATCGTGAGCACCCGCCGGAGCCAGGGCTCCGACCTCAGCGCCGGCCTGTCCAGGGCTGCCTGCATGACGCGCCGGGGTTTCTGTCCTCTCTCGAAGTCGCGACACATGGTCTCGAAGATGGGGCGCCACCCGAGCTGGCGCTCGTTTCTCCAGGCCAGCGTGGTGCGGAACCGGAGGAACTGCGGGGCGCGCTCCCACCGGCTGACGAGCCCGGGTGGGACCTTCACTGCTCCCAGCATCTCCTGGAGACAAGTCAGGTTGATGAAGCGGGCCCAGGGCCTGTCGCCAAGCTCGACGCCGGAAGCGTGGACTTCCAGGTACAGCGCGACGCGGTCGTCCTCCCAGGGGGCTTCCCAGTCGGTGCGCACGCGCCCGGTCACCTCATCCACACGCGTCACCAGGGCACAAGCCTCGAGCTGCTCCCGGGTCAGCACCTTGCTCGCGAACGCCGCCACCGCCGCCGGCGGCTCGGTCGTCCTCGGCCGGGAGCCAGGCGCGGCGTTGAACGGGAGGCACCAATCCTCGTCATTGATGCTCTTCGCCAGATCGTAGGCGTCCGAGAGCGCCCGCCGTATGGAGGCGGCGCGAGATTCCTGGTCCTCCGACGCCGCCGATTCAACGCCGGACCGCGCCAGTCGCAGAGGGGTGATCAGCTCCTCTCCCTTGAGCCGGGAGAGCGCTACGGCCATCGCCTGGGGTGTATCGAGATCCGGTGGCATCTCGCGACAGACGAGCGCGAGCTCCATGCGGACCCGGTCGTAGACGGCCCGGCGAAAGCGCTCGGAGGGCTTCAGGTGGAATGAAAGCTGGATCTTCGATGGGCCCGGCGCGGCGGGGAATCGCCACTCGGACAGGAATCCGAGGACGCACGCGAAGTCGAGCCGGTCCGCGTGGCCATCGGTGCGCGGGATCCCCAGCTCGTCGCGCTGGAGCTCGCCGGTGGCGCTCACCGTCGCGGTGATGAGCACGGAGCTCCCGATGTCGTCGCGGATGCCGTAGGGACTTGCGCAGATGGCGAGGTCCTTCCAGTTCGCCTCCATCGTGGACAGCACCGCCGCTCTGGGCAGCGGCCCGTCGACGGTGGCGGTGACGTCGGACAGTTCCGACCGAAGCTCGGAGGGGAACCCCTCCGCGCCCGCGCGAGCGGCACCGCTGGTGGAAGGCTGGACCACCGGCATCAGCGAGCTCCGCGCGCAACCGGTGGCTCCGACCAGCGCAGCCAGGAGCAAGGACGTGCGGCGGGTGGAGGGGCTCATGACAGGTCCCATTAGGGGAGGCGGCGCGATCGACGCAAGCTGCCGTGCTCGTCGTCCGGCCACCTGGCCCGCGACAGGCCCTTGGCCTCTCCGGCGCCTCGTCAGGCGCGGATGCTTGACGGATGTCCCCAGGTGACGCGTACCCTCGTCTCAGCCGAAGCCTCACCGCCTCCAGCCGAGGCGCTTGGAGCGTTGCCCGGCGCCGACCAATAGGAGCGGATTGATGCGAACGTCGGACGAGGTCTTCCCGGCTCTCCCGAAGGGCCTGGAGATGCCTTTCTATTACGCCTCCTTGAGCTCCCTCTGGATCTACTACCGGGTGGACCTGGAGATCGCCCGGAGGCACGTGGCCGCCGCGCCGGGGCTCGATCTGGCGCTGTTCGATGGGGCCCCGGTGGCGGCGCTCAACTTCCAGCGCTACACGAGCCACGGCGATTCGTTCCTCAAGACCACCACCGAGGTGGAATTCAACCTCCTCGCGTATCCGACCGGGATCCCCTCCGCTCCGGCCCTCCCCCTGGGCGCGTGGCTCGCGGGGGACGACGCGACGAGGACCATTGGCCAGCTCCGGTTGCAGGTCGCGGCCGACAACGAATTCGCGGTGTGGGCCGGGCAGGAGCTCTTCGGCGAGCCGAAGTTCTACACGACGCTCACCTATCGGGTCCCCTCGCTCAACGCCCGCGACGTCGCCGCCTGGGACATCCGGATCAACGAGCCCCGGGCGGGCGGCGCGGAGCCCCCCGACGACCGGTTCATCTGCCGGATCACGGCGGACCTGACCGGCCTCCCCATGCGCACCGTCAACCTGTCGCCCCTGGCGAAGTGGAGCGTGCTCCGCGGCCGGACGGTGCAGACGCAGTGGAACCTGCTGGGCGCGTGGCAGGGCGCGCAGGTCCCCCAGGACCAGCGGGGGCGCTTCTCGCTCTCCACGGGCGACAGCGCGACGCGGATGGCGCGGGAGGTCTCGGAGTTGCTGCGCGGGGCGCCACCTTTGGCGGTGCACCTGTTCGAGTCACAACCCGCGGCGGCGGAGACCCGCGGCTTCTTCATCGCGCCGGCCTCGGAGCGGAGCGGCCCTTGACCGCCAGCCCCTCGCCGGGACTGGAAGGCTTCCTGGGCCTCTCCGGCGCGCTCACCGGGTTCTCGGCTGACTTCCTGGCGGCCTCCGCGGTCGCCCGGACCTTTGCCGACGCCTTCCATCACCGCACGCCAGCCGGAATCGCCGAGCGGATGCTGGCGGTCTGGGAGGAGATCGTCCGGCAGCACCCGGGCGGACCGGCGGCGGTGGAGGAGGCGGTGCGCGCGCGAATCTGGCGCGACGAAGCCCTGGGTCCATACGCCCGGAGCCTGGTGAAGCTCTGGTATCTCGGCGCCTGGCACGACCCCGGGCCCACGCCCTCGGCTCCGCCGCTCTCCGCGGACGCGTACGCCGAGGGGCTGATCTGGCCCGCCATCGGCGCGGGCGCCCAGGGAGCCCGCGCCCCGGGGCTCGGCGATTGGGGCACCCCGCCGCCGCGCGAGCCCTTGGGAGACGAGCCGCCATGACGTTCAGCGCGGTGGTCGTGGGCAGCGGGGTCGCCGGCGCCATCGTCGCCAAGGAGCTGGGCGTGCGCGGCTTCCGGGTGCTCGTGCTGGAGGCGGGGCTCGAGTCTCCGATGGACGATGCCGGCTTCGGGAGCCACGTCCGGAGCCATCTCACCGCTCCGGTGCGCGGGCCGAACTCCCCCTTCCCCCGGAATCCCAACGCTCCGCACCCCATGCCCTCGGACCTGGCCGGGGAGAACGGCTACCTGGTCCAGCGCGGGCCCATGCCCTTCTCGAGCGTCTACACCCGCTACCTCGGGGGCACGACGCTCCAGTGGCTCGGCACCAGCCTGCGGATGCTCCCCTCGGACCTCCGCCTCCGTTCGCTCTACGGGCGGGGCGTGGACTGGCCCCTCGCCTACGAAGACCTGGCCCCGTTCTACGCCCAGGCGGAGGGGGAGCTCGGCGTGGCCGCCGACGCGGAGGAGCAGACCTACCTGGGCGTGTCATTCCCGGACGGCTACGCCTACCCGATGGAACCGGTGCCCCCCAGCTACTCGGATGCGCTCGTCGCGGCGGGGCTGGAGGGGATGCGCTTCCACATTGGCGGCGAGGTGCTCCCCGTCCAGGTGACCTCCACCGCGCAGGCGCGAAACACCCGGCCGAATCCGCGGCGCGACCCAGGGAGCGCGGCGCCTTCCTCCGACCCCTGGGCGCGGGAGCGCTGCGAGGGCTACGCCAGCTGCGTCCCCATCTGCCCGGTCCAGGCCAAGTACAGCGCGCTCCGGACCCTCCGGCGCGCGCCGCCCGACCGGGTGGAGATCCTCACTCGCAGCGTGGCCTCGCGCCTGCAAATGGACCCCGGAACAGGGCGAGTCACCGGTGTGGTCTGCAAGCGGTACCACTCGCCGTCGTCGCCCGAGCACACCGTCGAAGTGGTCGGCGGCACGCTGGTGGTGCTCGCCGCGGGCGCGATCGAGAACGCCAAGCTGCTCCTGGCGTCGGGGCTGGCCAACTCGAGCGACCAGGTGGGGCGGAACCTGATGGACCACCCGTTCCCGATGTCCTGGGGCCTGCTGCGCGAGCGCGCGGGCACGTTCCGCGGGCCGGGCTCCACCTCGGGCATCGAGACCCTGCGCGACGGGAGCTTCCGCCGAGAGCGCGCCGCCTTCCGGGTCGAGCTGTCCAACTGGGGCTGGGAGCTCCCCACCGGGGCGCCGCAGAGCGACCTTCGGGCCCTGGTGGACGGCGAGGGCCTCTTCGGCCGCGAGTTGCGGCGGGCGCTCTTCGACCGCGTCCAGCGCCAGCTCCGCTTCGGCTTCGTCGTCGAGCAGGAGCCCTGCGCGAGCAACCGGGTCACCCTCGATCCGGCCTTCCGCGACGCGCTGGGGGAGCCCCGCCCGGTCATCGCCTACGACCTCTCCGAGTACGTGCGCGCGGGCATCGCGACCGCGCGGCGCTTCAGCAAACAAGCCTTCGCGCGCCTCGGCGCGGAGGACTGCACGACCTATGCGCCCGACGATCCCCGGCACTTCCTCCACGAGGGCGCCGGTTACTCCTGGTGTGGCTCGGGGCACTCGATGGGCACGCACCGGATGGGCCGCTCGGCGCGGGATTCGGTGGTGGATGCCGACCAGCGCAGCTGGGACCACCCGAACCTCTACCTCGTCGGCGCCGGGAGCTTCCCGACCGCCGGCACCGCGAACCCCACGCTCACCCTGGCCGCGCTCGCCTTCCGGTCCGTGGAGCGGATGGTCAGGGACCTCGCCGGAGACGGCGCGTGACCCCGCGCCGGCCGTTTGATCCCCAAGTTGCTCGGTCTTGAACGTCCGGGCCGCCCCGGGAGGCGCCGGCGGCCACCGTCAGGAATGAGACCTGTCACCTGCGCAAGGCGCATTGAAGAGCCCATCCCTAGATTCCGGCGATGTCGCGAAGCGTCTGGCTCTCGGTGGTGGTGGTGGTGCTGTTCAGCGCGGCGACCCTGGTCGCCGAGATCAGCGGTGGCAACGCGCTGACGCTGCCCGCCCAGCGACACATGGTGCGGGTGGTCCATCCGGACGGAGCCGAGAGCCTGTTCCTCGCGCTGCAACAGGGTGGCTCGGGGCCGGGGCTCCGGTTCTACCGGAGTGACGATCGAGGCGGGTCCTGGCACTACGAGGCCAGCATCCAGCCGGACGCCACGCACCGCGACACCGCCGACCTCCTCACCTGGGACCGCGACGTGGCGCTGGTCTACTCCTACGAAGGTCCCAGCCTCTCCGGCTCCTCCCGCCACGACGTGTACTTCCAGTGGTGGAGATATGACGCGGCCGCGCGCACGCTGCGCCCCTCGACGCCCGTCCGCGTCTTCGACGCCACCTCCAACAACGAGGCCTACTACCGGGCAGAGCTCGTTCGAGACTCGCTCGACCGGATCTGGGTGCAGGCGTTTCACCTGCGTTCCGATGGGCGACACATCGCCGAGCTCAGGGTCAGCACCGACGGCGGGCAGACCTTCTCGGCGCGCACGCCGCTCGCCGACCTCCCCAACCGCGGCGGGGGGCGCCTCCTCAGCCTCGACGGCTCGCTGCTGTTCCTCTACGACGCGCACCAGACGCCTGGCCCGGCCTGGTTCCGGACCCGCCGGGACACCGATCCGATCGACGCCTGGAGCGCGCCGGTGCAGGCCTTCGCGGACGGCGTCTACCACGGGTCCGCGCTCAGCGCCGCGCGAGCGGGGAACGGACGGTTTCATCTCGCCTATCAATCCAAGGCCGAAGAGACGCTCTGGTATCGCTTCTTCGACGGCACCGCGTTCGGCCCCAGACAGCAGCTTGACGGGTCCTCCGACTGGGCGCTCCAGACCGCCACCGCCGCCGCCGGAAGCGACGCCGTCATCTTCTACAACCACGTCCAGAGCTCGGGCTTCGACTACGACATCGACGTGCGGATGGTGCATGGCGGCGTGCTCGACACGCCGGTGCTCCTCGATGACCAGAACCTGTTCAAGGGCTATCCGGCGACGCTGGAACAGGTTCCGCCCACCTGGACGCAACTCCCCTGCGTGTTCGGCTTCACGCCCGACGCGGACAGCAGCGGCGAAGCGCGAGCCGTCTTCGGGCAAGCCCTGACCTCCAGCCCTCCGGATGCCGGGACGCCGCCTGACGCCGGGACGCCGCCTGACGCCGGCACCTCCCTCACCTTCGATGTCTCGGTCGTGAACAAGAGCTACCGGTTCCAGGCCGTCGCCAGGGACGGCACCGCGCTGGCCCTCAACCTCACCGACTCCCGGACCAGGCTCTACGCCAGCACGGACGGGGCGCGCACCTGGGCGCCGCGCGTGAATCACACCAGCGCGTTCACCATGATCTCCACCCTCTCCGACGGGACGCTGATCGCGGACGTCACGGCGAACGGGTCGCACTTCCTCTCCCGCTCCGGCGACACGGGCCGGACCTGGCAAGACGTCCAGAACATCGGCACCCGCCGGATGCTCACGCCGCACAGCGTGGCCGACCTGGACGGCACCGCGTTCTTCGCCGAGTACCAGACCGACACCAACTCGGACACGCCGATCAACCTCTGGGCGAGCGCCGACCAGGGCCGGACCTGGACCATCCGCTTCACCTTCCAGGGCCATCGCCACGCCCATGGGCTGCGAGCGGACGCCCAGCATCACGCGCTCTGGGTCTACTTCGGGGACAGTACCGCCCAGAGCGGGATCTACCGGTCGACCGACGGCGGGCGGACGTGGACGAAGCTGCTCGGCGGCCAGCCGGGGGACGTGGTGGACGCGGTGGTGACGGCGGACGGCCTCGTCTTCGGCCAGGACATCTCGAACCTGCCGGATCTCCCCTCCGCCGCGACCCTGAGCTCCTCCGGCGCGTACGTCGTCCGCGCCCGTCTCCCCGGCCCCGCGTACTCCTCCTTCGGCCTCTCGACCGGCGGGTACGTGGTGGGGACGGCCCACGAGCCGGGCGGCGACGTCTACGCCCCCGGCGATGTGAGCGCCCACGTCGTGGTCAGCCCCGACGGCATCACCTGGAAGGACCAGCTCCAGTTCCCGCAGGCCACCTCGACCGACTACGTCCGGGCCGACATCTACTGGGAGCTCCCGACCGGGGAGCTGGTCCTCCAGCTCTACAACGCGCTCGGCTTCGGCCCGGGCGGGATGGGCTACGAGCTTCTCGTGCCGCGCAGGCGGTGACGGAGTCGTGGAGGGTCAGCGCGGAGCGACGCGCTCGCGGCCGCAGCCCGGATGGGGAACCGTGGCGGAGCGCTCATCGGTGGCCTACCTGCCGCCGGCGGTGGAGCGCCTCCCGGCGAGGACTCCAAGCGTCACCAGCACTCCCGCCAGGGCGAGCGCTCCCCCTCCAACCGAGCACCCGGCCGAAGTGTCTTGCTCACCCGGCGAAGCGGGCGCTCCTGGCCCGGAGGGAGGGTCCCTGGGCGCCGGTGCCGGGGCCGCTCCTCCATCGGCGCCCGGAGCGGCGTAGAGGTACGGCGCCGGGCAGCTCGCCTGGAACCCGTCCGGGTTTCGCACGGTGATGGTGGCCGCACCCGGCGCGTGGGCAGGCGTCACCACCGAGAGCGCTCCACTGGTCCGTGACGAGATGCTCGCGGTGGCGTCGCCGAACACGGCGGTCGCTCCCTCCGCGAAGCCGCTCCCGCTCACCGTCACCGTTTCGCCCCCGCTCGCCGCGCCTGTCCCCCCGGTACACGAGGTGATGCGCAGCAGCGACGCGCCGAGCGCCATCGCCGCGGCCTGGCCCATCACCGCCTGCCCGGCGATGCTGGGGTGGACGCCATCCGCGGTGAGTCCCGCGGCGAAGCGATCCGGCGAGGACTCGCTCCGGAGCGCGGCGTCGAAGTCCACCACGCCGGTGACCGGCGCCCGTGAGCGGATCCAGTCGTTCACCTGGCGCCTCGCCGCGTTCACCGTCGCCAGGTCGTAGCTCCCGCTCTTCTCCTTCGGCGGGAGCGTCGCGCCCCACACCCGGCAGGAGCCGCTCAGCCGCGCGTAGAGGTCCGACAGCCGGTTGATGATCGTCGCCGCCGAATCCGGCCCCAGGTTGTTGGTGCCCAGCAGCACCACGCAGTCCGTCATCCCGCGCACGGGGTGCACCTCGACCGGGAGCGCGGCGACCTGGTCCTGGATGGTCTGGCCGTACACGGCGCTGGCGACGACCGGGGCGCCCATGGCTTGCTGCGCGACGAACGGCCACGACTGCCGGTAATCGTTCCCCGCGTACGTCACGAAGCCCTCGGTGATGCTGTCGCCGATAGCCATGAAGACGCGCTGCCTGGGGCCGTCAACCTCGATGCTGTCCACGCCTTTGATCGTCGGATCCAGCGCCCCGCCGAGCGGCCCCGAGATGTCGGTGAAGCTCCCCGCGCGCGCGTAGCTGCCGGGAAATGCGCTGATGGCGCTGGAGGCGACGGAGCCCTCGAGCTCGACGGAGACGGCCAGGTCCTCGCCTGCGGACACCGGCAGCGCGACCAGCTCGCTGGAGACCCGTTGCCCCGGCCCGGCGGTGCTGGAGCGCGCGCCGCCGAAGGTGAGCGGGACCGGTGGCGATGCGGTGGCCCCGTTCGCCGCCGCCGGGGAGATCGAGACCGCGTGAACCGTCATCCCGTCGCTGCCGGCGCGCAGCACCACCCGGACGCCGTCTCCGGCGCGGCCCACCGGGATCTTCCAGCGGTAGGTCGTCCGCGGGATCGACATCGACCAGCGCAGGCCCTGGTGGAAGGCGACCTGTGGCGCGGCGGCTGCTCCCACGGAGAGGAGGCCAGCGAGGAGGGCGGATTTCATGACGCGGCCAGAACCGAGGGCGGGCCCCATCGCATTCTGGACAGCGACCGGTACGGACCGGGCCGTTGCCCGCCCCCCTGGCCGTCCCTACCTGGACAGGGCGTGAACGCCACAGCCGCTCGCCGCCTCGACGCCCTCACAGGCGCGCGCTTCTTCGCCGCTTTCCACGTGCTCCTGTTCCACTACGGCGGGCCGCTGCTCGCGGCCGCGCCGCGCTGGGCCGACCGCGTGCGCGACTGCGGATACGTGGCGGTCTCGTTCTTCTTCGTCCTCTCCGGCTTCGTGATCGCGTACCACCACGCCGCGGACGCCGAGCGCCGCGCGCTGGACGTGCGCGCGTTCTGGGTGAGCCGGCTGAGCCGTATCTACCCGCTCCACGCGGTGGGGTTGCTGGTGATGGTGCCGCTGGCGATCCGGGACGAGTGGAACGCGCGCGTCTTCGGGAGCGCGTCGCTGCTGGCGAAGGGTGTCACGCTGGCCGCGCACGCCAGCTTCACCCAGGGCTGGGTGCCGCAGCTCGCCATGTCGTGGAACCTGCCGGCATGGAGCGTCTGTGCGGAGGCGTTCTTTTACGCCGCCTTCCCGCTGCTGGCCGTGCAGCTGGCGAGGGTCCGGAGCCAGCGGCAGCTCTTCGCCGCGATGGCGGCGCTCTGGTTCGTGAGCCTGGCGATCGCCGCGGCATACCTCATGGTCCGGCCGGACGGCGCCGGCCCGCTCGCCCGCCACACGAGCGGAAGGTGGCTGGAGGCGCTGAAGTACAACCCGCTGGTGCGTCTGCCGGAGTTCGCGTTCGGGGTCTGCCTGGGCAAGCTGTTCCGACTCGGGGACGGCGCGCGCGGCGGCGGTGGAATCCTGGCGGTGCTGGCAACCATCGGCATCGTCGCGGCGCTGGCCGCGAGCTCGTGGCTCCCGTACCCGCTGCTGCACAACGGCCTCTTGCTTCCGCTGTTTGGCGCGCTGGTGTTCGGCCTGGCGAAGGGTGGCGGAGCGCTGGGGCGGGTGTTGGCGGCGAGGCCGCTGGTGCTCCTGGGCGACGCGAGCTACGCGCTCTACATCCTGCAGTTCCCGCTGATGCTCTGGGCGACGGTCCTCGCCGGCGCGGGCGTCAACCTGGACGGTGCGCCCTTCCGCGCCGCATACCTGCTGGCGGCGGTGGCGCTGTCGGTGGCGGCGCACCTCGCGCTGGAGCGCCCGATCCAGCGACGGCTCCGGCCGTGGCTGCTGGCGCAGGTGCGGCGAGGCACGCCGCGGCCGGCGAGCGGAACGCCGCTCCCAGCCATCCCGCGCGCCTGAGCGCCCCGGTGCGGGTACCGGCTGGGCGTGCGTTCGCTGAGCGGCCGGAACCGAAGGGGATTTTCTCCCACGGCCCCTCGGCCGGACCGGGAACGCGCGCCCAGGCAGGCTCTCCTCGGCATGTCCGCCTGCCCATCCCCCGTGGACTGAGCTGGACGTGTGGTGGGGCCGCTCCTCAGCTGACGAGACTCCTTCTCCGGTTGACCCTGCGCAGCGCGCCCAGCGCCAGCATCACCGCCACCAGCCCCAGCGTCCCCGGCCCGATGGCCGAGCACCCGCACCCCACCCACGTCGGCACGCACTCGTTGAGCGACGTGCCGCCGTCCACCCCCGCGTCCTCCCCCGCATCCGGGATGGCGATCCCCGCGTCGAAGCCGGGCCCCACCACCGTCACCGCGCCCGAATACGGCGCCCGGCCGCCCGCGTCCGGCGTGGCCCCGAAGAAGACCGGCCACGTCGGGTCGGGCTGGATGCCGGCGTTCCCGCCGAGGGCGACCGTGGGGCAGCCCGTCGCGTCCGCCGCCTGCACCAGGATCCGCCCGCCACCGCCGCCACCGCCGGGCCCGCAGGGGCCGCCGGTCGCCTGGAATTCCGGCGTGTCGCCGCCGTCGCCGCCGCGCGCCCGCAGCAGCCCGCACTGCGCCAGGCCGGCGACGTGGATGGAGATGGTGCCGCCCGCG
>Ga0268264_10003322_pt1 | contig 13901 bp, 12 predicted proteins | sample KBSSwiS32_FD_190357 | JGI IMG/M metagenome (GOLD analysis project Ga0268264, IMG submission 190357) | Switchgrass rhizosphere microbial communities from Kellogg Biological Station, Michigan, USA - KBS Switchgrass S3-2 (SPAdes) (version 2) | ecosystem: Host-associated > Plants > Roots >...
GGACGCGCTCGGCAGCGCCGAGGGAGCATAAGACGAGACCTCGTGCGGGCCGCGCAGGGCCATCGGCACGGTCGACGATAAAGCGAGCGCCTTTGCTTCCCCCTGAGGCAGGAGGCCGAGCAGCCGGTTCATCCAGCCGTCCTTCACCCGGTAGGCTGCAGAGCCGCCGGTCTCGAGCACGTTCTGCCCATCGAAATGCGACCGGTCGCGGTAAGGAGAAGCGACGGCATGGACGAACAGGGCCTGCTTCGCTCCGTAGAGCTTCGCGGTCTCGGCGAGCGCTGGGTGAAGCGTGAAGAAGCTTCCAAGCTTTGCCCCGCCGCGCAGATCCTCGGCGAATGCTCCGCGCACGCCTGCGAACGCCGGATCGCCCGTCGGCGCAACGATCGCCAGCCCATCGGCGGCGCCGCGCTGGATGATGAAGACGAAGCGCCTTGAGGTGTTTGCGTTGGCAAAGGCCATTCGCGGCAGCCCAAGCGCCGCAAGCCCGGCGGTCGTACCTCCGGCGGCGAGGAAGAAGCGGCGAGAGAACATGCTCATCTCCTCACGAACTCGGGACTGACCAGCAGCAACGCGAGGCCTTCGGCCGGGCTTTCGGCGCGGGCGATCGCGCTCCTCGTAGGCTCGCCCAGCGACCCGGGCAGGACCTTTTCCGCGAGCGCGCGCGGATCGAGAGCGGATCCGGCGCGATCGGCAATGCGCTGCGCGACTTCGACGCGACGCACCAAAGCCTCGGGCGCGGCCCAGCTTGCCGCAATATCGTCGAAACCGGCGGGCGAACCGGGCTTCCAGGTTGGCTGGCCGAGCTGGTTCATCAGCGCTCCGGCGACCTCGGGCTCGATCTCGGTCTGGTCGAGCGCGCGCAGCGCCGAAACCGACCATTCCCACGGAGTCTTGAACTTGAGCGGCTGGGGCGCCCACGCCTCGGGCGAGTCGATCAGCGCGCGATACACGGTCGGAAGATCGCCGCCGCTTCGCAAATAGGCCTGGGTCAGTCGGTCGACCATCGCCGGCGGCGGATCGTCCCCGGCGAAATGGCGGGCGAGCTTGGTCGAGATATGTTTCGCGGTGGCCGGGTTCGCGGCGAGGTTCATCAATATGGCCTGGGCCTGGCGTTCGCCGCTTTGGCCGTAGCGGCGGCCCATGATCGTCCGGTCCCCGGGCTGGTGGATCAGCTCAGCGAAGGCGAACTCACCCGTCGGTCCGTTGCCGAGCAGGCGAGCCACCGCTCCGCGACCGAGACCGCTCACGGTCCAGCCGGTGAGGGCGCGGGCGAATTCGGTAACGTCGGCCTGCGTGTAGCCGGTGCGCACTCCCAAGGTATGCAGCTCGAGAATTTCGCGGGCGAGGTTCTCGTTCAGCCCGCGCTTCTGGCGCCCACGCGCGGCGATGAACTGGCCCGCGCGGGAATCCGGGCCGATCGACTGCGCCTGGTCGAGGTAGATCAGCATCGCCGGGTGCTGCTCGACCGCGAGCAGCATGTCGGAGAATTTGCCGAGGACGTGCGGGCGAATCGCCTCGAACTCGAGCAGTCCCGCCATCGGGACGATCGGCAATTTGTCGGCCGACACCGCAAAATGGTTGGCCCAGAAGTGGACCAGCCGCTCGACGAACGGGGCGTTGGTGGTGAGCGCGGACGATAGGCGCGCCCCGACCATCACGAGATAGTCGTCCCGAATTCCTCGGCGAAGGAAGCGTTTGGCGGAATCCGGGATTCCGTCGCTTTGCTTGTCCGCGGCCGGCATTGCGGCAGCTTGCGTCTGTCGCTTCGCCTGGCGCACGTCGCGCTGCTCGGCGATGTAATCGGCAAGCTGTTCGACGATTTCGCGGCGCGGTGGAACGGCGGCGATCGCTTGAGGCCGCGGCTCGAAACGCCCCAGCTGGCTCAGCAGCCAGGCCCTTCCGTCGGCGGGAGCAGCGTCGGCCGGGCGCGCGCCGATCCCGAAGCGGTTGAGTGCGATTGCGGTCGAATTCATCGGCACCTTAACGGCCGAGCGGGCCGGAACCTTCGCTAGAAACTGTCGGGGAGTTGCACCGGCCCGACAAGCTCATCGTGCCGGGCGATTGCGAAGCGGTCGGTCATGCCGGCGATGAAGTCACCGATCGTTCGAAGCTGCTCGATTTCGCTTGTCCCGCATTGCCAGGCCTCCGGAAGCAGGCTCGGATCGGACCGGTACGCGGTAGCGAGATTGGCGACGATGCGCTCCGCTTCCTCGCGGACCTGCTCCAGCTGCGGCGATTCATAGAGCTTGGCGTAGAGGAAACGCTTAAGCGCGCGCTCTTCCTCGGCAAGTGCGGATGAGAAGCCGACGAGCGAGCGGCCGGCGGCCCTGACATCGTCCGGGCTTGCCACTCGGGCCTCACCGACTCGCCGCTCGGTTTCGGCCAGGACGTCACCGACCATGGTTCCGATCATGTCGCGAACCAGCGCTCGCTGGCGCTTGTCGGCGGTTATGCCCGGATGGCGTTCGCCGATCGCGGCCCAGTGACGGGCGATGATCGGGAGGCGAGTCAGTTCGTCGAGGTCGAGAATCCCCGCTCGCAGGCCGTCGTCGATGTCGTGATTGTCGTAGGCAATGTCGTCCGCGATCGCCGCGACTTGCGCCTCGAGGCCTGGCCAGCTTCCAAGCTCAAGGTCCCACTCCGCATTGGCCTCGGCCATGGCCCAGGTCGGCCCGAGCACCGGGCCATTGTGCTTCGCGAGACCCTCGAGCGCTTCCCAGCTGAGGTTGAGCCCGTCGAAGCCGGGATATGGCGCCTCGAGCTTCGTCACGAGCCGGATGGTATGGGCATTGTGGTCGAAGCCTCCGGCGTCGGCGAGCGCCGAATTGAGGGCAGTTTCTCCCGCATGGCCGAACGGCGGATGGCCGAGGTCATGGGCCAGGCAGAGCGCTTCGGTCAGATCCTCATTGAGCCCCAACGCCCGGGCGATGGTTCGCCCGATCTGGGCAACTTCGATGCTGTGGGTCAGGCGGACCCGGAAATGGTCGCCGTCGGGCGCGACGAAGACCTGGGTCTTGTGCCTGAGGCGCCTGAACGCGACGGAATGGACTATGCGGTCGCGGTCGCGCTGGAAGATATCGCGGGGTCCCCGAGGGGCGAGATCCGGTTCCGAATAAAGGCGGCCGCGCGACCGGTCAGGCCGCGCCGCCAACCTGGAAAGAAGGTTCATTCCGTGCCGACTGGCACAATCTGCTCGGATTCGGAATTGGTCCAGCTGAAGGATTCGATGCCGACGGTCTGAAGGTCATCGGCGAAAATCTGGGCGTCGGACGGTCCGCGGAAGGGCCCGATCAGAAGCCGCGCACGGTCGGAGCCCTTGGCGACATAGCCGCTGATGCCGTTGAACAGGTCGCGATTGCGGGACTTCAGTCGGCGGAACTGTTCGGGGAGCGCCTGCGCGTTCGGTCCGCTCGCCAGCTGCAGCCAGACCTTGCGCTGGGCCGCGGCGGGTCTGGCGGCGGCCGGCGGGTGTCGAACTGGCGGCGAAACGTATGCAACCTGTATCGGAACGGTGGCGGGCCCGGCGGAAGTCTCGGGCTCGCGAAGCTGCTCTTCGATGCTCGCCAGGCGGTCGACGCGGGCCGGCGGGCTCGGCCGAGCCGCGTAGGGCGAGCTTACGCTGGCCGACGCCAGCCGCGCGTCGTTCGATTCGGGAAAAATGCCAAGGTTGACTGCAGCCGCTTTCTGGCCGGGCTGGAGCGTCGGCAGCCGCTGAAGGAAGGGCGAGACTTGCGACCAGCTGCCCGGCATGGCCGCATCGGTCGCGATCATCGCGCCTTGCGGATCGCCGGTCAGAGCCATGACGAATGCCCGGACGCGGCCCGCCGCGGTATCGCCCTTTGCAGCCAGCGGTGCGAGCGCCTGCATCGCCCCGGCCTTGTCGCCGCTGATCGCGAGGCTCAGCGCCAGCCGGCGGCGAGCCTCGGTCGCATCGGGCCCGCCGAGCGCGGCGCGATAGTCGGACTGGGCCTTCGGCTGCTGTCCGAGGAGATCGTAAGCGAGTCCGCGATCGCACGCGACCGTCGAGAGCGGCGCCCCGAGCTGCAAAGCGCGGCTGAAATAGGGCATCGCGGCATTCGGCTCGCCATTGGCGACCGACACGGCGCCCATCCCGGCCTGCGGAAGCGGGCTGCGCGGGTTGACCTCATCAGCCCGTGCGAAGAAGCCGGCTGCGGCTTGCGGGTCGCCGAGCTCGAGCGCGGCCTTTCCAGCGCCGATCAAGGCGCCGAAGTCCCTGGGATCGGAGGCGAGGGTGCGGACATGGCGGGCAAGGGCAGCCGACGGCGTCTCCGGCTGCTGATAGCCGTAGGCGTAACCAGACTGCGCAACCGCAGGAGCGGCAAACGCAAGCGCTCCAGCGCACAGGAATAAGAATCGTGGTGCCAAGATTCCCCGCATCATCCTCCCCGTGGGGACTGAATCTTGCTCGAACCTTTCTGCCTAGAGGCTTTACGCCAAGCCGTGCCGCAGGGGCGGTGAGATGGCCTAAATCGTCCCTCCGGCGCCCCTTCGGGTGCCCCTCCCCGAATATTCTCGGGAAGGAGCAGCGCCTACTGGTTGTTCTGCCGATTGAGGAAGCGCGGGATGTCGATCGGCTGTTTGAAGCCCGGTTCCGGAACCTCCTCATCCTCCTCGCCGATCTGCGCCTTCGGAGCGCCGCGAGCGATGTTCGACATGCGCTCGAAGAGCGTTCCGCCGCCGGTAGCCGCTGTCGGCGCCCCTTCGGCCGCCGTGTCCTCATCCGTCGGCGGAGCGATCGGCGGCTTGCCGACCGGCGTCGTCAGGATGTCGTCGTCGCCGAGCAGAAGCTCTTCGCCGTCACTCTCATCGGTCTCGGCTTCAGCCTCGGACGTGAGCTCGAGCGGAGTTTCGTCTTCCTCGACGACCTCGATCTGGCTTTCCTCGACTGTCCTCGTCGTCGGCGTCGCACTGCGCGTCGCGGGGAAAGTGAAGACCTTGCCCGGCGTCGGCAGTGCGACCGCTTCTGCATCGATTCCGGTGGCGACCACCGACACGCGGATCTTGCCGCCGAGATCGTTGTTGAACGCCGAACCCCAGATGATGTTGGCGTCCGGGTCGACCAGCTCCTTGATGTGGCTCGCGGCCTCGTCGACCTCCATCAGGCGCATGTCCTCGCCGCCGGTGATCGAGATGATCACGCCCTTGGCGCCCTTCATGGAAACGCCGTCGAGCAACGGGTTGGAGATGGCCTTTTCGGCGGCTTCGATCGCTCGGTTGTCGCCGTCGGCTTCGCCGGTGCCCATCATCGCCTTGCCCATCTCGCTCATCACCGAGCGGACGTCGGCGAAGTCGAGATTGATGAGGCCCGGCATCACCATCAGATCGGTGATCCCGCGAACGCCCTGCTGAAGCACTTCGTCGGCCATTTCGAAGGCTTCCTTGAAGGTCGTCTCCGAATTGGCGAGCCGGAACAGGTTCTGGTTCGGGATGACGATCAAAGTATCGACGTGCTGCTGCAGCTCCGAAATGCCGGAGTCCGCGGCCCGGGCGCGGCGCGCGCCCTCGAACGCGAACGGCTTGGTGACCACGCCGACGGTGAGGATTCCGCGATCGCGCGCGGCCTTGGCGATGACCGGAGCAGCGCCCGTGCCCGTACCGCCGCCCATTCCGGCGGCGATGAAGCACATGTGCGCGCCCTCTAGCGCCTTGATGAGTTCGTCGAGCGTTTCTTCCGCCGCCGCTCGGCCGATTTCGGGACGCGACCCGGCACCCAGACCCTGGGTGATCTTGAGCCCAAGCTGGATCCGGCGATCGGCGGTCGAATTGTTGAGCGCCTGAGCGTCGGTATTCGCGACGATGAAGTCCACGCCCTGGACGTCTGCGTGCATCATGTTGGCGATGGCATTGCCGCCTGCGCCGCCGACCCCGATCACGCTGATGCGCGGGCGGAGCTCGTCGACTTCCGGCCGGATGAAATCAATGCTCATGATTCAATTCCCCCCTCGGGCAGCAAGGCGTTGAACGCTCAGGGTGAATCTTTGAATCATCGCGAGTCGCATGCCAAGGAAAAAAGTTAACATTTGCGACGAAACTGGGGAAAACGTGGCCGGAAAGACTCACTTATCCACAGGATGGGGCGCTCAGCGGATGGCGGTCGCGGTATCGCCCCCGTGACACGTCTTGCGAGCTGTCGATTCTTTTTCGCGCTGCTCTAGCGTCCAGTGGCGGCGGATTTCGACCGAAAGGCCCGCTCGAATTGCCGCAATTCCGATGGGGGAATGTCTGACACCGCCGCAAACCTGAGGCCGCCATCGCTCCATTCGGCAAGTTCAAACCCGTCCTCGGCCGAGGTCCGCTCGCCCGCCGATTTTGCCGGCCAGACGAACAAGTTCACCGTGTGAAGCCTCCGATGATAGACGATCGCCGCGACCGTCTTCCCGTCTATCGAATCAAGCCGACCGCCGGCCAGCGGGAAACCCTGATCGGCGAGCTCCGGAACCGGCGGAGCGAAGTCGATCTTGCCATTGAACCACGGCTTCACAATGTGCTGGTTGGTCGTTTGGACGTCCGTCAGATGACCCGGCTGAAGCGAGCGAACGTGGCTGGACACGAGCTGCTGATCGATCCCCGATTGCTCGGACGCTGGAACGAGCAGCACCATCGCCAGCGATGCTGCAAGCGCTCCGGCGAGGCCTGGGGCAAGCCACCCCGGAAGAGCTTGCCGATTGCCGACTTTCGGCGACAACTCGGGCGAATTCGCAATGCGCTGCTTCAGTGTTTCCGGTGCCGAATGGCGAACTCCGCCGGTCCGGAGGAGACTGCTGACGGCCTGCAGCCGCTCGAGTTGTTCCCGACAGCCTTCGCACCGTGCGACATGAGCCTCGATCAGCGCCGTATTGGCGGCATCGAGTTCACCGTCGATGAGGCCGCCAAGCAGCAGTTCCCGATCAGCGCAGGCGGCCATCACTTCACGCTCCTTGACGCTTCGTCTTCACCCTTGGCGGGGCCCAAGAGCTCTTTGGCAAGTATCGACCGTCCGCGCGACAGGCGCGACATGACCGTTCCGATCGGGACCCCGGTAACCTCGGCAATCTCCACATAAGACAAATCCTCGATGTCGCGCAGGACAATGGCTTCGCGAAATGGCTCGGGCATCGCCTCGATCGCCGCGCGCAACCGGTTGATCTCGGTCTTGCGGATGACCTCCTCTTCTGGCGTCGGTGACGGGTCAGCTTGCTCGCTGAGCGCAGCCGCGACTTCCTCGTCGAGGCCGCTTTCATGGATGACGAGGCTCAGCATGCCGCTTTGGCCGGACTGCGCCGTTCGGCAGCAATTGCGCACGATCGCGAAGAGCCACGCCCGCGCCGAGCCGTCGCGGAACTGGGCGAAGGCACGAAAAGCCCGCAGGAACGCGTCCTGCACAATATCCTGGCTGAGCACTGGGTCGCGCGTCAGGTAACATGCAAGATTGTAGGCCCCATCGAGGTGCGGCAGGATGAGCTGCCTGAAACTGTCGGAATGTCCGGCGCCGGGTCGGGGGACACCCGGCGCCGGACCTTCGCTGGTCCGTGAGCGCGCTCTGAAGAGCAGGGAGGAATGCGTCTTCACGGTCTCAGGACCATTTCCCTCACCTCATGCCTTGACGATGATCGTGCCCGTCATGTGCGGGTGCAGGGAACAGAAATAGCCGAATTGGCCGGCCTTGGCGAAAGTGAACGAGAAACGGTCGCCGGTATCGAGCACCTTCGACCTAAAGACGCCGTCCTTGGAGACGACGGTGTGCGGGATATCGTCGCCGTTGGTCCAGGTGACCGTCGTGCCGGGTCTCACCGTCACAACCGGCGCCTTGAACGTGAAATTGCCGATCGTCACTGCAGCGGCCGGCGGGGCCGGAGCGGCCTTCGCCATGTCCGCGACCACCGACATCATCAGGATGCCGGCAAGGAGCACAGATGTTTGGAACGTCAGAATCTTGAATGCGCGAGTCATGGGATCTCCGTGGGGGTCAGGCGGAAAGGGTGGAGTCGATCAGCGCGATGCGGTCGTGACCGCGCACGAACATCGCGTCGGTGATTCCAAGCATCGAGTGGAGCTGTTCGGCCGGGACCTTGAGCGGCCCGGGCGACGGCGCTGTGCCCGGCGCCGGTTGCGGAAAGGCGGTCGAGCGCGCGGTGTGGAAGGCGATCCTGCCCTCCACTTTCTGCGTGATCTGGTGGATGTGGCCGTTGAGAACGGTGACCGAACCGAAGCGGGCGAGCAGTTTCAGCGCCTCGGCGGCGTCATCGGTTCCCCAGCCCCAGTCGGCGTAAACCGTCCACAACGGAATATGCGCGAAGACAACGATGGGGGTCGAAGATGGCCGCCCCGCAAGGTCCGCCGCCAGCCACTTGAGCTGTTCGGCGCCGAGATTGCCCATGCCGCCCGGCTTCAGGTCGGCGACATTGACCAGCGCGACGAAGTGGACGCCCTTGTGGTCGAAACTGTACCAGCCGGCGCCCTTCGATCCTTTCCCAAACCGGTTGAGGAACGCTTTGCCGCCGTCAGGATCGAGCATGTCGTGCTCACCAGGGACGAAAAAGACGGGAAGCCCGGTCGCCTTGAGCATCTGCTCGGCGTCGTCAAACTCCTCGTCGCGCGAGAGCTGCGAGACGTCTCCGGTATGAATAATGAAATCGGGCTGGACCGGCAGCGCTTTGACCTTGGCGATCGCCTCGCGGAATGTCGCTCGCGCATCGGCGTTCGGCGGCTTGTTGAACCCGATATGGCTGTCGCTCAGCTGGACGAAGGTGAATGGCGTTGCGGTCGTACGCCGCAGCGGCGCGGCTAGGGCCTGATCGAGGCCGATCGAGCTGCCGATCCCACCGTTGAACGCGAACAGCGCACCCGTCCCCGCCCACGCCATGCATTTCAGAAAATCGCGGCGGCGCTCTTCAACTTCCGACATAGCATCGACCTCCGTTTCAAAGTGTCGATGCCAGTGACTCGGCCCGCGGGCAGTTTATTCCCGCGCCTGTAAATTTTTATCGGACTCGCAACGCTCCGCTTTCCACTGCAGCGTCGCTGAGGCTGTGCCGCGCGAGGCGCATTGCGGTCACCACTCCGGCCGCGAACAGGCCGCCTTCGAGCGCGGAGGTGACCATCTGGCTGACCCGGCCGAAGCCGCTCTCGCCGAACCATGCCCCGACGCGATCGAGGCGCAGGCGCGAGTCCGGGAACTGGTGCGCGAGCAGGTCGAGGCTGCCGCCCATCATGTGGCCGCCGAGGAAGGCGACGAGAAGCCCGCCGGCTGCCCCGCACAGGACGGCAACTGCGATGCGTTGCCACCTCGGCCCATATTCAAGCCAGCCGGCGACGACGTAGGCGATGCCGACTGCTCCGCCGATCAGGAACCCTTCGAACGGGCCGGTGAAGTCGCCAGGCGAGCGGCCGATCAGCAAGGTGAAAGCGTCGAGCCCGAGGAATTTGACCAATGCGCCGAGAACGAGCCCGCCGAGCGCTCCGCCGGCGATCGGCCAATAGGGGCCGGGCTGGCGAGTTGCGGAGGCAATGCCGAACGCGACCCCCGCGCCGCCCATCAAGGCGACGAGGATCGTGATCGAGAGCAAGACGAGTAGGACCGAAGCCGCCCCCATTCCCGGGGCCAGCGGCTGTGAGGCACCCGCGAAACCGTAGATGAGGCCGCCGATGATGCCGGCGATGCCGCCGCCGATCGTGCCGGCTCCGGCGAGCAGCAGAGTGTCGCGCCACGGATGGTCGGGTACAGCGTTCGCGGGCACTTCAATCCCGGTCGCCTCAACCGGAGCGATGAAGCGATAGCCGTGCTTGGGCACCGTCTCGATAAAACGTGGGCGGGCCGCGTCGTCGCCAAGCTGTTTGCGAAGGGTGCGGATGCACTGGGTCAGCGCCTCGTCGGTCACGGGAACGCCGCGCCAGACGTCGCCCATGAAGCGGTCCTTGGTGACGAGGTTGCCCGGCTCGCTCGCCAGCAGGACGAGCGCGTCGAGGTAACGGGCACTGATCTCAACATTTGCCCCGTCGCAGGTCAGGCGGCGGTTATCGGAATCCAGAACGAAGCGGTCGAACCGCAGGCTGGTCACGATCCTAGGCGCCGCGCGGATCGCCGCCGCGCCTGCGATCGCCCGATGCCGGCGGGCCGAGGTTGGCCTTGCGCCGGTCGCCGCCCTTGCGGCGGTCGCCCCGCCGGCGCTCCTCGCGCGGCTGCGCGACCGGGCCGCTGAGTCGCTCCAGGAGGACGGTCGCTGCGTCGGGATCGGTATCGCGGACCTGATCGGCTGCCGCGGCCGCCAGCAGCTTCAGATTCGCGCGAACGAACTCGCGGCGGTCGTCATCGGTCATTTCCGCGGCCTGTTCGTCAGAGAGTTGCAGATGCGCCTCGATCGCCGCTTTGGTCACGGACACGCTGCGGAACTTGCCCTCGATCCACATGTCGACGATCGTCCGGTCGCCGCTGCTTCGTACCGCGTCATTATCCATGAGCCTGCCCCTCCGCCCGGCGATTGTTTTAACATCGGTTAGCGGAATAGCGAACGGCTGTTTCCCCGCCGAAACGAGCTAGTCGAGATCGACCTGCCGGATGCGGGGAACCCCAACCGCCCACCAGACCGAGCCGATCGCGGCGATCGCAGCGGTCAGCACCAATGCGCTTTCCCAGCCCGCGTACATGATGACAAAGCCTGTAATGACCGGCCCGATAATGCCTGACAGATTGCCGACGGCATTCTGTACTCCGACCCAGGTCCCCGACGCACGCGGGCCGGCAAAAATCTGCGCGACTGCGTAGAGGTTGAGCGACAGCGACGCGGAGGCCGCTCCAGCAAGGCACAACAGGGCCGCGATGGCGAAGGCGCTGTGGGCGAAAGCGAGTCCGAGGATTGCCCCGGCGGCGAGGAACTGGCTTGCGACCATCATCCCGCGCCTGCAGGCGGACTCGGAGCGCCCAGACCGTGTCCACCAGTCCGAAAATTGGCCATATCCAAGCGCACACGCGCCTTGAACGGCATAGCCGAGCGTCACGAGCATCGTCATCTCACTGATCGAAAATCCGCGCGGGCCGGTGAGAAACAGAGGCAACCAGGCGATCAGGAAATAGAAGCAGTAATTTCCGAGCGCGTGGACGATCGACATCGACCACAAGGGCCATTTGGTCAGCAATTTTGCGATGGGCACACGTGCGCCCTCGTCGTGATGCCCGGTCTTTGGCAGCGCTTGGACTGTCTTAACCCAGGGCAGAACCCAGAACAGAGTGACGACCCCGAAGGCGAGGAAGATCGACCGCCAGCCCCAGGCCTCGAGGATGAGCCCGCCGGCGAGGGTGCCGGCCGCCGGCCCGAGCGCGATGCCGGCGGCGACCGCAGCATTGGCCACTCCCCGGCGTTCGGGCGGCACGTGCCGGGCTATGATCTTGGAGCTTCCGGGGAAGGAGATGCTTTCGCCGACGCCCAGCATGATCCGGAGTACGAGCAGCGAAAGGAAGCCGCCGGCAAGGCCCATCAGCAGCGTGCTCGCCGCCCACAACAGGATGCCGCCCGCCATCAGCTTGTAGACGGAGAAACGGTCGCACATCCATCCGGCGAAAAACTGCACAGGCGCGTAGATCCAGTAGAAGGCCGAGAAGGCGATGCCGTACGTGGCGGCCGAAAGGCCGAGCTCGTCCTTCATCTTCGGAGCGGCGATTCCGATCGCCCCGCGATCGACGTAATTGAGGAATACCGCGGCGCCGAGCAGGAAGATCAGCGCCGCACCGGTGTTCCGGCCGCTTCGAGCCAATGTCGCCATCGTTCGCCCCCCCTTGCGGCGCGCTAAAATCCACCCTTCATCGCGGCCATCAGGCGGCCAAGCATCCCCCTGGAGGGCGTCTGGCGCGCGATCGGCCCCAAAGCGATGTCGCGGATGTCGCCGGTCCCGGAACCGGCGAGCAACGCGAGGCCGACGAGCGTCGAAAAGGCCGGGCCGCTGTGCGCGTCGGGAAGCCCGGTCAGCTGCCTTGGACGGCCGACCCGAACCGCGCGGCCGAGCACGCCCTGCATATAATCGGCGATGTTCTTCAGTTCGGCGCCGCCGCCGGTCAGAACCACCTGGCGACCGACCGGGCCCGTGAAGCCGAGGCCTTTCAGCGAGCCCTCGATCTCGTTCGTCAGTTCCTCGACCTTTTGGCGGATAACCATCATCAGCTGCGCCCGAGTGATCTTCAGCGGCTCGGCTCCGGGCTCGGCACCGATCTGGCTCGCTTCGACCATCTCGTGATTGTCGCGCGGGCTCGTCATCGCCGAGCCGTAGAAGCATTTCAAACGCTCGGCGTCGCGGCGCTGGATCCCAAAGGCGCAGGCAATGTCGTTGGTGATGTCCCGGGCGCCGAAGGGGATCGAGCGCAAGCCGACGAGCATTCCACCGAAGTGGACCGAAACATTGGTGACGTCGGCGCCGAGCTCAACCAGGGCGACCCCGAGCTCGCGCTCCTCGTCGCTCAAACAGGCGAGCGCCGCAGAGATCGGCGAGGCGACAATGGCTTTGACCCCGAGATGCGCGGAACGGATTACCGTGTCGATGTTCCGGAGCGGCGCCGGGTCGGCGGCAATGACATGGATGTCGACCCCGAGGCGGCTGGCATGAAGGCCGATCGGCTGCTGCACGCCCTGGGCGCGATCGATCGTATAGAGTGCAGGATGGGCGTGGAGCACGACCTGCCCGTTGCGGTCGATCGCGCTCTTGCCTGCACCAAGCAGCTCTTCGATGTCGGATTGCTCGACCTGATGGCCGCCAAGCTCGACCTCGACGTTGGCAACGTCGCTGACAAGCCCGCCGGCGCCGTAGCTCGCCCAGACATCGTCGACGGTCACCCCGGACATGCGCTCGGCGAGTTCGACCGCTTCGCGCACCGAAAACTCACTCGCGGCCATGTCGGTGATATAGCCGCGCTTGACCCCGCGGCTTTCGCGCTGACCTGTGCCGAGCACGGTCAGCCGACCGTCTTCGCCACGAGCGACGATAAGGGCGCTGACCTTGGACGAACCGATGTCGAGCGCGGCGATCAGTTGCTGTTCGGACGGCTGAGCCACTTGGGACTAGCCCTCCTGATGCTCGGGCGCGGCGGCGCCGGCGGGAGTCTTGGGAAGGCGCACGATCATCTTGCCTGGGATCCTGAGGTCGAAACGGAGGACCCCGCGGCCGAGCAACCCGTCGGTGCGGTCCTTTTGGGCGAATTTGGCGAGCGCCGCTTGCGCATCCTTTTCGCCCTCGGGCAGTGCAACCGTCTCGCCGGATTGGAAGTTGAGATCCCAACGGCGGCCGCCGACCCAGGTCGCCGAGGCGAGCTGCGGCTTCAGGCTCGGCACGTCGCTCATCAGGCTGTTGAGCTCGCGCGCCTGCCCGTTGGCTCCGGGCCCGATCAAAAGCGGGAGATCGGGCATTTTGTCGACGGGGACGCGGTCGAGCACGACGCCTTCGGCGTCAATCAGGGCGAGCCGGCCGTCGCTGTCCTGCCACAGGGCCGCGGGCGTGCGCTCGACGATGTCGACGACGAGCGTGTCGGGCAGCCGACGTGACACGCGAGCGTCCCTGACCCAGCCGAATTGCAGCAGCCGCTCGCGGATCCGGGCGACGTCGACCAGGGGTTGCGGCGCCTTGGCGCTTCCGGCCTGCTCGGCGGCGCGGCGAAGCTCATCGGTCACCACCTCGTCGATACGGCCGCGGTTCATATGTCTGAGGCCGACGATCTGGTAGCCGCTGACAGTGAAACCGGCGCGGCCGACCAATGCCCCGGCCGAGCGTTCCGCCTTGGCGGGAATATCGAGCGCAATCACGACGACGACCCCGAGCGCGAGGAGGAAGCCGGCGAAGGTCAGGCCGGCGATTTTGTTGGCGCGCGCCTGGTCGACCGGAAGGCGCTTCGCGATCTTCCTGGGTACCGTGACCTTGGG
>Ga0268264_10003325_pt1 | contig 13899 bp, 8 predicted proteins | sample KBSSwiS32_FD_190357 | JGI IMG/M metagenome (GOLD analysis project Ga0268264, IMG submission 190357) | Switchgrass rhizosphere microbial communities from Kellogg Biological Station, Michigan, USA - KBS Switchgrass S3-2 (SPAdes) (version 2) | ecosystem: Host-associated > Plants > Roots >...
CGATCGGTATCGCAACATCGGCATCAGTGCGCACATTGATGCCGGCAAGACCACGACCACCGAGCGCATCCTTTTCTACACCGGCGTTTCGCACAAGATAGGCGAAGTACACGACGGCGCCACCGTCATGGACTGGATGGAGCAGGAGCGCGAGCGCGGCATCACGATCACCTCGGCCGCGACCACCTGCTTCTGGAAGGGGATGGACAACAACTTCCCCGAGCACCGGATCAACATCATCGACACCCCCGGGCACGTCGACTTCACGATCGAAGTCGAGCGCTCGATGCGTGTGCTGGACGGCGCGTGCATGGTCTATTGCGCCGTCGGCGGCGTGCAGCCGCAATCGGAAACCGTCTGGCGGCAGGCCAACAAGTACAAGGTGCCGCGGCTCGCGTTCGTCAACAAGATGGACCGCCAGGGCGCGAACTTCTTCAAGGTCCACGACCAGATGAAGTCGCGGCTCAAGGCCAACCCGGTGCCGATCCAGATCCCGATCGGCGCCGAGGAGAAGTTCGAAGGCGTCATCGACCTGGTCCGGATGAAGGCGATCTACTGGGACGAGTCGTCGCAGGGGATGAAGTTCGAGATGCGCGACATCCCCGCCGATCTCGTCGATACGGCGAAGGAGTGGCGCGAGAAGATGGTCGAGAGCGCTGCCGAGGCCAGCGAGGAGCTGCTGAACAAGTACCTCGAGGCCGGTGAGCTTACGCCCGAAGAAATCAAGGCCGGGTTGCGGCTGCGCACGATCGGCAGCGAGATCGTGCCGATGCTGTGCGGCTCGGCGTTCAAGAACAAGGGCGTGCAGGCGATGCTCGACGCGGTGATCGACTTCATGCCGGCGCCCACCGACATTCCGCCGGTCAAGGGCGAGCTCGAGAACGGCAAGGAAGGCGCGCGCTCGGCATCCGACGACGAGCCGTTCGCCGGACTCGCGTTCAAGATCATGACCGACCCGTACGTCGGCCAGCTGATCTTCTTCCGCGTCTACTCGGGCGTCATCAATTCCGGCGACACGGTCTACAACCCGGTCAAGCGTCGCAAGGAGCGCATCGGCCGCATCCTGCAGATGCACGCCAACCAGCGCGAGGAAATCAAGGAAGTGCGCGCCGGCGACATCGCCGCAGCGGTCGGCCTCAAGGAAGCGACCACCGGCGACACGCTGTGCGATCCGCAGCACGTGATCACGCTCGAGAAGATGATCTTCCCCGAGCCGGTGATCCACGTCGCTGTCGAGCCGAAGACCAAGGCCGACCAGGAGAAGATGGGCATCGCGCTCAATCGCCTCGCGCAGGAAGATCCGTCGTTTCGCGTGCGCACCGACGAAGAGTCGGGCCAGACGATCATCTCGGGAATGGGCGAGCTCCATCTCGAGATCCTGGTCGACCGGATGAAGCGCGAGTTCGGCGTCGAAGCGAACGTCGGCGCGCCGCAGGTTGCGTACCGCGAAGCGATTCGCAAGCCGGTGCAGGTCGAGGGCAAGTTCATCAAGCAGTCGGGCGGCCGCGGCCAGTACGGCCACGTCTGGCTCAAGATGGAACCCAACGAGCAGGGCAAAGGCTTCGAGTTCGTCGACGCGATCAAGGGCGGCACGGTGCCGCGCGAGTTCATTCCCGCCGTGGAAAAGGGCCTGAAGGAAACGCTGCCGAACGGCGTGCTGGCCGGTTATCCGGTGGTCGACGTCAAGGTCACGCTCTTCGACGGCAGCTCGCACGACGTCGACTCGAACGAGAACGCGTTCAAGATGGCCGCGTCGATGGCGTTCAAGGACGGCATGCGCCAGGCGAGCCCGCAACTGCTCGAGCCGATGATGGCGGTGGAAGTCGAGACGCCCGAGGACTTCATGGGCAACGTCGTCGGCGACCTGTCGTCGCGACGCGGACAGATCCAGGGCATGGAAGAGTTGCCCACGGGCAAGGTCATCAAGGCCGAGGTGCCGCTCGCCGAGATGTTCGGCTACTCGACCACGCTGCGCTCGCTTTCGCAGGGCCGCGCAACGTACACGATGGAATTCAAGCATTACGCAGACGCGCCGAAGAGCGTCGCCGAAGCGGTGATCAACAAGAAAACCTAACCCTTACTTGAAGGACTGACCAACATGGCCAAGGGCAAATTCGAGCGGACGAAGCCGCACGTGAACGTGGGGACGATCGGACACGTGGATCACGGGAAGACGACGCTGACGGCGGCGATGACGCTGGTGCTGTCGAAGAAGTACGGCGGGGAGGTGAAGGCGTACGACCAGATTGATGCGGCGCCGGAGGAGAAGGCGCGGGGGATCACGATCAACACGGCGCACGTGGAGTACGAGACGGCGAACCGGCACTACGCGCACGTGGATTGCCCGGGGCACGCGGACTACATCAAGAACATGATCACCGGGGCGGCGCAGATGGACGGGGCGATCCTGGTGGTGAGCGCGGCGGATGGGCCGATGCCGCAGACGCGCGAGCACATACTGCTGGCGCGCCAGGTGGGGGTGCCCTACATCATCGTGTACATGAACAAGGCGGACATGGTCGATGATGCGGAGCTCCTGGAGCTGGTGGAGCTGGAAGTGAGGGAGCTGCTGACCAAGTACGAGTTTCCTGGGGACAAGACGCCGATCGTGATCGGGTCGGCGAAGATGGCGCTGGAGGGGGATGCGAGCGAGATGGGGGCGGGCTCGATCATGAAGCTCGCCGAGGCGCTGGATAGTTATATCCCGCAGCCGCAGCGGGCGATCGACGGGCCGTTTTTGCTGCCGGTGGAAGACGTGTTCTCGATCTCGGGTCGGGGGACGGTGGTGACGGGGCGGGTGGAGCGCGGGGTGGTGAAGGTGGGCGAGGACCTGGAGATCGTGGGGCTCAAACCCACGCTGAAGACGGTGTGCACGGGGGTGGAGATGTTCCGCAAGCTCTTGGATCAGGGGCAGGCGGGGGACAACGTGGGGGTGCTGCTGCGGGGCACCAAGCGCGAGGAGGTGGAGCGCGGACAGGTGCTGGCGAAGCCGGGGTCGATCACGCCGCACACCAAGTTCCAGTGCGAGGTGTACGTGCTGTCGAAGGAAGAGGGCGGTCGGCACACGCCGTTCTTTCCGGGGTACCGGCCGCAGTTTTATTTCCGCACGACGGACGTGACGGGCAACGTGACGTTGCCGACGGGCACGGAGATGGTGATGCCTGGGGACAACACCTCGCTGACGGTGGAGTTGATTGCGCCGATCGCGATGGAAGAGGGGCTGCGTTTCGCGATCCGCGAAGGCGGCCGTACGGTGGGTGCCGGCGTGGTAGCGAAAATCATCGAGTAAGGATTCACGAAGGCCAGTAGCTCAATTGGCAGAGCGACGGTCTCCAAAACCGTAGGTTGGGGGTTCGATTCCCTCCTGGCCTGCCCTTGCCGGGGATCAGCGATTCCGAGGTCAGGGATCGGATTCCGGATGGGCGGGAAAACGAACGAGGACGTGAAGGCCGGAAATACCCGACCTTCTGAAAGCTGAAATGGATAGATTGAAGATGGCCGTCGCCGTGCTGTGCGTCATCGCCGGCGTCTGGGGCTATTACTACTTTGCGGATACCGCGCTGGTCCTGCGGGTGCTGATGGTGATGGGCGGGCTCATCGCGGCCGGCGCCGTCGCCTGGTTGTCGACACCGGGCAAGCAGTTCTTCGCGTTCGCGCAGGAAGCGTGGCAGGAAGCGGGCCGGGTCTCGTGGCCAACGCGAAAGGAGACGATCCAGACCACGGCGATCGTCTTTGCCTTCGTCGCGGTGATGTCGCTGTTCCTGTTCGCCGTCGATACCACGCTTGCGTGGATCATCAAGCTGATGACCGGACGGGTCGAATGATGACGAAGCGGTGGTACGTAGTGCATGCCTACTCGGGATTCGAGAAGAGCGTCCAGCGCGCTCTGCTCGATCGGATCAAGCGCTCGGAAATTGCCGATCAATTCGGCCAGATCCTGGTGCCGGTCGAGGAAGTGGTGGAGATGAAGAAGGGCGCCAAGGCGATCAGCGAGCGCAAGTTCTTCCCCGGCTACGTGCTGGTGGAAATGGACATGACCGACGACTCCTGGCACCTGGTGAAGAGCACGCCGAAGGTGACGGGCTTCGTCGGCGGCACGGCCAACAAGCCGACGCCGATCTCGCAAAAGGAAGTCGACGCGATCCTGCAGCAGGTGCAGGAAGGCGTCGAAAAGCCGCGCCCGAAGGTGCTGTTCGAATTCGGCGAAGCCGTGCGCATCAAGGAAGGTCCGTTCACCGACTTCCACGGCAACGTCGAGGACGTGAACTACGAAAAGAGCAAGTTGCGCGTGTCGGTCACGATCTTCGGCCGGTCCACGCCCGTCGAGCTCGACTTCAGTCAGGTGGAGAAGGCCTGACGTTTTGTTTTCTTACCGGGGAGGGCGCGCGCTCGCACACGGCGGTCCGCTAGCACCCACAGGAGAGTCGAATGGCGAAGAAAGTCGTCGGTTTCATCAAGTTGCAGGTGCCCGCAGGCAAGGCCAACCCGAGCCCGCCGATCGGCCCGGCGCTCGGCCAGCGCGGCTTGAACATCATGGAGTTCTGCAAGTCGTTCAACGCGCAGACCCAGGGTGTGGAGCCGGGCTTGCCCATCCCCGTGGTGATCACGGCCTACGCGGACAAGAGCTTCACCTTCGTGATGAAGACGCCGCCGGCAACGGTGCTCATCAAGAAGGCGGCCAAGGTTGAAAAAGGCAGCAAGACCCCCCATACGGATAAGGTCGGCAAGCTGACGCGCGCCCAGGCCGAAGAGATCGCCAAGCTCAAGATGCCCGACCTGACCGCCGCCGACATGGATGCGGCGGTCCGGACGATCGCCGGTAGCGCCCGCAGCATCGGCATCACGGTCGAAGGAGTGAAGTGATCATGGCCGAACAAAAGCTGCCGAAGCTGTCGAAGAGAATGAAGGTGGTCCGGGCGAAGGTGGATCACAACAAGGCCTACCCGGTCGACGAAGCGATGAAGCTCGTCAAGGAAACCGCCGCCGCGAAGTTCGACGAATCGGTCGACGTCGCCGTCAACCTGGGCGTGGATGCGAAGAAGTCCGACCAGACGGTCCGCGGCTCGGTCGTGTTGCCGGCCGGTACCGGAAAGAAGGTCCGTGTCGCGGTGTTCGCGCAGGGCGACAAGGCCAAGGATGCGCTGGCCGCCGGCGCCGACATCGTCGGCTTCGAGGACCTCGCGGCCAAGGTGAAGGAAGGCTTCATGGAGTTCGACGTGGTGATCGCGTCGCCCGATGCCATGCGCGTCGTCGGTCAGCTCGGCCAGATCCTCGGTCCGCGCGGCCTGATGCCGAACCCGAAGGTGGGCACGGTCACGCCGGACGTCGTCACCGCGGTCAAGAACGCCCGCGCGGGTCAGGTGCAGTACCGCACGGACAAGGGCGGCATCGTCCAATGCACGATCGGCCGCGCGTCGTTCCAGGCGGACCAGCTGAAGACCAACCTGCTGGCGCTGATCGACGCGTTGAACAAAGCGAGGCCGCAGGGGACCAAGGGCATCTACCTGAAGAAGATCAGCGTGTCGTGCACGATGGGTGCCGGCATCCGCGTCGACCAGGCGAGCTTGAGCCAGCAGCAGCCGGCGGCGTGATTTCGAAAATCGGGCACCAGGAAGCAACCATCAGACAGAAGCAGAATTTGAGGGAACGCCAGTCGCGAGACCGGAAGCCCCGTCGGGTCAGCCTGCCGACGTGGGATTTCTCGTTTCTCGACAAGCGCGCCGTCAAAGACCGCAGGAGCGAAAGCTCAAAACAGTGAAGCGAGGCGGGAAGGGGCTCTCACGATCCCCGACCCCTTCGAAATCGCTGATCCCGCGCAGATGGTGTCCCCAAGACAGGATTTTCCTGACGTAAGGTCACCGAGAGGCGCCGCCGGCTTTTTCGGCGGCAAATGAACGGAGGCAGACCTTGAGTCTCAACCTGCAAGAAAAGCAAGCGGTCGTCGCGGAGGTCGCGAAGCAGGTCGCCGGTGCTCAGGCCATCGTGATGGTCGAGAACCGCGGCCTGCCCGTGTCCGACATGACGCAGCTGCGCGCAAAGGCACGGGCTTCGGGCGTGTATTTCCGGGTGGTCAAGAACACCCTGGTGCGCCGGGCCGTCGCCGACACACCGTTCGCCCCGCTCGCCGACCGGATGGTCGGCCCGCTGGCGTACGGAATCGGTGCCGACCCCGTGGCCGTGGCAAAGGTGCTGAACGACTTTGCCAAGGGCCACGACAAGTTCGTGATCACCGGCGGGGCGATCCCCGGGCAGTTGATGTCCGCGAAGGACGTCTCCGCGCTCGCGTCGCTGCCGTCGCGCGAACAGCTGATCGCCAAGCTGCTCGGCACGATGCAGGCACCGATCGTCAAGCTCGCCCGCACGCTCAATGAAGTCCCGAGCAAGTTCGTGCGCGCGCTGGCGGCGGTCCGCGATGCCAAGTCGGCAGCCTGACCCGCGCCACCCGACTACCCGACTCCAACCTTACGAATCAGGAGCAACACCATGTCAACTGCACACACCGAAATCCTCGACAAGATCTCGTCGTTGACGGTCCTCGAGCTGTCGGACCTCATCAAGGCGATGGAAGAAAAGTTTGGCGTATCCGCCGCAGCTGCGGTCGCTGTCGCGGCGCCCGCCGCCGGCGCGGCTGCCGCACCGGCCGAAGAGCAGACCGAGTTCACCGTCGTGCTGGCCGCGATCGGCGACAACAAGGTCAACGTGATCAAGGCGGTCCGCGAGCTGACGGGCCTCGGCCTGAAGGAAGCGAAGGACCTGGTCGACGGCGCGCCGAAGCCGGTGAAGGAAGGTGTCGCGAAGGCCGACGCCGAAGCCGCGAAGAAGAAGCTCGAAGAAGCCGGCGCGAAGGTGGAAATCAAGTAATCAGGCAATGCCCCGGGTTCCGGCGCCTGCCGGAACCCGGGCTTCTTCGCCGAGGGCGAAGACAAGCGGATTGTCGGTCGTTAGTCCGCTTCTCTTTGTCCTCTGAAGCGACTGCAGGGGACGGGCATGGTCGGGCGGTGCGCCAGCGCATCGCCGTCCGCCAGCGGTTGGTAGCGGCCAACCACCAAGCCGGGGAGCGCAACGCTCCTGGGAACAGTCGTTGATCGATCGGCATCGTCCCGCCAGGGGCGGTGCGCGGCAAGCCGACATCCGTTCGTGGCGGCGTTGCTAGAGCCGGAGAAGGCATGACTACCGAAGCGACTCGAAAGCCCTATTCATTCACCGAGAAAAAGCGCATCCGCAAGAGCTTCGCCAAGCGGGCCAGCGTTTTGAAGGTGCCGTTCCTGCTGGAAACGCAGCTCGCGTCTTATCGCGCGTTCCTGCAGGCCGACACTGCGGGTGAGCAGCGCAAGAACGAGGGCCTGCAGGCCGCGTTCACGTCGATCTTTCCGATCTCGAGCCACTCGGGCAACGCGAGGCTGGAGTTCGTCAGCTATTCGCTGTTGCCGCCGACGTTCGACGTCACCGAGTGCCAGCAGCGCGGGCTGACGTTCTGCTCGGCGCTGCGGGCCAAGGTGCGCCTGACGATCATGGACAAGGAAGCGGCCAAGCCCACGATCAAGGAAGTGAAGGAGCAGGAAGTCTACATGGGCGAAATCCCGCTGATGACGGACAACGGCTCGTTCGTCATCAACGGCACCGAGCGCGTGATCGTGTCGCAGCTGCACCGCTCGCCGGGCGTGTTCTTCGAGCACGACCGCGGCAAGACGCATTCGTCGGGCAAGCTCTTGTTCTCCGCGCGCGTGATCCCGTATCGCGGCTCGTGGCTCGACTTCGAGTTCGACCCGAAGGACCTGCTGTTCTTCCGCGTCGACCGCCGCCGCAAGATGCCGGTCACCACGCTGCTGAAGGCGATCGGTCTTACCAACGAGGAGATCCTCAAGCAGTTCTTCGTGTTCGACACGTTCCATCTGTCGCCGAAGGGCCTGCAGATGGACTTCGTGCCGGACCGGCTGAAGGGCGACGTCGCCCGCTTCGACGTGCTCGGCAAGGACGGCAAGGTGCTCGTGCCGCGCGACAAGCGCATCACGGCGCGGCACATCCGCGAGATGGTCGACGCCGGCATCAAGAAGATCAACGTGCCGAACGACTATCTCGTCGGCCGCGCGCTCGCCACCAACATCGTCGACAAGAACACCGGCGAAGTGCTGGCGAAGGCGAACGACGAAATCACCGACGAGCTCCTGCAGAAGCTCGTGGACGCCGGCGTGCCGTCGCTGTCGACGATCCACACCAACGACCTCGACCAGGGACCGTACATCGCGCAAACGTTGCGCTCCGACGACACGCCCGACCAGATGGCCGCGCGCGTGGCGATCTACCGGATGATGCGCCCGGGCGAGCCGCCGACCGAGGAATCGGTCGAGACGCTGTTCCACGGCCTGTTCTTCGCCGAGGAGCGCTACGACCTGTCGGCCGTGGGCCGGATGAAGTTCAACCGCCGTGCGTATCCGAACAAGCGCGTCGAAAGAACGCCCGAGTGGCTCACCGGTTTCTACGACCGCGTCGGCCCGATGGGTGCGCAAGGCGTGGGCGTGCTGTCGAAGGAGGACATCCTCGCGGTGGTGAGCGTGCTTGTCGAGCTGCGCAACGGTCGCGGCGAGATCGACGACATCGATCACCTCGGCAACCGGCGCGTGCGCTCGGTGGGCGAGCTCGCCGAAAACCAGTTCCGCTCCGGGCTCGTGCGCGTCGAGCGCGCGGTCAAGGAGCGTCTCGGCCAGGCGGAGAGCGACAACCTGCTGCCGCACGACCTGATCAACGCCAAGCCGATCTCGGCGGCGATCAAGGAGTTCTTCGGCTCGTCGCAGCTGTCGCAGTTCATGGACCAGACGAATCCGCTGTCCGAGATCACCCACAAGCGACGCGTGTCGGCGCTCGGCCCCGGCGGCCTGACACGCGAGCGCGCCGGCTTCGAAGTGCGCGACGTGCATCCGACGCACTACGGCCGCGTGTGCCCGATCGAGACGCCCGAAGGCCCGAACATCGGCCTCATCAACTCGCTGGCGCTCTACGCCCGCACCAACGAATACGGCTTCCTCGAAACGCCGTATCGGCGCGTCAACGACAGCAAGGTGACCGACCAGATCGACTACCTGTCGGCGATCGAGGAAGGCCAATACGTGATCGCGCAGGCGAATGCGTCGCTCGACAAGTCCGGCAAGCTGAAGGACGAGCTGGTGTCCTGCCGCAGCAAGAACGAGTTCATGCTGTCGACCGCCGACAAGGTCAACTACATGGACGTCGCGCCGGCGCAGATCGTGTCGGTGGCCGCGTCGCTGATCCCGTTCCTCGAGCACGACGACGCGAACCGCGCGCTGATGGGCTCGAACATGCAGCGGCAGGCGGTACCGTGCCTGCGCGCCGAGAAGCCGCTGGTCGGCACCGGCGTCGAGCGCACGGCCGCGGTCGACTCCGGCACCGCGGTGCAGGCGCGCCGCGGCGGCAAGGTCGACTACGTCGATGCGAGCCGCATCGTCATCCGCGCGCACGACACGGAAACCACGGCGGGCGACGTCGGCGTCGACATCTACAACCTGACGAAGTACACGCGCTCGAACCAGAACACCAACATCAACCAGCGGCCGCTGGTGCGCGTCGGTGACGAGATCGGTCGCGGCGACGTGATCGGCGACGGCGCGTCCACCGACATGGGCGAGCTGGCGCTCGGCCAGAACATGCTGGTCGCGTTCATGCCGTGGAACGGCTACAACTACGAGGACTCGATCCTGATCTCCGAGAGCGTGGTGGCCGACGATCGTTACACGTCGATCCACATCGAGGAGCTGACGGTCGTCGCCCGCGACACCAAGCTCGGCGCCGAGGAAATCACCCGCGACATCTCGAGCCTCGGCGAAGCGCAGCTCGGTCGGCTCGACGACTCCGGCATCGTCTACATCGGCGCCGAAGTCGAGGCGGGCGACGTGCTGGTCGGCAAGGTCACGCCGAAGGGCGAGACCCAGCTCACGCCCGAAGAGAAGCTGCTGCGCGCGATCTTCGGCGAGAAGGCCTCCGACGTGAAGGACACCAGCCTGCGTGTGCCTTCGGGCATCTCGGGCACGGTGATCGACGTGCAGGTGTTCACGCGTGAAGGCATCGAGCGCGACAAGCGCGCGGCGCAGATCATCGACGAGGACCTGCGCAGCTACAAGAAGGACCTGAACGACCAGCTGCGGATCGTCGAGAACGATGCCTACGCGCGGATCGAGAAGCTCCTGCACGGCAAGACGGTCAACGGCGGCCCGAAGCGCATCGTCAAGGGCACGAAGATCACCAAGGAGTATCTCGACGGCGTGCCGCGCCACGACTGGTTCGACATCCGCCTTGCCGGCGAGGATTCGGCGCGCCAGCTCGAGCAGATGAAGGATTCGCTGTCGCAGATGCGCGACCAGTTCGACCAGATGTACGAAGTGAAGAAGAAGAAGCTCACGCAGGGCGACGAGCTGCCGCCGGGCGTGCAGAAGATGGTCAAGGTCTACGTCGCGGTGAAGCGCCGCCTGCAACCCGGCGACAAGATGGCCGGGCGCCACGGCAACAAGGGCGTGGTCTCGAAGATCGTTCCGGTCGAGGACATGCCGTACATGGCGGATGGCACGCCGGTCGACATCGTACTGAATCCGCTCGGCGTGCCGTCGCGGATGAACGTCGGGCAGATCCTGGAGGTCCACCTCGGGTGGGCGGCGAAGGGTCTCGGCCGCAAGATCGACGACATGCTGAAAGCGCAGGCGAAGGCGGCGGAGATCCGCAAGCTGCTCGAGCAGATCTACAACCAGACGGGCAAGCAGGAGGATCTCGCGTCGCTGAACGACGATGAGCTCACGCGCCTCGCCGGCAACCTGAGGGACGGCGTGCCGTTCGCAACGCCGGTGTTCGACGGCGCGACCGAAGTGGAGATCAAGGGCATGCTGGAGCTCGCCGGGTTGCCGCGCAGCGGCCAGATCACGCTCTGCGACGGCCGTACCGGCGAAGCGTTCGATCGCCCGGTCACCGTCGGCTACATGCACGTGCTGAAGCTGCACCATCTCGTCGATGACAAGATGCATGCGCGCTCCACCGGCCCGTACAGCCTCGTCACGCAACAGCCGCTCGGCGGCAAGGCGCAGTTCGGCGGCCAGCGCTTCGGCGAAATGGAAGTGTGGGCGCTCGAGGCCTACGGCGCGGCGTACACGCTGCAGGAAATGCTCACCGTCAAGTCCGACGACGTCAACGGCCGCACCAAGGTCTACGAGAACATCGTCAAGGGCGAGCACAAGATCGAGGCCGGCATGCCGGAATCGTTCAACGTGCTGGTGAAGGAAATCCGCTCGCTCGCGATCGACATCGACCTGGAACGCTATTGATCGCCACGATGAGACTACGAATCGCGCGCCGCAACGAATCAATCGGGAGTAACGCATGAAAGCACTGCTCGATCTTTTCAAGCAGGTAACGCAGGAACAGGAATTCGACTCGATCAAGACCGGCCTCGCGTCGCCGGAGAAGATCCGCTCGTGGTCGTACGGCGAAGTGAAGAAGCCGGAGACGATCAACTACCGGACCTTCAAGCCCGAGCGCGACGGCCTCTTCTGCGCCAAGATCTTCGGGCCGGTCAAGGATTACGAGTGCCTGTGCGGCAAGTACAAGCGGCTGAAGCACCGCGGCGTCATCTGCGAGAAGTGCGGCGTCGAAGTCACGCTCGCCCGCGTCCGCCGTGAACGGATGGGCCACATCGAGCTCGCGAGCCCGGTGGCGCACATCTGGTTCCTGAAGTCGCTGCCCTCGCGGATGGGCATGGTCCTCGACATGACGCTGCGCGACATCGAGCGCGTGCTCTATTTCGAGGCGTTCGTCGTCACCGATCCGGGCCTGACGCCGCTCAACCGCGGACAGCTGCTGACCGAGGACGACTACCTCGCGAAGCTCGAGCAGCACGGCGACGACTTCTCGGCGACGATGGGCGCCGAAGGCATCCGCGAGCTGCTGAAGGCGCTCGACGTGCCGCACGAGATCGACCGGCTGCGCAAGGATCTCGCCGCCACGGGTTCGGACACGAAGATCAAGAAGATCGCGAAGCGCCTGAAGGTGCTCGAGGCGTTCCACAAGTCGGGCATCAAGCCCGAGTGGATGATCCTCGAAGTGCTGCCGGTGCTGCCGCCCGAGCTTCGCCCGCTGGTGCCGCTCGACGGCGGCCGGTTCGCGACCTCTGACCTGAACGACCTGTATCGCCGCGTGATCAACCGCAACAACCGGTTGAAGCGGCTGCTCGAGCTGAAGGCGCCCGACATCATCGTCCGCAACGAAAAGCGGATGCTGCAGGAAGCCGTCGACTCGCTGCTCGACAACGGCCGCCGCGGCAAGGCGATGACCGGCGCGAACAAGCGGCCGCTGAAGTCGCTCGCCGACATGATCAAAGGCAAGGGCGGCCGGTTCCGCCAGAACCTGCTCGGCAAGCGCGTCGACTACTCCGGACGCTCGGTGATCGTCGTCGGCCCGCAGCTCAAGCTGCATCAATGCGGGCTGCCGAAGCTGATGGCGCTCGAGCTCTTCAAGCCCTACATCTTCAACAAGCTGGAGACGATGGGTCTCGCCACCACGATCAAGGCGGCGAAGAAGATGGTCGAATCGCAGGAGCCGGTCGTCTGGGACATCCTGGAAGACGTGATCCGCGAGCACCCGGTGATGCTGAATCGCGCGCCCACGCTGCATCGGCTGGGCATCCAGGCGTTCGAGCCCGTGCTGATCGAAGGCAAGGCGATCCAGCTGCATCCGCTGGTCTGTACGGCGTTCAACGCCGACTTCGACGGCGACCAGATGGCCGTGCACGTGCCGCTGTCGCTCGAAGCGCAGATGGAAGCGCGCACGCTGATGCTCGCGTCGAACAACGTGCTGCTGCCGTCGAACGGCGAGCCGTGCATCGTGCCGTCGCAGGATATCGTGCTCGGCTTGTACTACGCCACGCGCGAGAAGACCGGCGCCACGGGGCAGGGCATGATCTTCTCCGACGTCGCCGAGGTTGCCCGCGCGTACGAGTCGCGCGAAATCGAGCTGCATGCGTCGATCACGATCCGCATCAAGGAGGTCGAGATCGTTTCGGGGCCGGACGGCAAGGATGAGAAGGTCGAAAAGGTCACGCGCTACGACACGACTGTTGGCCGCGCGCTGCTCTCCGAGATCCTGCCGGCCGGACTGCCGTTCGCGACGATCAACAAGCCGCTGAAGAAGAAGGAGATCTCGAAGATCATCAACGCGAGCTTCCGCCGTTGCGGCCTGCGCGAGACGGTGATCTTCGCCGACAAGCTGATGCAGGCGGGCTACAGCCTCGCCACGCGCGGCGGTATCTCGTTCGCCGCCGACGACATGCTGATCCCGCAGGAGAAGCACGAGATCATCGGCAAGGCCGAGACCGAGGTGAAGGAGATCGAGTCGCAGTACACGTCCGGCCTCGTCACGCAGGGCGAGCGCTACAACAAGGTGGTCGACATCTGGGGCCGCGCCGGCGACGACATCGCGAAGGCGATGATGTCGCAGCTCGGGCAGCAGCCGGGACAGGACCCGTTCGATGGGCTGGCGCGCGACAACTGGTGGAAGCGCGTATATGTGGCAGGCGCGCACCCGGCTAGCGCTACGGCGGCGAGCGACATCGCGCAGGAGTCGTTCAATTCCATCTACATGATGGCCGATTCCGGTGCGCGCGGCTCGGCGGCGCAGATCCGGCAGCTCGCCGGCATGCGCGGCCTGATGGCCAAGCCCGACGGCTCGATCATCGAAACGCCGATCACCGCGAACTTCCGCGAAGGCCTGAACGTGCTGCAGTACTTCATCTCGACGCACGGCGCGCGCAAGGGTCTCGCGGATACGGCGCTCAAGACGGCGAACTCGGGTTACCTGACGCGCCGGCTGGTCGACGTCACGCAGGACCTCGTCGTGACCGAAGACGAT
>Ga0268264_10003327_pt1 | contig 13894 bp, 12 predicted proteins | sample KBSSwiS32_FD_190357 | JGI IMG/M metagenome (GOLD analysis project Ga0268264, IMG submission 190357) | Switchgrass rhizosphere microbial communities from Kellogg Biological Station, Michigan, USA - KBS Switchgrass S3-2 (SPAdes) (version 2) | ecosystem: Host-associated > Plants > Roots >...
AGCGGGCGGCGAAATTCGTCGACAGCGGCTCGCGGTTGTCCGCGGCCGTCCAGTTCACGTAACGACCATAGAAGGTGTACTGACCGGCGACCGAGGTCTCCGGGTTCGTGGCCGAAGCCTGCACGTGGACGAGGGTTTCACCCTGAGCGAAGTTCTCGCCCGAGTTGACGTAGAAGTAGTCGCCCCAGAGCACGTTCTGGTTCGTCGCGTCGCCCGAACCACCGGCAACGAAGTAGCCGGCGTCACCGGGGAAGCGCAGGGTGCAGTTGTTGACCGTGTCGACCGTGATGTAGCCGCGGGCGATGTTGTCGCCGAAGGCCCGGCCGGCGCAGCCGTTCAGGATGGCCGAGAACAGACCCGTGTGCGACGCGCGCAGGTGGGTGACGAACGAAGCCGGAATCGCCGGCGGCGGCAACTGGCCGGCGCAGCTGGCGAAGTTGATGTCCTGCGAGAAGGCCCCGTGCGGGCTGATCGTGTCACCCGGGTCCTGGCCCGCCGACGCGGTGCGCGGCACCGAGCCGTTGAAGATGTCGCGGATGCTGACGGTCTGGACGTCATAACCGGTCAGATAGATGTTGAAGTCGAACGTCGGGACCGAGAGATCCGACCACAGGACGACGTGGGCGAGAATGGCGGTCGCCGAAGCGTTGTTGATCGAGAACAGCGTGTTGATGCCGTCGGCGCTGTTCAGGTCCACCTCGAAGTACGGCAGCAGCAGCGTCGCCGCCGGCGAGTCTTCGATGGTGCAGATGAAAGGCGGTCCATTGACGCCCGGCGTTTGGGCCCAGAGGCCCGACGCCCCGACCGCTGCGAGCAGCAGGCCGAAAACTAAACTCTTCTTCATGATTCGTCTCCTCCGAGATCGTCGTTGGGCGTGAGGAACGACGCGGCCCCTCAGGGTTGCCCGACTCCAGGATTGGTGGTCTACCGAAACTGCCCCGTAGCTTAGCGAGAAAAATCGCATAAGGCCACAGAAAAATCAACCCCTGCCGAACTTGGCCCCGCCTGCCCCCCAGGGAGCGACCCTAAAATGGGCCCGGGTACGGCCGGGAACTTCAAACTTGCCCTCGCCCGACCACCTCTATACAATCCGCGTCCTCCCGCCCGTGGGGCAGTAGCTCAGCTGGGAGAGCACCACGTTCGCAACGTGGGGGTCGAGGGTTCGAATCCCTTCTGCTCCACCATTCCTCGCTTCGCTCGTCATGGTTGGCGCAGAAGCGCTTCGGTCTCTCGCGCCCTCGCCTTCGGCTCGGGCGTTCGAGGGCGAATCCTTGGCGTTATCCTTCTCTTGTCTCGCGCCCTCGCCTTCGGCTCGGGCGTTCGAGGGCGAATCCCTGGCGTTATCCTTCTCTCGTCGCGCTCCCTCGCCTTCGGCTTGGGCGCTTGAGGGCGAATCCTGTGATTTCCCACGAAGCTGGCCGCAAGCAAGGGAAAGGCCAGCTTCTTCGGAGTGTGACTCCGCGGCGCAATCGGCACCTTGGAACGATCGGACCGGCTAAATTTTCCGGCCGTCTTTGCTATCGACACCGGTCCTCGGGCAACCGTTTAGGCTTTGCGAATGGTCAAGGCTGCGGCAGGGGATCGAGCGCTTCGAATGCCTTGGCCAGCCAATCGTTCGGTACCGGACCCCAGTGGGCCATCGCCGGCACTTCTAGGTAGGTGACCTTGGCAAAGCCGTCGCGGCGGAGCTCGGCATCGACCGCCCGGGTCGAGGCGCGATTGAAATCCCGCTCTCCCGTGAGCAGGACCAGCCGGTTGCGCTCGCGCGCCAGACGCAGCAGGTCGGACGGCGGCTTGTGGAAAGGCGCCAGCCAGCTTGCGCCAGGCTTGTCGGAGACCGGCAGATCCCGGTACCAGTCGATCCCCATCATCATCAGCGCGCCGCGGAAGACGTCGGGATAGAGCAAGGCCAGGGCGCTCGCGGCACGGCCGCCCCCCGAGTGGCCGGCGGCGTAGACCCGCGCGGGGTCGATCCGATAGAGGCGCTGGATCTGGTCGGCGGCGTCGACGGCCAACCCCCAACGGTCGAGGCGCGGGCGATCGTTGCCGGCGCGGTTGGCGCCCACCCAGATCATGTGACGGGCGTTGAGGACGTTCGTGAGCGTCGGACCTGCGACCTGCGCCAAGCCGCCGAATTCCCACGGGGAAACCCAGACCACCAACCCCCACCCGGCGGCCGGAGGCTCTCCGTCCGGCACCACGACCTCGAAGCTCTCGTCGCCGAGCTGGTAGGCGAGCGCCTTCGGAGTGACTTTCAGTTCTTTGGCCCGGTCGAGACCGGCGCGGCGCAGCACCTCGGGAAGCGCGCTCAAGGGCGAGCGCTCTTGGAAGGCCACCTTGTAGCTGCCGGGGCGGCCGGCGCGCGGGGCTTCGGCCGGAGCGGCGAGCCGTGCCGCCAGCTCGGGCGGCAACTCCTGGTGCCTCGCCTCTTCCTCAGCCGGCGTGATCGCACCGGCTGCGAGCGCCGCCAGAAACGCATCCGCCTCGGCGGGACGCCCATCTCGGCCGAGCAGCAGGCTCAGCAGCTGCCGCAGCTCGGCATCCGAGGGCGCGATCTTCAGCCCGTCCTCGACGGCGCCGACCGCCCGTTCGAGATCGCCTTCCAGATACCAGGTGCGGGCGATCGCGCGCAGAACCTCGGGACGTTGCGGCGGCGGCAACGTCCGCAGCGCCTTCTCGTACTCCCCGCGCGCCTCGGCGGCATGTCCCTGCGCGAGGAGCGCGTTCGCCTTGGCGAGCCACGAGTAGATGGTGTCCGGAACTTCGGCTCCTCCCGGCGTCGCCTCGGAAAGTGGCCGGAGCCGAAGGCGAACCAGCTTTCCCGGCCCTTCTTCGGCCACGTCGACCCAGCCTTCGGCGTCGATCCATCCGGCGGCCTGCACCGAGAGGCGCCACCGCCCCGGTGCCAGGCCCAAGAACGCCCAACGGCCGGCGGCGTCGGTGGTCGTGGCCGGCGGCCCGGAGCCCTCCCCTTCCCCGATGCGAAAGGTCACCCTCGCCCCGGCGAGCGGCTTGCCGTCGGCGTCGAGCACCTGGCCGTTCGCCCGCCCCAGGCCCGCGGCGATCGGCTTCTTTTCTTCCGGCCTCGCGACCGCGCAAAAGAGCAGGGCGAGAGCGAACAGCGCGGCGACCCGCAGCCGACCGATGCGGACCCTGCGGCCCCTGGAGTTCACGACGTTGCGGACGCCTGCCGCGTCTTCCGGCCGGGCGACTGGCTCAGCCCTTCGGCCGAAGTCCGTGGCTTCCGTTGCAGTTTCGACATCTGCCACCTCGAAACCTCCCTCGCCGCCCGCCGCCTCGACGGATACCGCCCGCGACGGTGAGATCGCGCTCTGCCCTCGAGGTCCACACATACCTGCACGACATCCCGGCGAGTCATCGCGCGGGATCTCCGTCATCGCCAGGACCCGAGGCCCCCGCGAGGTCGGCGGCCAAAGGCGGCTTCCGCTTGGGGGCACGCTTCTTGGGGCTTAAGCCCAAATCCTGAAGTTGTCGTCCAAGAACATCGTCTGAGGCCAACCCAGCAAGATCCTGCTCCAATCTCAAAGCCTGGAGGATCCGCGCATAGATCCCCAACGCCACCGCCGGGTCCCCTTGCTCGGCCCGATAGAGAGTCTTTCGCGAAAGCCCGGCACGCTGCGCCACCGCTTCTGCCGAGTAACCGCGCCGCAACCGGGCGAGCTTGAGATTCGCCCCGACCTGATCAAGCAGGCGTTGGAGGCGCGGCAAGAGAGAAGGAGTGGTACGTGGCATAGCGGGTCATATCTTAGCCAAACTGGCAGATTAATGCGAGAGATATAACCCAGCGAGACGCGACTACGATGCAATCCGTCTCTTGGGCGCGAGGAGCCGGGAGCCTTATAACCACCGCGCCCTAGCAAAGACTCCCACAAGAGGCTGGCCCTTCCTGGCCGTTACACTTTCATCTGATTTGTCGAACCGCACCGTTGGCCACTACCGACCCAAGGCGGATGCTGGACAGCGCCAGCTCCACACGCCGGTAGCCTCGATAGAGATCACACAGAGATCACAATCAAGCGGTGGCAGTTCATCGAGTTCCCAGATGCAACAGTTGCTTACCAAAGCGGGAGAAAGACATGCGTGGGAGATCGCGCCATCCCGGGCGCGCGGAGCTGCCAGGGGGCCTCTCACGAGCCGGCTCGTCGGCCCCCGAGGCACCGGATCCCACGATGATGGGAACCTAGCGTTCGGAGCGTCAAGGTGGCTCAGCGCAAGTTCTGGTTCGTGTCAGACCCCTCGCTCGCCGTCAGTGGGCCGTAACCGGGGAAGAGCCTCCGTTGTGCCCGCGTTTTTTTGGCTGCGTAGGTAGAACGGCCTACAGGAATACGCTAAACGCATAGATGGTGGTAGCCTACTCTTGGCACCCGGGATTCGCCGAGTGGCCAAATGCCAACTGGCAAGAAGGGGAAGACAATGACGAAAGGTGACGATTCCAAACGTGAGAAGTTGGAGCGTGTGCTGGCCGAGATGGGGACGGTTTCAGGCCAAGAGTCCGGGAATGCAGTAGTCAATGTGGCCGCGCTAATCAAGCTCCATAAGGAGATTGAAGAGGCCATGGGCGAGCCCGTCCAGCCAGGAGACTATTTCGAGTTACTCACAGCTCGGGTAATGCGAGGTGGCGTTATCGTGCTAACCGATGAGTCGACAACAGGTCAGGCAATCGAGGTCGACTTCCAGAAGAAGATCCGTTTCTAGAGCGGCGCTCAAGGCCCCCCGGGCCGGCTGGGCCGCGAAGCGGCGCCCGAATAAGAGAGCGCGATGAGCACCCAGGCCGAACAGCGAGCGCACACGAGCACCGCGGATCATGGAGAGTGCGCTCCGAGCAACCGCGCATGGCGAGGGCCTCGAATCCTTCGGCACCCGCTAGGTTCCCGTACTCACCATAGTCGGCCCGTATTAACGCAGGCCAGGTCGAAATCTCAGAGTTGCGTCGAGTGGTCTATCCGCTCCCGTGTCATCTTTTCCAAATTCTCCCAGACAGTGCTTGACCCGAACCGCTGCTCAGTGCTCTGCTCTCACGGCGGTGCCTCCTTCCCTGCCGGGTTGTCCCGGCGTGTCTTCGTCGACCGGTAGGCTACGCCACCTTCTTTTTGAGGGTACCTCAATGCCGGCGCTCGTAACACTGCTAGTGCCCACAAGAGGCCGCTGTTCGTCGCTGCAGCGCCTACTGGCTGATCTTGATCGCTTTGGCTATTTCAAGCGCTCCGACGTTGAGGTCGTCGTGATAGAGAACGTTGCCGACGCCGATCCGCACATCCGCCAGGTCGTAGAGAGATACGGGGCGCGATACGCGAACCAGGGCAGACCCGGGCAGGCGGCGGCCCTAAATTTGGGTATCGAACTCGCGCGCGGTGAACTAGTGGCGTTCACGGACGACGATGTCAGGATAGTTGATTCCGATTGGCTCGATCGCCTCGCCTCCCACTTTAGTGACTCCTCCATAGGATACGCCGCGGGAAATGTACTGGCAGCAGAGGTGCGGACCTGCGCTCAACAGATGTGGGAACGCAAAGGAGGGTTGAGCAAAGGACCTAGCGTTCGAAGGTTCGGTCAAGAGCTTTTTCGAACGCCCCGCTTGGCAGGCGTACCGTTGCGGCTGATTGCCTGTGGAGCCAATTCGATGATCCGCCGGAGAATCCTCGAGAAGGTCGGAGGGTATGACGAACGCTTTGGGGTGGGCGCCCCTGTAGGTCACGCTCAAAGCCACGAAATCTGTTACAAGGTGCTGCGCGCGGGTTACGACGCTCTATACGATCCTCGCGCCATTGTGCTGCATCATCATCCGGAGACACTCCGTGAACTACGGCGTCGATTGTTTCAGTATGGAATTGGAGATACAGCCGTCCACTTCCATTTCTTTCTGCATTATGGTGATGTCTGGGGGCTGGTCGAGGCGCTTGGAGGTCGACATGTCTACCTTCTGCGTAACCTCGTCCGGCGAGCTCTCAACCGTTACCCCATGCCCGCCAGCATGATTCTCGCGGGGCTGGCAGGGGCGACAATGGGGCCCCTCGTGTATGCGAAGGTGTCCGTGGGACCTTACTTCAGGAGGCGCCTCCGGACTATTGGGCGTAAGCAGGAGATGGCGCATCTCTCGGCGCACCCGTCAGCCGGGGCGGGCAAAAATCGAGGGGAGAGAGTCTGATGGTCACTCAACTGCTGGCCGAAGACCTACGCCTTCGTCGAAGGGTTGTAGGACTCGTGCGTCAGCTCCGCAAGGCAACGAACATGGCAGCGGTCACTCTGCCGAGATACTCTGCCGATGACCTCTATCACGACGGCAGCCAGATCCTGCGGCGCAGAGTTGTGATCCTGCTCTCTTCCGGTTGCTCGGTCCCAACCTGCACGATGTGTCCGTTTACCAACTACAATCTCTACGGCACTCACCGAGCACCACCTGATCCAGTCTTGCAGCTGGCACAAGAATTCGAGCGCAACCCCCCGGATGGCACCGATCTCGTCTCGGTCTACAACGACGGGTCATTCTTTGCGGACAGTGAGGTCACCGCCGAGCAGCGCGTGGGAATCGCTCGTGTTGTTCGCGACGCAGGAGTTCTGAATCTGATGGTCGAGTCCCTGCCCCAATTCATGACGCCTGCGAGACTGGACCCCGTGGTCGAGGCGCTTCGTGGAGGGGCTCTAATCGTCGGCATCGGTCTGCAGTCCTCGAATGATTTCGTGCGACAGGTCTGTGTCGGCACGTCCTTTACCCGCCCTCAGTTCGAGCGCGCAGTTGCGGTCGCCTATAGCTCTGGGGTGGTCGTTAAGTCCTACGTCATGATTAAGCCTCCCTTTCTTGACGACGCGGCAGCTCTGCGTGACGTGGTCGAGACCGCGCAGTACCTTTGCGGGATTGGAGCACCATCCGTGACGCTCTGCCCTACTCGGGTGGCGGAAAACACCGTGGTCCATGCTCTGTTCGAGTCGGGCCTTTATGAACCACCACATATTTTCACTGTCTTGGCGGCTCTGCACGCCGTACTCCACTTGGTGGACGTTCGAGTTGCGGTGATCAACCTTACTGGCGAAGACTTCGAATCCGTAACGGCCATCTCGGGAAGCGACGCGCCGGCTCGGGTGGTTCTTGAGGCCATTGTGGCGTTCAATCGCAGTCGCGACCCGGCAGATCTGAGATTGGCAAGTCCGGTCGAGCGCTGCTACGCCGAGCACCGCGACCGCCTTGAGCGTGCTCCCCGCGTGGACCCCAGAGGAACGCTTCAGAGCCTGCTTGGCGAACTGGAAGTCCACTTAGCATGATTTCTCATCCGTCGAAGAGCCAGACCTTCATCGTGACGGCGAGCAACTCCGGTATTGGGAAAGCCGTTGTCCGCACCCTTCTTGATCGCGGCGCCAGGGTGGTGGCCACCACTCGCAGCGAACAGTGCAAATCCATAGCGCCGAGCGAGTGTCTCACCACGGCGGTAGTCGACCTACTTTCGCCGCTGGACTGTGATCGAGTTGCGGCCCTTGCCGCCGAGACCGGGGAGCTCAGTGGTGTGGTTAACTGCGCTGGGGCGTGGGTTCCCGGCTCGCTTGAACAGTTGGACGAAGGCGCGTTGGACCACGCCTTCGCGGCCAACGTCAAGACGACTTTCAATATCTGCCGCTCCGTCGTGCCCTACCTGGAGAGACGTGGACGTGGGTCCATTGTCGCCATTGCTTCGATACTCGGCATTTCGCCCACTCCGAACTCCTTGGCTTATGCGTCAGCGAAGGCGGCCCTTATCCAATTCACGCGCGCACTAGCGCTAGATCTTGGACCAAAGAATATTCGCTGCAACTGCGTGTGCCCTGGACTAGTGAATACGCCGCAAACGGCGAACGTATTCTGTCGACCCGAGTGGGTGAAATCGCTCACTCGGAGCTATCCGCTAGGGCGGCTCGGCTTTCCAGGGGATGTGGCCTCGGCCGTGGCGTTCCTGCTCAGCGACGAAGCGGTGTGGATTACAGGAGTAGCCCTTCCAGTCGAAGGCGGATATCTCCTCTCCTCCGAGGCGTCATAGGACGGGCCTCCGTGTCGCTATATGTATCGCTGTTCTTCGGCCTGCACGACTCAGGAGCTGCATTCGCCTCTGAGGACAGGGTTTTGCTTTGCCTGCAAGCAGAGAGGGTGTTCCGTAAGAAGCATATGCGTGCGACCCCTGAACAAATGGAGCACCTTGTGCTTCTGGGTCTCCAGCAGCTTCGGAAGACCGTATACGACATTGACACCCTCATGGTCTCTCGCTGGGGTTGTACACCGAGCCGCTTCGTCACCGTCCTAGGTCGTTCATTTGCTCCACTGTGGACCGGCCATCACGCAAACCACGTCGGACTGGCTCGCTCTCTTGGATGGTCCTCCGCTCTGGCGGTATGCGCCGACGGTGGCTCCGAGAATGGCTGCACAGGCATTTACCTTTACGACGGTAAGGTGTACGAGCCTGTCGCCGACCTCGACAGGACCCTTTTGACTGGCCGTTTTTATGGCACCCTCACCCAATTGGTTATTGGAGGAGATCTCGACCAGGCCCATGTTCAGTGGCCGGGGAAGACAATGGGCGTCAGCGCATTCGGACGATACGACGAACGCCTGGCTGCCTTTATACTCGACAACGCGGACCGATTTGGTTTGCTCCGGGCAAGCGACACTGCAGCCTTGGCGCGGGAGATCGGGCTTGATTCGCATCCAGACACTTTCGACTGGCACCGGTGGAATCTTGCCCATACTGCACAGAGGCTGTGGGAGGATCTCTGGATCGAGCAGTTGGCCAAGCTCAGCAGCCTAAGCGAGAACCTGATTCTTGCCGGGGGCTGTGCCCTCAACGTGCTACTAAACGCGCGGATTCGTCGGTCTGGCTTGTTCTCTCACTTCTTTGTGCCTCCATCTGCTGGAGATGACGGCCAGGCGCTCGGCGCGCTGCTTCACCAACTGGGTGTGAGCTGCGCATTTCCGTATCTCGGCCGCACTTGGGGGCATGCCCGCCATGCGCCGCTCGAGGCGGCCGAGGACCTCGCCGCCGGCAGGATCGTCTTTTGGTTTGACGGTAGGTCAGAGGTAGGGCCCAGAGCTCTCGGCCACAGGAGCATATTGGGCATCCCAAGCACCGTCGCTATGCGGCGCCGGCTTAGTGAGGAGGTCAAGCAGCGCGAGTGGTATCGGCCCGTCGCGCCGATTGTGCTGGCGGAGGACGCGGCCGATTGGTTCGATACCAGCGGCGATAGCCCTTGGATGCTGGAGGCTGTTCCGGCCAAGGCCCGCGCCAAGGCATACGCCCCTGCCGTTGTTCACGTTGACGGCACATGCCGCCTGCAGACTCTCGCAAAACACGACGACCCAGTGCTGCACGGATTGATAAGGTTGGTGCGCGAAATGACGGGTTGCCCGGTTCTCATGAATACCTCGATGAATCTTCCCGGAGAAGCAATCTGTGACAGCCCCGATGACGCAAGGCATACATTTCTTGAATCTGGGGCGGATGCCCTGTACATCTGTGGCAAGCGATACACGCGGGCTTCTATCCAACCAGCCTCAGGTATAGAAGAAACTCAACCATGCTACCAGATCTAGAGGCCTTTCTAGCACAGCAGCCTTTGTACTCAACGCACGAGCACCTGCGCTACGAAGCCGACGCCTTGGCGGCAGTCGGCAATAAGACGGAGGACATCCTTTGGCTATTTACGGTACATTACACAAGCTCCGATCTGCGATCGGCTGGTGCCTCCGTAGGCGATATCAATTTCATTCAGAACATAGCGGAACCCTTCGCCAGGCGGCACGAGCGGCTCGTGCAGTTTGCGATGCGATGCCGCAATACTACCCAGATGCGCGTGTTGCATCACGGCTTGCGTGAACTCTATGGTGGCGATGTCTACGAGTTGTCCGACGCGGAGGAGATGCAGCGCCAACGTGAGGCGGCTCACGGGAAGGGGATCTACCGCGAGATTCTACAGCGCCGCGGGCTTATCAAGCTTCTCTGCCGCGACTGCGGAGAACGCTTCGATGAACCGGAGTACTTTAGGACTGCGATACGCATGGAGGAATGGATCGGCGTCTCCTCGCTTAATCAATTGCGCGTGCTTGAGGAGCGCTCGGGCACCTCGATACACAGCCTAAGCGACTTGACAGCCGCTCTCCGTTCAGAGGCTCAACGCCTTATCGGCCGAGGCGCTATCGCGTTCAAGAACGCGATGATCTACCGCCGAGATCCAACGTGGATGAACCGATCATTTGCTGAGGCTGAGCGCGGATTCAACGCTCTTTGTCGCATTGTTCATGCGGAGTGGGTCGACGATGGATCTGCTTGGTCACCCAAACTGCGGGCACTTCAGGACTACCTCTATGGCGAACTCTGCGCCTTGGCAGCGGCGAATGGCATTCCTATGCAAATTCACACAGGAGTGCCAGAAGGAAACCTGCTGCCGGTTGCGTGGGGAGATCCCTTCCGTCTTCTCGGCTTGATCAGAATGTTTCCGAGCCTCCAAATCCACCTCTTGCACGTTGCCCATCCTTTCGAGCGGGAAGCAGCTTCATTAGCGAAAGTGCACCCTAATGTGTACATCGACTGCTCTTGGATTCATCAGCTCAACGCGCATGCGACCAGGTTCTACCTTAATTGGCTGTTGGATGAGGTCCCGTATTGGAAGATTCTCGGCTTCGGCGGGGACTATGCGCACGTCGAGGGTGTTTTCGCGCATCTCTTGCAAGCACGCCACAACCTGAGCATTGCTCTCCGTGAACGTATCGACGTTGGCGCCTGCGACGTCAGGGAAGCTCACCGACTGCTTACTGCCATGCTTTGGGATAATCCGAAGAGAGTCCTCTACAATCGCGAGACTATGCCGGATACATCAGCATGATTCGCACCTCGACTGTTCGACATAGGCGAGAGGCGTTTCGGAACGAGCTGATCGGCCCGACACTCGCCCACGCAGCCACACAGTCGCGGTTTTACCAGGAGCACCTCGGACCCGCGGCCTTCAAAGTCAAGACAGAAAGTGACCTCCTCAGCATCCCGACGGTCACGAAGCGGATTCTACGTTCTCAGCCGCTCGATAGACTGCTCACGTCGGCAGAGACACCTCATGTTGTACAGCACACTTCGGGAACGACGGATGTCCCGTTTAGAGTCTTCCGCGGGCGCGCGGAGGTCGAGTTTATCCGTCAGTTTTTTGATGGACAGTTCGATCCCTTTGGCGCAAATGGTGTAAGGCTACTGTCCCTCCAGCCTTCATACCACGGAGAGGGAATTCCGATCCCTGTGGCCACGAGATACAGCAGTGTAAATGTGATGGATGAGGCCTCGGGAGAGCAGGACATTGACCAACTACTTCGAGAGAGTTCATCTGCCGTCTCGGGACCTGTTGTCATCACAGGCCTCTTTCATCACGTCCGCTACCTGACGGCCAAGCTGCTGCAGCGCGGTTGTGACCTTGCCCGGCTCCGAGTCGCCGGACTGTTTGTGACCGGGCAGCATGTCTCGGCTCGATGGAAACGCATCTTAGAGGAGACGTGGGGCGTCCGCGTCGTCCCGAGATTCAGTATGACCGAGGGCTTTGGCGGAGCCATCTACTGCGAGTTCTGCAGGAGCTACCATTTCGACCACTTTGTTGTTCCCGAAATTCTCGCACCATTTTCAGATGAACCCGTCGTGAGCGGGATTGGTATCTTACATCTTACGTCGCTCTACCCGTTCGTTCAGCTGATGCCCTTCATCCGGTACCGCACTAACGACATCGTCGAGATCCTCTCAACGCCATGTTCGGAGCGGTTCGGACTCTCTGTCCGCTTGCTGGGGCGCTGGGACCATGCGGCCATTCTGGAGAACCGGAGAGGGCACTATAGAGTTATCACGCCATCTCCAATATTCGAGTTACTGGAGAATTTTCCAGTTATCAATACTGGAGATCCCTACGGAAACATCAACGGTACGGTCCTTGTCGGCGTGGGGAATCCCTGCTTTCGCCTGGAGGTGGAGCAGAGTCGTCCTTTCCGTCTGCTCATCAAGATCGAGTTGCGCGTCCTTCCCTGGCTATTCTCCGAGGTTTGCGATCAGATCAGAGCGGTTGTACTGGAAGGTCTTGCTAGGGAACTTCCGTGGTTGCCATCGGAGCTAGGCGAGGACTCCCTGCAGGTTGAGGTGCGCTTCTTTCCACCGGGCAGTCTCGGCGCCTTTGAGCCTGGGGCAATTCCCGAGCACTCGTCCGATGAAGCAGGCTGAGCGGCGGGGCACACCCGAGCAGACCAGGGTTCAGGAGATGGACCGCGATGGTGGATTTGCTTTCTTGGTGTGGAAGAGTCCCGATTCCGAGTTCCCCTACCATCGCGTACTGTGGCGCGCGGGAGCAACGGGGATGGAGTATTCGAGAGCCTTTGTTCTGCCGGATCAACTGCTCTGGAGTTTTGCACTGGATGCGGCGCGTCAATTGCTAGCTGCTGCATACACCGGGGGTATGCTCGCGGCTCGATGGGATCGTTGGCCTTCGAATCTGGTTCGGGTGTCTGACACAGCGCATGTTGGCCACGACAAGGTAGGAGCGCTTCGCCAAGCGGTGCTCACGGACTGGCCAGCAGATCGGCCTTGGCTGGTGGCCCCGGACACTCGGATTATTGCGTGTCGGGAGCCAGGCCCGACCGGCTGGTGGAAGGTGCTAGTGATGTCCTCTTGCTTGAACCGGATAAGCGTTCGCGCAGTCGTGAAGCGCCCCCCAAACGGTGGCGATAGGATTCGCACCCTTGGAAACTGGAGCATCCATCCTGTCCTGATGGACGCAGATACGGTGATCCACCGGATCCACCTCGCGGCAATCCTATCGGCAACGGAGATTCGTTAGGAAGGTTAGCGCGGTCTCTGGAGCGGCCTCAGGACTTCTACAAGTCGGCGCGATGAGAAGGGCCAAATCGAAGACGCGCCATATCAACACCGATCCCCAGCAGCCCATTTAGACTTTGCGTACCAGCCCGAAGAGGGCAGCGACATCACTTCACCCATGCTGTTGAAGTCTTCCGGTACGAAGATCCCGTCCGCCAGGAAGCCCAGCCTCCGAGCCACGGGCGGAACGGGCGGCGGAATCCAGTGCATTCGGCGACCGAACCTACTGGAAGCGGTCGCAGTTTCCAGTGGAAGCGGTCGCAGAATCCGGTGGAAGCGACGACCGAATGCAGTGGATCGGCCGCAGAACCCAGTGGCAGCGACGGCCGAACGCAGTGGAAGCAGCCGCAGAATCCAGTGGAAGCGACGACCGAATGCAGTGGAAACGGCGCAGATTCCAGTGGAAGCGACGGCCGGATGCAGTGGAAGCGGCCGCAGAATCCAGTCGAGCGACGGCCGGATGCGGTGGATCGGACCGCAGAATCCCCTACCAGCTCAGCGCCGGATCGTGGTTCCGCTCCATCCAACCCCGGAGCCTCCGGCGCAGGTCGGCCAGCACGGTTTGCGCGGCAGGCTCGGTGACCCGGTTGTGCTCTTCGGCCGGATCGGCTTTGAGATCGTAGAGCTCGTCGCGCTTGGATCGATCCTTCCAGACGATCAACTTGTGGGTCGGGGTGCGCACGACGCGGTAGGCGAGGCCGCCGAATTTTTCGCTCTTCTCGTCGGACCACTCGGAGAAGGCTTCGCCGATCTTCACCTTCCCGGCGAGCGCCGCTTGGAGGTCGCGCCCTGGCCAGGAATCAGGAACCGGCACCCCCGCGAGGGAGAGCAGCGTCGGTGGCAGGTCCATGCTGGAGACGGGAAGGTCGGAGAGGAGCGCTTTGGGCAATCCCGGACCCAGCATCATGAAGGGGACCCGCAGGGAGCTCTCGTAGGGCACCTGTTTGCCGTCGCCGCCCGAGCCGGGACCGCCGAGGCCGCGCTCCCCCATCATGTAGCCGTTGTCGCCGAGCAGGACGACGACC
>Ga0268264_10003331_pt1 | contig 13887 bp, 13 predicted proteins | sample KBSSwiS32_FD_190357 | JGI IMG/M metagenome (GOLD analysis project Ga0268264, IMG submission 190357) | Switchgrass rhizosphere microbial communities from Kellogg Biological Station, Michigan, USA - KBS Switchgrass S3-2 (SPAdes) (version 2) | ecosystem: Host-associated > Plants > Roots >...
GGTCGTCGGCCCGGACCGCGACCCCGCCGGCGACAAGATCAAGTCGCTGTTCCTGGTCAAGCGGCGGCCCGGCATGACCGTGGCGGCCTACCAGGACTATTGGCGCAACGTGCACGGCGAGCTGGTGGTCGGCGCCCCGGGGGTCACCCGCTACATGCAGATGCAGCGCCTGCCCGCCTCCTATCCGGCCGACGAGTCGGCGGAGTACGACGGCGCCGCCGAGATGAGCTTCCCCGACTGGGACGCCCAGGAGGCCTTCAACACCGGCGAGCCCTGGCGGTCGAACCAGACCGTGGACCTGCCCAACTGTTTCGACCTGAAGGCGGGCGTCCGGTTCTACGTGAAGGAAGAGGTGGTGTTCTGATGTCCGATTCCCCAGCCGGAACCCGGCCCTTCAACCATTTCTATCAAGGCTCGCAGCCCGACGGCGACTACCGCTTCTTCCAGGTCGCCTGGGTGGTCGACGACCTGATGGCGACCATCCGCAAGTGGGTGGAGGTGTATGGCGTCGGGCCGTTTCACGTCATGCCGCCGCGCAGGAACAAGGCGATCTATCGCGGCCAGGAGGTCGAGTTCGAGATGCAGCTCGCCGTCGTCCAGTCCGGCCCGGTGCAGCTCGAGTTCATCCAGCAGAAGGACGACCTGCCCAGCGTCTATCGCGAGATCTATCCGCCGGGGTCCGGCGGCGTGCACCACATGTGCACCATCACCCGCGACTTCGACGCCACCCGCGCCCACTACGAGCGGCTGGGTTATCCGTCCATCGCCCAGATGGTGGGCGCCATGCGGGTGGAGTATTTCGACACCCAGAAAGACTTCGGCTTCATCACCGAGCTGGTCGAGCACAACGACGGCTTCCTCGGGCACCTGAGGAACCATGCGGAGATCTGCGCCAAATGGGACGGCCGCGACCCCATCCGCTTCCTGACGCGTGACGGCTACCGAACGCCCGAACAGGCGCAGGCGGCCGGGCGCGCCTAGGTCTTGAACCGGTAGGCCGCCCCGTCGCGGATGATCGATCCGCCGGTGGGCTCCGGGAAGTGGGTGCCCATCACCAGCACCGGCTGGCCGGCAAAGTCGGCCAGCACGCGCCCGCGGGTCTCCCGGCAGGCGGCCGCGTCGAAGTCCGCGAAGCTCGACCACTCCGGCCGGGCGACCTGGGCGGGGTTGTGGAGCAGGTCGCCGGTGATGAAGCCGCGCTTGCCCTGCGATTCGATCGAGACGCTCACGTGGCCCGGCGTGTGACCGGGCGTGGACACCAGCCGCACCTCGTCGCAGATCACGTGGTCGGCGGCCACCAGGTCCAGCAGTCCCGCCTCCAGCAACGGTGCGACGGACTGCTCGAGGATGCGCGCGTCGTCGCCCTCCGCGGTCCTGGTCCAGTGGTCAACCTCGGTCCGTCCGATCAGGTAGCGGGCGTTGGGAAAGGTCGGGATCCAACGGCCGTCCGTCAGCCGCGTGTTCCAGCCGACGTGGTCGCTGTGCATGTGGGTGCAGAGCACGGTGTCGATGGACTCGCAGGCGAAGCCCGCCGCTTCGAACCGCGCGATGAAATCGGTGTCCGGCAGCGCGCCGACGCCGGTGCGCTGCTTGTCGTTGCCCATGCAGGTGTCGACCACGATCCGGCGGCCGGGCGGCTCGACCACGAAGGCCTGGATCCACAGGATCAGCTCGCTGGCCGCGGTGGCGTAGGCCGGCGCCAGCCAGTCGATGGCCTGCACCTCCTCCGCCGTGGAGGTCGGCAGCAGGAAGGTGCAGGGCAACGCCACCTGCTGTTCGAGAATCGCGGTGACCCTGACGTCGCCGATGGTCCAGGTTTGCATGAGGCGTCTCAGTCCTTTCCCTTGAACCGGTAACCGGCGCCGTCCCGGACGATCGAACCCACGGTCGGGGCGGGGAAGTGGGTGCCGATCACCAGCACCGGCCCGTCGGCCAGCTCCGCAAGCACCTTGCGCCGCGTCGCCGTCGAGGCGTCCGTGTCGTAGTCCACGTAGGAGCCCCATTCCGGCCGGGCGATCTGCGTCGGCGTGTGCATCATGTCGCCGGTGATGAAGGCCTGTTCCCCCTTGGAGGCGATAGCGACGCTGACATGACCCGGCGTATGCCCCGGGGTGGCGACCAGCCGGACTTCGTCGCAGATCGCGTGCCCGCCTTCGACGGGATCGACAAGGCCGGCGTCGATCACCGGCTGGATGGAGTCGGCGTAGATCGCCTCGTCGTCGCCCTGCGTCTGGGTCGCCCAGTACGCAAGCTCGGTCTTGCCCATCAGATAGCGGGCGTTCGGGAACGTCGGGACCCAGCGACCGTCCTGCAGCATGGTGTTCCAGCCGACGTGGTCGACGTGCAGGTGCGTGCAGAGCACCACGTCGATGGTCTCCCGGGTGAAGCCCGCGGCCTCGAACCGCTGCAGGAAGTCGGTCCGCAGCATGTTGAACTGGCCCTCGCGGGGCTTGTCGTTGCCGACGCAGGTGTCCACCACGATCCGCTTGGTCGGCGTCTCCACAACGAACGCCTGCACCCAGAGGATCAGGCGGCCCAGTTCGTTGACGTAGTGCGGCCGCAGCCAGTCGATGGCGGCGACCTCCTCCCTGGTCGAGGTCGGCAGGAAGAAGCGGGTGGACGCCTCCAGCGGCTCACCTTCCATGACGGCGGTGATCTTGACCTCGCCGACGGTCCAGGACTGCATGAAGTTGGAATTCCCCTCAGCGCTCGCCATCACGCCGCGGGCTCGATGAACTTGGCCCGGTAGTCTCGGAATTCCGCGCGGATGCGCGCTTCCGACAGGCCGAACTCCTCCAGCGTGTAGGCGTGCGACGGGCGCGCCTCGCGCTGGTTGGCGTCGCGCCACTTCTGCATTTCGGTCCAGCCGGCCTCGGTCAGCGGCTGGCCGATGAAGCCGAAGACGTCTTCGGCGACCTTGCGCGGATTGGCCACCGTGTCCTTGTACCAGATGTCGAGGAAGCGGCCGGGATGGCGCGCGCGGATCGCCAGCGCCCGGGTCATGGAGCCGGCGAACATCGCGCTCCAGGCGTCGCCGATGTCCTTGGCGTCGTCGCGCGCCACGGACGGCGCGTGCAGCACGTGGATGAAGCTGCAGATCGAGGGGATGGTGGTGATCGGATCGCGGTGGGTCTGGATGATGTGCACGCCCGGGAAGACCTTGATCAGCTCCTCCAGCCCGTGGATGTGGTCGGGGGTCTTGAACAGCCACCGCGAGCCTGCGACGTGGCGGCCTGACCGCTTGCGCTGCCATTGCAGGAACTGGCCGGCGAGCTTCAGGTAGGCGTAGGCCGGCGTCTTGTCGGCGGTGCGGAACCAGTCGTTATAGGCCGGGATCAGCGCCTGGGACTGCTCGCCGGTCGACAGGAAGGCGCCGCGGTAGAGGAAGATGCTCTCTTCCGGGGCCAGGGTCTCGAACGGATAGATCGAGGCCAGCTCCGGCATGGCCTGCATCATCGCCGCCACCGCCGCGTCGCCCTCGGGGATGCGGCTGTCGTGCGCAGGGTCGAAGTCCCAGTCGAAGTCCGGGGCGATCCGGTGGGCCTCGTAGAACAGCGGCGCGGTCAGGCCCTCCGCGGCGGCCAGCATCCGGTAGAGCATGGTGGTGCCGGTGCGCGGCAGGCCCACGATGACCACTGGCGCGCCGATGTCCTCCTCCCGGATCTCCGGATGGCGGCGGATCCATTCGAACAGCGTCAGCCGGTTCACCAGGAAGGCAATCAGCCGCTCACGATGCTGCGCGCGGCCCACCTCGCTTAAGGGCGCTTCCTTGTCCAGCGACCCGCAGAGCACCCCCAACGGCTCCAGGAACTCGCGGCCACCGTAGTCGCGCAACCCCGTCCGCGCCTCGGCCTCGGCCATCAGCGCCGCAGGCTCGAACTCGCCAGGCATCAGATCCCCTCCCGAAGCTCAGAGAATTTCACCACCCGCGTCGTGGGATCGACGTGCTCGGCCGCGCGGATCCAGCGCATGGCGAAGTGCCCCAGCCGATGTCCCGCCGTGTCCAGCCAGTTGCGATGGCCGGGGTCCTGGTGGGCGATCACCACCGTGACGCCGCCATCGGCGTCGGCCTGGGCGGTATGCTTGTTCACGTGGCTCTTGTGGTGGCGGTAGTCCATGGACTCCTGCCAGTAGTTGTCGACCTGCAGGTTCCAGGTGTCGCAGGACGGGATGCGCGCGATGCGCACCACCAGCGCTTCGTCCGGAGCCAGCGTCCAGAACGAGCGGTAGAAGTAGATGTTCGGGTCGCCGCCGGCCTTCAGGCAGGCGTCCTGGTCCGCCGGCGGCAGGGCGTTGGGGTGGGCCAGGTATCCCTCGGTCCAATTGGTGAAGGTCGACGCGCAGTAGGTGGTGAAGCCGGCGGCGGCGGCGAGCTGAGCCTTGATCTTCTCCAGCGTCAGGACCGGGGGCGTCCCCGCATCGTCGAGCCGTTCCACCTTCAGCTCGGCCGGCGTCTCGCGCGTGCGGTCGAGGTAGGTCTGGCGCACGTTCACCGACTGTGTTTCGGCGTCCATGGGCAGCCAGTTTCCCCCTGTCGGCTCGCCCCCCAGCAGGATCTCGAAGCGGCCGTCGGCGTCCACCTTCAAGGCGGTGGAATCCAGATGACCCACCTGGTGGGTGTAGCCTTGGGCGTCGCGCTTGGCGGTGATGAAGCTAAGGTAGTCGACCGTGTTGCGCTTGCCGGTGACCCGGTAGCGCCGCGCGGGATTGAGGACCGCGCGCTGGTAGATAGTGTCGGGGTTGTCGCAGCCGAACTTGGACACCTCGTCTACGTAGCGGGCCAGCACCGGAAACTCCGGGTCGGAGAACTCCACCGCGCTCAAGAGGCCCATGCGGGTCAAGCGGCTCAGGTGGCGAATGCCCTCCGCCCCGGTGAGCGGATCGGACGGGGTGGTGGCGCGGAAGAGCTGCGCGCCGGCCGCCTTCAGGCTGTCGAGATAGCCATCCCAGACGGCCTGCAGTTGGGCCGCTTCAGCCTCGTTCATGACGCTGCTCCGGGGTGGGCCAGTTCGCCGCGGACGAACGCGGTCAGGTAGTCGCGCATCGGCGGGCCGATGATCTCGATCAGCATGCCGGCCTGGGTGCGGAAGTAGCCGCCGCCCGAGCCAGCCGCGCCCAGCACCCGCCGGGCGCCCGACGCCTCCATCGCCGCGCAGGCCGCCACGGCGTCCTCGGCCCAATAGCAGACGTGGTGCACGCCGACGCTCGCCTCGGCCCAGGGCGTGTCAGGCACGCATTGGATCAGCTCGATGTACGGCGGCCCCTGCGTCGTGTGGGCGATGCGCATTTCCGCCTGGCGCGCCTGACCGTCGATCACGAGATCCATGACCCTGGGACGGCCGATCTTCCAGGTGACCCCAAGGTCGCGGCTCAGTTGCGCCGTCGCGGCGTCCAGGTCCACGGCGGTGACGCCCACGTGGAACAGTTGTCCGGGATGCAGGGTGCTCACAGCGGCATGTACTCCCCGGCTGACAGGTCGATGCAGCCGCCGGTCATGGCGGAGAAATAGTCCGAAGCGACGGCGACGATGGCCTTGGCGCACTCGCCGTCCTCGGGAATGTCGCCCAGCGGCAGGGCCTCGGCGATCTGGGCGCGCAGGGCCTGGACCGTGGTCCCCTCCGCCTTCGCCCGTTCCACCATGCCCTTCTCCACCGTCTCGCCCCACATCCAGCCGGGGAACACCGAGTTCACCCGGATCCCGAACCCGCCCAGCTCCTTGGCGAGCTGGGTGGTGGCCATGCGCAGCGCCGCCTTGGAGACGGCGTAGCCTCCGAGCGTCGCCATCGGCATGCGCGAGACCTTGGTGTTGACGTTGACGATCGAGCCGCGCTTCTGCGCCTTCATCTGCGGGACCGCGCACTGGATCAGGTTCATGGTCCCGAACAGGTTGACGCCCATGGTCTCGCGCCAGTCGGCCAGGTCGGCCTCGGCGGCGGGCGCGTAGGTCCCGGTGACGTAGGCGCTGTTGATCAGCACGTCGATCCGGCCGAACCGCTCCACCGTCGCCGCCACCAGCCGTTCGCACTGGGCCCGCTCGGCGATGTCGGTGGGAACCTTCAGCACCTCGGTCGCCAGGCCCAGGGCGGCGATGTCCTCGGCCACCGCGTCCAGCTTCGAGGCGGTGCGCGCGCAGACGGCGAGCCTCGCCCCCTCCTGCGCGCAGAGCTTGGCCAGCTCCTGGCCGAGCCCCGGCCCGATCCCGCTGACGATAGTCACCTTGTCCTTGAGAAGCACTGTCGACACCCTTCAGGTCATGTTCTAGGGGCTTTGAAGGCCGCCGCGTGGGCGATCGTGCCGGCAGTCAACGCGCCCAGGCCGCCGTCCACCGGGATCACCGCTCCGGTGACGTAGGACGCCTCGTCCGACGCCAGGAAACGGATCACCGCTGTCAGCTCGTCCAGGTATCCGGACCGCCCGAGAACGGTCTGCGCCTCGAGGGCCGCCATCTCCGGGGAGGCCGCGGCGCCACGCTCCGCCAGCAGCCCGCGGGCCGCGCAGTTCACCCGGATCCCGTAGCGGCCGAAATCGTGCGCCATCACGCGGGTCAGGGCCGCGACGCCGCCCTTCGCCGCCGAATAGGAAGGAAACAGCGGATGGCCTAGGGCCCCGTCCAGCGAGCCCAGGTTCACCACCGCCGGCGCCTTGCCGCGCTTCAACAGCGGAAGGAACGCCTTGCCGGCGAAGGCGGGACCCAGCAGGTCCTGCTCCACCACCCGCCGCCAGGAGTCGTAGCTCGACGCCTCGATCCCCCCGGCCTCGATCGCCGTATGGCAATTGACCAGCACGTCGATCCGCTTGTGGCGCGCCGAGCAGGCGTCGCGGGCCCGCTCCAGGTCCGTGGGCGTGACTAGGTCGGCGGGCAGCCAGTGCGCCTTTCCGCCGTTCTTCTGGATTCGATCGCAGAGTTCCGTCAGGGCGGCGGCGTCGCTGTCGACCACCACGACCTGCGCCCCCGCCGCGGCGAAATCCTCCGCGCAGGCGGCTCCGACGTGACGGACCGCGGGCGCGCCGCCGGCCCCCCGCGGCTCTCCCCAGCAGGCGGCGACGATCACGACGATCCGATCGGCCCAGTCCGTCACCGCGTCCACCTCCCGGGGTTTGGGGTCAACGCCCGGCTGTCCCGGGCTGTCAGCGCACAACAGGGGCGCGGGCCCGCGCTGTCAACTGGCGGCCCGTCAGTTCGCGGCCGCCGCGCCGTTGCGCCGGCCCCGCCGTTGGCGCAACTTGCTCCCATCAGGAGGAAAAACATGGCTGCGATAGTGCCCGCGGCGCGGTTCGCATGAGCGACGCCGCCCGCGCCGAGTTCGTCGAGATCCCGACCAAGGCCCTGCTGCGCGACCTGGACGCCGTGCGGGGCGGTCTGCAGGCGTGGCTGCGCCGGCGCGCGCCGGGCTGCGCGGACCTGGAAGTGACCGAGATCCGCCTGCCCACCGGGGCCGGCGTCGCCAACGAGACCCTGCTGGTCAACGCCAGGGTCGGCGGCAAGGACGAGGGCTTCGTCGTGCGGGTCGGCACCACCTACCACCTGTTCATGGGCATGGACGTGGCGGTGCACTGCCGACTCTACGAGGTGCTGGACCGCGAGCCGCACATCCCTTCCCCGCCCATCATAGGCTTCGAGCCTGACAAGTCCCTGTTCGGCGAGCCGTTCTTCGTCATGCGCCGCGTGGAGGGGCGCGTGCCCTCCGACAATCCGCACTACTACAGCACCGGCTGGGTCGTGGACCTTTCGCCCGACGAGCGCCGCCAGCTCTGGCGCAACACCGTCGAGCTGATGACCAAGGTCCACAAGCTCGATCCCGCCAAGGTCGCGTTCCTCGACCGCCCGCACCTGGGCCGCAACGGCCTGGAGCAGGAGATGAACCACTGGCTGAAGTACGCCCAGTGGTGCGGCGGCGACGCCCGCCCGATCGTCCGCAAGGCTTCCGAGTGGCTGGTGGCGAACATGCCCAAGGACCCGCCGCCGGGCTTCTCGTGGGGCGATTCGCGACCGCCGAACGTCATCTACCAGGGGGTCGAACCGGCCGCCTTGCTGGACTGGGACATGGTCTCCCTGGCCGGGCCCGAGTGCGACCTCGCCTGGTGGACGGTGATGGACCGCGCCCACTCCGTCGACCGCGCCGTCCCCCGTCTCGAGGGTCTCGGAAACCCACGCCAGACCATCGCCCTGTGGGAGGAGCTCATGGGCCGGCGGGCGGAGAACCTCGATTGGCACCTGGTGCTGAACGCGCTGCGCATCCGCCTGGTGATGGTGCGCCTGCCTGAGATGCTGCGCGCCCAGGGCCAGATCGACGCCGCGCAGCAGGCCCAGCTCGACTCCGGCGAGATGGAGTGGCTGGACGGCCTGCTCGACCTGCCGATGGCCGACCGCTTCGAATCCGCCTGGGCCGGCTGGGACCGCTGACGCTTGGCTTTTTCGCCGCCGTCCCGCAGAGGACGGGGGCGGAACAGGATCGTCGACGGAAAGGTCATTCGCCCATGAAGATGCACATGCTCTCCGGCGGCCGTCTGCGTATGCGTCGCGGGATCTACTACCCCGGCGCCGAAAAGACCGAGACCTTCGAGCTGCCGGTGTCCTGCGCCCTCTTCAAGCACCCGCAGGGCAATGTGCTCTACGACACCGGCTGCCATCCGGACGCTGCGGCCAATCCCGAAGCCCGCTGGGGCTCGACGGCGCGCATCACCGTGCCGATCTTCCAGCCCGAGGATGCGGTCGTGCACCAGTTGCCGAAGGTCGGCCTGACCGCCGACGACATCGACGTGGTGGTCTGCTCGCACATGCATATCGACCACTGCGGCTGCAACGTCTTCTTCAAGAACGCCACCGTGGTGTGCCACGCCCGCGAGCTGGAGGCGGCCCGCGCGGCGGATTCCGAGTCCAAGGGCTATATGCGCATCGACTGGGACCACCCCCAGCGCTTCGAATGCATCGAGGCCCAGCACGACCTGTTCGGCGACGGCCGCCTGACCCTGCTGCCCGCGCCCGGCCATACGCCGGGATCGGTCATCGTCCACGCGGTGCTCGACAAGGACGGCCCCTTCCTGCTCGTCTCCGACGCCATCCCGGTCCAGGCCTGCCTCGAGCAGCGCTACTGCCCCAAGGTCACCTGGGACGTGGACAAGTCGATGATCGTCTTCGAGGAGGTCGCCCGCCTGCAGAAGGATGGCGCCACGGTGCTGTTCGGCCACGACGACGCCCAATGGCAGGGCCTGCGCAAGGGCGCCGAATTCTACGCCTGAGGGGCCGGCGGGCGGGCGGGACGCCAAGCTTCACTGTCATATGGTTGTGACGCCGCGGGCGCATGGATGCGGCCTTCCGCCACCGGACATCGAGCCATGGCCGCCGACGACCAATCCATCCCGCTTTCCAACCTCGACCGCATCAAGCAGGAGATCGCCGACAGCTTCGACGAGGAGCTGGAACTGGAGATCGACGAGAGCCGGCTGGAGCAATTGCTGGCCGATCTCTCCGACGATCCCGACCGGCGGCAGATCGAGCGGCGCATCTATTTCCGCGAGCTGTTCCGCCTGCAGCACGAACTGGTGCGCCTGCAGGACTGGGTGCAGCACAAGGGCCTGAAGGTGGTGGTGGTCTTCGAAGGCCGCGATTCCGCCGGCAAGGGCGGGGCGATCAAGCGCATCACCCAGCGCCTCAACCCCCGGGTCTGCCGCGTCGCCGCCCTGCCGGCGCCCAGCGAGCGCGAGCGCAGCCAATGGTACTTCCAGCGCTACGTGGCCCACCTGCCGGCCGCCGGCGAAATCGTGCTCTTCGACCGCAGCTGGTACAACCGGGCCGGCGTCGAGCGGGTCATGGGCTTTTGCACCGAGGCCGAGGTGGAGACCTTCTTCGAGGACGTGCCGCAGTTCGAGCGCATGCTGGTGCGCTCTGGGACCATCCTCCTCAAGTACTGGTTCTCGATCACGGACGAGGAGCAGCAGTTTCGCTTCAACATGCGAATCCAGGATCCCCTCAAGCAGTGGAAGCTGAGCCCCATGGACGTGGAATCGCGCCGGCGCTGGGAGGACTACACCCGCGCCAAGGAAACCATGCTGGAGCGCACCCACATCCCCGAGGCGCCCTGGTGGGTCGTCGAGGCGGTGGACAAGAAGCGCGCGCGGCTCAACTGCATCGCCCACCTGCTCGACCAGATTCCCCATGCCGAGGTCCCGCGGCCGCCGGTGGTCCTGCCGGCTCGAGTGCGCAATCCAGACTACTTCCGCGCGCCGATCCCGCGCCACATGTACGTCCCAAGCGTCTTCTGAGCACGGACCATCGATGACCGCGTCCCGCCGCCAGGTCCTGGCCTCAGCCGCCAGCCTCGCCTTCGCCGGCTTCACGCGCCTGGCCAACGCAGAGTCCCCGCCCAGCATCACCCGCCCCGCCCTCGAGGCCGACGCCTATTCGAGCGAGGTTGCGGCCTACGGCCCCTTGCGGCCCGACCCCGCGGGCCTGTTCGACCTGCCGGACGGCTTTACCTACACCATCGTCTCGCGGGCCGGGGAACCGATGAGCGATGGGTTCGTCACCCCGCGCAGCATGGACGGCATGGGTTGTTTCGCCGCCGGCCCCGACCAGGTCGTCCTGGTGCGCAACCACGAGCTCAAGCCGCTCGACCTCGAACACGGCGCCTTCGGCCCGGAGCGCGCGCTGGCCTCGCGGCTGGCGGCCGACCGCATCTACGACGTCACCGACGACGGCCTGCCCATGGTCGGCGGGACCACGACGCTGATCTACGATCTCAAGGCCCGCCGCCTGGTCTCCGACCACCTGAGTCTAGCCGGAACCACCACCAACTGCGCCGGCGGGCGCACGCCCTGGGGTTCGTGGCTTTCCTGCGAGGAAACCACGCAAGGCAAGGGCCAGGAGGCCGGCAAGGACCACGGCTTCGTGTTCGAGGTCCCCTCGGGCCTGCGGGGCGTCGCCGATCCCGTCCCGCTCGCCGGCCTCGGCCGGTTCCGCCACGAGGCCGCCGCCGTCGATCCGCGCACCGGGGTCGTCTACCTCACCGAAGACGCCAGCGACGGCTTCGGCCTGTTCTACCGCTTCCTGCCCAACGACCGGACGCGGCTTGGCGCCGGCGGGCGGCTGCAGGCGCTGGCCCTGCCCGAAGGCGGCGACGCCGATCCGCGCAACTGGGAGGCGCCCTATTGGCGCCAGGGGGACTGGCGCGACGCGAGCTGGGTCGACCTGGACGGCGTCGACAACCCCTACGAGGACCTGCGCTACCGCGGCCACGCAGCGGGCGGGGCCTGGTTCGCCAGGGGCGAGGGCGTCTACTTCGGCGACGGCGAGCTCTATTTCGCCTGCACCAACGGCGGCGCGATCCGCGCCGGCCAGATCCTGCGCTATCGCCCCAGCCTCGCCGAAGGCCAGCCGGGCGAGCGTGACGCCCCCGGCCGCCTGCAGCTCTTCTGCGAGTCCGCCGACGTGAAGCTGATAGAGATGTGCGACAACATCGCCGTCTCGCCGTGGGGCCACCTCGTCGCCTGCGAGGACAAGGCCGGCGGCGTGAACTACCTGCGCGCGGTCACGCCGCAGGGACGGCTCTACACCCTGGGCCGCAACGCCCGGCCGGGCGGCGGCGACGTGGCCCCCACGTCCGAGCTCGCCGGCGTCTGCTTTTCCCCAGACGGCTCGACGATGTTCGTCAACGTCTATTCCCCCGGCATGACCCTGGCGATCACCGGGCCCTGGGGAAGGTTTCGCGTCTAGGACGGCCGCGTGACGTCCGTCGCCTTCCTCTGGGCCTTCGCATTTGCGGACGGCCGCGCCACGCCCTTGACGGACGCGGCGCTGGAGCCGGCGCTCGCCGATCCCGAGCGGTGGGTCTGGCTGCACCTGCCCTTGAGCGACCAGCGGGCCCGCAACTTCCTGGAGCGCTTGAATGGCCTTCCCGAGCCCGCGCGCGAGCTGATCCTCGCCGCCGAGCCGCGGGTGCAGGTGCAGTTCGCCGGCGACTGGGCTTACGGCGCGATGCCGGACCTGCAGCGCGACCTCGAGGGCCGCAGCCAGGACGCCGGCCGGCTGCAGTTCGCCCTGAATGGCCGGCGTCTCATCACCGCACGCCGCCACGCCCTGCTATGCGTCGACGACCTGCGCCGGGCCGCCGCCGCCGGGGAGCCCCTTGGCGGTCCCGCCGCGGCCTGGGTGGCGCACGTGGAGCGCTTCGTCGATCGTTCGGAGACGCGCCTGCTTGAGATCTCCGAGGGGGTCGACCGCCTCGAGGATCGGCTGCTGGCCGACGACGAGGATCTCGACGCCCTGGCGCTCGGCCCCCTCCGGCGCGGACTGTCGCGCCAGCACCGGGAGTTCCTGGCCCTGCGCAGCGCGCTGGGCCGCGCCGCGCTGCCGCGCCTCCCCCACCGCGTCGCCCTGATCTCCGAGCACCTGCCGCGGCTGGTCCAGGAGGTGGAGGATCTGGACCGCGAGGCCGCCGGACTCCAGGAGCGCGCGCGGCTTCTGCACGAGGAGATCGACACCAAGATCGCCGCCGACGCCAACCGCAGCATGCGCGCGCTCACGGTGCTGTCCACGCTGCTGATCCCGCCGACCCTGATCGTCGGCGCCTTCGGCATGAATCTCCCAGGGATCCCGTTCGAGGCCGGCCACCTGGGCTTCGCCAAGGCCTCGGCGCTCTGCGTCGCTGTCGTCGCCGGGGCCTATGTTCTCCTGCGCCGCTGGCGGATTCTCTAGCGGAACAACCCGCTCGCAGGTCCGGCGGAAGGCCCGACGAACAGGCCGCGACGGGACATCAGGATGGCTTAGGCGATGTCTTTGGCTCATGCTTCCGGGCGAAGTCCGTCCCCGCCGAAGGGGCGGCGACAGGGAGAGCCAGATGTACGACGCGGACGTCAGCGACCAGCAGATCATCGACAGCCTGCACGCCTTCGTGCAGCAGGAGATCCTCCCGCTCCAGAACGGCCTGGGCGAGATCTTCACCAATCCGCGGCTGCACTGGGACGAAACCGGCAAGGAGCATCCGGCGATCACCGCCGCCAAGCGCGAGGCGCGCATGCGATCGGCCAACGCCGGTTTCTACACCATGTTCTGCCCGAAGAAGTTCGGCGGCGAGGACCTGGGCGTGCGCCTGTGGTTCCTGTGCTGGGAGAGCTTCTTTCATCGCTACGGGATGCCGAAGACCCAGCTCGTCTACCACATCCTCTCCCACTTCGCGTCCGGCCCGCACGAGGTGTGGGAATACGCCTCCGACGAGCTGGCCGCCGAGGTGCTGCCCAAGTTGGCGGCGGGCGAGCTGCAGGGCTGCTTCGGCCTCACCGAACCCGACGCGGGTTCCGACTCCTGGATGATGCGCACCAACGCGGTCCGCGACGGCGACGACTGGATCATCAACGGCATGAAGCAGTGGACCACCGGCTCGCCCACCGCCGACTTCATCATGTGCTACGCGGTCACCGACAAGGAGAAGCTCGCGGCGCACAAGGGCGGCGTGTCCTGCTTCTACATCCCCACCTCCACGCCCGGGTTCAAGGTGGAGTCGGTGCTGACCATCTGGGGCCAGCTCGGCGGCGACGAGGGCATCCTGTCATTCACCGACGTGCGCGTGCCGAACAAGTACCTGGTGGGCGAACTCGACCGCGGCTTCGACCTGGCCATGCTGGGCGTCCGCCACGGCCGCCTGGCCAACGCCGGCCGCACGCTGGGCACGGCGCGCTGGGCGATGGACAAGGCGCTGGACTACATCAAGGTGCGCAAGACCTTCGGCTCGCTGCTAGCCGACCACCAGACCATTCGCAACTACCTGGCCGAGGCCGCCACCAAGCTCTACGCCGGCCGCATGATGGCGCTGGACTGCGCCCGAAAGGCCGACGAGGGCCGCGACGTACGCACCGAGGTTTCGATGGTGAAGCTGTTTTGCACGCGCGCTT
>Ga0268264_10003332_pt1 | contig 13881 bp, 14 predicted proteins | sample KBSSwiS32_FD_190357 | JGI IMG/M metagenome (GOLD analysis project Ga0268264, IMG submission 190357) | Switchgrass rhizosphere microbial communities from Kellogg Biological Station, Michigan, USA - KBS Switchgrass S3-2 (SPAdes) (version 2) | ecosystem: Host-associated > Plants > Roots >...
GCAGGAGAGCGCCGGCGGGGTGGCTGCAAAAGCCGGGGTGTACTTTGGAGGTCTGGAGAATGGTGCTGCGGGTGGCGGTGAGCCAGCGAAAGCGGGAAGCTATATCCAATGTGCCGATGGGACCACTTCCGGCGCTGCCAAGGGCGATTTGGCGGAAGGCTTCCAGATGTTGTTGGACCTCTGCGATGTCGATGCCGGGAAAAAGCGCTTTGAGCCGGGCTTCATCGAGGGTAAAGATGGTTTGCAGGAATTTTTGTTTTGGGCAATAGAGTATAACCCCGACATTCAGGAACTCTTCGCGTTCGACCCGAGGCACAACACGAAGGACGGCATATTCAAACAAGTGACTGTCTGGCATGTTGCGCTGTTTTTATAATGGTTTGGGATTGGGCGAGGCGGATGGTCAGGAATTCGGTATAGACCTCTTTTATATCGCGGGCTGATATGTCCAGGGACCAGCCCGTGAGCCATTCATCAGGGATCAGCTGGACGATGTCCTTTATCTTTTCAGGAGTGAGGATCTCATGGAATGCTTTGTCCACTTCCTCCAGTCTGGTGGCGAAAGGCAGGAGCACGTGGTCCTTTACCTGTGCGAAGGGTTTGGAGGCCTGTTCTTTCCAGTTGTCCCATGCATGATGAAAGTACAGGGAGGCGCCATGGTCGATGAGCCACAGCTCTTTATTCCATACCAGCATATTGGTGTTGCGGGCTGTACGGTCCACATTAGCGAGCAGACAATCGAGCCAGACGATGCGGGATGCCAGGAGCGGGTCCACCTTATTGACTACGGGATCGAAGGTGATGGAACCGGAGAGATAATGTAATCCCAGGTTGAGCCCTACGCTGGCCTTGAGGAGGTCCTGGATCTCTTCATCGGGTTCGCTGCGGCCGAAGGCTGTATCGAGCTGGGCAAAAACGATCTCGGGTACTTTCAGGCCGAGGGTGCGTGCCAACTCGCCGCCGATGAGCTCGGCGATCAGGGATTTGATGCCCTGGCCCGCGCCGCGGAATTTAAGGACGTAGAGAAATCCGTCGTCTGCCTCGGCGATGGCGGGCAGGGAGCCGCCTTCCCGCAGGGGGGTAACATATCGGGTGACATTCACGGTGCGGAGTGATGGCTTGTCCATGACCGGGCAAAGATAAATGCATTATATTTAGCCTTATAATCTATTTGATTTTGAATCCGCTGATAAAACATAAGAGCACAATACTATATGGGGTGGCGCTGGCTCTGCTGGTCTTCCTGCTCAAGTGGCTGGAATGGCGGCTGGTGATCTTCGACTATGCGCTTGAATTATATGTCGGCGCCATTGCCCTGCTGTTTACGGGGCTGGGTATCTGGCTGGCCATGAAGCTGACGAAGCCGAAGGTGGAGACCGTGATCGTCGAGAAGCCCGTGTATATTGAAAAGAAGGAAGTGGATACAGAAACGGTGGTCCGGGAGCTGGCCCGGATGGACCTGAGCAGGCGGGAACTGGAAGTGCTGGAGCTGATGGCGCAGGGACTGAGCAACCAGGAGATAGCTGAAAAATTGTTCGTCTCGCTGAATACGATCAAAACACATACGTCGAGACTCTTCGAAAAAATGGACGTAAAACGGCGGACACAGGCCGTTGAAAAAGCTAAGCGACTGAATATCATATCTTAGTTGTATGACCTTTCCGGCTATTGAGCCTACTACTTTCGTATGAAAATGCAGATCACCCTTAAAATCACCCGAAAGTATGAACGAAGTCTGCCGGGGATGCTCAAGATTTGTGGAAAATCACTGTTATGAAAAAAATTGTATTTGTATGCGGGTTGATCGGCGGGCTGATCACCACGGTATGGATGGTCGTCTTATCCATTATTTATCGCACGCATGGAGAGATCGATCATGGAGAGATCTATGGCTATGGGTCCATGATCCTTGCCTTCTCCCTGATCTATGTGGGGGTACGAAATTTCAGGAATAAATACAATAATGGGGCGATCAGCTTTGGGAAGGCGTTCCGCATCGGGCTGTATATTACCCTGATAGCCTCTACGATCTATGTGGGTACCTGGCAGGTGATCTATTATGGGTATGCGCGTGATTTTGGGAAGGTCTATGAGGAAAGTACACTGGCCAAGCTAAAGGTATCGGGGGTCAGCGAGGAAGCCTATGCCAGGAAGAAGGCGGAAATGGACGGGTGGGTCAAGCTATATGATATGCCGGCGTATAATATAGGGATGACCTATATGGAGATACTTCCCGTAGGGTTGTTGGTCAGCCTGATCACGGCCCTGATATTAAAAAAGAAGAGAATTTAGGGCTACCTTGCGGCCTATGAGTTTTTTAGACGTATCGCTGGGAGATGTGCGTATGGTCCTTTCGAAGGGATGGAAGATGGCTGTGGCGGGGGAGACGGGATCCGGGAAGACGACCTTGTTGAAGACCATTGCGGGTCTGGCGCAAGCGGAGAAGGGAACCGTATCATTCGAAGGACAGCGGGTACTGGGTCCATTAGAAAAGCTGATACCGGGACATCCGGGTATCGCCTATCTTTCTCAACAATTTGAATTACCACAACATTTACGGATCGAGCAGGTGCTGGAATATGCCAATGAACTGCCGGAAGAAGAAGCAGGCATTATTCAGGGTATGCCAGATCGACCACCTCATGAAACGTAAGACCCACCAGCTGTCGGGTGGGGAGCGGCAGCGGATCGCGCTGGCCAAACTGCTCATAGCATCGCCGCGGCTGTTATTGCTGGACGAGCCTTTTTCCAACCTGGATATGATCCACAAGGAAGTGCTGAAGTCGGTGATACGGGACATCGGGCAAAGACTCGATATCACCTGTATGCTGGTGTCGCATGATCCTTTGGATACGTTGTCCTGGGCGGACGAGATACTGGTGCTGCGGGATGGGCTGGTGGTGCAGCAGGGACCGCCCATGCAGGTGTACCAGGCTCCCGTGGATGAATATGTGGCGGGCTTGTTTGGAAAATACAATCTTATCGATGGGAGGATCGTGCGGCCGGAACAGATCGGGATATTTTTCGAGGGTCAACCCGGCGCTGTGAAAGGACGGGTAGAGACCGTGAGCTTTTGGGGAAGCTTTTTTGAGGCGACTGTCCTAACCGACAGCGGGCTGTCTCTTACCGTACGGGTATGGGGGACCAGCCTGGCGGCTAGTGATCTTGTGTACGTGACTGTACCGTAGAAAAATTGCCTATATTTATTCCTATGAAGACAATTCCCACTAAAAAAGTCCACTGCGCCAACATTACCATTTTCGGAGCAAAAGGTGATCTTACGAATCGCAAGCTAATTCCAGCTCTTTATAATTTATATATCGAGAATCATCTGCCGCCGGCATTTGCTATCTATTGCGTAGATGCGATACAGATAGATGAGGAGCTGTTCAAGAATGAGCTGCTGGCGGGTGTCAACTCTTTTAGCCGAAATGGCGCCGCCAATCCGGTGCAATGGAAGGATTTTGCCTCACGCCTGGTGTATCTGCAAGGAGACTTTTTGAAGGAGGAGACCTATCTGGGGCTAAAGGCGAAGATGGAGAGTTTTGACAAGGAGCATTCGGTGAGAGCGACCCGGATGTATTACTGTGCTACTGCACCCCGATTTATCGAAGTGATCGCGGAGGGGCTGAGCAAGTATAAATTAGCGACGAAGCAGCTTTTAGACAGGATCGTTGTGGAGAAACCGTTCGGTACGGACCTGGAGACGGCCAGGAAGCTAAACAGGTATCTCACCAAACGATTTGCCGAAAAACAAATATATAGAATAGACCATTATTTAGGTAAGGAGACGGTGCAGAATATCCTGGCTTTCAGATTTGCCAACTATGTATTCGAGCCTTTGTGGAACCGGAAGTTCATAGACCATATACAGATCAGCCTGGCGGAGGAAGTAGGGGTTGGTAAACGGGGCGGCTATTATGACAGCGCGGGCGCTTTGCGGGATATGATCCAAAATCACCTGCTGCAGCTGGTATGTGTCATTGCCATGGAATGTCCCAAAGAATACGAGGCGGAGCGTATCCGGGATGCAAAGACGAGAGTAATGAAGAGTGTAAAGCCGTATGCCCCGGATCAGGTGTTCAAGAGTGTCGTGCGCGGGCAATATACGGAGGGAGATATCAATGGCGTCGAGCGTCCGGGATACCGGGAGGAGGCGCAGGTGGCGTCGGGCAGCAATACGGAAACATATACGGCCGCCAAGATATTTATCGACAACGAGCGATGGAAGGGAGTGCCTTTCTTTCTCCGTACAGGCAAGTCGATGCCTAAGCAGTCCTCAGTCATCGTGATACAGTTCAAGGATTCGCCTCACAAGATATTCAAGGATGACATCGTGCCCAACCGACTGATCATTAGCATACAGCCCGAGCTGGAGATATCTTTGTTGTTCGAGAGCAAGATCCCGGGATTGGAGATGAAGCTGTTCCCGGTGGAGATGGATTTCATGTACCAGGATGCGTATACGGGCAATGTGCCGGAAGCCTATGAGGCGCTGTTGCTGGATGTGCTGGAAGGGGATGCCACTTTATTTATGCGGGCGGACCAGGTGGAAGCTGCCTGGAAAGTGGTGATGCCTATACTGGATGCCTGGAAGAAATATCCTTCGCGGAAATTACATTTCTATAAGTCGGGGACGTGGGGACCTGTTGCGGGGGATGCTCTGTTGAAGCCGTTTGCGAAAGAGTGGTTCCGGCTGCCGGAAAGAAATAATCATCATGAATAGGGTGAACCAAAAAGCAGGGCGGGCTGTATTATTGTGCTGCCTGTGCTGGGCAGGGCTGGCGGTCCGTGCACAAAAAGACTTTAAGGTAATCGCTTTTTATACGGCGAGGAACGACAAAGCGCATATCAGCTTTGTACATGAGGCCAACCGGTGGTTTCCCATCAAGGGTCAGCAATATCATTTCACGTATGACTCGACCAATGACTGGCGTAATATGAATGATTCATTCCTGGCACGATACCAGGTGGTGCTGTTCCTGGACACACGCCCTGATGACTCTGCACAGCGGGCGGCTTTTGAGCGATATATGCGTAATGGAGGGGGATGGATGGGATTTCATTTTTCCGCCTTTGCGCTGACACCTTCGGATTTTCCGCAAAATTGGGATTGGTATCACAATGAATTTTTGGGTTCGGGCAGCTACGTCAGTAACACCTGGCATCCTACTTCGGCGGTGCTGCGGGTGGAGGATCCTCATCATCCGGCGGTGCGGGATATGCCCAAGACCTTTTCCACGGCGCCGAATGAATGGTACCGGTGGTCGAACGATCTTCGAACCAATCCTGATATCGACATTCTGTTGGCGATAGATTCGTCGAGCTTCCCGTTGGGGAATGGCCCGAAGCAAAGCGAGATCTGGCACAGCGGGTATTATCCCGTGGCGTGGACAAATAAAAAATATCGGATGATCTATTTCAATATGGGGCATAATGATATTGACTATGATCATCATACCGACCGGGAGTTGTCCTTTACTTTCCAGAATAAAATGGAGGGGAAACTAATTATCGGGAGCCTGCTTTGGCTGGGGCGGGGTGCCACTGCCTCACCGGGTGGAGAACGATAGCATTTTTATCACCAGCCCGATCTGTCCGAGATGATACATATCGTGATGGATCAAGCCTTCTACATAATATAGATAGGTGTGCCCTTCTTTATCCACCTGCTGAAGATAATTATCATCCTGCTGTTCGAGGAATGTGACGATATCCTGCTGGCTTTTGTATAGTTTTTCTTTTAACGCGGTCCATCCTTCTTTTCGCAGGGTCTCGTTGTCCTTCCAGTTGGAAGGGCTGGCTACAGTGAGCGTCCTGGAACCTCCTTTAAGAATAGACAAGACTGAATAACGCCATTCCAGGATATGAGAGATGATTTCCGCCACGCTATGTACGTCGGGGAGGGGGCGGGTAAAAACCTGCGACTCTGGTAGCCCAGATAATTTTTTTGAGAATGTCTCGTCGATCCAGGGTTCTCCCTCCATGGTCTCGGAGAGCTGCCGGGTAAGGTTATGGATGGTGTTGTTCATACTGAAATTTACAAAATTTTTCCTGACCAGGAACCGCAGGATGCGGTTCGTCCATAACCGAGCCCCAGCGAAGGTTACGACCGTACCCGAGGTACGAAGGGTACGAACGAGAAAGAGCGAATACATGGAGCTCTGGCGAAGTTCTGACCGTGACGAAGCAGGTCCGACGAAGGCCTCAGACATTAGCGGTATGCGAAAATTGGGCTATTTTGCGGACAAGACCAATTTTCGCACTTCTTATCTTTACCGATATGAATGATCTCAAGCAACAGGCTGCCCTGGCGGCGGTGAAAATGATAAAGGAAAATAGTATTGTGGGTTTTGGGGCGGGCTCTACCATCGCCCATCTTGTAAATGGTATCAAAACCCTGCCGGGGCTGGCGGGGTCTCTTACTATGGTGACCTCCTCCTATAACACAAGGCTGCTGCTGCAACAATCGGGATTTGTCGTGAAGGAAATGGGCGACCTGGAGGAGATAGACCTGTATTTTGACGGTTGCGATCAATTCGACAGCCGGCTGAACGCTCTTAAAAGCGGCGGGGGCATCCATACGCGGGAAAAGATACTGGCCAGCATGGCGCGGGAATTTGTGCTTATCGGGGATGCTTCGAAATATGTGGAAAGGCTGGATGGGAAATATCCTTTGGTAGTGGAGGTGATACCCGATGCGCTGGCTTTTGTCATGAGCCGGCTGCAGCAATTGCTAAACCCATCGGAATGCCGGCTGCGGATGAGCGATAAGAAGGACGGGGCTGTCATTACGGAGAACGGGAATTTTTTACTGGACTGCCGGTGGACTGTTTTTCCGGAGCCGGAGCTGATAAATGAAAAGGTGATACGGATACCGGGTGTGCTGGAACATTCCTTATTTTTCAATATAGCCCGGCTGGGGATCATTGCAGGGGCTGAGGGTATTAAAATCATACGTTAGTCATATGAAAAGGGCCACTTTTATTTTTATTATTTTTTTAGCCTTTGGCGAAATTCAGGCGCAGACGCCTTTGATCACGGATATTCCTTTCCGGCAGACCATCAGCCTGAATGGGAAATGGCAGTATATCGTGGACCCGTATGAGACGGGGTTCTTCGACTATCGATATAAAGAAAAGAATGAAACGGACAAGGAAGCCTATTGGAACTCCGACAAGCCCAAGACCAAAACGGACAGGATAGAATATGGCTACAACGATAAATATTCGTTGACGGTGCCTGGGGACTGGAATCACCAGGACCCCAAGTTCCTTTATTATGAGGGGACCGTGTGGTATAAGAAATCCTTTGACATGCCTCGCCGCGATCCATCCGGGCGTGTGTTCCTGTACTTCGGCGCTGTCAATTACCGGGCGGATGTATACCTGAACGGGAGGAAGCTGGGTATGCATCAGGGAGGGTTTACTCCTTTCAATTTTGAAATACCGGATACATTACTGAAAGACAAAGGAAACTATCTCGTGGTGCGGGTGAATAACAAACGCGGTACGGATGAAGTGCCTACGGTGAATACCGATTGGTGGAACTATGGCGGCATTACGCGGGATGTGAAGCTGGTGTTCTTGCCGCGAACTTTTATCAGGGACTATTATTTGCAGCTGAAGAAACCGCAGCCGGGGCAGGCGCCGCCGACAAGCAATGCAGAAGTGGAGGGGTGGATCAAGCTGGATGGTAAGGATCACGAAGACGCCGTGGTAGAGATACCTGAGCTAAAGATCAAAAGGAAGTTCCCTGTATCGGGTAACGAGGTGGCATTACAGCTGACGCTGCCTGTAGTGCAGCTATGGTCGCCGGAATCTCCGAAGCTTTATAAGGTCATTATCACCTGCGATGGGGACAGGATAGAGGATATGATCGGGTTCCGCACGATCGAGGCCTACGGGAAGCGGGTGCTGCTGAATGGGAAGGCAGTATTTATGCGTGGCATCTGTATCCATGGAGAGATACCGCAGCAGATGCGGCGGGCGTACTCGAAGCAGGATGCGCTTCAGCTGTTGGGCTGGGCAAAGGAGCTGGGCTGTAATATGGTGCGGCTGGCGCATTACCCGCATGACGAGACGATGACAAGAACGGCAGACTCGCTGGGTGTGCTGGTATGGTCGGAGATACCTGTGTACTGGACGATAGACTTTGGTAACAGCGAGGTTTTTGAAAAAGCGAGCACACAGCTAACGGAGATGATCGACCGGGACCGGGATCGATGCAGTATCATCACCTGGTCGGTTGGGAACGAGACGCCTGTAAACCCAGTGCGGACTGATTTTATGCGGAGGCTGATCGAGCAGGCGAGGAATATGGACCCTTCCCGTATGATCACGGCAGCGCTGGAGGTGAATTATAATTCCGGCAAGGAGCAGCATATGGTGGATGACCCTCTGGGTCAGTATGTAGACCTGGTGGCTTTTAATGAATATCTTGGCTGGTATGGTGGACTGCCTTCCGCCTGCCGCACGGCCAACTGGGGGACGATCTATGACAAGCCTTTGTTCATCAGTGAGACAGGAGCGGAGGCGTTGGGAGGATATCGTGGGGACAGCCTGACGAGATGGAGCGAAGAATACCAGGAATGGTACTATCGTGAGCAGGTGAATATGCTGGATCGCATGCCTGAGAATTTTACGGGTATCTCGCCCTGGGTGCTGGTGGACTTCCGGAGTCCCAAGCGTAATAATCCCTTGTACCAGGAGGGGTGGAATAATAAGGGATTGATCGACCACCAGGGGAGAAAGAAGAAGGCATTTTACGTATTGAAGAAATTTTATAAAGAAAAGAAATGAACGGGGAGAAGATAATATTGATCCTTGGGGCCAATTCCGATGTGGCTAAGGAAGCTATCCGACTGTATGTGGAAAGGGGTGACAGGGTCATTGCTGCTTCGCGGAGTACGGAGGAATTACGAGATTTTGTAGCTCGGGTGGTGACGCGGCCGGAGCGTGTGACGGTGCTTTATTTCGATGCGGTAGCTTTTGAAGAGCACCGGAGATTTTATGAAGGGCTGCCGGAGAAACCGCATATCGTAGTTTATGCGGCGGGGTATTTGAAGAATAATGAGGCGGCGATGAGGGATTGGGAGGGCGCCGTCCGGATGATGCAGGTGCATTATGCGGGTGCTGTATCTATCCTGAATATTATTGTGACGGACGAAAGCAACAAGAGGCTGGAAAGGATCATTGGATTGTCGTCGTTGTCGGGTGTGCGAGGGAGGAAGAGCAATTTTATTTATGGGAGTACGAAGTCCGCCTTTACGCAATATCTGGCGGGGTTGCGGCAGTATCTTTTTGGCAGAAATATTACGGTGAATGTGATCGTGGCGGGGTATATCCGGAGCAAGATGACGGCGGGGCTGAATTTACCGGAATCGTTGATGCTGGAGCCCGTGTTTATTGCCAGGGCGGTAGTGGGGGCGGGAAGAAGCTTTACGATCGTGCCGGGGTTCAAGTGGAAGATCATCTATTGGGTGCTGAAGCTGTCGCCGGAGAGGGTGGTGGCGAGATTGCCGTAGGGGGCTTTGGCAGGGCGGGGTTAGTCTTCTTTTATGTATTTGTATACATTCTGTTTGTAGGCTTCGAGGTCTTCCAGGCTGGTGAACTCGTCGAATTTATAATGCTCGCCGGATGGCTGCACTCTTTCCAGCACTACTTTCCCCCCACTGACGAGCACGCTCTGCGCTCTTCGAAATACACGACCCAGGTTATTGGTGTCGTTGAGGGTTTGCCACTCTTCTATATTGTTGACTGTTATGACGAGGTCCTCCATGGAACAAAGGTACTAAATACCGGAGAAACGCTGCCTTGCCGGAGCATGCTGCTATTCACTGACATGGTCCAGTGTGATGGGAGGCAGGGCGTTCTCAATGGTGGTTCGTTCATTTTCGAATGCGGGCGGGAGCTTAAGGGACTGGCCGAGCTGGTCCAACGGCTCGTCGACCTGGAAGCCGGGACCGGTGGTGGCTATTTCGAACAATACGCCGCCGGGCTCTCTGAAATAGATAGAAGTAAAATAATTCCTGTCCAGCACGGGGGTAGGGTTTAGCTGTCGCTGGACCAGCAATTGGCGGGTCTGATCCTGGGTCTCGCGGGTGGGGGTGGCAAATGCGATGTGGTGGACCGTGCCGCTGCCGGGAAGCGCTCGTAGACTATCGGGTATACATACGATATCGACATAATTGCCCGGAGCATCGGTGGCTGCAAAGCGGAAGCGATTGCCCCTTTCGGCAATGAGGGAATGACCCATTTGATTGGTAAGGAGGCCGGCTGTCCGCTCGTACCCTTCCTGCCCGATCTCGACGTTGTAAAAGCCTTTGATGGCATGCTGGGGAGGAATATGCCCATGGATGAAGCCGGAGCGCTGGTCCCTGTCTGTGAAGACAAACTCCAGCCCCAGTCCATCGAAGTCCTCAAAATAAATAAACACTTCGCTGCCGAAACGTTGCTGCGGCGCCTTATAGCTGACATTGTATTTTGTGAGACGCTGCATCCAATAGTCGAGGGAAGATGCGGCGAGTGAAAATGCCGTGGTGTTGAGCATGCCCTTGCCATGACGTCCTCTTACCAATCCCTGATAAGGAAAGAAGGTGAGGATGCCGCCGGGCTGACCCGTCTCATCCCCATAATAGAAGTGATATACATGACTGGCGTCGAAGTTGACGGTCTTTTTTATCAGGCGCATGCCGAGGATACCTGCGTAGAAGTCGATGTTCTTCTGCGCATCGCTGGTTAGGGCTGTAACGTGGTGAATGCCGGTGATCAATTGCATGTAATGTTTGGAAAATGGGCTTTTTAAAATGTAATCCATTTTCCAAAAAAATTTAATGTCTGTCCTTCGGACAACGAACCTTTGGTTCGATTTGGTCGTAAATTAGCAAAAAATTGCATTAAAAATTTACATTATGGGTATCGCAGACAAGTTATTCAATATGAAGAATGAGAAAGCTGCCGCTAACCTGAAGGCAGGGGAGGAGTTTTTAGCAGCCAACAAGAACAAGCCTGGTGTCGTCGCCCTGCCCAGCGGCTTGCAATACGAGGTCATCCAGGAGGGTACGGGTGTAAAGCCTTTGGCTTCGAATAATGTCACCTGTCATTATCATGGGACATTGATAGACGGTACGGTGTTCGACAGCAGCGTAAAGCGCGGGCAGCCGGCTACCTTCCCTTTGAATGCGGTGATCAAGGGTTGGACGGAAGGGCTGCAGCTGATGCCTACGGGGAGTAAATGGCGTTTTTTTATACCGCCGCATCTGGCATATGGTGAAAGGCAGATGGGCGCGCAAATCGGCCCCAACAGCACTTTGATATTTGAAGTAGAGCTGCTGGGTGTGAAATAGAGGCGAGCGTCGGCGGCCGGGAATGGAGTGCGCTCAGGATACTACAGGATGCAGGGCTCGATGATCCTTCTTAATTTCCTGTTATGAAAATACTTTTCGGGGTATTGACGGTCCTGGTCCTGGGGGCCTCTAACCTGCTTGCGCAATCAAACCGTCCTGCCGCTCGTATCGACACCATCGGGTCCAATTTTTCTCATCCTCCTGCTGCTGCGCGTCCGGGGGTGTATTGGTATTTTATGGATGGCAACCGGAACAAGGCTGCCATGACGGAGGACCTGGAGTCCATGAAGCGGGCGGGTATCGGCAATGTATTATTCCTGGAAGTCAATGTGGGTGTGCCGCGCGGGCCGGTGGATTTCCTGAGTGAAGAGTGGACTGAGCTGTTCCGGCATGCGGTGCGTGAGTGTGAGCGTCTCGGGATCGAATTGGTGTTGGGAACCGGTCCGGGGTGGACGGGTAGCGGAGGACCGTGGGTGAAGCCGGAGGAGTCCATGCAGCATCTTGTGGGGAGTACTATGCATATTGTTTCCCCTTCGGGGAAACAATATAGGCTGCCCGTGCCGGCGCCGAGGAAGCCATATTTTGGGATGGGGGTGTTTACACCGCTTTTGAAAAAAGAGTGGGATGATTTTTATAAAGATGTAGCTGTGCTGGCCTGGCCGACGAGGGACAGCGCCTTTAAAATAAAAGACATCGACGAGAAGGCCTTGTATTATCGCGCGCCGTATACTTCTGTAGGTGGTGTGAAGGCTTATCTCCCTTCGCCTTCTGATTCTTCTTTATCCTCTGCCCTTGTTATTCCTAAAGAGAAGGTCCTGGATCTGACCGATAAGCTGTCTGCCGATGGGGTGCTGCATTGGGACCCGCCTGCAGGCAACTGGACCATTGTGCGGCTGGGTGTGCGTAATAACGGAGCGGTGACGCGGCCTGCTCCGGTGCCGGGTTTGGGTTTCGAATGTGACAAGATGGATACGGTGGCTTTGAATGACCATTTACAGAACTATGTGGGGAAACTGCTGGCAAAGACCGGTGATCCTGACCCCCGGCTGGAAGGAGGGTTCAAGCGGCTGCATATGGATAGCTGGGAGATGGGCTCGCAGAACTGGACCCCGCACTTCCGGGAGGAATTTATCCGACGCCGTGGATATGATCCTTTGCTTTATTACCCCGTATACCTGGGCAATATCGTGGGTAGTCTGGCTATGAGCGAACGATTCCTTTGGGACCTTCGTCAGACCTCACAGGAGCTGGTGCTGGAATATCATGCTGAACAGGTGAAAAAATACAGTCATGGTCATGGGATGATATTGTCTATCGAGCCGTATGATATGAACCCGACCGCCGACCTGGAGCTGGGCGCCGTGGCGGATGTGCCTATGTGTGAGTTCTGGAGCAAGGGGTATGGGTTCAACTCCTCCTTTAGTTGTATCGAGGCGACTTCCATTGCGCATGTGAATGGCGTACCGCTGGTGCCCGCGGAGTCTTTTACGGCCGGGGATGAGGAAGGCTGGAAGCAATATCCGGGCAGCATGAAGAATCAAGGTGACTGGGCATTTGCAACAGGGATCAACCGGCTGGTGTATCATACTTTTCAACATCAGGCGCTGGACTCTTCTTTGAAGCCGGGTATGACGATGGGGCCTTATGGGGTGCATTGGAACAGGAGCCAGACCTGGTGGTCGATGGTGGATGCCTATCACAGCTATATCGCGCGATGTCAATACCTGTTACAGCAGGGACGTACCGTGGCCGATATATTATACCTGACACCCGAGGGTTCTCCGCATGTTTTTAGGGCTCCGGTGTCTGCGATGACGGAAGGGGATGTGGTGATGCCGGATAGAAAGGGTTTTAACTTTGATGGTTGTGCGCCAAGCCAATTATACAAAGCATCCGTACGGGATGGGAAGATCGTATTCCCCGGTGGGGCTGAATACAGGGTGTTGGTATTGCCGAATACGCTGACGATGACGCCCGCCCTGCTTAGCAAGGTTGTCGACCTGGTGAAAGAGGGTGCTACGGTGATTGGGGCGCCGCCGATACGGAGTCCGAGTCTGGCGGGGTATCCGGGGTGCGATGCACAGGTGCGGGCGCTGGTGGAAGAGGGGTGGGGTGTGAAACTGGCGCCTGATGAGGACTTGATCCTGGATCCAGGGAGGAGGTCAGTGCGGAGTGTTGGAAAGGGGCGGGTTATATGGGGTGGGGATGTTGAGGGGAGTGATAATTTATATCCGTCATACGAGGTGATGGCGGAGGTGCTGCATTCGATGGGAGTTAAGGAGGACTTTTCTTCGAGTGGGCCTTTGCGTTATACGCATCGGACGGGTGAGGGATGGGATGTATATTTTGTGTCGAATAAACGTGATCGTGACGTACATACGGATGTTACTTTTCGTGTAGGGATCGGGGCGCCGGAATTATGGGATGCGGTGACCGGGCGGCGGCGGGCGTTACCGGAATATACTGTGAAGGATGGGATGACGGTGGTGCCGATGGTGTTGCAGCCGTATGAGAGTTTTTTTGTTGTATTCAGG
>Ga0268264_10003342_pt1 | contig 13864 bp, 15 predicted proteins | sample KBSSwiS32_FD_190357 | JGI IMG/M metagenome (GOLD analysis project Ga0268264, IMG submission 190357) | Switchgrass rhizosphere microbial communities from Kellogg Biological Station, Michigan, USA - KBS Switchgrass S3-2 (SPAdes) (version 2) | ecosystem: Host-associated > Plants > Roots >...
CGCCAATTGAATGTCGCCCTTGAGCAGTGCGCTGTACGTGGCGATGCCGGCGGCGTCGAGTCCCCGAAACTGAAAGGGCGCCTGCGGTCCCGACACGATGGTGGTTGGCGCGACGGTGGTAGGCGGAACCGTTGTGGTAGTGGGCGGCGCCGTAGTTGGCGGCGTAGTGACTGGCGCAGCCGCGGGCTTTGAGCCGTGCGAACAGCTCGTCAGCAGGATCGCCGCAGCCAACAGGTGGCGCGTTTTGGCGCGGCGTAGGGGCTTAGAAGGTTGCGATCGTGAGGGTGCCGTAGGCGAACAACGATAGTGAAAGAACGTAGAGAGCGGACTTCACCGCCGTGCGCTTGGCGGGCGAGTGGATGTAGTCATCGATGATCACCCGCAAACCGTTGAGGCCATGGAACAGACCCAATGTCAGGAGGGCGAAGTCGTAGATACGCCAAACCGGGTTCTTCCAACGATTGGCCACATAGTCGTGATCGGTCTTGGCCACGTCGGTGAGGATGTGGGTCATCGTGAAATGCCACAGCGCCAACACCACCAGCAACAGGCCGGAGATACGCATGAAGTACCACTGCCACGTCTCGAAATTCTGGCGAGGACGACGGCGGCTCTTGTCGGGTCGGGGACCGGTGACGGCGGCATCGGATGTGGGTCGATCGAGCATTTTCGACATCGGTTACAGGTTCTCCACCCACGGCTTGACGATGATCCATGCCATCGGAATTCCGATGATGAGCGTCAGTGCCACGACCCACACCGTGAGGAGCCGCTCACGCCGAACCGCCCCAGGGAAGAAGTCGACCACGATGATTCTCAAGCCGTTCAGAGCATGGAACCACAGGGCGAACAACAGCCCCACCTCGAACAGTCTCATGAAGATGTTGCCGTAGAGCTCGTGCACCTCGTTGTACAGGCGGGCGTCGTGAGACAGGCTCACGTCGACCACGTGCATCAGCAGGAAGAAGAACACCAAGAATCCGGTGGTGCGGTGGGCCACGAACGACCACTGCCCGCTCTTGCCTTTGTAGACGGTGGAGCCGCCAACCTTGACCGGGCTCACTTCTGCCTCCGATACCAACGATTGCCCCACACCGTGGTCCACGCCACGAAGATGGTGAACGAAGTGATGAGTAAAGCCACTGCGCCAAGGAAACAGGCGAAGATCCACTGCGCTCTGGTCACGGTGGGCGACGATACCGCCGCGGGCTCTAGCAGAGGAAACTGGGCGGATCAGGGGGTGAATCGGCCCTGAGAATCGGCTGCCGGGGCATCAGCCTCGCCGGCCATCAATGGCCGTGGCGCCCCGCATGTAGGGCCGCAACACCTCAGGGATGGCCACCGAACCGTCGGGTTGACGGTGGGTCTCCACCACCGCGGCCCATACCCTCGGCACCGCCAAGGCCGAGCCATTGAGGGTGTGGAGCACCTCCGTGCCTTTCTCGGCTCCTCGGCGATAACGCAGGTTGCCGCGACGGGCTTGATAGTCGGAGAACCAGCTGATGCTCGACACCTCGAGCCACAGGCCCACGCCCGGCGAGAAGACCTCGATGTCGAAGCTTCGGTGGTGGCTCTGGCCGAGATCGCCGGCGCAGATCTCGATGACCCGATACGTGAGGCCGAGCGCCGCGATGGTGGCCTCGGCCCGGCCCACCAGTTCCTCCAACATCGCGGGCGCCTGTGCTTCGGTGGCGTAGGCCAGGATCTCGACCTTGTCGAACTCGTGCACCCGCAAGAGCCCGCGGGTGTCTCGACCCGCCGAACCGGCCTCGCGGCGGTAGCACGGCGTGTAGGCCATGAACCGCTGCGGGAGCGTGGCTTCGGCGACGATCTCGTCGCGCCCGATCGAGGTGAGGGGCACCTCGGCCGTGGGGATGCACCACAGGTCGTCGCGCTCGATGTGGTACGCGTCGTCGGCGAACTTGGGCAGCTGACCCGTGGCCGTGAGCGTCTCGCTGGTTACCAGCGTGGGCGGTCGGATCTCTTCGAAGGCGTCGGCGTTTCGATCCAAGGCCAACTGGCACAAGGCTCTCTGCAGGGTGGCGCCCTGCCCTCGGAACATGGCGAACATCGATCCCGAGATCTTCACCGCCCGCTCGAGGTCCAAGATTCCCAGCTCGGTGCCGATCTCCCAGTGGGGCACTCGTTGATGCTCCGCCCACGAGTCGGGATCGCCGGCGACGCGCAGCACCGGATTGTCGTGCTCCGATGCACCGTCGGGCGTGAGCTCGGAGGGGAAGTTTGGGATGCGGAGCAGAAGGTCCCGCAGCGCGGCTTCGGACGTGGCTTGCTCCTCGGCGATCTGAGCCTCTCGGAACCCCAGCTCCCGGCTCTCGGCCTGCAGCCGTTCGGCGCCGTCGACATCGCCGGCCTTGCGCAACTGGCCGACCCGCTTCGACAGCTCCTTCACCGAGTTGCGCAGGCCATCTCGCTCGGAGATCACCTGCCGCACGCGAGCATCGAGCGCGGCGGCCTCCCGCATTTGGTCGAGCAGCTCCGGCGCGCCCCGGCGGCCCATCGAGGCCAAGGCCCCATCGAGGTCAGTGCGCAGACGCCGTACATCGATCACGAGCGACGAGGGTAGTTGTGACCGCGCTGGCTACCCTCGCCATTCGTGTCGGCTGTGGAGGTTCACCAGCTCGTCGTGCGCTACGGGTCCCGCGAACCGGTGCTCGCGGTGGATCGACTGTCGTTCTCGGCCGAGGCCGGCACGGTGTGCGCGCTGCTGGGACCGAACGGCGCCGGCAAGTCGAGCACGATCGAAACCCTCGAGGGCTACCGGTCGCCCACGGAAGGCCGGGTTCGGGTGTTGGGCCTCGAACCGATTGCCCAACACCGGGCTCTGGTGCCGCGCATCGGCGTGATGCTCCAGCGAGGAGGCATCTACCCGGGGATCCGGGTCCACGAGGCGGCCCGGGTGTTTTGCGCCTACTACAGCAACCGGCGCCGGCCCTCGGAGCTGCTCGACCTGGTCGGGTTGGCGGACCGGGCCAAGTCGACCTGGAAACAGCTCTCCGGCGGCGAGCAGCAGCGGCTCTCGCTGGCCTTGGCGCTGGCCGGCGACCCTGAGGTGGCCTTCCTCGACGAGCCCACCGCGTCGGTGGACGTGTCGGGCCGTCAGGTGGTCCGCCACGTGATCCGCGACCTTCGCGATCGCGGCTGTTGCGTGATGCTCACCACCCACGAGTTGGAGGAGGCCGAACGCCTGGCCGACCACGTGCTCATCATCGATCGGGGTCATCTGGTGGCCGCCGGCACGCCGTCGGAACTGATGCGCTCGGGCGGCGGCGACCGGATCCGGTTCGGTGCGCCACCGGCGCTCGACGTGGCGGCGCTGGGCGCGGCGGTGGGTGCGGTGGTGCTGGAGTCGTCGCCTGGGGACTATGAGGTGCAACGGGCCGCCACTCCCCAGGCGGTAGCGGCGGTCACCGCCTGGCTGGCCGAACACGATCTCCCGATCGCCGACCTGCGAGCCGGTCGGGAGTCGCTGGAAGACGTGTTCCTGCGCCTCACCGCTCGCGGAGACGACGCCTCATGAGCGCGCTGGCCGAGCAGACCCGCGTGGAACTCACGCTCACCGCCCGGCGCGGCGAGTCGCTCCTGCTGATCCTCGGCATCCCCGTGCTCCTGCTGGTGTTCTTCGCCAACGTCGACGTGTTGCCCACCAACACCGATGACCCCATCACCTTTCTGGCCCCCGGCATCCTGGCCCTGGCGGTGATGAGCACCGCCATGGTGGGCCTCGGCATCGCCACCGGATTTGAACGCAGCTACGGCGTGCTCAAGCGACTGGGAGCCACCCCGCTCAGCCGCGGCCAGCTGCTCACCGCCAAAACGGCCTCGATCGTGGTGGTGGAGGCGGTGCAGCTGGTGATCCTGGTTGGCGTATCGCTGCTCCTGGGATGGTCGCCGGGGTCGCAATGGGGGCTGGCGTTGGTGGGCGTGGTACTGGGCACCGTGGCCTTCGCCGGCATCGGTCTCACCATGGCCGGCACGCTGCGAGGCGAGGTGAACCTGGCGGCAGCCAATGGGCTGTATTTGGTACTGCTGCTGCTGGGCGGCATGGTGATTCCACTTTCGAAGCTGCCCAGTGGCCTGCGGGCCGTGGCCGAAGCACTCCCGGCGGCCGCGCTCAGCCAGGTGCTCCACGGCTCACTCACCGAGGGCGCGTCGATACCGGGCCGGGCGTGGGTGGTGCTGGTGATCTGGGCCGTGGCGGCGCCGCTGGTGGCCGCCCGCACCTTCCGCTGGGAGTAAGCGGTCGGCGTCGATCGTCAGCGCGTCGCGCCGGGGACGATCACGGCAACCCGGCAAGGCGGCGCACGGCGGCCGCGAACCGCTCAGGCTCGGCGACCGTGAGAGTGAGCCCCGGATGGCGCAGCGCGCTGACCGGAGCGATGCCGGGCACCGGCTCGCTGAACAACAGGCACACTCCGCCGCTGGCCGACGTGCCGAACGTCAGTCCGTGATCGACGAACGACACACGAGGGCCGATCGCCGTGTACCAACGGTACGGGCCCGTGATACATACCTCCCGCACGTTGCTGACCGGCGTCGTACACGCCCACGGCCCGAACCGCGCCACCAGCCGCTCCGGGCCGAGCGTTACGTGCGCCGTGCCAGGCGTGATACCGGCCACCGCCAGCAACGGGCGGAACCGGGAGTCGAACACGAAGTCGAACTGCTCGATCGACGGGAGCTGACCGTCAGGTTCGGCCACCTCCTGACCGACGGCCGACAGCATTTCCGCACCGGCGCGTTCCGTGGGCGCACCGGTCGTGCGCCACCGCACTCGACCGTCGGCATCGACCAGCAGCGCGGTAACCGTCTCGGTGTCGGTGATGGCGAGCCCGTCGGTGACGCGCCGCACATCGGTGTAGACGGTCAGCGTGCGTCGGCGAGCTTCTTGCTCCTGCACGGCGCGGGCCATGCCCCCGTCGATGACCGGCCGCGCCGGGGACCAGCGCGTGGCGAGCACCGGCACCTCGTAACACCGAAGCGTCGGGTGCTCGGCGGCGATCGTCCCATACCAGGAGACCCACGAATCGACCAGCGACTGCTGGGCCCGCCGGAACGCGATCAGGACGAGATTGAAGGCGCCTTCGAAGTCGTCGGGCAGCGTCCGTTCCCGCTCCTCCAGATCGCGCGCCGCAAGCTTCGGAAAGCGAATCAGCACGGGTGGGTCTGCGGTGGAGTCGCTCATTGGGTCATCTCGCTTCCTCGTACGCCGGGCGTCACCAGCCCAACGTTCCCGGGTCACCCTTGAAGGGCCCCGTCACGCGGGAAGTGATCCAACCACCATAGAAGTTGCCCGGCTGGGCTTGCACCTGCTCCCCGTCCAGGAAACAGGCGTCGACGCGACCCGGATAGATGGCCACATGGCCCGCGATGGCCCGGAAGTTCGGGCTCGGAGTCGGATAACACCAGGCCGCCTGGCTCGCCACCTTCCCGCCGGCCACCAGGTCGAAGTAGGAAGCTTGGCCTTTCCACTCGCACCAACTCCCGCCCGCCGCGGGCTGCAACACGCCCGCGGCGATGTCGACTGGATCGATGTAATGGACTGGCGGGCTGGCCGTTTCGAGCACACGCCAACTCCGGTCGGTTTCAACCACCGTGACGCCACCCAGCACGACGCGGATGGCGGCATCCGACCGCTCCAGCCGGGGAGGACGGGGGTAGTCCCACACCGACTCCTGGCCTGGTTCCGGCTCCCGTCGGGACGGCCGTTCCACTCGGCGCAGCATAGTGAGCACTCCTTCAGACGAGGGTCGAAGCGAAGATTTGCGTGAGCGTTCGTCGGGTGTCGCAGCTACTAGGCGGGCGGGAGCAACACCGTGTCGATGACGTGGATGACGCCGTTCGACGCGGCAATGTCGGTCTTGACCACCATGGACTTATTGCCCTGGCCGTCGGTGAGGATCACGTTCCCGCCTTCGGTGGAGACGGTGAAGGGCGCGCCGTTCACGGTATTGACGGCCCCTGGCTTGACGTCTTTGGCCATGACCTGGCCGGCTACCACGTGATAGGTGAGGATGGCGGCCAGCTTGTCCTTGTTGGCGGGCTGAAGGAGGGTGTCCACCGTTCCGGCGGGCAGCTTGGCGAATGCCTCATTGGTGGGTGCGAAGACGGTGTAGGGCCCTGGTCCCGAGAGTGTGTCAGCGAGGCCGGCCGCCTTGACGGCCGTGACCAGTGTCGAGAAGTCGGCGTTGCCAGCGGCGATGTCCACGATGGTTTGGGTCGCCGGCATGGTGGACGCGGCGGCGGCCGGCGGGGCGGTAGTGGGTGCTGCGGAGCTCGCGTCGTCACCGCATGCGCCGAGCGCAAGGACGCTGGCTGCGGCAACCGCGACGAGTAGAACGGTTCGTGAGGGCTTCATAACGGTCGAAACTCCTAGTGATTAGTACTAAACAGTGACGACCGTTCTACGGGGCCGGGATAGGTGCGGATTTTCCAAGAGTTCTGGCAGGGAGCGACACCAGCCAGACCTCTCGCGATTTCGTGCGCAATCGGTGCAGAACGGGAGGAGTGGCGCGTGCGGGCGCGTCACGTCCGAGCCGGCGGGGGCTTCGGAGGAGACATCTCGAAAGCCTCCTGCACCTGTTCGAACGTAAGACCGGGCTGGGACAGCTCCTCGGCACCGGGCCCGGGCACGTGTTGCCAGGCCCCTCTGGTCTCGGTGTAGAAGCTCCTGGCCACCCGCCGGAAGAACAAGATGATGCACAGCGTCCACAGGAACACCGAGCCACCGATCTTCATAATTACCCCGGCCAACTGCTGATCATCTTGCACCGACATACCCCACACCCGCATGGGCGCGGTCTCGTAGTGGGTGTAGACCACCCCTTCGGCGAACGTGAGCCACCCGGCCGGCACGGTGGGAACGATCGACTGCACGAACAGGTACAGCATCTTGCCGAGGGGGCTGATGCGGAACTCCGGGATCGGACCGCACACACACATCCACATCAGCAGCGACGTGGTGACGAGCAGCAGGTGCACCGAATAGTGGAGCGGGCCGCCCTCGGCCGAACGGTTCACGATCCCCGGTATGTGGGAGATCATGATCGTGACGTTGAACAGCACCGCGGCCACGACCGGCTTGGTGAACCACTTGACCACGGAATAGGTGCGACCGTTGCCCATCAACAACCGCAGCAGCCACTCCGGCATGGCCATCAACATCATGGGCGGCATGAAGTAGCTCAGCATCATGTGCTGGAGCATGTGAGCCGAATACAGGTACTTCTCACCCAGATCGTGCAAGGGCCAATCGCTGGCGATCCACAACGTCAACGTGGCGGCCACGAACCAGCGCAGCTGCGCCCGGGTCACGATGGGTTGGCCGGCCGGCACCACCTTCGGACCGATTCGGGTGATGGCGTACACGTAGCAGCCCACCACCGACACCACCAGGAACCACACCTCCGGGTGGGGCACGAAGTGCCAAGGGCTGGTGGCTGCCACCATGGGTTACGACGACCAGACGCGAAACGTGGTGAGCATGGCGATGTACACCACGATGGCGAGGAACAACCCGGTCATGAACAGCCGACCGAACGCGCTGGTCCGCTCGTAGCGAAGGTGCATGAAGTACGACACCACGATTCCGAACTTGAGGACCATGACGACGGCCAGAATCGGGATGAAGGCCCGGCCGATGTGGCTGTAGCTGAGGGCCACCTCGAACGCGGTGAGCACGACGAGAAGCACGAACACTTTGACGTAGACCATGTCGGAGTGACCGGTCTCGCCGTGCCCGCCCGGCGCGTCGGTGTAGCTGGCTGGTTCTATCGCTTCGGCAGTGTCGGCATCCACGGCGAACTCCTCAGGACGGAATCAGGTAGACGAGGGTGAAGATCACGATCCACACGATGTCCACGAAGTGCCAGTAGAGACCGATGATCTCCACTGATTCGGCTTTTTCGGAACCCCACTGCTGGCGGCCGCTCAACACGTACAGCGATACCAACATCACCACGCCGACGGCCACGTGGACGCCGTGGAATCCGGTGAGGGTGTAGAACGACGACGTGAACAGGCTCGTGGTGTAGCCGGCACCGTCGCGGTAGAAGTGGGTGAACTCGAACGCCTGGCCGGCCAGGAAGCAGCACCCCAGCAGCGCCGTGGTAAGGATCCACAGACGGGCCTTCGGGCGATCACCCCGCTGCATTGACGCCACCGCCAACACCATGGTGAGCGAGCTCATGAGCAATACGAACGAGCTCGCGGAGGTGAAGGGGATGTTGTAGAGCTTGCCGGCGGTGGGCCAACCCTTGGCCGGTTCGGGGCCGGACCCAATCACCCGGCCGCGGTACAGCATGAAGGTGGAGATCAGTCCACCGAACAACAGACACTCCGAGCCGAGGAAGAGCCAGACCGCCAACTTGGTGTTGGACAGGCCGGTCGTGGTGTGCTCCCCCGCCGGAGTGTGCAGCGCGACGTCAGCCATGGGACACCAACTCGGTGCTGGGGGCGACATCGCCGCCGTGGCCGCCCGAGTCGGGCTCGGTGGCTGGCTCCATGGCCCAGCCGTAGAGCGACCCGAGCACCATCAGCGCACCGACGACGATCAAGATGTGGGAGTAGATCACTCCGAAGGCGAGGATCGGGAGCCCAAAGGCCACCGCGATCGGCCAGTACGACGGCGACGGCATGTGGATGTGCTCGTCCCTGCCCATCTCCTCCAACACCTGGTCGGCTTCCTTCACCTTGATCATTGCTCCAGTCGCCGGGTCTTCGTCGTACTTACGGTGGAAGAACTCATCGAGGGTGTGCACCGTGGGGATGGCGTCGAAGTTGTGGGGCTGGGGCGGGCTGGTGGTCATCCACTCCAGCGTGCGGGCGTCCCACGGATCCAGCTCGTAGGCCTTGTGCTTGCGGCTCTGGATGGCATTGATGAGAAACACCAGCACGCCCAGGGCGATGATGAACGCACCGACGCTCTCCACCTTGTTCCACATGTCGAAGCCCATGCCCGGTGCATAGCGGTACGTGCGCCGGGGCTGCCCCTGGAGGCCCACGATGTGCATCGGCCCGAACGTGAGGTTCATGCCGATGAGCATGAGCCAGAAGTTCCACTTGCCGAGGCGCTCCGAGAGCATGCGACCGAAGACCTTGGGCCACCAGTAGTAGAAGCCGGCGAAGAACCCGAAGATCGCCCCGCCGAACAGCACGTAGTGGAAGTGGGCGACCACGTAGTAGGTGTCGGTCTGCTGCAAGTCGGCGGGCGACACGGCGTGGGTCACGCCCGAGAGACCGCCGATGGTGAACATGCCGATGAGGCCGATGGCAAACAGCATCGAGGTGGTGAGCCGCAGACGACCACCCCACATGGTGGCGATCCAGTTGATGATCTTCACGCCCGTAGGCACGGCGATGAACATGGTGGTGATCGAGAACACCGCCACCGAGATCGGCCCCAAACCGGAGGCGAACATGTGGTGGGCCCACACGCCCCAACCCATGAACCCGATGGCCGCGCCGGAGAACACCACGAAGGGGTAGCCGAACAGCGGTTTCTTGGAGAACACCGGCAGCACTTCCGACACGATGCCGAACGCCGGCAGGATGAGGATGTACACCTCGGGATGACCGAACAGCCAGAACAGGTGCTGCCACAGCAGCGGATCAGCGCCGGCGTCGGGATTGAAGAAGGTGGCCCCGAAGTTGCGCTGGAACATCAGCAGGAACAGCGCCACTGTGATCACCGGCAGGGCGAACACCAGCAGGAACTGCACGACCAGGCTCATCCAGGTGAACACCGGCATCCGCATGATCTTCATGCCCGGCGCCCGCATGTTGAGCACCGTCACGATGAGGTTCACCGCGCCGGCGGTGGACGCGATGCCGGTGATGATGAGGCCAAGGGTCCAGAAGTCGATGCCGTGGCTCGGCGAGAACAACGTGCCCGAGTTGGGCGCGTACATGAACCAGCCACCGTCGGCCGCCCCTCCGAGGAACCATCCGAGGTTGAGGAAGATGGCCCCGAAGATGAACGCCCAGAACGAGAAGGCATTGAGCCGCGGGAAGGCCACGTCTCGAGCGCCCACCTGCAACGGGATGAAGTAGTTCATGAACGCCGCACCGATGGGGATCACGAACAGGAAGATCATGGTGGTGCCGTGCATGGTGAACAGCTCGTTGTAGAGCTGAGCCGACACCACCTTGCCGTTGGGCTGCGCCAGCTGCAGCCGGATCAGCAGCGCCTCGATACCGCCGACAACGAAGAAGAAGATGGCCGAGACGCCGTACATGATGGCGATCTTCTTGTGGTCGACCGTGGTGACCCAGCTTCTCCAACCGGTCTCCGCCATCGGTCGGGTGAACACCCCGATCGGCTCGGCCCGGTCGCCGCCATCGCCGAGTTCCAGTTGCCCTTTGCGTTCGATGAGTGCCATTCGATCTCGACTCTCGCTACTTCAGACCGGCAAGGTAGGCCACCAGATCATCGATCTGGGACTCGGAAAGGTGAAGGTTGGGCATGCCCCGCTCGTCGTCAGGAACCATCGGCACATTGGCGGACGGATTCCGCAACCAGGCCTCGAGTCGGGGGCGGTTCAGGATGGGATGCTCAGCAGTGTACGGATCAGACTCGTCGATGTCCGGGGTGGCCGGATCGTCGAGATAGAGCGGGAAGGTGGCCCCGGCGAACACGCTACGGGACGCGAAATGGGTGAGGTTGGGGGCGGCACCCGACACCAGCGGCACCGGCTTGGAGAAGTCGACCGGATTACCCGCGGCGTCGACGGCGCCCTTGATCACGTGGCAGCTGGCGCACTGCTGCGAGTAGATGTTCTCACCCCGCAGCGCCGCAGCCTCCGTCGGCGTGGTGGCCGGCTTGGCTTGGTCCTGATACCACTTGTCGAAGTCGGCCTTCGGCAACGCCCGCACCCGGATGCGCATGTTGGCGTGCGACAGACCACAGAACTCGGCGCACTGACCCCAGTAGTCACCGGGGTTGTCGGCGGCGATGTACCAATCGTGCACCCGGCCCGGCACGGCGTCTTTCTTGCCGTTCAGACGGGGCACCCAAAATGAGTGGATCACGTCGCGCGAGGTGATCTTGAGGCACACCTCTTCGCCGGCCGGGATCACCATCTCATTGGCGGTGGTCACCCCGTTGTTGTACGAGAACTCCCACCACCACTGCTGGCCCACCACCTGGATGGTCATGCACTGCTTGGGCTTCTCGTTCAGCTTCACGATGGTGGCGATGGTGGGCACGGCCACGACGGCCAGGACCAACGCCGGCAGGATGGTCCAGGTCAGCTCCAACGACGTGTGACCGTGCACCTGCTTGGGCACCGGGGCACCGGGGCGTTCCCGGAACTTGATCAGGGCGAGAATGACCGCCACGCCCACGATGACCCCCACCACGATGGCGGCGATGTAGACCCAGTTGAGGTCGGCGATCAACTTGGAATAGTGCCCGTCGGCGCCGAAGGTGTCCTGGGGATTGTCGTTGTTGCTGCAACCGGTGAGCGCGAGCAGACCGAGGCCCAGGGCTCCGGCCAACTTCAGTCGACGGGCGGTCATCATGCGATCTCCCGAAGGGTGGTCACTGGGGCGATGGTAGGCCGGCGGCTACGCAGAACCGAAAGGCGCAGGTCGGTAACTGGGGTCATGTCAGAGCACCCGGAGCGTGCCGAGGTTGGGCCGCTCCTCCGTGCCGTAGTGAAAGACACCGGGTCGGGCGAAGCGCAGCGTGAACAAGGCGGCTTGGTCATTGCCGACGAGGCACGACTGTGCGGCCACGACCTTGCCGTCTTCCGTGGTCAGCAGGAAGCGCTGATCGTCGCCGGTCTTGTTGATCATGCGGACGTTCACCGGAGTGGCGTAGGGGGCGGGAAGGTCGGTGACGTCGGCTCCCGCTTCGTTGACGGTGATCTCCGCCAGCAGGGCCGACTTGTCGGCCACCTGGTTCGGCCCGAAGTCCTTGTTGCACTCCAACTCCACGTCCACGTGACGCTCGCCGATCGTGGCGCTGGCGATGCCACCGGCCAGCACCGCCACCGCGCCGATGCCGAGCAGGGTGGTAACGATGGCCTGCTTGAGATGCGGCCGGGCCGCCAGGGCGACGGCCACCAGGAAGATCACCAGCGCCACGCCGGCAAACACCACGACGCTGGCCGTCTCGGTGAGCGAAAGCATCACCCGCGAGAAGCCGAGCACCACGAAGAAGCCGACGATCGCGCCCAGCACCGGAAATTCGAGCGGCCGCATGATCTTGCTTCGAATGGCCGCGTTGGCCGCCGGATCGCTCGAATAGCGATCGGCCCAAGCCAGCACCATCCACTCGAGGAGCACGGTCACGAGGAGCAAAAGCCCCAACACGAACGTGCGGCGCTCATACACCAGGCCGACGAGCATCAGCACGGTGGCCACGCCGCCGAGCACCGGCCACAGGCTGGGGGTCACCACCGGGCCGGCCGCCGGCACCCGACCCTCGGCATCGGCCGCCGAGAGCGCCTCAACCTGAGCGGCGTTCGGATCGGCGTCGCGGAACCAGGCGTTGATCCCTCCGAGGAACGCCAAGGCCGCCGCCAACGTGATGAGTGTCCAGGCTCCCGTGTACACGCCCTCGTGATGCGCTCCGAAGATGAACAACAGGGTGGCGAGGATGGCCGCCGCGGTCGCTCCGAAGAACAGTTTCGATCCAGTGGTGATCACGAGCGCCCCTACTTGACGACGTAGACGACGAGCCAGATCGCAGCGAACGCCGCGGTCAGGAAATGCCAATACAACGCCACCAACGTCACCGATTCGGCGTGGCGTCGTCCTATCCGTCCTCCGAGGGCCCGGAATCCGCAGACCAACAGCAGCACGATGCCCGCCACCACGGCAGCAAAGAAGGTGCCCGTGATGGCATAGAACATCGACTGGTACGGGCCTCCCCGCACCGCCAGACCCATCTGACGCCAGATGAAGACCTGGGCATTCAGCACACCCACGGCGAACAGCGTGGTGAGCCCCAACGCCATGTACGTGTGGGTGCGATCTTCACGCACCAGCGACCAGCGGGCCCACTGGACCAACACCGAGATGAACACCATGATCACCAACATGATGTTCGACTGGATCTCGGGGATCGTGACGCCCTTGGGAACCCAGGCCGCGGTGGTTCCCCCGTGGCCATCACGAATCGTGAGATAGATGCCCAGCATCGAGCCGAACAGCATGGCGGCCCCGGCGCAGGCCAGTGCGCCGCCGACGAGCAGGGTACGCGGACGGGCCGGAGCGGGAGCGGCGGGGAGGGCGATCACGACAGTGCCTCCCGACGATCCAGTACGGGCCGATCGCTGTGGACGACCTCGAGCGGAGTGGCGAAGTTCCCGGGCGGAGGCGGTGAGGTGGTCGCCCACTCCAACGTGTGGCCCTCCCAGGGGTCATCGGCTACCGCTTCGGATTTGGAGACAACGATCTTCAACAACAGCAGCCCGAACGACAGCACCATCAGCAGAACCAACCAGTACCCGGCGGCCACCAACACGTTGAGCACGCCGGTGTAGTCCCGCTTGTCGTCGAACACCGACGCCCACGCCGGCTGATCGCCGACCCAGCCCAACATCAAGTTGGCCCCTGCGGCCAACCCGACGCCCAGAAATCCCAGTACGACCAGGCCGCTGGTGGCCGCGTTGGGCAGCAACCGGCCCCACAACTTGGGAGCCCAATAGGTGAGTGCTCCGACGGCCGCCACCAGGCTGGCCAGCAACATGGCATCGGTCTGGGCCTGCTCGGCGGCCGTGCCCACCAGGTTCAAGGGCTCGATCCCCACCAGCGCGCTGATCACCGTGCCACCCAACAGCAGCAAGAGGGAGGTGACGGCGGCGATCAACGGGGTTCCGAACTTCGGCTTGCCCAACCT